>MCND01000080.1_pt1 | contig 44261 bp, 47 predicted proteins | sample 778211 | NCBI WGS metagenome assembly MCND01 (sample SAMN04296812, study PRJNA304217) | bioreactor metagenome | isolation source: activated sludge enriched with benzalkonium chloride | place: Turkey: Istanbul urban wastewater treatment plant
GCCCGCCTCTGCTTGCCAGCGGCGGGCTTTTTATTGTCCAGCGCTTGGCTCAGTTGCTGCCGATGCGCTTGCCCGGCCGCACCGCCACCTGGCTGGCCTGGCCATCGCGCTGCTTGCCGTGGCGCGCCTGGGCGATCAACGCGGGGATCAACGGCCCCTCCGGCAGGTGCTTCCAGAACCGCGCCGGCAAGTGCCCCTGCATGACCTTGGGGTTGAGCCGCGCCGGGTTGAAGATATGGCTGTAGTAGGTCAACCACAGCTCGCCCCCGGGGTCTTCCATGCCCTGGGCCAGCTGTTGCCAGCCAAGTGGACACTGGCGCAGGTACAGCAGGCGTTCGCCATCGAAATACACCCCGTCCCGGGGCGTGGCGATCATCCAGCGCTGGCGCCCCATGCGCCCGATGAAATGCTCGCTGGCGCTGGCCAGGATGTCGTGGGCCGGCTCATGCCAGGCCACGAACTGCGGCTGCTCGGCCAGGGCCGAACGTCCTGGCGGCACCGCGATAAAACGCACGAAAGCGTGCAAATGATGGGCCTCGCGATCCACCTGGCGGATGCGCCGTTGCAATTCGCTGCCCAAGGGGTCGCCGCTGAGCATGGCCGTGCGGTCGCCATGGCTGACCCGCCACAACACCTCGTACAACAGGCTCCAGCGTTGCTCGCCGCAATAGCTTCCCGCCCGTTGCAACAGGCCCAGCAGCGCCAGGGGAATGCGCGCCTGGAACGGCCCGGGCTGCTGCGGATAGTCCTGCTGCTGGCCGAACAGGTCGGCCTCGCGGGCGCCGGACCAACTGACCTGGCTGGGGTCGATGCCATGGCTGAGCAAGCGCCGGGCCTGCTCGCGCCAGGTGTCGAACGACTCGTGGCAGTCCAGGTCGATCATCCCCACAACCCCATCTGCTGCGGCTGCGGGCGATCGCGCAGTTGCTGGTAGAGCTGCGCGCTGCTGGTCTCGGCCTGGCGCGGGTGATAGTCGCTGGTGATCAGGAACGGCTTGGCCTTGCCCAGCACGCACCGCATGCGCGCCAGGTCCTCGAAGCGGATGCGCCGTTCCCGGCGCAGCTCCACCAGGCGCTGTGTGGTACGCAGGCCGATCCCCGGGATACGCGCGATCAACGCTGGTTCGGCGCGGTTCAGGTCCAGGGGAAACAGGCTGCGGTTCTCCAGGGCCCAGGCCAGCTTGGGGTCGATGTCCAGGGCCAGGTGCCCGGGCCCCTTGAACAGTTCATTGGCGCTGAAGCCATAACCGCGCAACAGAAAGTCGGCCTGGTACAGGCGGTGCTCGCGCATCAGCGGCGGCGCGGCCAGGGGCACGCTCTTCGGGCTGTTGGGGATCGGGCTGAAGGCCGAGTAATAGACCCGGCGCAGGCGGAAGTTGCCGTACAACGCCTCGGCACTGTGCAAGATGGTGCTGTCGTCGGTGTCGTCAGCGCCAACGATCATCTGCGTGCTCTGCCCAGCCGGGGCGAAACGCGGTGCCCGGGGCTCGTTGAGCACCGTCTGCTCGCCGGTGTGGATGGTGCGCATGGCCTGCTTGATCGAGCCCAGCTGCTTTTCCGGGGCCAGGGTCCTGAGGCCCTGGTCGGTGGGCAACTCGACATTCACGCTCAAGCGGTCGGCATAGCGCCCGGCCTGCTCGATCAACGCGGGGTCGGCATCAGGGATGGTCTTGAGGTGGATGTAGCCACGGAACTCGTGCTCCTCACGCAAGAGCCTGGCCACCTGCACCAACTGCTCCATGGTGTAGTCCGCCGAGCGGATGATCCCGGAACTGAGGAACAGCCCGCTGACGCAGTTGCGCCGATAGAAGTCCAGGGTCAGGCGTACCACTTCCTCGGGGGTGAAGCGGGCCCGTGGCACATCGCTGGAACGGCGGTTGACGCAATACTGGCAGTCGTAAAGGCAGAAGTTGGTCAGGAGGATCTTCAGCAACGAGACGCAGCGCCCGTCCGGCGTGTAGCTATGGCAGATGCCCATGCCGTTGGTCGAGCCCAACCCTTCCTTGCCCAGGGAGCTGCGCTTGGGGGCGCCACTGCTGGCGCAGGAAGCGTCGTACTTGGCGGCATCGGCGAGGATGCCCAGCTTGTCGATCAGTTGCATGGCCGGACCCGGATACTGTTTTTATATACAGTAAAGAATTCGCCCTTGCCAGTTCAAGGGGGCCGGGGGGCTGGATCATGAAAAAATACCCCGGATAACCCGGACAAATCCCTCGCCAGATTCGCCAAAGCCCTTAAGATACGCGCCCCTCCCCGCCCCGAGAAAGGACTGCTCCATGCGCCACCCCGCCGCCTCCTGGTTATTGACCCTGATCCTGCTGCCCATCTGGCAGACCCAGGCCGCGACAACGCCCACGACCCCGGCCGAAGCGGTATCGAACAAGGTCCTGGCGCAGTCGCAATGGCAGGCCCAGGCCCAGCAATGCCCGGCGACGCTGATCCCGAAACGAGCGCAGGCAAGTCTCGACCGCGGCGACAACTGCAGCGAGGCCGAGCACATGGAAAGCTGCCTGCAACACTGCAAGGCCGGCGATGGCAATGACTGCTACTGGCTAGCCATCAACGTGCAAAAGGCCAAGGGCCCGGCCATGGGCTATGAGCCGCTGTTCCAGAGAGCCTGCAGCCTGGGCGTGATGTCCGGCTGCACCAACCGTGCGGCCGGGATGTTCGTGGCCAGCCCCGACGACGAGTCCGTGCGCCAGTGCGTAACCCAGACCTACGCCAAGGCCTGCGAGACGGACGACCCCTGGGCCTGCACCATGTACGGGTTCAACCTGAGCCAGGGCATTGGCACCCCGCCGGACAGCATCAAGGCCCTCAAGGTGCTGGACAGGTCCTGCAACAAGCACGGTCTCAAGGACCCGGCCTGCACCGCCGCCATCCAGCTCCAGCAGAAGATCCAGGACAAGCTCGCGGCGCCCAAGCCCTGAGGCCGCCATTCAGGACCCCATGGCTCGCCGCGGGCCATGGCCCAGGCGCTGGCGCAGCCATTCATAGCCGCTGACCAGCATGATGCCCGCCAGCACCAGCGCGGCGCCGAAGATGAAGCTCGGCTCCAGGGGCTCGTGCAGCAGCCACACGCCAAAACCGATGCCGAACAGCGGCGTCATGAACGACAGTACCCCCAGGCGCGAGGCCAGGTAACGGCGCAGCAGGCCGAACCAGATCAGGAAGCTGGCAAAAGACACCACCAGCACCTGGAAGCTCAGACTGGTGATGACCAGCGGGGTGAAGCGGATGGAGGTTTGCCCGGACAACCAGGCCGCCAATCCCAACCAGACGCAGGCACCCAGCAACTGGTACTGCAAGGTCCGGGTGGTGGGGCTCGAAGCCAGGCGTGAACAGCGCACCACCACCGTGGTCGCACCCCAGGCGGCACCGCCCAGCAGGCCGAGGAAATCCCCCAGCAATGCATTGCCCCCGGCGCCCTGGGTCGAGGGCCCGCTAAAGGCCACGACAATACCGGCGAACGCCACGCCGATCCCCAGCCATTGCATCGACTTGAGACGCTCGGCGGGTAGCCGCCAATGCAGGCCCAGGGCGGCGAAGATCGGCGCGGTATAAAGGAAGATCGCCATGTGCGAAGCACTGGTATGGCGCAGGCCCTCGCCCACCAGCAGGAACTCCAGGGCAAACAGCGCGCCCACCAGCAGGCCGGGGCGCCAGTGACCTTCACGCAGGCCCAGGCGCTCGCCGCGCCAGAGCATCAGCAGCCCCACCAGTAATGCAGCGCCAGCGGAACGCAGGGCAATCTGCATGATCGGCGCGATGTCCTGGGCGGTGGCCTTGAGCGCCACCTGTTGCAGGCCCCAGACGGCACACAGGCCGACCATCAGGCTGCAAGCCGTGGCATCGAGGGGTTGGCGTACAGCCATGACGGTTCCTTGGGTGGATGATTCAGGTGGGCTATTGTCCACCTGACAGAATTGCTAGATATAGCTGGCCTACGCCAACTCATAGCGAGTTAAAGACAACCGCATCAGAAATTTCCGGGAAGGGACTTCCAAGCAACGCCCTCAAGGCGCCGCTGTTTTCTATGGGGTTTGAATTAGCAGCAACGCGATAAAAAGACGGACAAGCCAAGGTCGAACCCAGCGTCGAGGTGATGGCTGGCACCAGGCAGGCTTGCAGACACGGCTCCCCCCCAAGTAGCAGAGAATGTTGATAAAGCTGCGCCGGAAAGAAATCAATTCCTCACTAGCAAACCCAAATCACCACAGGCAAACACTTGCAGCGTCCTGAAGGGCGCGCCTTGAGCGTTCAAATCTGCTGTGCGACTGATTCCACTGAACTCAAGTGTTAGCCAGGATCAGGCGCTGCTTCACCCCGGCTCGGCACTCCCAGCAGTACTGGCTTGGTCTCTTTCAATGAGGCACTCGGTTCGCTACTCGCCCTACCGTCTGAGAAGGCAGCTCGCCGAAGAAGTCTTGATAGTACTTGGAGAAGCGCCCCAAGTGACTGAACCCGGCGTCCAGGGCGGCGCCTTGGATCTTGTCGTGTGGCGACAACAGCATCAACTTGCGAGCGACATTCAACCGCACCGTCCGAACATAGTTGGATGGTGACATGCCCATGACCGACTCGAAACTATATTGAAGCGTGCGGCGACTCACCTTCAGGTAATTGCACATCTCCAAGACCCCAAATTCCTCATTGGAGAAATTGTCGAACAGGAGTTCACAACTTCTATCAACAATGTATGCACGGGTACTAGGCGGCAACACCCGAAGCACACCATCGGCTTCGCTCAGTGCGATTTCCTGTATGGAGCCCATCAAACGCTTGGTACTGGCTTGGCACACCTCACCTGGAGGGCTATCGACAAAGTTTTGCAGAACAGTCTTTTGGAAGTCCAGAACCGATCCATGGGAAGGCGTGATGAACGTCTCGAATACCCCCTTGAGAGACTTGATCTTTGCCCCCTCGGTGATGTGCTCCAAGAAAAAGTCTCTATCCAGCGTGACGATATAGGCACAAATCATGCTTTTCGAAATGGCATGAATAGGCTTGCCGGAGGAAACATGAAAACTTCCAGAGTTTACGTATCTTCCATTAATGAGAATATCGCTATCGCCCTGAATGTTAATAAGCATGATTTTATCGGACGGTACATATCCAATCTGTTCCACCAAAGGGGTGTTAATTATTTCCTTGGTGACGCGCACCCGCTTATCCAACTGGATATCAGACAGCATGCCGTGAAACTTGGACTTCTTCTCCAACTGGTGATATCGGTTGTCGAGCCATTGGTCAAGGCCATTGGCATGCTCGCAAACATCGTTGGAGACAGAAAATCGAACAGCATTGGTATCGGCGGAACTCATGATCGTTTACATCCACACGGGGGGAGCTAGTACATCAAGAGCAAGGAGCGTGCCGACAGGAGCCAAAAAACCCTTAATTTTCATAAAGTAAAGTCAAACGCCCGTAGATCCGACAAAAGTCTTGAACACAGGCTTTGACAAGCGTGTTTTTTTTAAAAAAACAATAAAAAGACCAACCAGAAATAACGATTCGAAATAATCAGACTTGAACAGGAGCACTACCCTAGTGCACACATGCTCAAGCGTGAGGCGCCATCAGAACGCTGTTACTAAGGTGTTACCGTTGTCCACAAAAAAGGGTGCACAGGGCACCCTTCACCGAGGTCGTACGAAACCTATTCGAAGTGGCCTGCCGTAACACCACCATCAAGTGCGTAGATCATACCGTTGGTGTAGGCCGCATCTTCAGAAGACAAATGCTCAATGACCTTCCCAACTTCTTCCGGAGCAGCGAAGCGACCAAGAGGAACTTCTTTCATGTAGGAGCGTTTTTCCTTCTCCGGATCAGCCGCCTCAGCGAACAACCGATCCATCATTTGGGTCTGCACGAACCCCGGGCAGACTGCATTAGAACGAATTCCAAACTTCCCGTAGTCCAGTGCCAAACAACGAACCAAACCAATGACTCCATGTTTGGACGCACAATATGCTGCGTAGCCCGAAGCCCCGCGAACACCCGCATCGGAGCTGACGGCAACGAAGCTTCCCCCCTTGAGTTCCATGAAGACTTGCATGGCACTCTTGGCCAGAAGGTAAGTGCCTGTGAGGTTGACGGAGATCTGCAGATCCCAATCACTGCGTGGCATCTCATCGATCCGGCCCGTACGAGCCACACCGGCACAGGAAACAACTGCCGATAACCACCCGAAACGCTCTTTGGCATGGGCGATCAAAGCCCTGACCTCGGATTCGTTCGCGACATCGACGGCACGAAAATCGAACACTCCACCGAAAGCCTTGATCTGCTCGGCCGTGTGTTCCATCCCGGCCAGGTCCCGGTCAGCGCCCACAACGGTGTAACCGCGTTGGGCAAATACCCGCGCTGTAGCCTGCCCGATACCGGAAGCTGCCCCTGTGATGACGGCTACGTTTTTCATGATGTGCTCCACTACTTGCTCAGTGACCAGGACTTACTGCGCGAGGAAGCCGCCATCGATGACAAATTCAGCGCCGGTAGCGAACTTCGATTCGTCCGAGGCGAGGAACAGTGCCATGTTGGCGATATCCATCGGTTCCCCCAAGTGACCAATCGGATGGAGCCTGGCCAAGCGAGCCAGTTCCGCCGGGTCATCCCCTACCATCGGGGTTTTGATGTAGCCCGGGTGGATGCTGTTGACCCTGACCTTGTAGCCTTTGCGCCCGGCGTGCAGCGCGGCGGATTTCGTCAAGTTGCGAACGCCAGCCTTGCCGGCGCTGTAGGCGGCATAGGTATCGATACCAACGATGCCCTCGATCGAAGACAGGTTGATGATCGATCCGCCGCGCGTCTTCAAGGCCTTCATGCCGTGCTTGGTGCCGAAGAAGGTGCCATTGAGGTTGACATCGAGCTCGCGCTTCCAGTCCTCGAAACTCATGTCTTCAACGTTGCCGGGAACGGCAATGCCAGCACTGTTCATCACCACATCAACCTGGCCAAACCGGGCCTGCGACTGCTCGAATAGCTCGACCCAGTTGGACTCGTTACGCACGTCGAGCCGAACGAACATGGCTTCACTCCCTGCGGCAACGATCTCATCAATCAGGGCGCTGGCGGCCTGCTCGTTGATATCCCCCAACACGAGCTTGGCACCCTCCTGGGCAAAGCGAAGAGCGGTAGCCCTTCCAAGACCTGAGCATGCTCCGGAGATAACAGCGACTTTTCCTTCAAGGCGCATGGCAGGCTCCTTACTTCTTGCTGATCTGGGCCAGGACTTTCTGCGCGACGGCTGCCGATGAGGCCGGGTTCTGCCCCGTAATGACCAAGCCATCTTGCACTGAGTGTTCGGTCCAATCCGATGCTTTGGTGTAGAGCGCACCGAGCGCCTTGAGGTCGGTCTCCACCAGATAGGGAACGTGTTCGACCATCGCCACCGCCGCCTCTTCGCTGTCGCTGAAAGCGGTCACGTTGAGGCCCTTGACGAGCGGACTGCCGTCAACTTTTTTGACCTCAAGCAGCGCGCAACCGGCATGGCAGATGGTGGCGACAGGCTTGCCTGCGCCCAGCAACGACTCGATCAAGCGAATCGACGCCTGGTCATGACGCAGATCCCAGAGCGGGCCATGGCCGCCTGGATAGATCGCAGCGGCAATGGCTGCGGGGCTTAGGCTGGACAGTTCGGTGGTGCTTTCCAAGGCCTGGTGCAACTGAGCATCCTTGGCGAAGCGAGCGTAAACCTCACTGTCTTTGAGAGCCTCGACCGATGCTGGATCGATAGGCGCATGACCGCCCTTGGGCGTTGCCAGGAGCGTTGGCTGGCCAGCGTCTTTCACCGCGTAATAGGGAACCAGGAACTCTTCGAGCCACAGGCCAGTGCTACGACCGGTGTCACCGAGTACAGCGTGGGAGGTCAGGATGAATACGACGCTCATGTTTCAGCCTCAAGCAGTGGAAAAATGACAGGAACAAGGGTGAGCCATGCCCACCCTTGTCGGCTTAGTGGATCTGCTCGCTCCACAATTTCTGGGCGTCGTAGCAGGTCTGGTTGAGCTGCGAGCCGTCCTTGAGCAGCCAGCTGATTGGCCCAACCATTTGCAGGATGAATGTGGTGTCGGCCAGCATTTTGGTCTCTTCGTGCTCGGCACCGGTAGCCTCGTACAGGTAGCCGTCCTTGATGCACAGCGCGCCGCCATTTTCAGGACCACCACGCAGTTCCAGGATGCCGTCGAAGACATAACCTTCTGCCGGGCCGTGATGGATGTGAGGTGCCAGGATCGAACCATTCGGGCAGAAGAACATGACCGTCCAGATACCGAATTCCGGCGCCACGTTCAGCAGCTTCCATTTAACGCCACCGGAGTGGAATTGCTCGGGAAAGTCCTGCCATTGGACTTCGTTGACTTGGACGTATGCGTCTTTGGGTTTCTGGACTTGCATCATCGGGACTCGCTCAGGTCGTACATTGAATTTCTTATGGCCAAAAGCTAACACCCACCTTTGCGGCCCCCTATCCGGTTTTGGCAACCAATCACCGGCGGCGCAATGTTCTTTTCTGGGAGCAATAAGACGCCGGCAGCATCTTCATAACGCTGCCGGCCAACCAGAGGATTGGATGAACGATGGATCACAGGTGCTTCGCGAACCACTCGATCGCGTACTGGGAAGACTGGTCGAAGCCCGAGAGATAGGGGTCGAAATGACCACCCTCCAGCAGCTCCAGATGCTTGGGCTGCAGTGCTTGTTCATAGGCTTTCAACGCGAGGTCGGTCACCGTCAGCGCGTCCCGCTTGGCCACCAGCATCAGCAAGGGCGTCGGACTGATCCGGTCGATCACGCTGCCTGGTTCGTACTCATTGAGCATCTCGACACTGCGCAGGGTGACTTCATTGCGCCAAGCGGGCGCCCTCTGCTTCTGGCTGCCGACAAAGAAGTCATAGGCATCTTGGCCGGGCAGTGCGCAATCACTTTTCGGATCTTCATTGACCACTTCAAGCATCACAGGTCCAGCGCCCTGATACCTGGCCGCACGATCTTCCTCGAAAGCAGCAAACAGGCCAGGCAGGAGGTCAGGCCGGATGGCCAAGCGCAGGTCCATGGAGCCGCTGATGTCTGGAACCTGGGCCACCACGCATTTCACACGCCGGTCGTAAGCCGCCACTTGCAGCACGTGGCCACCGCTGTAGCTCGATCCCCACACGCCGATACGCAAAGGGTCTACCTGCGCGAGCGTGGCCGCGAAGGTCATCGCATCACGGTAGTCGCGCACTTGCAGGACGGGATCGACTTCCTGGCGAGGCAGCCCCTCGCTGGCACCGAAGTTGCGGTTGTCATAGATCAGCACCGCGAAACCAGCATCGGCGAAGGCTTCGCCATATTTGTCCAGGTACTGTTCCTTGACCGCCGAGAAGCCGTGCGCCATCACGATGGTCGGCGAACGGCCGCGGGTACCTGGACTGAATAGCCAGCCCGCCAGGGTCAGGCCATCCTGTGTCTTGAACGCAATATCAGTGCGCATCTGGGGGGCTCCTTAAAGGATGTCTACAGCTTTGGTGTTCAGGACATCCGAGGCCACCAGGTAGTTGGGGTCACGCATTTCAACCCAGCCACAGAACGGAGGATTGGTGCTCCACCCCAGCAGGCGCTGGATACGCTCTGGATACTCGCGTACCCGATCACGTGGCACTGCGATGTAGGCGTTCTCCTCCTGGCGCAGATAACCGAGCACCAGGGTGGTTGCGATCGCCGTTCGGGGCCGATCCACAGTCGTGTTCTGACCGCCACCGTGGTAAGTCGAGCCCAGATAGATCAAGCCGTCGCCAGGATTCATCTGCGCCGGAACCGACTCTTCATAGGTTGGAGCCCGGTCATCGTCCCACTTGTGGCTACCAGGAATGACGCGAGTAGCCCCGTTGGCTTCGCTGTACTCGCTCAGTGCGTAGAGCACCTGGACTTGGCTGTCCGGGCCAGGGTGGCGGCGGTGGTGGGCAATATCGTCGCGATGCAAAGGCTGCAGCCCCTGTCCCGGCATGATCATGATTGCCTGGGTCAGCGATACCTGCAGCGTTGGGATCGCCTCGTATTGGGTGTCGTTCAGCCAGTACTTGAACGGCTTGCACAGCAGGCGTTCGGCAGCGCCATAGAAGTGCGGCTGGGTGATCAATTCCTGCATGTGCCTTGAGCGATTGAACAACCCCGATATTCGTCGCGTCTGGTTGCCTACGAAATACCCTTCTCCGGTAGGTGTCATGTCCAACTCGGCCCGCAGGTCTGCCCAAAGACCGTCGAGGGTGGATGTGTGCAACATGTTCTCGACGATGCAACCACCGTCGCGCTCAAAGCACTCCAGCACGTCATCAATGGTCGCCGTGTTGGGCAACTTCGTCAGGCCTTTCTTGCTCATGGGGAAACTCCGGGAGAAATCTGATTTCGATCCCGTTATACAAGTCCCTCCTCGGAGCCCTTAGCCAGAATCGGCAACCCACGACCGCACAGCACTGGACTGATGAAAACGTTGCTGCGCATTCCAGGCATGGGCCTTCGCAACAAGGTGCCGAGCAATGCCTATAGCTGCTGTGGTGCTTGGGTATTGGGTGATGCACTGGCCTTGATCGCGAACTTGCAGCCCGCGCTCACCGGGCCATTGATACGGGGAAGCATTTTTGCCGTGGTGGTCGGCCAACGGGGGCGTTTCATTCAAGCAAACGAAAAAACAGGCCCAGGCGCCATTTCAGCGTTGCCGATATTGGCTAGGGGGTACCGCCAGCCGCTCTGATAATCGGCTTGTAACTCGACGATTGAAACCAGGCACACAATGCTTTGTTCGAGGTCGGGACGGGCCAAAACCTTACTAATCAGAGACTAATAAAATGAATAAGACAGTCACCGTCATCGGTACCGGCCTGATGGGCTCCGCTTTCGCCAACACCCTGCTCAAGGCCGGCACAAAAGTGACGGTCTGGGATGGTCGCCCATCCGCCGCTGCCGGTGTCGTGGCCAATGGAGCTAGCCTGGCCTCCTCGTTCGCCGATGCCGTCAACACAAGTGATGTCGTGCTGTCCATCATCAGCAGCGCATCGGGCGGCGTCGCCCTGTTCCGGGAACACGCCAGCAAGCTCGACCTGAACAATCGTTTCGTGATCAACCTGAGCACTGCCATGCCTGAAGATGGCGAACAGTTCCGCTCGGTCGTGGAAGGCAACGGCGGCAAGTTCATCAATGGCGCCATAACCTCTTATCCGGATCTGATCGGCGGCCCGTACACCATCGTCCAATACTCCGGTAATCCTGACATCTGGAGGCAGGTCGAGCAGACCATGAAGCCGGTTGCCCCGGAAGGCACCCTCTATACCGGTGAGGACCTCGCCGTTCCATGCACCGTCGACGCCGCCATGACCGGCAGTTTCTACGCAGTGGCCTTGGCCGGGTTCCTGGAGGCCGCCGCCTACGCCAAGACCCACGGCGTCGACGCCATCCAGTTGGGGGACTTCGCTGACAAGTGCATCGATCTCCTGCGTTACAAGGTCAAGAAGAGCATCAAGGAAATCGAGTCCAACGACTTCAGCACCATCCAGGCCACCGTGGACGTCTACCTGGACGCCGTAGTCCAGTGGCGCGATGCCCTCCGTGCCTGTGGCCTGCGCGCAAGCCTGATCGGCGCGGTGGCCGATGACCTGGCCGAGACTCAAAAAGCGGGCCATGGCGGCCTGGGCTTCTGCGCTCAGTACCTGACGGCCAAGAACCAGTAGAACGCATTGCTCAAGCCCCGGTGCGTGCGACCCAGCCATACCGGGGCTTCTTTCTGCCCAGGCGACAGACTGGCGACGCCCACCTCAGCGCAACCACAGGCAAACACCCAGGCCACAGTGGGTTTAACCGAGGTTGCCAATTTCGGATATAGGACTGATCAAGGCGAGAGTAGCCTGGTTTCCAGGGCCGGATCCGAGCATTCAACGCCCCTGCCCTAAACTTGAAAGCTGTACACAACAAAGATAGGACTTTGCGTGTGAGGGATGATTGAAGGCACTCGCCTATCGAGCTTCCACTGAGTTTTCTGCCTCTCTATAACAAACATTACTGGCATACCTCCAAGAGCTGCCTAGAAGAGGGTCAAAATGAGCAAAATCGAAGTCGACGCTAGCTCAGGGATGATGCTGACCAGCCAAAGCTTGAACCAGGACCTGGTTCGCCAACTGAATGCTTTGGCCACTGAAGAACACACCTCCTCCGATTGCTGGAGACCGGCTCGCCCGATGATTGTCGAATCCACCGTCTGGATTCTGATAGCAGCGATCCTCTGGCTCGGCACCTTGATGATCGTCGCGTAGGAGGCCCGCCATGACCCAATCCAGTATCGAGTTCAAAAGCCATGTCGAGCAGGAGGCTCTTGCAGGACGCCTTCCCGTGCTTGCCCGTGACCGCGTCTACAAGACCTATGGCTCATTCCTTTGGACATGCTGTGCATTCAGTGCAGCAACCTGGGCCTTCCTGATCGGGAGTTACCTCCCCTACGTTGGCGACTGGCGCCTGGGTGTGATGGGCTACGTCATCGGTCTCATGATCGGTATGGCCATTGTCACACTCGCCTCCGGCGTACCCAGCCACAAATACGGTACCGATGTGATCGACAATGCCAAGGCATCCTTTGGCTATCGAGGGATTGTCGTGCCCCTGTTCGGTCTGCTCGCCACCTTGGTTGGCTGGTCGTATGTCGTTGAAGCGCTCACTGCCCGCGGCGCAGCGAACATTGCCGCGACCATGACAGGAACCGAAGTGACCGGGACCTCCCACGAACACCTGGTCATTGGTGTTGCCTTGGCAGCACTGGTACTGGTCTGGTTGATTGCAAGCAAAGGGCCCAAGCTGTTCGAGCGGCTGAATGGCTACATCGGCCCTCTGCACATGTTCATCACCTTGGTGATGCTGGGCATCCTGATCCACAAGTTCGGCCTGCAGCACCTCTGGACGACACAACTGCCTGCCGACCAGATGCTGAGCAAGGACCCGGTTCAGGGATTTGCCCTGGCGGTTGAGTTCGGTGTCTCGAACTCGATGACCTGGTGGCCCGTCATGGGCGGCCTGACTCGCCTCGTAGCCAAGCGCAAGCACGTGGTTGGCCCATCCGTGGTGGGCGTCGGTGTCCTGGGGGCGGCGTTTGTCTCGACCGTTGCCGCCTTGGCAGCCATCAGTGCCGGTACCTATGACCCCACGATCTGGATGATTGCCGTAGGTGGCCCAGTCTTCGGCTCCATCGTCATGGCGATCGTGCTGACGGCAAACATCGCGACCATGGTGGTCATGATCTACCTGGCCGGAGTGTCGGTGCAGCAGATCAAGTTCTTCGCCCGACTGAAGTGGGAGTTCCTCCTGGCCTTGCTGTTGCTCCCAGGCGTCTACTTCGCATTCAAAACCCAGTGGTTGCTCTCGGTGGTGATGAGCTGGCTTTCGTACAACGGCGTCATGTTCGTCGGCATCACCGGCATTACCCTGGTCGACTATTTCGTGCTTCGTCGCGAGCAGATCGATGTCACCAGCCTCTTCGCACACAAGGGTGGCAAGTACGAGTTCTGGAACGGGGTGAACTGGATAGCGGTCATCGTCACTGTCGCCTCGACCTTCGGTTACCTGTGGCTCTACAACCCGGTCACTGTCGCCATGGCTGAACCCTTCCGCTACCTGGGGGCATCGCTGCCGGTGATCCTGCTCTCGGGGGCAGCCTACTACCTCTGCGTTCGCCTGCTCATCTGGCCACTGCGCAAAGGCGACTACCAGGCGACCTCGGGCGTCATCAGTCGACCGAGCCTGGTCAGCCAGCGGGAGGCCGGCACCGTTGCCGTAAGCCTCTGAAGCAACCTTGAGGGGAGTTCGAACTCCCCTCTTCTACCACCAGCCACGTTGCTAGTTCGCGCCATTCCTGACGCATGTTTTTTATCGCCCGTAGAAAAACAAGGAGAAACCCCATGGGATTCGTTAAAACTGCCGAAGAAGTCAAAGAAATCCAGAAGCTCCTCGCCGATGGCAAGTTCACCACCGAAGGGGTGACGGTCGAGTTGCAGACCACTCCCGAGTTCGTGCGCAGCGTCCTTGCTCCCTGCTTCGAACCGGGCGACACGCCGACCGCCTACGTGAACATCTCGAAGTGGCAAAGCGCGATGTGCGGCGAGTTCGACTGTGCCATCGTGTTCCTCAAGTGCCGCTACAAAGAGCACGAAGGCACCACCATGCTGTGGATCATCGTCAGCGGCGACATGCCCGTGACCATCGGCCGTGAGATGTGGGGGGAGCCGAAGAAAACCGGCACCACCCAGATCTACATGGACGGTCACCAGTTCTATGGCTTTGCTGAGCGCAACGGCCAGCGCCTGATCGAGGTCAGCGCTGAGTTCGGTGAAGACCTGGGCCCGGTGAGCTACGAAGGCCTGGACTTCGAGCTGAAGGCCAGCCCCCATGTGAAAGGCATCGGCCTGCAGGACAAAGTGATCCTCACCTGCATGAAGAACATGGAAAACTACCGCATTCGCCGTGAAGGCACCGCCACACTGAAACTGACCGGTAACGAACTCGACCCGCTGGACAGCATCCCGGTGGTCTCGGTCGGCAAGGCCTGCTACTCCCAGGGCGAATCGTCGTGGGTTGTCCCATGGTTCGACACCCTGGAGAACCCCGACGCCTACGTGCCATTTATCTATGGCCAGAAGTTCGACGACTTCCGCATGTTCCACAAGGCCAAGCGCTTCGTGAAAGAGTGAGGCTCCGGCAACCGCATCCGAACTGTTTGGCAGGTTTGTTTCTGGCTCAGCGGTTATAAGTCTGAAGCCGACACTACAAGCCAGTGTCGGTTTCAGATTTAGGAGTACTGGATCGCCCAGGGACCTCTAGACACTCTGCAAGCTCATTGGACTCTACTCTGCATCGTAAGCGTCACCAGGCCATGCGTTGAAAGGAGAAAGCCTATGAGAACCCAACGATTCGCACCATGGGTTCGCTCCAAACGGCAGCAAAACTAGAAAACTAGCCCTGGCAGCGTACTTTCCTGGCACCACCTCCAGCGATGAATCTAGTGGGGTCGTGTAGGATTCGCACCTACCCCCTTTTGCTTGTCCACCCACCGGTGCCGCCATGCCCAAAGCCGCGCAACACTTGCACCTGCCACCGTTCAGCCAGGACCTGCCGGCGCCGGTGTTCTTTCGCACGGCCAACCTGCCCGCCCACGCCACCTACCCCCGGCATAGCCATGCCTGGGGCGAGTTCGTCTATGCCTACAGCGGGGTGATGGAGATCGAGCTGGACGACCACCATTACCTGGCGCCGCCGCAGTACGGCATCTGGTTGCCACCGAATGTCGAGCATGTGGGTTTCAACCACCAGGAGGCCTGCCACTGCTCGCTGTACCTGAGCCCGGAGCTGTGCGGTGCCCTGCCCGCGCGGCACTGTGCCCTGAGCCTCAGCCCGCTGGTGCTGGCGCTGCTGGACGACCTGCGCCAGGACCCGCCCGGCCTGCCGCAAAGCCCGGAGCAGCAGCGCTTGCTGCAAGTGCTGGTGGACAAGCTCGGCCAGGCGTCCTGCGCCGGCAGCTACCTGCCCTCCTCCGATGATCCGCTGCTGGGTCCGGTGCTGCACATGCTCAAGGCCAACCCCGGGGACCCACGTTCCCTGGCGGAACTGGCCCATGCCGCCAATACCAGCGAGCGCACCCTGGTGCGCCGCAGCCAGAAGGAGTTGGGCATGTCGCTGCTCGAATGGCGCCAGCGGCTCAAGGTGGTCCAGGCCCTGGCCTTGCTGGAACGCGGCCAGACCGTGGAGACCATCGGCCTGGACCTGGGCTACAGCAGCGCCTCGGCCTTCATCAGCATGTTCCGGCGGATGATGGGCACCACCCCGGACGAATACCGCCGGCAGTGCATGGGCCGGGGCTGAGCCCCACCACCTGTGCTTCAGCGGGCCGGCGCGGACAACTGCGCGAGAATCCGCTGTACCGCTTGCTCCGGTGCCAGCCGCGCAGTGTCCAGCACCAGTCGCGGTCGGTCCCAGGCCTGGTAGTCGTGGGCCAGTACCGATTGCCAGCTTGGGGGCGAAAGACCCGGGACATCCGCGCACCGGCCCTCGACCCGGCGTCGGTGCTGGTCGCGGTCGGAACACACCACTTCGATTTCCAGCAGGTCGACCTCCAGTTTGCGCGCCAGGGTTTGCCAGGCCGCGCGGCTCTCGGCCACCGGGTTGACGCAATCGGCCAGCACCCGGTTGCCCAGGGCCAGGTTGGCCTCGGCCAGTTGCAACGCAATCTGATAACCCGCACTGCCGACGTCCGCCAGGCCGGCATCACGCAGGCCCTGTTCGATACTGTCGATGCGCAGGTAGGTGGCCCCCAGGCGTGGGACCAGGGTGCGGGCGATGGTGGTCTTGCCAGTGCCAGGCAAACCGCCGAACACGATGAGCATGGGACGCTTCTCCTGGTTAGGGGTACAAATCGTCATGTGCCGTTCAGCCGCCGAGACCCTGCTGCTCCAGGCAGGCCGAGGCCGAGAGCGGCCGGGCCGGCTGGATCAGCGCCACGCCGAAACGCTTGCTGATGGCTCGCGCACCGGTGCTGGTCAACGCCAGGGCACGGCTGTCCAGGTCGCGAACCAGCCATTTGCGCTGCACCAGGGCTTGCAGCAAGGCCGCGCCCAAAGCGCCGCCCAGGTGCGGACGACGCACGCTCCAGTCCAGGCAGCCGCAGGCGAAACGCCGACGCAAGCCGGCCAGCGCCGCGACATCGATGTCCAGCCCACGGAAGAATTCACTCCCGCTGGCGCTGACCCGGTAGCCCTCCCCATCCACCAGCAGCCAGCCGGCCTCGAACAAGCGGTCGTGCAACTGCACGCCCAGGGTGCCCGCCAGGTGGTCGTAGCAGGTCCGGGCGAACTGCAGGCGATCCGGCGTGCGCGGGGTGAAGGTGCCGATATCGCCCTGGCCGATCACCATCAGGGTCTCCAGGGCCTGGGCGACCAAGGGGTCGGCCAGGCAGTAGTAGCGGTGCCGTCCCTGGACCTGCACCCGCACCAGACCCGCGTCCTTGAGCCTGGCCAGGTGCACGCTGGCCGTGGAGGTACTGACCTCGGCGATGGCCGCAAGCTCGGTGCTGGTACGCGCATGGCCGTCCATCAAGGCGCACAGCATGCGGGTCCGGGCCGGTTCGGCGATGGCCGCGGCGACCTGGGATACGCCACGGTCGGGGTGTTCGACATTCATATTTCGCTCTCCGACGAATCATGCCTTCGAGCGACTGAGGATAGTGACAACCCGAATGCTTGCCAAACATAGAGATCAATCATGGATCTGATCAGCATCCACAGCCATTCCAACCCCTACCAGCGGTACTACGCCCCGGTGCGTGCCCAGGGCGGATTGACCTACGACTCCACGCTCGGCTTGTGGATCGCCAGCAGCGCCGCGGCGGTAGCGGCGGTCCTCGAGCACCCGGCCTGTCGCGTGCGGCCAGCCCACGAACCCGTGCCGGTGGCGCTGACCGATGGGCCCGCTGGAGCGCTCTTCGCCCGCCTGATGCGGATGAACGACGGTCCGCGCCACGCCTGCCCGCGCACGGCCATTGAACCGGGCTTGCGGGCCATGGCCGAGATAGATTTGCAGGCCTGCCTGGGCCACGGTTACCCGAGGCTGGATACACCCACCGACGCCGCCGGGCTGCGCCACTGGCAATTCCGGCTGCCGGTGGCGCTGGTCGCCGGCTCGCTCGGCGTGACCATCGCCCAACAACCCGAGATCGCCCAGCGCACGGGCGAGCTGGTGGCCGGGCTCTCACCTCTGGGCGATGCCTCCCAGCGCCAGGCCGCCCATCAGGCAGCGCACTACCTGGACCAGCAAATGCACGCCCTGCTGCACGCCGATGCTCCCGGGCCGCTGCTGCAAGCGATCCGGCAACAGCAAGGGAGCCTGGACCCGGCAGACCTGCGGGCCAACCTGGTGGGCTTGCTGATCCAGGCCCATGACGCCTGTGCCGGGCTGTTCGGCAATGCCCTGCTGGCCTTGCTCGACCAACCGGCGCTGACCCAGCGCCTGCGCCACGATCCGGCGCAGCTCTGCACCTGGTTGCGCCAACAACAGAAGCTCGATCCAGCGGTGCACAACACTCGGCGCTTCGTGGCCGAGCCCTGCACCCTGGCCGGGGTGCCACTGCAGGCCGGCGACACGGTGCTGGTGCTGCTGGCCGCGGCCAACCACGACCCAGCCCTGCCCCCGGACCAGGACTTGAGTTTCGGCGCCGGCCGCCACCAGTGCCCCGGCCGGGGCCTGGCGCTGAACATCGTCGCCAGCCTGCTCCAGGCCCTGCTGGGCACGCCAGCCCTGGCCGAGCTGCGGCTACGCTGGCACTACCTGCCGTCGCTCAATGGTCGTATTCCGTGGTTCAACGATGCATCACCGCCCCACTGAAGCAGGCCCCCTTGGCAGCGTCCCGGGCTTGCGGTAAACCTGCGGCCCACGCGGTGCCCCGCACCCCGACCGATCCCGGAACAAGGAACGCCCATGCTGTTTGTAGTGATGCTGGGGGGCAAGCACCCCCAGGCGAAGATCGAGGTCCACGACGTCCAGTTCGTGGTGGCCGACTCCCTGGAAGCGACCTACCCGCAACTGCGCGAGGGCTGGTTCGGCAGCCCAGCCGGCCTGCACATCGACTCATGGATGCAGGTCGATGGCGTCGAAGGCTACAAGCTCGAGCTCAGCCCCCTGGCCCCCGCGGCCGGCGCACCCCGGCTGTTCTTCATCAACCTGGGCGGCTACGAGAGCGCCACCTTCGGCGAGGCCCATCGCTACTTGCTGGTGGTTGCCTCGGACAAGCAGCAAGCCAAGGCCAAGGGCAAGCAGCAGATGCTCGCCCATTGGCACAAGGCCCATACCGATGCCCTGCTGGATGTCGACGACTGCCTGCCGATCGACCTGTTGCAAGGACGCTACGTGCACCTGGTGCCAGGCCCGCACCAGGGCATAACGCAGCACAATGACTACATCACCCTCGGCTAGGCCGGTAGCGGCGGCCTAGGCTCGAGGCGCACCGGGCACCAGATAATCCAGGACCAGGTCGTCGATCGGCACCACCCGCTCCAGCAGGTACTGGCGCAAACGGGCGATCCGCTCCTGCTGGGGACTGCCGCGCAACCACACCAGGTAGTAACCGTCTCCCGAGGCCACCGCCCGGGGGAACGGCACCCCAACCCGACCACGCCGAATGTCCTCGGCCACCAGGTGCAGGTCGCCCACCGACAGCCCGTGCCCGGCCATGGCGGCGGAAATTGCCTGGTCCAGGGTGTCGAAGACCGTACCCCGGTCCAGCCGCAGCGCCTGTACCAAGCCCTGCTCCGGCTGGGCCTGCAGCCAGCGGCGCCAGTCGCGGCGATCCGCCGAGGGGTGGATCAGCTCGGCCTGCGCCAGGCGTTGCAGAGTCCAGGCCGGTGCATCCGCAGGTTGCGGCAGGCCAATGGGGATCAGCCACTCGTCGAACAGCTTGCAAGCCTCGACCCCGGCCCCGAAATGGCCATTGCCCAACAGGATCGCGCAGTCGTAGGGCTCGGCGTGCAGGTCCACATGATCGAAATCCATCCACACGCTGGCCAGCTGCACCGGCAGTTCCGGGCAGTCGCCCTTGAATTGCTCCAGCACCCGCAGTAGCCAGCGCATGGTCAGGGTCGAGGGGGCTTTCAGGCGCAGTTGGCCGCTGTTGGCGCGCAGGGGCAGGCAGGCGTCCTCGATGATCCGAAAGCCGCTCTTGAGCTCCCGGGCCAGGCGCTGGCCGACTTCGGTGAGCACCAGCCGCGGTCCATGACGCTCGAACAGGCGGCAACCGAACTGGCTTTCCAGGGTACGGATATGCCGGCTGATGGCGCTCTGGGTCAGGGACAGCTCCTCTGCCGCACGGGTGAAGGAGCTGGAACGAGCGGCCACTTCGAACGCGCGCAAGGCATAGAGCGGCGGCAGGGACTCGACCATCGGCGGGCACTCATCATGATAAAAAGTCATAGTAGGTCACAGCTTTTTGCGTTTTTCAACGCCGGCAAAAGCCCCCAAGCTGCGCGCCTGTCAATTGCCGGGAGCCTGGTCCGTGGAGCTGAATCTGTCGTTGTTACTGGTCTACATGCTGAGCGTGCTGATGCTGGTGGCGACCCCGGGACCGGTGGTGGCGCTGATCATCAATACCAGCATGAACGCCGGCCCGCGCCAGGCGCTGCTGACCGCCGTGGGCACCAACGCGGCCTCGCTGCTGCTGGCCCTGGTGGCGGTGCTGATGCTGACCACCGGCTTGTCCCTGGACCCGCGCCTGATCAGCTGGGTCAGCCTACTGGGCTGCTGTTTCATCGGCTGGCTGGCGCTCCAGGGCCTGCGGGAAGCTGCCGCTGCGCCCGGTACCGAACCTGAGGCCACTAGCCCACGGCGCCGTGGCCAGGGGCTGGCGACCGGCTTCCTGGTGGGGATCGGCAACCCCAAGGACATCATCTTCTTCGTCTCGTTCTTTCCCCAGTTCATCCAGGTTGGGCGCTCCCTGCAGCACAGCGCCCTGCTGCTGACCCTGGTCTGGGCGCTGATCGACTTCGCGGTGCTGGGGGCCTACATCCTCGTCGCTCGCCATGGCTTCTCACTGAAGTACAAGCGCCTGATCACCGGTTTGTCGAGCCTGGTGCTGATGGGCGTGGCACTGGTGGGGCTGGTCTATTCGGTGCTGGAGCTACTGCGCCCGGCGGCCTGAGACGTCAAACGCTGCGCAGCTCCAGGGTCAGGTGCGCCAACCCGGGCACCGGTGCCAGTCGCCCACGCAGGGCCTCGGCATTGAGGGACGCGCGGGCCACCACGCTGACGATCGCCGCCCGTGCCCCGGGGCCCACCTGCCACACATGCAGGTCGACGATATTGGCGTCTCCCTGCGCTTCCACCGAACGGCGGATCTGCTCGGCCACCTGCTCGTCGCTGGCATCGAGCAGCACTGCAGCGCTGGACTTGATCAAAGTGTAGGACCAGCGCGCGATCACCAGGGCGCCGACGATGCCCATCGCCGGGTCGAGCCAGACCCACCCCAGGTAACGCCCGGCCAGCAAGGCGACGATGGCCAGTACCGAGGTCAGGGCGTCGGCCAGGACGTGGACATAGGCCGAATGCAGGTTGTTGTCACCGTGGGCAGCGTGCTGCCGTCGATGTTCGTGATGTTCGTGATGTTCGTGATGTTCGTGATGTTCGTGATGTTCGTGATGTTCGTGATCATGGTGGTGCCCGTGGGCATGGCCGTGGTGGCCATGACCTGCTCCCAGCATCCAGGCGCTGAGGATGTTCACTGCCAACCCCACTACGGCAATCAGCGTGGCTTCGGCAAAGGCCACGCTGGCCGGCTGGAACAGGCGCACCAGCGACTCGCCGGCGATGCCCAGGGCCACCAGGCCAAGGATGATCGCCGAAGCGAAACCCGCCAGGTCGCCGACCTTGCCGGTACCGAAGCTGAAACGGCGGTTGCCGGCATTGCGCCGGGCAAAACCGTAGGCCGCCGCTGCGATCCCCAAGGCTCCGGCATGGGTCGCCATATGCAAGCCATCGGCCAGCAGCGCCATGGAGCCAGTGAGATAACCGGCGAGGATTTCCCCCACCATCATCACCACCGTCAGCACCACCACCCACAAGGTGCGCCGGGCATTGGCGTCGTGATCGGCGCCGAGAAACTGGTGATCGTGGGCCAGGTGTGCGGCCTGCTGGGACAAATTCATCGCATGGCTCCTACTTGGAATAACGGCGGATGGCTTCCAGCAACTCGTCTACGCCCTGAGCCCGCTCGGCGTCGCTGAGCTCGGGATTGGCCACATGTTCCAGGGCATGGGCCTCGATGATCTCGTCCAGCAAACCGTTCATCGCGCCCCGACTGGCAGCCACCAGATGCAGTGTCTTGCCGCACTCGGCACCGTCCTGCAGGGCCCGCTCGATGGCCTGGACCTGGCCGAGAATGCGCCGGACGCGTTTGAGCAACTGCTCCTTGCGCTCATGAGTGTGCGACATACCTATACCCCCTATACCTATATGCTGCGCATCCTGACCGCTGGCCCGTCGCCACACAAGCCACCCACGCAGAAAAAACGCCTTTGCCTGCTGCCGGTAGCGACTTGCCGACCAACGGCATGGTTCGGCAGAAAAAACTGCTGTTCGTCACATGGCGTGGATTAACATAGCCATGTGCCACCCTCAGGATCTCTCCCTCCATGTCGTCCAGAATCCGATGATTGCTGTCTGGTCCCTGCTCTGCCTGACCCTGTTGCTGGCCCTGCTGGCGTTGTGGCTATTGCATCGTGAACGCCACGCCCAGGCACAGTTGCGGGCCTATCGCAAACTCGCCGAGGACCTGCCCGACGATGTCGAGCGCTTCAAGCGCAGCCAGTATTTCGCCCGGATCGGTACCTGGGACTGGGAGGTGGACACCCAGCGCCTGTATTGGTCGGAAGCCATCTACGGCATGTTCGGTTTCAAGGTTGGCGAAGTGGTGCCCTCCTACGAGCTGTTTTGCTCCTGCGTGCACCCAGAGGATCGGGAGCGGGTACGTGAGGGGGAATTGCGCTGCCTGCGCACTGGGGAGAATCATGATGAGGAGTACCGCGTGGTATGGCCCGATGGCAGCGTCCACTGGCTGCGGGAAACCGGCAACGTGGTGAAGAATGGACACGACGCCGCGATCAAGATGATGGGCGTGGTGCGCGATATCACCGATGAAAAGGTGTCCACCCGCCATTTGCAGCGCCTGGCGCATTTCGACCCACTGACCGGCCTGCCCAACCGCCTGATGCTCGAACAGCGCCTGTCCCGGGCCCTGGAGCAGGCCCGCCTGAGCCAGACCCGGGTCGCCCTGGTGTTCGTCGACCTCAACGGTTTCAAGGCCATCAACGATCAGTACGGCCATGCCACGGGTGATCAGGTGCTCAACGTCACCGCCCGGCGCCTGCAAGGCATCCTGCGGGCCAGCGATACCGTGGCGCGCATCGGTGGCGACGAATTCGTGGTGATTCTCGAAGGTTTGTCAGCGGGCCTGGATCTGTCCGAGGAAGCCAGGCGCATCGGCGAGAAGATCTTCAGCCAACTGTCCCCACCAGTGGAGGTCGACAGCCACCGACACAGCATCGGCAGCAGCCTGGGGGTGGCAGTGTTCCCCGACCACGGGGCCCGCATGGACCAGTTGCTGCACGTCGCCGACCTAGCGATGTACGAGGCCAAGCGCAGCGGCAACAACCAGTACCGACTGGGGCAATGAACACACCGCGACCCCATTGCCCGCTATCGGGTCAATTGCCCGCAAGGCGCTCGCGCAAAAAGGCCAGGGCCTGCTGGAACAGCGGATGCCATTGCTCTGATGGCGCCTCGGCCAGGGGATGCCAGAAGAAGCTGAACTCATGGCCGCCGTCATCGCCACAACGGTGGCTCCAGGATTCGGCCAGCGCCTGGGCCACCTGGCACTCATGGAAGGCCCAGACCTGGCCGGGGAATCCGGACCGCCAGATGCCCAACGGGCGCACCGCGATGCCCTGGACCCCAGCCTCCTCCGCCAGCTCGCGGACCGCCGCCGCGGCCGCCGCCTCACCTACCTCGATGCTGCCCTTGACCAGTTGCAGGCCAGCCAATGGGTGCCGAAAAGCCAGGATTTCCAGGCCTGCGCCCTGGCGCAACACCACGGGGCAGGCCTTGTTCGCCTGCATGTTCACGCTCCCTGGCTCAGTCGTCGCGGGTCAGCACTTCCAGCAGTTCGATCTCGAACACCAGGTTGGCGTTGGCCGGGATCGAACCCACGGCGCGCTCGCCATACCCCAGGTGCGCCGGCACCAGCAGCTTGCGCTTGCCGCCCACCTGCATGCCCATCAGGCCCTGGTCCCAGCCCTTGATCACCCGCCCGGTGCCGATCACGCACTGGAACGGCTTGCCGCGATCATAGGAAGAATCGAAGCTGCTGCCGTCCTCCAGAAAGCCCCGGTACTGGGTGGTGATCAGGGCGCCCTTGACCACGGCCTTGCCGTCGCCCAGCTGGATATCGATCACCTGCAACTCATCGTTCATGCGTGCTCATCCTTCAACCATTGCCCCGGTGCGGGGCTGCGGGCGGCTTTTTCGCAGAATTGCCCGGGCTTGGCAATCACTGGGCTTGTCGCCGGATAACGGTGGCGGTCTCGTTGAAGATGCCAGCCAGTGCCGCGTCGAGTTCATCCGGCACCAGCAACCCGGTTTCCCAGCGTATTTCCAGGCTCGGCAGGGCACGACACCAGGCCACCGCCTGGGAGAAGTGCAGGGTCAGTTGGCCCGGCGCCAGCAGCACCTGCTCGATACCGCCGTAGCCGGATACACCCTGGCCCCCAAGCTCCACATGGTAGGTGGCCATGCCCAGTGCCTCGTCCTGCTCGTCGAATTCCTCGGCACGCTGCAACAGCAGGTAATGCGTGGGCTGCGCAGGGTCGTCGGCCAGGCCGAGGATATGCACCTCGTCTTCGGTATAGGCGCTATAGGTGTTGGCGTGAAATTCCAGGTTCATCCTTTGCTTTCCTTGTGCATTCGCTCTGGTCGTCACTGACGCAGCAACCCATGTTCATGGTCCAGCCAGCCCTGCTCGCCGAGTTCGTGCAAATAATCCAGCACCAGGTCCAGGGATACCTCGGCCGGCACGTTGACTGCATAGAACCAGCGATGCAGCCCTTCCCAGCTGCAACCCAGCGCCACCAGGTGCTGCAGGACCTGCTGCGCCTCGTCGTGGCCCGGTTCGTGGAACACCAGGCGCAAGGTGCTGTTAGTGCTTGCGCGGATCACCCGCTCGAACCATTTCAGGCCGTCATCCGCCACCCGTACCTGCACTTCGTCACCCCAGCACAGCTCGCGGGAATAGAAGGGAATGTTGTCGATCCGGTAATGCCCGCAAGGCTGGAGCTGGGCCCAGACGCCTTCGCTGGCAACCGGTGGGTAATCGTCGACCACTGTCAGCCGGAGCATGATCTTGTCCATCGCCAGTCCCTGGTTGTGCGAAATGGGAGCGCTTTTTCGCAGAATTGCCCGGACCTGGCAACCATCGGCCGCAAGTATTCCGTTACCATGGCCGCCCCCACGCTCCACCTCGATAAGGACATCCATGGCCACCGCCGATATCGTCACCCTGGCGCTGCTCGCCCTGCTGGCGCTGTACCTGTTCAGCCTCTACAACCGCCTGACGATCCGCCGCACCCGCCTGCGCAACGCCTTTGCCCAGATCGAAGTGCAGCTCAAGCGCCGCTATGACCTGATTCCCAACCTGCTGGAAACCGTCAAGGGCTACCTGCAGCACGAACACACCACCCTCACCGCCCTGGCCCAGGCCCGCAACACCGCCCGGGACAGCCTGCAAGCAGCGGCGGCCGAGCCCGGCGACCGCGAGAAGATCCTGCGCCTGGGCCAGGACCAGGGCGCCCTGGACCAGGCCCTGGGCCATCTGCACGTGAACCTAGAGGCCTATCCGCAACTCCAGGGCTCGCAGAACATGGCGCAGTTGAGCGAGGAACTCACCAGCACCGAGAACAAAGTGGCGTTCGCCCGCCAGGCCTTCAACGATGCGGTGACCGACTACAACCTGTGCAAGCAGCAGGTGCCGGCGCTGTTCTTCGCCCGCTTGCTGGGTCATCGCAGCGACGCCACCCTGTTGCAATTCAGCGACAGCGCGCTGATTCAAGACGCCACCCGGATCTCCTTCCAGTAAAACGGCCCCTGCCCTGCGGATGTTTGCATGAAGTTTTTTCAACACCAGGCCCAGGCCCGGCGCCGCACCCTCAAGCTGCTGTCGTTGATGGCCCTGGCGGTCGCCAGCCTGACCGCCCTCAGCAGCCTTGGCCTTGGCTGGCTGTGGCGCGAGCTGAACCAGGAGTCCGGCCAGCCCAAGGTACTGAACTGGCCCCTGGTCGCAGTGGTGGCCGCCCTTATCGTCCTGGTGGTGCTGCTGGGCAGTTGGTACAAGACCTGGCGCCTGCGCGCCGGCGGCAAGGTTATCGCCGAGCACCTGGGAGGACGCCTGATCAACGGCGCGGCGCGCAACAGCGATGAACAGCGGCTGCTGAACATCGTCGAGGAAATGGCCCTGGCTTCGGGCACCACGATGCCTGCGGTGTATGTACTGCCCGAAGAGGCGATCAACGCCTTCGCCGCCGGTCTCGACCCGCAGCAAGCGGTGCTGGGGGTGACCCGGGGCGCCCTCTCCCGGCTTGAGCGTGACGAGCTGCAAGGCATGGTCGCCCACGAATTCAGCCATATCCACAATGGCGACATGCGCCTCAACACCCGGCTGCTGGCGGTGATTCACGGGCTGCTGCTGTTCAGCCTGGCGGGCGTGCTGGTGCTGCGCCAGGCCGAACGCGAGCACCTGGCCAGCGACCGCCACCGCTTCATCTGGCAGATCGTCTTCGCCGTGCTCGGCCTGGCCCTGCTGATCCTGGGCTCGCTCGGCACCCTGCTGGGCAACCTGATCAAGGCCGCCATCGGCCGCCAGCGCGAATTCCTCGCCGACGCCTCGGCCGTACAGTTCACCCGCAACCCCCAGGGCCTGAGCGGGGCGCTGAAGAAAATCGGCGGCTGCACGGCCGGCTCGCGCCTGAAGGCCTTCAACGCCGCTCAATACAGCCACATGTATTTCCACCAGGGCGTGCAGTCGCGCCTGGACCGGCTGTTCGCCACCCACCCGCCCCTGGCCGAGCGCATACGGCGCCTGGATCCGCAGTGGGATGGGCGCTACCCGGGAGACAGCCGATAAGCTCACCCGGCTATCGTTATTACGTGCCTCATGGCGCCTGAGCCGAGTCTCACCCGATACCCGTACCCACCGTTGCTCGCCTGCGGCTGAAATCGTCACCTCCAGGCCGTTATCATCGTTGCGCCAAGTTTTGCGTACCCGTTCTACCAGGAGTCCCCCGATGCCCCATGAAGGCAACCTGCTACAAGCCGCCGTCGTGTTTCTCTGCGCCGCGGTCGTCACCGTGCCCCTGGCCAAGCGCCTGCAACTGGGAGCCGTGCTCGGCTACCTGCTGGCCGGGGTGCTGATCGGCCCGTCGGTGCTGGGCCTGATCGGCAATCCCCAGAGCGTCAGCCACATCTCCGAGCTGGGGGTAGTGTTGTTGCTGTTCATCATCGGCCTGGAGCTGTCACCGCGACGCCTGTGGGTGATGCGCAAGGCGGTTTTCGGGGTCGGCCTGGCCCAAGTGCTGCTGACCGGGGTCGTGATTGGCAGCGTGGCGCTGTTCCTCTTCGGCCAGACGCTCAACAGCGCAGTGGTGCTGGGCCTGGGCCTGGCCCTGTCGTCTACCGCCTTCGGCCTGCAGAGCCTGGCCGAACGCAAGGAACTGACCAGCCCCCACGGACGCCTGGCGTTCGCCATCCTGCTGTTCCAGGACATCGCCGCGATCCCGCTGATCGCCATGGTGCCGGTACTGGCCGGTGTCGATCACCACACCAGCAGCGCCGAGGACCTGCGCCACGGCTTGCAGGTGCTGGGCAGCATCGCCGTGGTGGTGGTCGGTGGCCGCTACCTGCTGCGCCCGGTGTTTCGCATCGTGGCCAAGACCCGTTTGCCGGAGGTCTCCACCGCCACCGCGTTGCTGGTGGTGATCGGTACCGCCTGGCTGATGGACCTGGTGGGCGTATCCATGGCCCTGGGCGCCTTCCTCGCCGGCCTGCTGCTGGCCGACTCGGAATACCGGCATGAGCTGGAAGCCCAGATCGAACCCTTCAAGGGCCTGCTGCTGGGCCTGTTCTTCATCAGCGTAGGCATGGGCGCCAACCTCAGCCTGCTGCTCAGCGCGCCCTTGGCCGTGCTGGGCCTGACCCTGCTGCTGATCGGCCTGAAGTTGCCACTGCTGTTCGTGGTCGGGCGCCTGGCCGGTGGCCTGGACCGCGAGCATGCGATCCGCCTTGGGGTGGTGCTGGCGGCGGGCGGTGAATTCGCCTTCGTGGTGTTCAAGATCGGCCGCGACCAGGGCCTGTTCGACGCGCGCCTGCACGACCTGCTGGTGCTGACCATCACCCTGTCCATGGCCCTGACCCCGCTGCTGTTGCTGGCCTGCTCGCGCCTGCTCAAGCCCAAGCCCAAGCCGGTGGAAATGCCCGCCGAATACCGCCGGATCGACTCCGACCAACCGCGGGTGGTGATCGCCGGCATGGGCCGTATGGGCCAGATCGTGGCGCGTATCCTGCGGGCCCAGAAGGTGCCGTTCGTAGCCCTGGACACCTCGGTGGAAACCATCGAGCTGATCCGCAGCTTCGGCGGCGGCATCCCGGTGTTCTATGGCGACCCGTTGCGGCCGGAGATCCTCAGCGCAGCCAAGGTCGGCCAGGCGGAGTTCTTCGTCATCGCCACCGACGACCCGGACACCAACATCAAGACCGCCGAGCAGGTGCGCAAGCTCTATCCGCACCTGAAGGTCATCGCCCGCGCACGTAACCGCCAGCACGTGCACCGCCTGGTGGACCTGGGCGCCCAGGCCGTGCGGGAAACCTACTACTCGAGCCTGGAGATGAGCCGCCGGACCCTGATCGGCCTCGGGCTCAGCCAGGTCCAGGCCGACTCGCGGATCCAGCGTTTCACCCAGCACGACCAGCAATTGCTGGCCGCCCAGCATGAGGTGTACGACGACGAGGCCAAGGTCATGCAGACTGCCCAGGAAGCCCGTGCCGAACTGGCCCGCCTGTTCGAGGCCGACGAAGAGGACGAACGCCTGGAAGAGAACCTGCTGCCGCCGATGCGCTGAAGCACTCTCCTGACAGATTCTGTCAGCCGCCCGGTCTAGATTGGGCGGCCCCTCCCCAGACAGGAACCCTCGATGAGCGACGCCGCCCCAGCCCTCAAGGAAATCTTCAACCAGCAACGCCTGGTGCATATCGCCGACGCCATGCGCGAGGTGTATCCGGCGTTCGATCACCCGGGCTTTCTCAAGCGCGCCAGCCAGGGCCTGGCCGAGCTCTCGGTGATGCAGCGCCTGGCGCGGGTCAGCGACAGCCTGCACCAGGTGCTGCCCGGGCACTACGAACACAGCCTGGAACTGTTGTATGCCCTGGCGCCACGGCTCGACAGCCGCTTCGTCTGCATGTTCCTGCCGCACTTCGTGGCCAGCCATGGCACCCATGACTTCGCCCGCTCCATGGCAGCGCTGAAGTTCTTCACCGGTTTTGGCTCCTCGGAGTTCGCCGTGCGCCCGTTCCTGGTCAACCAGCAGGCAGCGACCCTGGAGCATATGTACGACTGGTCGCGCGATCCGGACGAACACGTGCGCCGCCTGGCCAGCGAAGGCAGCCGCCCGCGCCTGCCCTGGTCGTTCCGCCTGGAACGCCTGCAGGCCGAACCTGGGCTGGCGGCGCCGATCCTCGAGCGACTGCGCAACGACCCCAGCCTGTATGTGCGCAAGTCGGTGGCCAACCACCTCAACGACATCACCAAGGACCACCCGCAGTGGGTGCTGCAACGCCTGCAAGACTGGCCGCTGGAGCAACCGCACACGGCCTGGATCGTCCGCCATGGCCTGCGCAGCCTGATCAAGCAGGGCGAGCGCCAGGCCCTGGCCTTGATCGGCGCCGGGGCCCGGGCCGAGGTCCAGGTAAAGCACTTCACCGTCACGCCCGCGGCCTTGCGCCTGGGCGAGCGCCTGGAGCTGGCGCTGGAACTGGTCTCCAGCAGCTCGCAGCCCCAGCGCCTGGTGGTGGACTACGCCATCGACTACATCAAGGCCTCGGGCGCCGCCAGCACCAAGGTGTTCAAGCTCAAGACCTTCACCCTGCCCGGCCAGGGGCGCCAGGCACTGGCCCGCCAGCAGCAGATCCGTGAATTCACCACCCGTCGACACTACCCCGGGCGCCACCTGGTGCACCTGTTGGTCAACGGCGAACAGTTGGCCAGCGCGCACTTCGACCTGCTGCCCTGACCCCTCTCAATCCACACAAGGAAGACCTCGTGGCAATCATCAACAGGTGGGCCAAGTCCATCGCCAAGGTGCTGGAAAGCAGCTTTGCGGTGAGCAGCAGCATCGCCGACCACAAGACCATCCTGGGCGACGCCCGGGAGAGTTTCATCAGGGATGTGCTGCAACGCTTCCTGCCGCGCAATATCAGCATCGGCTCAGGGCAGATCGTCGATGCCGAGGGCGGGATCTCCAAGCAGATCGACCTGATCATCTACCGCAACGACTTTCCCATCCTGCGCACCTTCGGCTCGGCCGATGTGTACCTGATCGAAGGCGTGGTGGCCACGGTGGAGGTCAAGTCGCAGCTCAACGAAACGCAGTTGTTCCAGGCCCTGGAGAACGGCAAGTCGGTACGCAACCTCAAGGTGTCGATCACCCGGGAATCCATGAACCACTACAGCCAGTTCATGTACCGCAAACCCTTCGCCGACCTACCACCGGCGCAATCCTTCTCGGTCCGCGACCAGCTGCTGCCGCCAACCTACATCTATGGCTACAACGGCTATACCGCCGGCAGCCTGGACAAGCTGCGCCAAAGCCTCAACGCCTGGCACAGCGAGCCCCTGGCCCAGGGCGAGCAGGACGTGATCCTGATGCCGGAGGTGATCGCCACCCAGGGCTGCGTGACATTGAAGAACCTCAACAACATCCTGGGCCTGCCCCGGGTTGCCGGCGAAGAGCTGGAGGCCTGCCGCCAGGCCTTCAACCGGGCGCTGGGATGCAACCTGGACAAACGCGAGTTCCTGGGCTATTTCCGCGAGCGCGACGCCCAGGGCTTCGACTACGGGATTGGCCTGAAAACCTGCGAGTCGCCCCTGCAGTACCTGATCTCCAGCCTGCTGCAGACCCTCACCTCCCGGATCGGTCATCCGCAGCTGGGCAGCACCGCGATCCAGTACGACCTGACCCGCTATCACTTGAGCGATGAGATGGAAGGTGGCTGGTCGGGCGCCGCGGTGAACCTCACGCGCATCAGCGACCCACGGCTGGACTTCGCCCGGGACAACGGCTTCTGAAACCTGCGCTGCGGCCACGTGCAACTCGGCCGCAGCGCGCCGGGCTTCAGTCCTTGGCGGTCGTGGCCGGCAACGCTATCAGGTGGTCGTCGCAGCCAAAGCCCACCACGTGCTCGCTGCCCCAGGACACCTCCACCACCGCAATGCACGGGTCATAAGACTCGCCCACCAGGCTGCCATCGGCCTTGAACACCCGCAGGTAGCCACCGGTGGAGTAGCGCGAGCTGTCGCCATCGCCGGGCATGGTCATGGCCGGAATCCAGGCGCGCCAGCTGAACAGCCGGTACTTCTGGTAGTAGAAGGCCCGGTCGTCACTGTAGTAGCGGTCCTGGTAGGGCGTGCCGTAGTAGAACCAGCCATAACCCTTGTACGCCAGGAATACGGCCAGTACCGCGCCGAGCAGGCGTTTGCTGTGTTTCATCGGGGTCTTTCCTTGTACCGAGAAGAACTTCAGTGCTGGGTCACGCCGAGCATCCGCAGGCAGGCCTGGACGATGGCCTCGGCCAGGGCCTGGCCATCTTCCTGGCGGGCGGCGATCACGTCATCGGTGGCGCCGTGCACCCCGGCATAGATCAGCGAGGCGATCACCGTCGGCTGTTCCAGGGGCCAGCAACCGGCCTGCCGCCCTCCTTCGAGGATGCCCTGCAACTGCCGCAGGATCGCATTGCGCTCCGGGTTGCCGCGCTCATGGTGGTGATGGTTGGGGTAGACGATGTCGTGCAGGCGGTAGGTGGCCAGGTAGGCCTGGACGCTGGCGCGGATCCAGCTACTGACCTTCGCCACCCAGTCATCCTCGGCGCAGGCCGCCACCGCCTGCTCCAGGCAATCGAGGAAGTCCCGGGTATAGCGCTCACCCAGGGCCGCCAGCATGTCGTTCTTGGATTGGAAGTAGTGATAGAAGGTGCCCTTGGCCACCCCGGCGCGCTCGACGATCTGGCTGATGGTGGTGGCCTCCACTCCCTGCTCCAGGAACAGGCTGCGGGCGGCGCCCATCAATTCTTCCAGGCGCACTTCGGCGGGTTTGGTCCGCGGCTGCGGCAAATCGCTGGCAGGTTCCTGGGCCTTGTGGCGTTTCACGATCATGAACGATTCCGGGCGGTGGCGAGGGCCGCCAGTCTAGGGCAATTGCCGGGCAAAAGAGAGTTGAGAATATTTATCATTTTCCATTGACCGACGGTCAGTCGAAATACTAACCTGAGTGCCTCGCCCCTCTCCAGCCCTCCACGGGAGATGTTTGATGGAACGCTATCGTCGCCCGGCCCTGGTGGCCGCCGCCTACCTCGGGACCTTCCTCGCCTCGCTGGACATCAGCATCGTCAACGTCGCCCTGCCGACCCTGCAACAGGCCCTGGCCACAGACCTGGCCGGCCTGCAATGGGTGGTCAACGCCTATGCCATCTGCCTCTCGGCCTTCATGCTCTCGGCCGGCCCCCTGGGCGACCGCTTCGGCCACAAGCGCTGCTGGCTGGCCGGGGTGTTGTTGTTCACCCTGGGTTCAGCGCTCTGCGCCCTGGCCCAGGAGCTCGGGTTGCTGCTGGCCGGGCGCGCGGTCCAGGGGCTGGCCGGGGCACTGCTGATTCCCGGGGCGATGCCGATCCTCAGCCACGCCTTCCCCGACCTGCGCCAGCGGGCCCATGTCATCGGCGGCTGGTCGGCGTTCAGTGCCCTGGCGCTGATCCTCGGCCCCCTGGTGGGCGGCCTGCTGTTGGAGTCCGTCGGCTGGCAGAGCATCTTCCTGATCAACCTGCCCATCGGCCTCCTCGCCCTGGCCCTCGGGTGCTGGGGAATCAGCGAGCGCAAGCACCCACAGCATGCCGCCCTCGACCCGCTGGGCCAGGCACTGAGCGTGTTGTGGCTGGCGGCCCTGACCTATGGCCTGATCCTCGCCGGCGAAGAAGGCTTCGCCAGCCGAGGCCCCCTGCTGACCTTATTGGTGGCCGCCGTGGGGCTGCTGGTCTTCACCCTGGTGGAGCGGCGGGTGCAACGGCCGCTGGTACCCCTGGACCTGTTCCGCCAGCGCCCGTTCGCCGTGGCCAACCTGGCTTCGTTCATCCTCGGTTTTTCCAGCTACAGCAGCCTGTTCTTCTTCTCGATCTTCCTGCAGCAGATCCAGGGCTGGTCCGCAGCCGAAACCGGCCTGCGCCTGCTGCCGCAATTCACCGTCACCGGCCTGGTAGCCATCGGCTTCGGGCGCATCAACCAGCGCGTACCCCTGTCCTGGCTGATGGTGGCCGGCTACGGCCTGGTGGGCCTGGCCATGACCGCCATGACCCTGTTCGACGCCCACACTCCCTACTGGCTGGTGGGCTCGTTGCTGGGGCTGCTGGGCCTGGGCATGGGCCTGGCGCTGCCGGGCACCGGCCTGACAGTGATGGCCTGCGCACCGCCGGAACGCGCCGGGATCGCCTCGGCCAGCATGAATGCCCTGCGCCAGACCGGCATGAGCATCGGCATCGCCCTGCTCGGCAGCCTGATGGGTGCCCGGGCCATCCAGGTGCTGAGCGAGTCGGCCCGGGCCAGCGGCATGGCCAACGCCGGCGAACTGGCCCACCAAGCGGTGACCGAACACCAGTTGCCCCCGGACAACCCGCTGTTCGGCGAGCTGTACCGCACGGCCATGACCAGCGGTTTGCACCTGGCCATGCTGCTGGCGGGTGCCTCTAGCCTGCTGGCCATGGGCTTGCTGCTGGGCATCCGCCGACGGGCCCGTGCGAAACAGCCCGCTGGGCCTGGCCGAGTCCAGCCCCGGGGGATCGAGAACAGGTGAACGATGCCCATTGTCCGGGGCTTTTCTCCTCGTCTAGTATGGTTGCCGGACCGCGCGAGCCACCTGGGGACGTGCCTTGCAGAACAATAAGAAAAACGCCATCGCCATGCCTGCATCCCGCCCCGTCGGCGCCTATGTGCGCCGCCTGAAGCTCAGCCCCTTGCTCGAGTACCTGCAAGAACGGCAGCTGCGCCTGCCATCGCCCTTCCAGGCCCAGTGGCAAGCGCTCAAACCCGCGGACAATATTCCCCTGGATCAATACCTGGGCTTCTTCGAAGAGGCGGCCCGGGCCTTGGACGACCCGCTGCTGGGCGCGCGCATCGGCCTTGCCAGCCGCTCCCCAGTGCTCTCGCCGCTGCGCGAACTGTTCCTCAACGAAGCGACCCTGCACGGCGCATTGCTTGAACTCAACCTCAGCACCGCGGCCCTGCAGGGCGGCACCCGCACCCAACTGCGCATCGACGGCGAGCAGGTGCAGATCAGCTACCAGTTGCCCGCCTACCCGGCCAATGCCTGCCGCCAGGACGTGGAGTTCAGCCTGGGCATGCTGATCCATGTCTTGCAGTTGCGCCTGGGGCAGGACTGGCGAGCCCAGCGGATCGACCTCTGCCATGAACTGACGGCCAAGGACCGCGAGGCCCTGGCCGGGTTGCTGGATTGTCCGGTGCGGGATGCCGCGCCCAGCAACGGCATCGTCTTCGCCAACCATTGGCTGGACCACAGGTGCCCTGGCCAGGGCTGCGATGCCGACGTCCTGCTGTTCTTTCGCGAGCACATCCAGGGCCTGTGCGCCGAACAACACAGCGGCAGCTTCCATGAGCGGGTGCGGCGCCTGCTGGAACAGCAATTGGGCGAACAGCCGCCCTCCCTGGAGCGCATCGCGCGTCAGCTGTGCCTGTCGCCACGTAGCGTGCAACGCAAGCTGGCCCTGGAACAGGTGGTGTTCTCCGAGCTGCTGGAGCAGGTGCGGCACAGCCTTGCCCTGGAACGCATGCGCCATCCCGGCACCCGGATCGACGAACTCGCCGACAGCCTGGGCTACGCCGACAGCGCGGCGTTTTCCAAGGCTTTCAAGCGCTGGACCGGGGTGCCGCCGCTGCGCTATCGGCGGCAGTTCCTCTAGCCGGCCCGACCCTTCAGAGCGGCGAGATGCCTTCGGGATACGCCGTCTCGCTCAGCAGTCGTACCTGTGCGCCGATGGGCGCGTTGAACCAGGTCCCATCCACCTCGCCCAGGGCCATGCCGTTATTGCGCCAGGCCCTGGTGTCGAGGACGAAGACGATCGCCACATCCACCGCCTTCTCGCGAAAGGTCACCAGGTACAACTGCTCGCGCAGCTTGAAATAACTGGCCTCGTCGCAATCACAGTCACCATGGCGCACACCGCCATGGATCTGATACGCGTACCAGCGACTGTTGAGATAGACATGCTCCACCGCGGTGTCCTGGCTATAGAGATTGAGCACGCGCTTGCCGATCAACTCGCCGCTGCGCTCGGGCGGTGCGCCTGCCGGCAGGCCATTCAACCCGGCGTGATGCAGCGCCTGGCCGACATTGGAGGCCAATCCGCGAGCCTTGCGCCCGGTATCCAGCCAGGAATGCACCAGCAAGGCCCGGGATCGCTGCTCGTCGATGATCACCACCAGGCTCTGGCGCTGCGCCGCCGGCAATGGCAGGTCGATGAAAAACAGCCCGGCGCAGGCCTGCACCACATTGGCTTGCGCCGTCCCCGACGCCAGCACCAGCGGCAGTCCCTGCCAACGAACCTCGCCCTGTTTATCGAACGCCAGCTCGCCACGCTGCTCGGCGAACGCCAGGACGAAGCGCCGCCCGCGCAGCGCCGGGGTGTCGGGCAGGCGGTTGAGGCGCAACTGCGCGGCAAAGTCATCGAACCCGGGAAGCGCCTGCTCCAGCGGGTTCATGGCCGCACCTCCCGCTGCTCGCCAGCCAGGGCCTGCTGGATCAGCCGCTCGCTGAGCGTCCACAGTTGCAGGGCCTGGGCGACATCACGCACCCGGGGCATGACGCCCAGGTGATTCAGGGGATCGGCGTTGCTCAAGGCCACCTGGCAATCCTCCAGGTAGTAACCGCCACAACCCTCCAGCTGCGGATGCAGCAGGGCCCAGAGAATGCTCGCCGCACCCTCCTCGGTGCTCTTGCGCCGGGTCAACTGGCGCAGCCCGGGCTGGCGTTCGAGCAAGGGCACGAAGTCGGCGTCGGTCAGGTGATTGTGCAGGTTGGTCCCGGCCACCACTCCGGGGGCCACCGCCAGGGCGCGAATGCCCTCCTCGGCCAGGTGCTGGTCCAGGCCCAGGGCGAACAGTACGTTGGCCGACTTCGACTGGCCATAGGCCGTCCAGCGGTCGTAGGCCCGGTGCTCGAAGTTGGGATCGGCGAAATCGATGCCCGCCAGGCGATGGGCGCCCGAAGTCAGCAGCACCACCCGGGCAGCGGCCGCCTGGCGCAGCAGCGGCAACAGCCGGGTGATCAACCGATGGTGGGCGATATGGTTGATACCGAACTGGCACTCCAGGCCATCGTCGGTACGAGCGAAATCGGTGGCCATGATCCCCGCACTGGCGATGACGCCGTCCAGGTGCGGCAACTGCTCCAGCAGCCTTGAGGCCAGCCGGTCGACGTCGCGCAACGACTCCAGGCGCACCGCCTCGAAGTGCAGCGACTGGCTGCCCGTGGCGGCCCGCAGTTCGGCCAGCGCGGCATTACCGCGTTCGGCGCTGCTGCCCAGCACCAGTACCCGGGCGCCACGGGCAGCGAGGCAGCGGGCGCTTTCCTTGCCCAGCCCCGAAGTGCCGCCGGTCACCAGGTAGATCTTGCCGGAGAGGTCCAGGTCCCGGACCAGATCCCAGGCTCGTGTATGGGTATCGAATGACATGTTGCTACTCCTTCTTTCATTGAATGAACAGGCTGGCGTCCAGCTCCAGGGCCGCACCGGGTGCCTCCAGGGCCTTGACCCAGAGCAGCGCCACGGACAGCTGCAACGCCGCCGCGGGTCCCAGCTCACGCTGCAGTTGGCGGCTGAACGCTTCCAGCAAGGGCTGGCTCGCCACGGGGCCGGCCTCGATGCCGGAGCACTTGAGCAACACCTGCAAGGCCGCCGGCTGGCCACCGGTGTCGAGGCGCCTGGCCAGGGCCCTCGCCGCCTGCTCCACGCTCGCCAGCGACAAGCTGCCGGCCTCGCCGCAGGCCAGGCTGACCCAGGTTGGCCGCGGGGCTTGCGGGCGCAAGGCCAGGCCATCGATCTCGATCTTGAAATCCTCCAGGACCATGCCGTGACCACGTAGCACGCACAGTTGCAGCGCCTCGGCCACCCCGGCATCGGCCCGCTGGCGCACAGCCTGCGTTACCAACTGCCGGGCATGCTGCGGGTCCTGGTCGGCGCGCAGGTACAGGGTCAGGCGGGCCAGGTCGGAGCAGTCGGCGTCCAGGGCCCGGAGGCTGTCCTGGATCTTGTCCAGGATCACCTCCACCTGCTCCGCCAGCCCGGGACGGACCTGCAGGTTATCGGCGCTCAAGCCACGCTCCGGCGCTAACAGTTCCAGGGCCTCGAAACCGGTGAGGAACAGCTGGCCGCGATACTCCAGGGCCCGCGCCACATCCATCGGCAGGTCGTCAAACAGGGCCCGCCGCGCCGGTGTGGCATGCCTGGCGAATACCGCCTCGAGCGCCACCAGCGCCCCTTCCCGGGACAGATGCGGCACCCGGAAAAGGGTGCCGACGCTGGGCTCCCGGACCAACCGGGGGGCCAGAGCATGGCACTGGCGATGGAATGCCTGGATCGCCGCCAGCGGGTCCACGGCGCCATTGCGAATGGCGATGCTGTGCTTGAGCATCGCGCCCAAGCTCACCCCTCGTTCGGCCAGGGCGGCGGCCATGGTTTCGAGCAAGGCGGCAAGTTGCTGCTCCAGGTCACCGTCCACTGCCGCCTGTTGCCAGTTGCAGAAGATCAGGTCCTGGGTTTGCACAAGGTTCATCGGGACTCTCCTCAAGGGATCAGTGGCGCCAGCCCAGCAACGGGTCGAGGGCGAAGTTCAGGCCCAGGCCGAACAACCAGCCGCTGGCCGGACGCTGTTCGGCGAAGGGGTTCTGGAAGCGACTGGGTTGCAGCACGTAGTTGATGAAGGGGTCCAGGGTCACGCCGCTACCCAGGACGAAGCGCCCATTGAGCTCGGCGACGAAACTGTCCCGTGGCTGCTCGTAGGCACTGCCCGACAGGCGCCCGGCGTCCTTGAGGCGGGCCTGGAAGTCCTTGCTCACGCGAAACCAGCTCAGGCGTGCACCAAGGCTATCCAGCGGGCGGCCCGGAATGACGTTGAGGGCATTGACCCCGATGAAGCCGAAGGCATCCACCCCACCGGTAACCCCGGGGGTCAGCGACGAGCTGAGCCCGCCTTCCAGGGTCAGGCTGCGCGGGTTGGTATCGAACGGGCGGCTACCACCGTCGGCGCGGTACACCGTCTTCTGCCAATTGAAGAGAATGCCGTCGGCATGGTCCTGGACCTTGGGCGCCGAGCCCGGGTCGAGCAAGGTCGAGGTACCGGCCACCGTGCGGCTGGGGTTGGGCTGTTTCTTGGTGGAGCGATACAGGGCCAGCTCGAAACGACTGGGATAGAGCGCCTCGCCAAAGCGGGTCTGGGTGCCGACCTGGGCCAGGAAGAAGCGCCCGTCATGGCGTTCCTCGCGCCAGTTCCAGCCGGACTCGAAGGGGATCTGCCCATTGAGCAACCAGCCGCCCACCTGGGCAAAGCGGTTGTCGTCGAAGTTGTAGCGGGCCGTGGCGCTCCAGTAGGCGAACGGATAGGCGAACACCGAGCCGTTCATCAACGTCAGCGGGTTGAAACAGGTGAACACGAAGGCACAAGCCGGCTGCATGAACGAGGTTGCGGGGTTGCTCCGGCCCAGCTCCAGCTTCAAGGCATCCTCCAACAGGCGCTGCTCGTAGGACAGCTGTACCAGCCGCGCCTTCTTCGGTACGAAGGGCGCCACCGCGCCATAGATGTCCCCCAGCGCCGGACCGTAGTCGACGTTGCTGGCCACCGGGGCATAGCTCTGCTTGAGGTGCACGCTGGCGCCCTTCACACCCAGCAGCTTGTGCAGGTCGAAGTCGGCCGCCAACATCAGGAACAGGTTGTTCTGATCCTGGCGACGCCCCACCCCGTAGGTGTTGTACAAGCTGTACCAGCTACCGAAGCCGTGCACGGCGATGCCCTGGGCATCCAGCTGTTCGCCAAGGCTCGGAGCCCGGGCCGGCGAGACCGGGCCGGGCTGATCCGGGCCGGCCAGCGCGCACCCGGCCCACAGGGCACAGCACGCCAGCACAGCCCCACGTTGGACGAAGAATCGATTGTTGTTATTGGAAGGATTCATGGTCGGACCTGTATGGGCGATGGACTCAAGGAGCAGGCACCAGCTCCAGTTGCCGGGCCTGGGTTTGCACGCGCTGGTGGTGCAGGCGATCGAAGTCGTCCGCCAGCCGCTGCTGTTCGATGAACTCGATAAAGGGATCGCGGACCTGGGTCTGCAGGCCGGTCAGGGCCTCGATGGCAGCGATCGCGCAGAACGGCACGTAGACCTCCGAGTAGCCGCCCTCATGGACCATCACCAAGCGCCCATGGCCGAGGCGCTCGGCCACCGCCACCATCATCCGGGTCATCTCGCGGAAACTGCCGCTGTGCAATTGCATGTGGCCGAGCACGTCGTAGGTGCTGGCGTCGTAACCGGCGCCGATCACCAGCAGGTCCGGGGCGAAACGCAGCAGCGCCGGCACCACCAACTGCGCCATGGCATGCAGGTACTGCTGGTGGCCGCAACCGGGCAGCAGCGGGATGTTGAGATTGCACCCCTGCCCTGCGCCTCGCCCAAGTTCGTCGGCGCCGCCGGAGCCTGGGGGAAAGCAGTTTTCCTGGTGCAGGGAGATGGTCAGCACGTCCCCGCGCTCGTAGAACAGCGACTGGGTACCGTTGCCGTGGTGCACGTCCCAATCGACGATGGCCACGCGCCGCGCGCCGAGTTCGGCAATGGCGTGCTCCACGGCGATGGCCGAGTTGGCCAGCAGCGTCGAGCCCATGGCCTGATCCCGCAAAGCGTGGTGCCCGGCCGGGATGCAGGCGGCATAGGCCCGCTGGTACTCGCCGCGCATCACGCCTTCCACCGCCGCCCTGGCCAGCCCGGCGGACAGCGCCGCCAGCTCGAAGCTGCCGGCAGCGAAAGGCGCCGCCAGTCCCAGTTCTCCTCCCTGCTGCTCGCTCAACCGACGAAAGCGCTCCAGGTACTCAAGGTCATGGACCCTGGCCATCTGTGGCAGGGAGGCCGGCGCTGCGGACTCCACCCGCAACTGCCGGCTCAGGCCGCTGGCGTCCATCAACGCCTTGAGCCGCCGCAGGCAATCGGCCGAGGCTACCCCCGAGCCGCTGGCCAGCGGCTGGACCCACCCGCCGACCGGGGCCGCCAGGGCCGAGGCCCGGCCGGAGTGGAACCACAGGCAGCGTTCGTCGAACAGGAACGCACTGGCGCCCGCTGAAGGATGCAATTCAGGCTTCATGGCAAAGACTCTTGGATGGCAGGTGCAAGTGCGCGAGGTTGATCGCCGCGGCGGCCAGCAGGGCCAACAGCGCGCCGCAGCCGAACATCGCCTGGTAGGAAAAGGTTTCCAGCAGGTAGCCGCACAGCGCCGGGCCGCAGGCCAGCCCCAGGCCGAGGACCAGGTTGGTCAGGTTGATCAAGCCGCCCTCGCGATCGTGCAGGCTGATCACCGTGAGCATGAAGGGCACCAGCAGGGTCCAGGTGAACTTGAACACCAGCACCGCGATGAAGGCCGCATCCGCCCGGGGCACCGCCGCCATCACCAGCAAGGCCAGGACCAACGCGGCGAACCCCAGCAGCAGGCATGCCCCGCGATAGCGATCACGTCCCAGCAAAGTGGCGGCGCCGGCGCCGAGGATGCCCACCGCGCTGGACAGGGTCAGCAACTGGTCCAACTGCCCACGATCCATGGCCGTGGGCGCCTGCAAGGCACTGATGAAGGTCCAGACTCCGCCCAGGCACACATACAGCAGGAAGATCGAGGCCACCCCCAGCAGGCCATGTCTGGAAGCCCCCAAGCGACGGCGCCCACCGCTGGCCGCTAGCTGAGGGACCCGAATGAAGTGCCGGCACAGCGGCACGCAGGCCAGCATCAACAGCGCCTGCAAGGCAAAGCACACCCCGGGGCCAAAATGCTGGAAGGCGCTGGGCAACACCGCCAGTCCCAGGGTTCCGAGTATCAGTTGGCCGAAGATGATCGAACCGAACGCCCGCCCGCGATCATCCAGGTGCGCGACGCTGCGGGTACACAGGATCAGCAGCGAACCGGCGGCCAGTGCAGTGACGCCCCGAGCCACCAGGAAGGCGTTGAAATAGCGCTCCAGCAACAGCGCCGAAGCCAGGTTGCCGCCGATGTACAGGCCCATGAACAGCAAGGCCCAGCGCTGCCAGTGACCCGAGCGCAGCCAGTAGATGGCCGGCAAGGTGGCCAGGCTGCTGAAGATCAGTTCCAGGGAAAACATCGCGCCGATCCGGCTCGGGCTCAGGCCGATCTGCGTGGTCAATTGCATGGACAGGGCCGGGGCCCAGAGGAAGGTCGCCGGCAGCACCGACGCACATAGGGTGATGGTGATCAGCAGCCAGCGATGACTGGCCTCGCCCGGCAGGGCTGCAGGTTCGGCGGTAGCGCTCACGATAGGCACCTTCGTTATTGATTGTTATGGGTGAGGTGGCACGGCAACGGCTGCCAATCTAGCAACGGCCCAGGCGGCGACCGGCTTCAATTGATGACGACTTTTTGTCTTTTCACGCCAATGCCCGCAGGCGCTATCAGGTTGGCCAGGCGCACCGGCGAGCCGGGGCATTGACAAGCTCGATGGCGGCTTCGACCATCGGCGCCGCAACGGCCGCTGCCGGCCATGACTCAGGAGATCAAGGATGAAAAGGCTTTCGCTGGCGCTGTGCCTGATGGCAGGCATGGGCCAGGCTGGCGCGATGGACCTGGCGGCGGCACGCCAGTCCCTGAAGAACTATGGACTGGCCTACTGCATGGCCAGGCAGTTTCCCGAGCGCTCGGCCATGGGCGAGGACGTTGGGCATGCCATCGGCATGTATGGCGTCATGGGCGGTGGCCTGCATCAGGTCCTGCAGGACGAAGACACACTCACCACCCTGCATGACCCCTATGACGCCACCACCGACTACGTCTTCAAGGCTTATGACCAGGTCGCGGCCAACAGCAAGCACCGTCCTGGCAAGGTCGTGCTGCACGCTTGCTTGCAGGTCTACAACTCCAGAGCCTTCGACCGGTTCATCCGGACCCAGGACTCCTACATCCGCCAGCAAGACCTGCAAGCTGCCGGCCCCGCCTCCTAGCCAGTGGCACCAGGCCCGCCATGACCTGGCCGCCCTGACGCGCACCGACAGCAACCGATGGCAGGTGTCGCTTAAACACCGGTCGAGGTCGAATCCAGCGCTCGGCCAGTGGTGCCACTGTCCATACTCAGCCACTTGCCCCTGGTAATGGAATACGCCCGTGAACCTGCCGCAGCCGCCCGCTTCTTCCCTGGTCAATCCCCTGCCCCTGGACCCGCAACAGCGGCGGCTGTTTCAGGAACAGGGCTACCTCAAGCTGCCGGGATTGCTGACCAGCGCCGCCATCGAATCGCTGCGCCAGCTGGTGGAGCAGCAACTGCGTCCGACCCAGGCCAGCGCTGGCGAGGGGTTCAACCGCCTGACCCACCGCCTGGACCAGGACGGTATTCTCCGGCAACTCCAAGGCCAGCCGGCACTGGCCCAGGTACTGACTTACCTCACCGACAGCCGGCTGATCCTGTGCGAAGCCCAGGGCTTCGAGCTAGACCAGGGGCGCTCGGGTTTCGCCTGGCACTACGACTCGCTGAACTTTCGCTACATCCGCCCCCAAGACCCGGCCTTCAGCCTGTGGCTGCCCCTGCAACCGGTACGCCCAAAGGCACAGGGTGGCGGCATGGCCTGGGTGCCGCTGTCGCTGTGCTCGGCCCTGGGCAACTTCCAGTTTTCGCGAATGCTGGCCCAGCAACTGGCCCAGGGCGAGTCGATCACCGAACTGTCCGAGCTCTTGCGCCAGACCTACGCCAGCCCGGGACCTTTGACCGAGCGCTTCGAGCGACAGCGCATCGAAGAAGCCTTCGAGCCCGGCGATGCCCTGCTGTTCAGCAAGTACCTGTGGCACCGCTCCAGTCCCTTGCTCGCCGGTGAGCTGCCACGGCGCCAGGCCGTGACCCTACGCCTGGTGGCTGCCCAGGCACGCCTGGACCCGCTGTTGCAGGACGGCGAGACCCGTACCACTGGCGGCCTGGGCATGGGCCAGGAACGCGGGGCACTCAAGCCGCGGTCCTACGGCTCGCGCTTCGTCGATATCCAGGCCGGCGACCTGCTCAGCCGCTCGGCCCACTGCGGGCCGCTGCTGTGAGTCGGCCTCAGCCCTGCACACCGCCACCCAGCAGCACCTGCTGCTGGGTGGTGCACAGCTCCATGAGGTAGTCCCAGACCACCCGCAGGCGCACCGACTTGTGCAGCTCGCGGCGGGTGCTGATCCAGTAGGCGCGCTGGATGCTCTCGGTGGGCAGCAACGGCACCAGCTGCCGGTCCTCGGCGGCCATATAGCACGGCAGCACCGCGATCCCCAGGCCCGAACGGGCCGCCTCCTGCTGGGCGATGACGCTGGTGCTGTGGAACAACACCTGGGGGTTGCGGCAAAAGCTGTTGAGGAACATCAGTTCCTGGCTGAACAGCAGGTCGTTGACGTAGCCGATCCAGGCATGGCGCCCCAGGTCCTCGCGATTGCGCAGCGGTGGGGCGCGGTCCAGGTAAGCCTGGCTGGCGTACAGCGCCAGGCGGTAGTCGGTGAGCTTGCGGGTCACCAGCATGTCGGCACTGGGTCGTTCCAGGTGGATGCTGATTTCCGCCTCGCGGTTGAGGATGCTGACGAACCGCGGCACCGCCACCAGTTCCACCTCCAGCCCCGGGTAACGCTCGAACAGGCCGCCCATGCGGCTGGCGAGGAACTTGACCCCCAGGCCCTCGGTGACGCCGACGCGGATCTTGCCCAGCAACGCGCTGGACTGGGTGATTTCCTCCTGGGCCAGCAGCGCCACGTTCTCCATGGCCTCGGCGTGCTTGAGCAGCGCCTCGCCGGCCGGGGTCAGCTCATAGCCCTGGGCGTGCTGGACGAACAGCGCGGTGCCCAGGGCCTTCTCCACCGCCTCGATATGCCGCGCCACCGTGGCGTGGGTGGTGTTCAGCCGTCGCGCCGCGGTGAGCAGGCGACCACTGCGTTGCAGTTCGAGAAAAAAGCGCAGGTCGTTCCAGTCGAACATGGGGATTCCTTGCCGGTGCCTGGGGGCTAATGCTGTTAGAAAACGCACAGCGGGTGGGCAAAAACTAACATTCTTTTAACGAAAGCTAACAACTAGGATGAAGCACAAGGCTGCCGCGGATGACGGACAGCTGCTAACAGGCCCTTGAAAAATGTAGGCGAGGC
>MCND01000082.1_pt1 | contig 44112 bp, 42 predicted proteins | sample 778211 | NCBI WGS metagenome assembly MCND01 (sample SAMN04296812, study PRJNA304217) | bioreactor metagenome | isolation source: activated sludge enriched with benzalkonium chloride | place: Turkey: Istanbul urban wastewater treatment plant
TCGGAATGGCGCAGGGCTGCCTCGGCGGCTAAAGAACCCTGACATCCGCAAGCTCGAAGCCCTGTCGCTTCGACTCTGTGTAGCGGAGTTCTTGAGTCGCCGCCGTCCACGACAATCAAGGCTGCGGCCCGCCAGGCAACACCAGCTTTTCCAGGTAGTCCAGATCCTCGCGCACCAACCGCAAGGACTCGCTCACGTCCGGCGAGCGCGGCCGCCGGGCAGCATCGCGCAACAGCGATTGCACCGCCATGTCGGCCATGATGGCCGCGACTTCGGCGCGGCTCAGGCGGCCGTCGGGCTTGTACCACCACGCAGACCAATTGCACATGCCGATGAGGCTGAAGGCGGCAACATGCGGATCCACCATGCGGAACTGGCCGTCGCGGATGCCGTTTTCGATGACCCGGCTGAAGTTCTCCAGCACGTTGCGGCGTGACGCCTGCACGGCGGCGCGTTGCTTGGGCGTCATGTCGGCTTCGGTCCGATCGGCCACGCGGAATTCCGCGCTGCGCGACAGGATCAGGTCGGCATGCTGGGTGACCAGGGCGCGCAGCGCCTCGACCGGATCCAGGTCCTCGCGCGTGGCGGTTTCGCCGGCCATTTTCTTGGCCGCGCTCAGCACGTCCTCGGTCAGCGAACGCAGGATCGCGTCCTTGCTCTTGAAGTAGTAATAGACGGCGGTGCGGCTCAGGCCCAGGGACTCGGCGATGTCCTGGATGCTGGTGCCGCCGCTGCCGCGCTTGATGAAGAGCGTGGCCGCGGCGTCGAGTATGGCGGTGCGCAGCGCTTCGCCCTTCAGCGCTCCCTTGGTGCTTGCGTCGTTCACGTTGCGATGTTCCTCGAATGGACCGTGCGGGACGGCCCTGTCCCGAAATTATGGCATGCGCGATTGCGCTGCCTGGCCGCGCCCTCTGGCGTTCTTCCGCCCTTGAGTTCCTCATTTTTGACGCTACTGTCAATTTTTTAAATTTAATTGACACTAAAGTCAAATATTCGTCTAATACGTCAAACCGAGGTCCCCGGACCATCGCCACAGGAGACGAATGTGACTACCGCCGCCCCCTCCAGCCAGATCACCGCCGGCTTTCTCAACACCGATTGGAATCCGCGCGACCTGCCCGCCGGCGCCTCGACCCGCAACGTCGTGCTGCGCACCGCGGACGGCGCCGCCACCTCCGGATCGCTGTACCAGCCAGCCGGCCCCCGCCCCGACACCGTGGTCTGCGTCATGCATCCGCGCGAGTTCATGGCCTGCCACTACCTGATCCCCGATATCGTCGGCGCCGGTCTTGCGGCGTGGTCGCAAGGCGCGCGCTCGGTCGGCAACGACCTCAGGCTGGAACACGAACAGGCTTTGCAGGACGTGGCCGCGGGCCTGCGCTTCCTGCGCGAACAGGGTTTCAAGAAGATCGTGCTGCTGGGCAATTCCGGCGGCGCCGGCCTGTACGCGTTCTATGCGCAGCAGGCCGGCCTGCCCGCCGGCGAGCGCGTCGCCCGCACGCCGGGCGGCAAGTCCAGCGGGCTGGATGAACTGGACATGCCCGAGGTGCACGGCCTGGTGCTGGTGGGCCCGCATCCGGGCCAGGGCTCGCTGCTGCTGAACTGCATTGACCCGTCCGTCGCCGACGAAAACGATGCGCTGTCGGTGGCGCCGGACCTGGATCCGCTGGCTTCTGAGAACGGCTATCGGCCCAAGGGCCAGGCGCGCTATGCGCCGGAATTCGTCGCCCGCTACCGCCAGGCGCAGCGCGACCGCGTGGCGCGCCTGGACGCGCAGGCGCGGCAGATGATCGCCGACCGCATGGCGGCCCGCGCCGACGTCAAGAGCGGCGTCGACGCATCCGCCGAACGCCGCCGCCAAGCTGCGCACACGCCCGTGCTGGTGGTCTGGCGCACCGACGCCGACCTGCGCTGCCTGGACCTCAGCCTGGATCCTTCGGACCGCCACCCGGGCTCGCTGTGGGGCAAGGATCCTTATGCGTCGAACTACGGCGCCGTCGGCTTCGCCCGCTTCTGCACGCCCGAGAGCTGGCTGTCCACCTGGTCCGGCCTCTCGTCCAACGCCAGCATGGCGCGCACCGCCGGCGGCATCCATCAGCCCACCCTGATCGTCGAATACACCGGCGACCAGGCCTGTTTCCCTTCCGACGTGCGCGCCATCCACGACGCCATCCCCGCGCCGGACAAGACCCACCTGCGCATCCGGGGCGACCACCATGGCCGCGCCCTGGCCGAAGGCGAAGAACCCGGACGCTACGCGGCCGGGCGCGAACTCGCCGGCTGGCTGCGCCAACGCTTCCTGTAATCCGAATGCCGACGGAGCAAGTCATGACTGCAACTCCCAAGACCCCCGCCCCCTTGCGCCTGCACGGCGTGGACCATACGGCGCGGCCCACCTGGCGCCTGCGCGAAACCGTCGCTTTCTATCGCGACATACTCGGCCTGCCGCTGGTGCACGTGATCTCGGCGCGCGGCTGGGGCCCCGCCACGCACCCGGACTTCCTGCACTTCTTCTTCGATAGCGGCCAGGGCAGCACCATCGCTTTCTTCTACTACCTGGGCTCGGACGAACCCGAGGCGCTGCGCGGACGCAGCAGCATGCGGCCGCTGCCCGAAGACCATGTGTTCGACGCCACGCATACCGCCTGGCTGGTGGAAAGCGAGGACGAACTCAAGGCCTGGAAGCAGAAGCTGCAGGATGCCGGCCTGGAAGTCTCGGTCGAAACCCGCCATGAAGTGATCGAATCCATCTACGTGCGCGATCCCAATGGCTATTTCATCGAATTCACGCGCAAGCTGCGGCCGCTGGGCGAAGTCGACTCGATCGACGCCGCCTTGACGCTGCAGGCGGCCATGCAGGCCGAAGCCGATGCGGAATCGGCCGGCGGGCGCATCCAGCACATCGACGACGTCTGGGCGCGCAAGGCTGCGCTGCTGCAAGACCGGCTGGAGCTGGCGGATGGCGGCGCCGAGCCTCCCGTGCGGATCTTCGTGCCGCGCGTCGAGGAATTTTCCTCGCTGGTTGAGGACGCATCGGGGCGCGAAAATTGCACCGTGGTGCCGGGCGAGCATTTCGACTGCATCGTTTCCGACGGCCCGGTCGAATTCCAGCGCAAGGCCCTGGGGCTCAAGCCCGCCGTCTGGTATGGCTTGTTCACCGGCGGCGTCAGCGGCACGATCGACGTGCTGGACCGGGACCGCGTGCGGATCTCGGCCGCGCGGCACTGAGACACGGGCCAGGAGGAGACCATCATGCGAGATATACGCCACCCCATAGAGGGCGTGATCTACCACCACCCCGAACGTGCCCGCCAGTACTTTGCCAGCGGCGCCTGGGAACGCTCGACCGTGGGTGCGGCGTTGCACGCCACCGCCCAGCGCTGCCCCGAGCGCACCGCGCTGATCATCGACGAAGGCAGCCTGAGCTTCCGCGAGCTGGACGAACAGACCGACCGGCTGGCCGCCGCCTTGCTGAAGCTGGGCCTGGCGCCCGCGGACCGCGCCATCTTCCAGATGGGCACCACGCTGGAAACGGCGCTGGCCCTGCTGGCCTGCTACAAGGCGGGGATCGTCCCCGTCTGTTCGCTGCCGCAGCACCGCGAACTGGAGATCGGCCAGCTCTCGCGCCAGACCCGCGCCCGCGGCTATTTCGTGCAGGCCGACTTCGGCAAGTTCGACCTGCCGGCCTTTGCCGCCGGCATGCTGGCCGCCAGCGACACGCTGGAGCACCTGGTCGTGGCGCGCGGCGACTCGCCGCATGGCGTGTCCCTGCATGCGCTGCTGGATGCGATGCCGCTGGCCGAGGCCCGCCTCATCCTGGCGGACCAGGGACCCGGCTGCGAAGACGTGCTGAGCTTCCAGCTATCGGGCGGCACGACTGGCATGCCCAAGATCATCCCGCGCTTCCATGCCGAGTACCTGGGCCATTCGCTGGCCTGCGCGCGGCGCTACAAGATGCAGGACGACGAGCGCATCATCTGGGCGCTGCCCCTGCTGCATAACGCGGCCCAGGTCTACGTGCTGATCCCCGTCATCGCCATGGGCGTGTCCGCGGTGCTGATGCCGCGGGTCGACGTGCCGCGCATGCTGGAACTGATCGAACGCCACCGCGTCACCCGCGCCATGTCCATCGGGCCGATAGCGCCGCAGATCATGGCCTTTCCCGACCTGGCGAACTATGACCTGTCGTCCCTGCGCCTGTTCATCACCATGAGCGCCGCGGACCGCCTCGAAGCGCACCTGAACGTGCCCTGCTCCAACCTGTTCGGCATCACGGAAGGACTGCTGCTGGGCTCGCCCGCCGACGCGTCCGAGTACGAGCGGCACCATACGCAAGGCCGCTCGGGCTGCCCCGAGGACGACATCCGCCTGCTCGCACCCGGCACCGAGGAACCGGTGGCCGAAGGCCAGATGGGCGAACTCTGCTTCCGCGGCCCCGCCACGCTGCCCGGATTCTTCGATGCTCCGGCGGCGAACGCCTCGGCCTACACCTCGGACGGCTATTACCGCACCGGCGACATGATGACGGCGCGGGTGATCGATGGCGCAACCTGCTACGCCTTCGAAGGCCGCCTGCGCGACAACATCAACCGCGGCGGCGAGAAGATCGGCTGCGAGGAAGTCGAGGCGCTGGTCGGCGCGCATCCCGCGATTTCGGAAGCGCGCCTGGTGGCCATGCCGGACCCCTTCTACGGCGAGAAAGGCTGCATTTTCGTCATCGTCCGGCCCGGCCACACGGCGCCCAGCCTGACGGAACTGGCGGACTTCCTCACCGGCCAGGGACTCGCCAAATACAAGTGCCCGGAACGCATCGAGCAGATCGAAGCCTTCCCCGTCACCAAGGTCGGCAAGCTCGATAAGGCCGCCCTGCGCCATAGCGTCGCGGAAATGCTCAACCAGGAAGCCGCCAAGGCCAGGGAGAACGGCAATGACCAGCACTGAATACGTCTTGAGCGAAACGCCCTTCATCGTGCGGCGCCGCGTCAAATGGGGCGACTGCGATCCCGCCGGCGTGGTCTACACCGTCACCTTCGGCGAATACGTGCTGTCGGCCGCTGAACTGTTCTACGGCCACCTGTTCAACGGCACGCCGCAGCGCATCAAGGACGAGCACGGCTTCGGCACGCCGACGCGCGCGTTGTCCTTCGACTTCCAGGCCTCGCTGTGGCCGGACGAGGAATTCGACATGTGCGTCAGGGTCGAGGAAATCCGCACCCGCACCTACACCCTGCACGTGGCTGGCAGCGTCCGGGGCCAACCCGCGTTCGACGCCAGGCTGACCCCGATCTGCGTGGCGCGCGGCGAACGGCGCGCCATCGAAGTGCCCGCCGCCCTGCGCGGCGCGCTGCAGTCATATCAGGAAGCCTGCGCGCAGGCCGAAGCAAACAGGAGTGAAGCCAAATGAAGATCGCCGTCATCGGAGCCGGCCCCGCCGGCCTGTACTTTTCGCTGCTCGCCAAGAAGCATGCGCCGCAGCACGAAATCACCGTGTACGAACGGAACCCGCGCGGCGCCACCTACGGCTGGGGCGTGGTGTTCTCGGACATCGGCCTGTCGTTCCTGCGCGAAGCCGACCCGGAATTCTTCAAGGCCTTCGTCGCGCACCACGAACGCTGCGACTACATGGAGATCATCCACCAGGGCGCCCGCGTGCAGGTCCAGGGCAACCATTTCTCGCGCACGGCCCGCATCGACATGCTGGAAGTCCTGGAAAAAGCCTGCCTGGAGGCCGGCGTCAAGATCCTGCACGAACAGCAGATCGATGACGTGGAGCGGCTGGCCTCGGAAGTGGACATGGTGGTGGCCGCCGACGGCAGCAACAGCGCGGTGCGCAAGCAGTACGCCGAACACTTCCGGCCGAGCTTCGAACGCCGCCGCAACAAGTTCGCCTGGTACGGCACGCGCCAGCGCTTTCATCCGGTGTCGCTGATCTTCCGCGAAACGGAGCACGGCATCTTCATTGCGCACAGCTACCAGTACAGCAAGGACCTCAGCACCTTCCTGGTGGAGGTGGACCCGGACACCTGGCAGCGCGCCGGCCTGGACACGGCCAGCGAGGACGAAAGCCGCCGCTATTGCGCCGACGTGTTCCGCCCCGACCTGGGCGCCAACGAACTGCTGAGCAACCGCTCCCTCTGGTTCGAAGCCAACATCGTGCGCAACGAGCGCTGGTCGCACCGCAACATCGTGCTGCTCGGCGACGCGCTGCGCACCGTGCATTTCTCGCTCGGTTCCGGCACCCGCATGGCGATGCAGGACGCGATCGCGCTGCACCAGGGGCTCACGCAGCATCCCGACGACACGCAGGCCGCCTTCGCGCACTTCGAAGCGCAGCGCCGTCCGGCATCGGCCAACTTCCAGACCGCCGCCGCGCGCAGCCTGGACTGGTACGAGAACGTGGCCGACAAGATGCACCTGGACCCGCTGTCCTTCGCCTACGACTACATGCGCCGCACGGGCCAGGTCAGCCACGACGACCTGCGCCAGCGCGACCCGGGCTTTGCCGCCGCCTACGAGACGCTGTACCCCGAAGCGGCAGCCGCGTCCTGAGCCGAGCACCGCTTTGTTGTGAGTTCCCGGCCGCGACGCATCCGCGCTTGCGGCCTCAACGATAAGCGGCGCGGGGAAGCGCCGCAAAAACCATCCATGGAAAGTGGAGGAGACATGAAAAATACTCTCTGGTGCATGGCGCTGACGGGCGCCCTGGCCTGCGCCTCGGCGCAGGCCCAATCCGACAAGTACCCCGAACGGCCGGTGCGCATCGTGCTGCCGTATTCGGTGGGCAGCGGCCCCGACGCCGTCGCCCGCATGCTGGGCGAACAGCTCACCGCGGCCTGGAAACAGCCGCTCATCGTCGAGAACAAGCCCGGCGCCAACGGCTGGCTGGCGATCGGCGAGGTCAAGCGGGCCGCGCCCGACGGCTACTCATTGGCCGTGGTGGACAATACCCACATGACGCTGCAGCCGCAGCTCTACCGCAGCCTGCCCTTCGATCCGGTCAAGGATTTCGTCCCAGTGGCGCCGATCTACACCACGCATTTCTTCATGGTGGTGTCGGCCTCGTCCCCCTGGAACAACGTCACCGACCTGATCGCGGCGGCCAAGGCCCAGCCCGGCAAGCTGACCTACGGCACCTGGGGCATGGGCAGCGTGGCGCACGTGGGCACCTCCATGTTCCAGACCGCCACGCAGACCAGCATGACGCACGTGCCCTTCAAGGACCTGGCCCAGCTCTACACGGCGGTGGCCAATGGCGAGGTCGACTGGGCCTTCGGCACGGCCGCCACGGTGCAGAACCTGTACCAGGCCAAGCGGGTCAAGCTGCTGGCGCTGGCGGCGCCATCCCGCCTGGGCTCCTACGCCGACGTGCCCACGGTCAGCGAGGCCGGCGGCCCCAAGGACTTCGAGTTGAAGACCTGGGTCGCGGCCTTCGCGCCCAAGGGCACGCCGGATGCCGTGGTCAAGCGCATCAACGCCGCCATCGCCCAGGCCGTGGTCACGCCCGCCGTGCGCAAGCGCTTCGAAACCTATGGCTTCGACGCCTGGCCGCAGGACGCCGCCGCGCTGGCCCAGGCCCGCGACGCGGACTCGGCGCGCTTCGCGGCCGTGGTCAAAGAGGCCAATATCTCGTTGGACTGAAGCGCAATCCCGGGGCCGCTTGCGGCGGCCCCTTCTACCCCTCCGGCGCCTTGGGCGTGGCCGTCAGCCGCTGCGCCATGAACTCCAGGAACTCGCGCGCCAGCGCCGGCAGGGTCCTGCCCTGCAAGGTCAGGACCTGGATGCTCCGCTGCCGCATTTCCGGATTGCTGAACGGCACCGCGGCCAAGCCCTCGCCATCGCGCTGTCCCAGCATCGTCAGGTAGCCCGACAGCGCCACGATGTCGCTGCCCGGCAGCATGGGCAGGAAGGCCGCGGAATGGTTGGACACATAGGCCGGCTCGATATGCAGCCCGGCATTGGCGCAGGCCGCGTCGAACAGCTGCCGCACCGTGGTGCCGTGGTCGCCCAGCGACAGCGGCACGCGGGTCAGGTCGCGCATGCTCAGGCTGCGGCGGCTGGCCAGCGCATGGTTGCGGCACATGACCGCGTAGACCGGCGCGCGCACCAGCAGCTCGGTCTTGAGGCGGTCGTCCTGCGCGGTGGTGTAGCGCAGCGCCAGCTGCGACAGGCCTTCCAGGACCTGGCGGCTGACCTCTTCGGGGCGCTCCACGTGCAGATGGAACCGGGCCTCGGGCCGTACCCGCTTGAACTCGGCCATGCACATGGGCAGGAAACGGTGGGCGAAACCCTCGGTACAGGCCAGGCGTATGGTCACGTCGCCCAGGTGGCTGCGCTGGCGGATCTCGGTGGTGACGCGCTCGGCTTCCAGCGCGGCGGCATTGGCGTAGGCCGCCAATTGGCGGCCGGCCTCGCTCAGTTCCATGCCGCGCGCCTGCCGCTCGAACAGCGCGATGCCCAGTCCGTCCTCCAGCTTGGCGATCTGCCGGCTGACGGCCGAGGCCGCGACGTGCTGCGCCGCCGCCGCGCCCGCGATGGAACCGCAGCGCGCGACCTCCAGGAAATACCTCAAGCCCAGCGAAATCATGACGGCCCCCTCTTAACCATGCCTTTATGGCAATGAAAGAATGCTAATTATCTAATTGTGGCATGTGGTGAAGCGTAATAACTTTGTGCCTCCCTCAGCATCCCAGACACCGAAGTGACACGCGAACAAGCCCTGCACCAAGCCGTTCAAGCCTACGACAACGGCGACCTGCATGCCGCGCTGGCCCGCCGCGTCGCCTACGCGACGGAAAGCGAAGTACCGGACCAGGCGCCGGCCCAGCATGCCTACCTGAACGAAGAACTGGTTCCGCTGCTGCAGCAACTGGGCTTCGCCTGTGAGGTGCATCCCAACCCCTCGGGCGCCGACCTGCCCATCCTGGTGGCGCGTCGCATCGAGCGGGCCGGTCTGCCCACAGTGCTGATGTACGGCCACGGCGACGTGGTGCGCGGCAACGCCGCCAAGTGGGAAGCCGGCCGCGACCCGTGGCGCCTGCAGGTCGAGGGCGACCGCTGGTACGGGCGCGGCACCGCCGACAACAAGGGCCAGCACAGCATCAATCTGGAAGCCCTGCGCCAGGTCATCGCCGCGCGCGGCGGCAGGCTCGGTTTCAACACGACCTGGCTGATCGAAACCGGCGAGGAAGCGGGTTCGCCCGGACTGGCCGCCTTCTGCGAGGCCCAGCGCGAGGCGCTGGCGGCGGACGTCTTCATCGCCAGCGACGGCCCGCGCCTGAGCGCCCGGCGTCCCACGCTGTTCATGGGCTCACGCGGCGCGGTCAATTTCGAATTGAAGCTGCGCGCGCGTGAACGCGGTTACCACTCGGGCAATTGGGGCGGCCTGCTGGCCAACCCCGCCATCGTGCTGGCGCATGCCATCGCCACGCTGGTGGACGCGCGCGGCCGCATCACGGTGCCCGGCCTGCGTCCGCCCCCTATCCCGGACGCGGTGGCCGAGGCGCTGGCCGACCTGGAAGTCGGCGGCGGCGAGGACGACCCCGACATCAACGCCTGGTGGGGCGAGCCCGGGCTGAGCGCGCCCGAAAAAGTGTTCGGCTGGAACAGCCTGGACGTCCTGACCTTTGGCGCTGGCGATCCGGCCAAGCCGGTCAACGCCATCCCGCCCGAGGCCGTGGCCTGGTGCCAATTGCGCTTCGTGGTGGGCACGGACTGGCGGGCGCTGGAAACGCACGTGCAGGAACATCTGCGCGCGGCAGGCTTCGAGGACGTGCAGGTACGCATCGGCATGCAGGCCGGCGCCACCCGCCTATCGCCCGACAATCCCTGGGTGCGCTGGGCCGCGGCCTCGCTGGAACGCAGCACCGGCAAGCGGCCGGCGCTGCTGCCCAATCTGGGCGGTTCGCTGCCCAACGACATCTTCGCCGATCAACTGGGACTGCCCACCTTGTGGGTGCCGCATTCCTATCCCGCTTGCGCCCAGCACGCGCCCAACGAACACCTGCTGGGCAGCGTGGCCCGCGAGGGGCTGGCCATCATGGCCGGCCTGTACTGGGACCTGGGCGACCAGGGCGACGCCCTGCGCCAGGCGGCTGCTAGCCCGTCTTCCAACGCCAACTGACCGGAATCTCCGCCATGACCGTCAAACTCCGCGCCGCCCTGGCGGCCGCAAGCCTCGCCGCCGCCGCGCATGCGGGCGGCGTCCAAGCCGCCTATCCCGAACAGGCGATCAAGATCGTCGTGCCCTTCACCCCGGGCGGCGCGACCGACGCCGTGGCGCGGCTGCTGGCCAACAAGCTGTCCGGCAAGTTCGGCCAGCCGGTCATCGTCGAGAACCGTCCCGGCGCATCCACCGTGATCGGCGCGGAAGCGGCGGCGCGCGCCCAGCCTGACGGCTACACCCTGATGCTGTCGGGCAGCACCACCTATACCGTGCTGCCGGCGCTCAAGCCCGGCCTGCCCTACGATCCGCAGAAGAGCTATGAACACATCGCCATCGTCGCCATGGCGCCGGTGGTGCTGCTGGCCAAGAACGGGCTGGCGGCCGGCACCGCCCAGGAAGCGGCCGCGCTGGCCCGGCAGCAAAGCGCCAAGGGCGGCCTGATGTACGGCACCTTCGGTCCTGGATCCGCGCCGCACCTGGCCGGCGAAATGTACGCCGAGGCGGCGGGCGCCAAGATGTTGCCGGTGCCCTACAAGGGCAGCGCGCAACTGGTCACGGCCATGATAGGCGGCGAAGTCGACCTGGGCGTGGACACCGTGTCTTCGGCCGCGCCGCAGGTCCGGGCCGGCAAGATCCGCGCGCTGGCCGTGACGGGCGAACGCCGCATGCCGCAACTGCCCGACGTGCCGACCTTTGCCGAAGCCGGCATGGCGGACGTTTCCTTCGTGGGCTGGTACGCGCTGGTGGCGCCGGCGCGCACGCCGGCCCCGGTGGTGGACACCCTGAGCCGCGCCGTGGCGGAAATCATGGAGGATCCGCAGGTGCGCAAATCGGTCGCGGACCTGGCGCTGGATCCCGTCTATTTGCCCGGGCCGGCATTCAAGGCGCAAATCACGAAGGAACTACGCACCTTTTCCGAAGTAGCGGCCCGCGCCGGCATCACCCTGGACTAGCCGCGGCGGGCGGGCGCCTGGCCTCAGTCCGGCTGGGTGCGGGTGATCTTGGACCCTTCCAGGCCCATGCCCGCCATCAGTCCCTGTCCGCCGAATGGCACGGCGTATACATCCTGGCTCAGGGTGGTGGTGGTAATGCTGGCGGCATAGCTGTCGTCCACCACGACCAGGCTGGGGCCGGCGCCGAGCGACCAGCCGTCGCTCTGGTCCAGGTACCGCATCGCCGGCTCGTTCATGAAGAACAGCGCATAGCTGAACTCCTGCGCGCCGGCCTGAAGGCCGAACGAAACGGCCGATATGTTGTAGTAACCCTGGACCTTGCCGGCCCGGATAAGCGCGCCGTCACCGGTTTCCGCGCCAACCAGCAGGCCGCCCTTCAGGATGCGGGGGAACACCAGCACACCCACCGCCTTCTTGCCCAGTTCACGCGTCTTGGGTTCCTGCTGGTATAGGCGATCCAGCGCCCCCTGCGCCTCCCGGCTGAGCTCGGCGGCGGACTCCGCCCTGGCCTGCGGCGCCAGTGAGAAACAGGCGGCCAACAAAAAAAGGCCGGCCCACAGCCAACCCCAACGGTACATAGGCAAAACGGACGCGCGACGCATACAGCCCCCTTGTCTGAAGGACGGCAAGCGCCAAGCGCGCTCGCCCCGACTTGCCAGTGCAGTATTGGCAGGCGCATGTATGTTGTCAAGAGGCGCCAGCACCCGTGCCGACGCCTGGGCATTTTCACACCATGGGCGGCGACGTCTCCCGCTCGGGATGGCGGTGCCTGGCCAGGGCATCGATAAAGGCGGATACGCTCTTGCCCGGCGCCGCCGCGTCCACGGCCAGCAGGCCCGGGTCGGTGTGGACCGCTGCAATGCCCGCCGCGGCGAACAGTTGCGCGCCTTGGCCCACGCCCATCAGGGTCTTCCCGTGGCGAAACGCATCGCGCAGGAACTCCAGTGCACGCCCGTCCTCGCGCAGGCGCGCCACCGCGGCCTCCCCGCCCGCCACCACCGCCCCATCGAATAGCGCGGAAGGATGATTATCGAGGGAGGCGTCGGCGTCCACGGCACCACCCTCATCCGTCGGGACGGGACCGATGCGCTGTCCCACCAGGCGCACCACGGCGCCCGCCGCAATCAGTCCTTGAGCCACGGCGGCCACGGCTTTGCCATCCGCGCCTTCGGCCACCAGGATCGCGACCTTGCGGGTCGCGATGCCGGCCTCGCCTGGGCGAGCGGTCAGCGACAAGGCCGGCGAGACCTCGATTTCCGGTTTGGACGGGTTCTCGACCGCGCGCGGCAAAGGCTCGGGCAAGGCCATGCCCAACTGCTCGGCGACGCCTCGCGCCAGCGCATCCGACACATTGCGCAGCGACGCGACCATGCGCTGGCGCACCGCCGGCACCGTGACCTTGCTCAGCTCAAAGGCGTAGGCATCGACGATGTGGCGCTTTTCCCAGTCCGCCTGGCTTTCATAGAACAGCGTCGCCTGGTTGTAATGCTCGGCGAATTTTTCGGGATGACCGCGCAGTTCGTCGCCCGTTTCCGGTTCCGGAAACGACACGAACCCATCCATGCCGGCCTGGAACGGACAGCCGCCGGCCAGCGAGTTGGGCTCGTAAGCCACGCGGCCGCGATGGATGGCCTGGCGATGCATGCCGTCGCGCTGGTTGTTGTGCACGGGCGCCAGCGGCGCATTGATCGGGATCTCATGGAAGTTGGGGCCGCCCAGGCGCGATATCTGCGTATCCACGTAGGAATGGATGCGCCCCGCCAGCAGCGGGTCGTTGGTGAAGTCCAGTCCGGGCACGATGTGGGCGGCACAGAAGGCAACCTGCTCGGTCTCGGCGAAGAAATTGTCGGGATTGCGGTTCAGCACCATTCGCCCCACCGGCACCACGGGCACCAGTTCCTCGGGCACGATCTTGGTGGCGTCCAGCACGTCGAAGCTGAAACCTGCCGCCTGTTCCTCGGTGAACACCTGCACGCCCAGCTCCCACTGCGGGCCATTGCCGGCGTCGATCGCTTCCCACAGATCGCGGCGGTGGAAATCGGGGTCCGCGCCGGACACCTTGACGGCTTCATTCCACACCTGCGAATGCGTGCCGAGCAGCGGATTCCAATGGAACTTCACCAGCCGCGACTCGCCCGCGGCGTTGACGAACCGAAAGGTGTGCACGCCAAAGCCCTGCATCATCCGGTAGCTGCGCGGGATGGCGCGGTCCGACATCAGCCACATCAGCATGTGGGTGGATTCCGGCATCAGCGACACGAAATCCCAGAACGTGTCGTGCGCCGATGCGGCCTGGGGCATGCCATGATGCGGCTCCGGCTTGACGGCATGCACCAGGTCCGGGAACTTCATCGCGTCCTGGATGAAGAAGACTGGCATGTTGTTGCCGACCAGGTCCCAGTTGCCCTCGTCGGTATAGAACTTCACGGCGAAACCGCGCACGTCCCGCGCCGTGTCCTTGGAGCCGCGCTCGCCCGCCACCGTCGAAAAGCGCACGAACACCGGTGTGCGCTTGCCGGCTTCGGCGAACAGGGACGCGGCGGTCAGGTCGGTCAGCGGCTTGTAGCATTCGAAGTAGCCGTGCGCCGCCGAACCGCGCGCATGCACGATGCGTTCGGGAATCCGCTCGTGGTCGAAATGCGTGATCTTCTCGCGCAGGATGAAGTCCTTGAGCAACGCCGGCCCGCGCAGGCCCGCCTTCAGCGAGTGCTGGTTATCGCTGACGCGCACGCCCTGGTTGGTGGTCAGCATCTGCCCGCTTGAATCCGCGCGCACGCGTTCCAGCCGTCCGTCGGCCGCGTTGACGCCGGCCGCCGCCACGCCCCCGGTCTTGGCCGAGGTCTCGGCTTCGGACAGCGAACTGGCCGTCGCGGAAGCGTCCGCTGCCGCGACGTGCGCGCCGGCATAGGGGCAGCGCGCCCCTTCTTCGCCGTACTCCGCCGCCTTGCCGGCATTGTGGGGAATCGCGGCGGCCGTCGCGCCCACGACCGCGGCGCGCTTGAGCGCCGGGTGGCTGGGCTTGCCCGCGGGTCCGGACGCGGGACCGCTGTCCGTGTTCAGGTAGGCCGTGTCCACCGCCGCCCCCGCGCCGCGCTTGCCTGCTGCTTTCTTGGCTGGCATCGCAATCTCCTAGTGGCTCAGCATCTTGCCGCGCGCCTGCTCGGCCCGCGATGCGCCGATGGCGGTCTCGACCTGCTTGACCTCTTCGGGAGGCGGCAGCACCGCGGGGAATCCCAGCGACTGGATCCACAGCTCGCGCGACCAGCCCTGTGTGTGATAGAGGTGGTGGTCCTCGTCGGTGGCCACGGCGTCGTACGCCTGCTTCAACACCTTGGCCGCGTCGCCGCTGTGCTGTTCGGCGATCACACCGATCAGGGACCAGTTCGCGTGGTCCTTGGTTTCGGCCAGCACCACGCATTCGGTGGCGACCAGTTGGGCCGCAGCCGGATCGCCGGCGCTGATCGCCATCTTCATGGCCTTGACCAACGCCTCGCCGATATGGCGCACGACGTGCCGGCCCGGCGGCTGCGCCTGCGGGTCCAGGCCCAGCTGCTCGAATACCGTCAAGAGCACGCGGCGATGGGTGCGGGTTTCTTCCAGGTAGCCGAGCCATTCCTTTTTCAGGTCCTCGTTCACTGCGCAGGACACGGCGGTTTCGTACACGGCCAGGCCGCCTATCTCGGTCTCCAGGGCCTGGTACAGCAGTTCCTCGATTTGCGAGGCATTTCCGGCTTTGCGTTTCATTGGGCGCTCCTCTTTAGGATGGGCATCCGCGCATGCCTGCGGCGGATATGCGGATGGCGCGCCTACCCAGCAATCGCCATGCCCGGCCCGCGCGATGGCAATCGCCTGCGGCTGCTCGGAGCGGATGCCGCGTCCGCGGCAAAAAATACAAGACCGACAGCAGGGGCAACTTCGTCCCCATTTAGACTAGAATTGGAACCATTCTCAATAAAATCAGACCGCCCGGCTCGCGGCGGCGCCAACAAGAAAGAGGCTCGTCCTGAAATCCGGTTTCCGCCTATCCATGGCCTGGCTCCACACCTGGGTCGGCCTGTGGTTCTCATGGCTGCTGTTCGCCGTCTTCCTGACGGGATCGCTGGCCGTCTTCTCCGAACCCATCACGCACTGGATGACGCCCGAGCACCAGGAGGCGGAAGCCCAGGCTGCGCAAAGGGAGAGCGTCCCGGTGGACCGCGCCCGCCGGCTGGAACTGGCGGTGGATTACATGGCGCGCAACCATGCCGGCGCTGGCATGTGGGAAATCTGGCCGGTCGACCGCTTTCACGAAAACGGACTGACGGCCTATTGGTTCGACCAGAACGGCCAGTATGCGGATGCCGAACTCGACCCCGAAACAGGCGCCGAACTGACCGACCACCACGACGCCGAAGGCCGCGCGACGATGGGCGGCACGCATTTCGTGGACTTCCACTACGCGCTGCACGACGCCGGCCTGGGGCTGTGGATCGTCGCCTTCGCCAGCATGGCGATGCTGGTCGCGCTGATTTCCGGCGTGGTCACGCACAAGCGCATCTTCAAGGACTTCTTCACCTTCCGCGCCAAGAAGGGCCAACGGTCCTGGCTGGACGCGCACAACGCGGTGGCGGTGCTGACCCTGCCCTTCCAGTTCATGATCGCCTACACCGGCATCGTGATTTCCAGCGCCCAGCTCATGCCCGCCCCCGTCACGGCGACCTATGGCGCGGGCCCGCAGGCCAGCCGCCTGTACCTGGCCGAGCTGACGGGCGAAGAACGGCCCGCGCGCACCGGCGTGGCGCTGGCCATGCCGGCGCTCGAACCCATCGTGGCGCGCGGCGAACAGCTGATCGGGCAGACGGCGCGCGCCATCGTCATCAACAATCCCGAAGACAGCTCCATGCGCATCGGCGTCTATGGCTGGAACGAAGACGCGAACACTTTCCGCAACATCAGCGCCACCACGGGCATGGCCGAGTTCTCCGCCAGCGGCGAGCTGCTGCGCCTGCGGCCGGCGGGCGGCGTGCATGGCGGCGCCCCCGCGCTGGCGTTCCAGGTGATGAGCGATCTGCACATGTCCAAGTTTGGCGGACTGGCCGTCAGCTGGCTGTACTTCATCTGCGGCCTGGCGGGCGCGGCCATGATGGGCACGGGCGCGCTGCTGTTCATGGTCAAGCGCCGCGCCAAGCATGGCGGCGAATTCGGCAGCGCCACGGCGCGCATGTACCGGCTGATAGAAGGATTGAACGTGGCCGCGCTGGCCGGACTGGCCATCGCCTGCATCAGCTACTTCTGGGCCAACCGCCTGCTGCCGGTGGCGCTGGAAAATCGCGCGCTGTGGGAATTGCGCTGCTTTTTCCTGGTGTGGGCGCTGACGCTGGCGCATGCCTGGCTGTGCAGCCCGCGCCGCGCCTGGATCTCGCAGTTGGCCCTGCTGTCGGCGCTGTGCCTGCTGCTGCCGGCGCTGTCGCTCGCCACGCTGGGCGACCATCCGCTGGCACAGATCGCGCGCGGCGACTGGGAAAGCGCCGGCGTTGAACTGACGTCCGTCGCATTCGGCGTACTATCGGGCTGGGCGGCCCTGCTGCTGTGGCGGCGGCCGGCAACCGCGCCCGCCCGGCGCAATCCCCGCAGTGACGCAGAGGCGGCCGCATGAACACCAACGACCTGTACGCGATTTCCATGGCGCTGCTGCTGACCTATTCGGGCATGGCTTGCCTGAGCCTGGCCATGCCGCGCCACTACGACCAGATCTGGGGCCGCGATCCCTCCGCCAACCATACCCGCGTGCTGCGCGGCGCCGGCGTGCTGCTGCTGGCGCTGGCGCTGCTGCCCTGCGTCGGGCTGTGGGGCAATACCGTGGGCGTGGTGGCATGGCTGGGTTGGCTCTCCGCCGGCGCCCTGCTCTGGGTCGGCATGCTGTCGTGGGCGCCGCGCCCGGCGGCCGGCACCGCCGCGCTGGCCGTGGCGATATCCCTGGCCGGCGTCGGCATCGGCTTCTGAACGGCGCGTTTGACGCGCATCAAGCAAGACTGATATCCAGGCGCTGCGGGGCGATTCTCGCACCATATGTGGTGGTAGAGTTTTCACACCCTACTACATATGGTGTCAGTCATGCATATCCAGCACATCCTCAAGCGCGACGGCCGGGTCGCCGAGTTCGACCGCGACAAGATCGCCCAGGCCATGGCGGCGGCCGGCGGCAGCACGGGAGAACTGGACCTGGCGGGCGCGCAAGCCCTGACCGATACCGTCATCGCCGCGCTGGAAGGCAACCCCTGCCCCGGCGTCGAAACCATCCAGAACCGCGTGGAAGAAGCCCTGGTGCAGGCCGGCCACTGGCGCACGGCGCGCGCTTACATCGTGCACCGCGAACAGCACGCCCGGCTGCGCGCGCTGCGCCACACGCTGGTGGACGTGGAAAGCGCGATGGAGGAATACCTGGACCAGCGCGACTGGCGCGTCAACGCCAACGCCAACCAGGGCTACAGCCTGGGCGGCCTGATCCTCAACGTGGCCGGCAAGGTCACCGCCAACTACTGGCTGTCCAACGTGTTCGCGCCCGAAGCGGGCCGCGCCCACCGCGAAGGCGACATCCACATCCACGACCTGGACATGCTGAGCGGCTATTGCGCCGGCTGGTCGCTGCGCCAGCTGCTGACCGAAGGCTTCAACGGCATTCCGGGCAAGGTCGAGGCCACGCCGCCGCGCCATATGTCGGCGGCCATCGGCCAGATCGTCAACTTCCTGGGCACGCTGCAAAACGAATGGGCCGGCGCCCAGGCCTTCAGCTCCTTCGACACCTACATGGCGCCCTTCATCCGCCGCGACGCCATGACGTACGCGGAAGTGAAGCAGTCCATGCAGGAGCTGATCTACAACCTGAACGTGCCCAGCCGCTGGGGCACGCAGACGCCCTTCACCAACCTCACGTTCGACTGGACCTGCCCGCCGGACCTGAAGGACCAGATCCCGTACATCGGCGGCGAGGAAATGCCGTTCTCCTATGGCGAGCTGCAGACCGAGATGGACATGATCAACCGCGCCTACATCGAGGTCATGATGGCCGGCGATGCCAAGGGCCGCGTGTTCACCTTCCCCATCCCGACCTACAACATCACGCCCGACTTCGACTGGGATCACCCCAACACCGAACGCCTGTTCGAGATGACGGCGCGCTATGGCCTGCCCTATTTCCAGAACTTCCTGAACTCGGACCTGGAGCCGCACATGGTGCGCTCGATGTGCTGCCGCCTGCAGCTGGACCTGCGCGAACTGCTCAAGCGCGGCAACGGCCTGTTCGGATCGGCCGAGCAGACTGGTTCGGTCGGCGTGGTGACGGTCAATTGCGCGCGTCTGGGCTATACCTGCCGCGGCGACGAGGCGCGGCTGATGCAGCGGCTGGACCATCTTCTGGAACTGGGCCGCGACGTGCTGGAAACCAAGCGCAAGGTAGTGCAGCGCTACATCGACCAGGGGCTCTACCCCTATACGCGCCGCTACCTGGGCACCCTGCGCAATCACTTCAGCACGCTGGGCGTGAACGGCATCAACGAGATGATCCGCAACTTCACGGACGACGCCGAGGACGTCACCACCGCGGCGGGCCACACCCTGGCCGTGCGCTTGCTGGACCGCGTGCGCGCCCGCATGACCGAGTTCCAGGAAGAGACCGGCCACCTGTACAACCTGGAAGCCACGCCCGCCGAAGGCACCACCTACCGCTTCGCGCGCGAGGACAGGAAACGCTATCCCGCCATCCTGCAGGCCGGCAGCGAGACGCAGCCCTACTACACCAACTCCAGCCAACTGCCGGTGGGCCACACCGACGATCCCTTCCATGCGCTGGAACTGCAGGAAACGCTGCAGGGCAAGTACACCGGCGGCACCGTGCTGCATCTGTACATGAACGAGGCCGTTTCTTCCGCCGCGGCATGCAAGCAGCTGGTGCGCCGCGCGCTGTCGAACTTCCGGCTGCCCTACATCACGGTCACGCCGACTTTCTCCATCTGCCCCAACCATGGCTATCTGGCGGGGCACCACGAGTTCTGCCCGAAATGCGATGCCGAACTGCTGGCCAAGCAGGCGGCATGCTGCACCCCGGCCTAGGCCCCGTCACCGACAGGCCCGGACCGGACCGCCGGGCAGCCGCCCGGCATCCACTCCTTGAGGAACCGCCATGCAAACCTTGATCGCTCCCGAAGTCACCACCGCTCCCGCCGCGCAGCTGGACGACAGCCAGCGCGTGCGCTGCGAGATCTGGACCCGCGTCATGGGCTACCACCGTCCCGTCGCTTCCTTCAACACCGGCAAACAAGGCGAATTCAATGAACGCCGCTTCTTCGTCGAACGCCGCGCCTGAAGGCGCCACGCAAGCCGCCGCGTCCACCACGGGCTGCGGCCCCGGCACGCGGCGGCTGGCGGCGCGGCCGGCCTACCCGGCCGCGCCGCAACCGGTGGCCCAGCCCCTGCCGCGGCATTCGCACGCGGTCGGCGGGCTGGTGCCTTTTTCCACCGTGGACTGGCCCGGGCAACTGGCGGCGGTCGTATTCATCGCGGGCTGCCCCTGGCGTTGCCACTACTGCCACAACGTCGAGCTGCAGACCCGCGCCGCCCGCTACGATTGGCGCGAGACCCGCGCCTTCCTGGAAACGCGCAAGGGCCTGCTCGACGCCATCGTGTTCTCCGGCGGCGAGCCCCTGAGCGAGCCGCGCCTGCCGCAGATGATCCGCGACGTCCGGCGCATGGGCTACCGCGTAGGGCTGCATACCGCCGGCATCTATCCCCTGCGCCTGGCCGACGTGCTGCGGCATCTGGACTGGGTCGGCCTGGACATCAAGGCCGACGCCCAGGGCTATGACGAGATCACCGGCCGGCGCGATTCGCAGCGTCCCGCGCAGGCATGCCTGGCGCAGCTGCTTTCGGCCGACCTCGATTTCGAATGCCGCATTACCTGGCATCCGGACTGGCTGGATGAAACGCGGCTGCTGGCCCTGGCGCGCGAGCTGGCGCGCCGCGGCGTGCGCCGCTTTGCCGTACAGGGCGCGCGCCGCTCGCCTGATTCGCCGCCGGTGCGCGCGCTAAGCGCGCCGGCGCTGGCGCTGCTGATGCAATGGTTCGAGGAGTTTGCCTATCGTTGAGCCAGGTGCTGCCGCACTTGATTCTGCGCAAGGCGACCCGATGCCCCTTGCTCTAGCCTCTGTCCACTTGAAAAGAGGAAAGACTCATCATGACGTGGTTCAAATCACTCACCCTCGCCGGACGCGAATTGCTGCCCATCGTCCAGGGCGGCATGGGCGTCGGCGTATCCGCCCATCGCCTGGCCGGCGCGGTCGCCAGCCAGAACGCCGTGGGCACCATCGCCAGTGTGGATTTGCGCCACCACCATCCCGATCTGATGGAAAAAACCGAGCGCTGCCATGACCGCGACGTCATCGACAGCGCCAACCAGGTCGCGCTGGACCGCGAGGTGCGCGCCGCGCTGGACACCGCGCAGGGCCGCGGCCTGGTGGCCGTGAACGTCATGAAGGCGGTGCGCGACCATCCCGCCCTGGTGCGGCAGGCCTGCGAAAGCGGCGCCCAGGCCATCGTCATGGGCGCGGGCCTGCCGTTGGACCTGCCCGAGATGACCGCCGACTACCCCAAGGTGGCGCTGGTGCCCATCCTGTCCGAGGCGCGCGGCGTGGCCGTGGTGCTGAAGAAATGGATGAAGAAGGGCCGCATGGCCGACGCCGTGGTGATCGAACACCCCGGCTACGCCGGCGGCCATCTGGGCGCGGCCCGGCTGGACGACATCCACAGCGAGCGCTTCGACTTCCAGCATGTGCTGGCCGATTGCCACAAGCTGTTCCAGGAACTGGCGCTGGGCTCCGACGCTCCCCGCCTGATCGTGGCGGGCGGCGTGGGCAGCCACGAGCAGGTTCGCCATTGGCTGGCCAACGGCGCCGACGGCGTGCAGGTCGGCACGGCCTTTGCCGTGACCCACGAGGGCGACGCGCACGAGAACTTCAAACGCGTGCTGATCGATGCCGATCCGGACAAGCTGGCCGAATTCACCAGCGTGGCGGGCCTGCCCGCCCGCGCCGTGGAAACGCCCTGGCTCACGCGCTATCTGCGCCAGGAAAAGACCTTGCAGGCCAACACCCGCTGCGATGCGCGCCGCTGCAGCCAGCGCATGGACTGCCTGACGCAATGCGGGCTGCGCGACGGCCTGGCGCGCTTCGGGCAATTCTGCATCGACCTGAAGCTGGCGGCCGCCATGCGCGGCGAAGTCAGCCGCGGCTTGTTCTTCCGCGGCGCGTCCAAGCTGCCCTTCGGCAACGCCGTGCGTTCGGTGCGTGAATTGATGGACTATCTGCTGCACGGCGAGATGCCCGCCGCCGCCTGAACCCAGCCGACCCAGGCGCGGGGGCTTCCTAAAATAATTGAACGACGTATAATATTATTCGTCGTTCAATTATTTTTGCATCATGAATTCCTCTGCCCTGCCTTCATCCGAATCCGCCACGCCCGAAACCGGACGCCGCGAACGCAAGCGCCTGCAAACCCTGGACCACCTGGCGCAGACCGCCTGGCGCCTGTTCGAAACCCTGGGCTATGACGTGGTCACCATGGAACAGATCGCCGCGCAGGCGGACGTCTCCAAGGGCACGCTGTACAACCATTTCCCCGTCAAGGAAGCCCTGCTGGCGCACCGCTTCCATGGCGAACTGGCGGCCAGCGTCCAGGACCTCCAACCCGCGCTGCGCGCCCTGCCCACCCTAGCACAGCGTCTGACGCGGATACTGCATGCGTCGGCCCATTGGTCCGAATCGCATCGGACCTATCTGGAGCCGTACCTGCGCTACCGGCTGTCCACGCTGCAGCCCGGCGTGCGCGACGACGACCGCTATCCGCGCAGCGGCATGCAGGCCCTATACACCGCGCTGATCGAAGAGGCGCAGGCCGCGGGCCAGGCTAGGACCGACCTTGCCGCCGGGCAACTGGCCCATCAGCTGCAATTCCTGTACCTGGGCGCGATGCTGCGCTGGCTGGACCAGCCCCGCAGCAGCCTGAAGGCAGAGTTCGATGCCGCCATCAGCCTCTTCGTGCGCGGCGTGCAGCCCGAGGCCGCGGCATGACTGCCGCCGCCCTGGACTGGGCCGCCGCCGAACTGGCCGGCCCGCAAGCCGCCGGCGGCAAGGGTTGGCAGCTGGGCCGCATGGCGCAACTGGGCGTGCCCGTGCCCGAGGGCTTCGTGCTGTCGGCCGCGCTTAGCCTCGACCGCGAACCGGGCCAGGCGCTGCCGCCCGCCGTCGCCCAGGCGCTGCGCGATGAACTGGCCGCACGCGGCTGGCTCGAGCGGCCGCTGGCCTTGCGCTCGTCCGCGCCGCAAGAAGATTCCGCGAACGCCTCGTTCGCGGGCATCCATCTTTCCTGCCTGAACGTGCGCGGCGCGGATGCGGCGATCGACGCGGTCCGGCAGGTCTGGGATTCACAATGGACGCCGCAGGCGCGCGCCTACCGGCACAAGCTGGGGCTGGACCCTGCCGGCATGGCCGTGGTCGTCATGCCGCTGATCGACGCGGTCGCCTCGGGCATCGCCTTCACCATCGACCCCGTGTCGGGGCGGCATGACGAGATGGTCATCCACGCCAACTGGGGCCTGGGCGAGTCGCTGGTCGACGGCGCGGCGCAAGGCGACGAATACCGCCTGCGCGAAGACTATCTGCGTCAGGCTTGGCCGCTGGCCGGCCGTCGCATCGGCGCCAAACGCCACGCCAGCCAGGCCGCGGAAGGCGCGGGCACCTTGCTTGCCGCCACGCCTGCCGCGTGCGCGGGCCAGGCCGTGCTGAGCGACGCGCAGGCCGAAGCCCTGGGCGACATCGTGCGCGACGCGGCGCGCGCGCTGGACTATGCCGGCGGCGGCTACGACATCGAATGGGTCTGGGATGGGCGGCAGTTCTGGATCGTGCAGGCCCGCCCCGTCACCGCGGCGGCGCGCCACACCTATCCGGCGCTGCGCGCGCAGCCTGCCTACTGGTCGCGCGGCAACACCCGCGAGGTCCTGCCGCTGGCCATGTCGGCGCTGGAATGGGACACGGGGCGCGTCATGGCGCAACGCATGCTGATCACGGGCTTTGAATTGAGCGGGTATACCCCTCTGCCGGGCTTGCGGCTCGCGGCGCTGTTCCAGGGCCGGGTGTATCTGGACGCCTCCCTTATCCAATGGGTGGGCCATGATGCGCTGGGCGTGCCGCCTAAAGCCATGAACGCCCTCCTGGGCGGCCCCCAGCCCGAGATCGAGGTAGCGCCTCTGACGCTGGGCCAACGCCTGCGCCATGGCGCGCGCATCCTGCGCTACCTGCGCCGCGCGGCCCCCTTGCGCAAGCAGGCGGAACGGGACCTGCCGCGCCTGTTCGCCCGCGCCCAGGCCTGGCTGGACGAACCCGCGCCCGCGTCCAACGCCGCGTTGGGCGCCCGCCTGTGGGACCAGTTCCTCACCGTGCTCGCGGCGGATCAGTTGTTCTTCCTGCAAGGATCGGGCGGCGGCGCGCTGCACAAGCTGCTGGAACTGGTGGAGAAAGCCTGCCCAGGCGAAGGCCATGCGCTCACGGCCGCGTTGATGGCTGGCGGCGAACCCAGCGTGACCGCGGCGCAAAGCTACTCCCTCATGGCGCTGGCCAAGCTGGCTGCTGGCGACGCACGGGTGATGGACTGGCTGCGCGATCCTCAGCGCGACAGCACCGGCTGGCAGAGCGCCTTGCCGGATGGGGCCCCCTTCAAGCCGGCCTTCGCGGACTTCCTGCGCCAGTATGGCCACCGCGCCGTTTATGAAACCTATCTGCGCAACCCGCGCTGGCGCGAGGATCCCGCCTATCTGCTGGACAGCGTACTGCAACTGACCGACGCCGACCCTGCAGCGCTGCGCGCCCGGCAGGACAGCGCGGCAAGCCAGGCCCGGCAGCGCCTGCGCGCGGCATTGCCTTTCTGGCAGCGGCCGCTGATCGCCCGGCTGCTGGCCGCGGCCCGCATCGAAGGCAGGCAGCGCGAGGCCGCACGCAGCGTCCTCGTCGCCTACCTTGCGGTCGCTCGCAGGAACGCGTTGGCGCTGGGCCGTCGCTACCTCCGTCCCGACGCCCTGGCCGCCGCGGACGACATCTTCCATCTGACCGCCGCCGAACTCGTTGCCTTGGCCGAAGGCACGCTGGCGCCCGCCGCGGCGGGCCGCCGCGCCACCCTGCGCCGGGCTCAGCTGGCGTCCTGGGCGGCTACGCCGGATCAGGACGTCATCGCCGAATACGCCGAGGGCGCTGCCACAACGCTATCGCCCCTCGCGTCTGACGATGCTGGCGCCACCGGTTCCTGGCGCGGCACGCCCGCAGCCGGCGGCCGCGCGCAGGCCAGCGCCTTCGTGGCCCGCACGCCATCCGAGGGCCTGGCCATGCCCGCAGGCGGCATCCTGGTGGCGGCGTCCACCGACCCGGCCTGGACGCCGCTGTTCCTGCGGGCGGGCGCTCTGGTCATGGAGGCAGGCGGCTACCTGTCGCATGGCGCCATCGTGGCGCGCGAGTTCGGCATACCGGCAATCGTCAATGTGCAGGGCATCATGCGGCACGTCGCCACTGGCGACATGCTGGACGTGGACGCGTCGCGCGGCACGGTGCGGCGGCTGGCATCCGCTTCCAGCCTGGGCGCATCCGGCCCGTAGAAGGCCGCTAGCGCGCCGCGGCCAGGTCGAACTGAAACACCGCGCCCGCACCGGCGCGGTCCACCAGCCGGATCTCGCTGTGGTGCAGCTGCAGGATGCGCTGCACGATCACCAGCCCCAGCCCGCCGCCGTCGCCCGGACCGCGATTCAAGGCGCTGGCCCGCGTGAAAAGGCCGGCGCGCAGCGCCTGCGGTATGCCCTCGCCGGTGTCGCTGACCTGCACCTGCACCAGGTTGTGCGCGCTGCCCAGCCGCAGTTCGATGAGGCCGCCGGGCGGGCTGTGGCGGATGGCGTTGTCCAGCAGATTGGTCAGCACGCGTTCGATCAGGCCCAGATCCGCACGCACCGGCGGCAGCTCGCGCGGGATGTCCGTGGTCAGCCGCTGCTGGCGGGCCTCGGCCGCCAGTTCGAACTTCTGCATCACGTCCTGCACCAGCTCCGGCAGCGAAAAGGTTTCCGGTTCCAGCCGCACCAGCCCGGATTCCAGGCGCGCCAGCTCGAAGAGTTCCTGCGCCAGGCGGCCGACCTTGCGGCTTTGCGCCAGCGCAATGTCCAGGTAGCGGCGACGCTCGTCCGGGTCCAGCGTCTGGTCCTTCAGCCTCAGGGTTTCCAGATAGCCGTGCAGCGAGGTCAGCGGCGTGCGCAGATCGTGCGAGATGTTGGCGACCAGGTCGCGCCGCTGCTGATCCTGCCGCGTAAGTTCGCGCCACTGGTCGGATATGCGCTTGCCCATCTGCACGAAGCTGCGCCGCAGCACCGCGATCTCGTCGCCATTGCGCTCCGAGGCGTCGCCCGGCCGCTCCAGCGCGGCCAGGGCCTGCCCGTCATCGCCGTCGAAGGCGCGCACGGCGCGCGTCAGGCCGCGCAGCGGGCGCGTGATCAGCGCGAATGCCGCCAGCCCGGCCACCAGGCCCAGCAGCGCGACCAGCGCTATCGACCACAGGGTCGTGCGCAGCACGGAACTGCGCGACACCGCCATCGCCAGCGCATCGTGCGCCTGGCCTTGCAGCACCACGTAGACATAGCCCTTGTCCTGCCCGCCCACGCGCACCGGCGCGGCGCTGAAGACCTTCTGCGCGTCCGGGCTGCGCGGGTCGTCGCCCGTGATGGGCAGCATGCCGCCCGCCAGCAGGCGCTTGACGGGCTCCAGGTCGACGCGGTCGCGCTTGATCTGGCCGGCGGGCGCGGCATCGCCCACGATGCGGCCGTCGTTGGACAGCAGGTAGACCTCGACCGCCGGGTTCACGGCCATCAGCATGTCGAACAGCGAGCGCACCGCGGCGGGCTTCCAGCCGTTGGTGTCCATCAATTCGTTGGCGCCGGCGATATGCTGCGCCAGCCCGCTGGACAGGCGCTGGACCACCTCCTGCTCGTAGCGGGAATTGGCGGCGATCTGCAGCCAAGCCGAGGCGCCGCAGCTGGCGAGCAACAGCAACGCGAACACGGCGGACAGCCGTTGGGTGAGCGTGAACCGCTTCATGATGCGCCTCCCACGCCGGCCGGCCCTGCGGCGAATTTATAGCCCTTGCCCCAGACCGTCAGAATGCGGCGCGGATCCGACGGGTCCGCCTCGATCTTGGTGCGCAGCCGGTTGATGTGGGTATTGACCGTGTGCTCATAGCCTTCATGCTGGTAGCCCCACACCTGGTTCAGCAGATCCATGCGCGAAAAAACCTTGTCTGGGTGCCGCGCGAAGAAATGCAGCAGGTCGAACTCGCGCGGGGTGAGGTCCAGCCGGCGGCCGTCGACCTCGGCCGTGCGCGCCACCGGATCGATGGCCACGCCGTGCAGGGCCAAGCTGCCGGCGTCGATGCGCGCGTTGCGCTCCAGGGCGTCGCTGCGGCGCAGGAGCGCCCGCACCCGCGCCACCAGCTCCAGCATGGAGAACGGCTTGGCCAGGTAGTCGTCGGCGCCCAGCTCCAGCCCCAGGATGCGATGCACTTCGCTGGAGCGCGCGCTGGTGATGATGATGGGCGTGTAGCGCGCCATGGCGCGGGCGCGCTTGCAGATTTCAAGGCCGTCGATGCCAGGCAGCATCAGGTCCAGCACCAGGGCGTCCCAGCTGCCTTCCTCCAGCCTGCGCATGCCTTCGTTGCCGTCGGCGGCATGCTCGACCGCATAGCCTTCGTCCCGCAAATGCAGGCGCAGCAGTTCGGCGATGTGGGCGTCGTCTTCGACGATGAGTACGCGTCGGGGCGTGTCCATGGGCGGGAAACTCTAAAGGGGTTATGCGCCTATTGTCGCCAATCCGCGCCGCCGAGTTATCACAATTAATTTAAGTTTGCGTGAGGACTTCGGTATCGGCCCCGGGGAAGAATGGCTCCAACGACAACAAGCCCCCGGAGCCCGCCATGCTGGCCACCCCCGCAAGCCACGACGCGCCGCCCGTCCCGCCGGCCAATGCCCCCGTCCATCCCGGCTGGCTGCGCGCCATGCACTGGCTCAACGCCCTGGCCGTGGTGGTCATGGTGATGAGCGGCTGGCGCATCTACAACGCCTCGCCCTTGTTCGACTTCGTGTTTCCCCGGGAAATCACGCTGGGCGGTTGGCTGGGCGGCGCCCTGCAATGGCATTTCGCCGGCATGTGGCTGCTGTTCTTCAATGGCGTCCTCTATCTGGCGATGAATCTGGCCACGGGCCGCCTCTGGCGCAAGTTCTTCCCCTTGAGCGCCCGCGGCGTGGCCGCCGACCTGGGCGCGGCGCTGCGCGGCAAGCTCGCCCATGCCGACCCGCGCCGCTACAACCAGGTGCAGCGCCTGGCCTACCTGTTCGTGATGCTCGACATCGCGGTGCTGGTGCTGTCCGGACTGGTGCTGTGGAAATCGGTGCAATTCGAGCTGCTGCGCGAACTGATGGGCGGCTACGAGGCCGCTCGCCGCGTGCACTTCATTGCCATGGCCTTGCTGACGGCGTTCGTGGTGGTCCACCTGCTGATGGTGGCGCTGGTGCCCCGCAGCCTGATCGCCATGATCCGCGGCAAATAAGGAGCCCTCCGTGAACAAGCACAAGCGCCCCTCCCTGCCCGGCCTGGACGCGTCCGCCATCCTCAAGGAAGCCGGCAGGATCCTGGAAAAACGGGTCGAACAGCCCTCGCGCCGCGCGTTCCTGCGCAGCAGCCTGACCCTGGGCGGGCTGGCCATGCTGTCGGGCTGCTCGCTGTCCGACGATGAAAGCGTGGAAAAGGCTCTGACCACCGTCTCGCGCTTCAACGACCGGGTGCAGGGCTGGATCTTCGATCCGAACAAGCTGGCGCCCACCTATCCCGAATCCATGATCACGCGGCCCTTCCCCTTCAACGCCTATTACGGCATCGATGAGGTGCGGCACGTGGACGAGGAATCGTTCCGCCTGGAAGTCAGCGGCCTGGTCGCCGACAAGCGCCGCTGGCGGCTGGAGGAACTGCGCGCCATGGCGCAGATCGACCAGGTGACGCGGCACATCTGCGTGGAAGGCTGGAGCGCCATCGGCAAATGGGGCGGCGTGCCGTTTTCCGCCTTCCTCAAGCGCGTGGGCGCGGACCTCGACGCCAAGTACGTGGGCTTCAAGTGCGCCGACGACTACTACACCAGCATCGACATGCCCACGGCGCTGCACCCCCAGACCATCCTGGCGCTGACCTATGACGGCCAGACGCTGCCTCCAGAGTACGGCTTCCCCATGAAGCTGCGCATGCCCACCAAGCTTGGCTACAAGAACCCCAAGCACATACAGGCAATTTTCGTGACCAACACCTACCCGGGCGGTTACTGGGAGGACCAGGGCTACAACTGGTTCGGCGGCAGCTAGGTGGAATCTATACCCAACCCCACTCCATAAAGGAACGCATCATGAAGAAAATCGCTACCACCGCCGCACTGTCGCTGTGCATGGCCTTCGGCGCCGCGGCAGTCCACGCCGCCGACAACATGAGCAAGGACGCGATGGGCGGCGGCTCGATGTCCAAGGATGGAATGGCCAAGGATGGAATGGCCAAGGATGGAATGGCCAAGAGCGGGATGTCCAAGGACGGCATGTCGAAGGAAGGCATGTCCAAGGATTCGATGTCCAAGAACAGCATGTCGAAGGACTCGATGTCCAAGGATGGCATGTCGAAGGACGGCATGTCCAAGGATTCGATGTCCAAGGACGGCATGTCGAAAGGCGGCATGTCCAAGGATGGCATGAAGCAATAGCGCCCACCCGGCCCGCCCCTGATCCGGAGCATGTCATGAAACTAGACCGCAGGCATTTCCTGGGCCTGGGCAGCGCGGCGGCCATCGCCGCCGGCCTGGCCCCGGTCCTGGCGGCGCGCGGCGGCCCGGCCGCCGCCGCCCAGGCCTTCCCCTACACGCTGAGCGACGCGCAATGGCGCGAACGGCTCACGCGCGAACAATACGAAGTGCTGCGCCGCGAAGGCACCGAGCGCCCCTACTCCAGCCCGCTGGACAAGGAGTATCGCAAAGGCGCCTACGCCTGCGCCGGCTGCGCCCACCCGCTGTTCTCGTCGTCCACCAAGTTCGACAGCGGCACCGGCTGGCCCAGCTTCTGGCAGCCGCTGGACGGCGCCGTCGGCGAGACCAAGGACCGCAGCTTCGGCATGACGCGCGTCGCCGTGCATTGCGCCAATTGCGGCGGCCATCTGGGCCATGTGTTCGACGACGGCCCGCGCCCGACAGGTCTACGCTATTGCATGAATGGCCTGGCCCTGGCGTTCACCCCGCAGGCCTGAATCCCGGCCGCCCCACCCATCAGGAGACACCATGTCCGCCACCCACCTGCCCCGCAAACTCTGCGCCGCCTTGGCCGCCGCCTGCGGCCTGCTGGGCGCCGCCTCGGCCAGCGCCGCGGAAACCGCCTTCATCATTCCGTCCCCGGCCATGGACCAGCCCGCCGCCGCCGCGCCGCAAAAAGCCGTCATCGCCGGCGGCTGCTTCTGGGGCGTACAAGCCGTGTTCCAGCACGTCAAGGGGGTAAGTTCCGCCGTCTCGGGCTACGCCGGCGGCCAGGCGTCCACCGCCAATTACGACGCCGTCAGCGGCGGGCGCAGCGGCCACGCCGAAGCGGTCGAGATCACCTACGACCCCGCCCAGGTCAGCTACGGCCAGCTGCTGCAGATCTATTTCTCGGTGGCCCACGATCCCACCCAGCTCAACCGCCAGGGTCCGGACAGCGGCACCCAATACCGTTCAACGGTCTTTCCGGCGGACGACGGCCAGCGCAAGGTCGCCGAAGCGTACATCGCGCAGCTCAACCAGGCCGGCGTCTATCCCAAGGCGCTTGCCACGACGATAGAACCGCTGAAAGCCTTCTATCCTGCCGAGGACTACCACCAGGACTATCTCGTGCGCCATCCGTACAGCATGTACATCATGGTGAACGACGTGCCCAAGGTCGAAAACCTGGCCAAGACGTTTCCGCAGCAGTATCGGGACAAGCCTGTGCTGGTGAACTGAAGACGATAAATGGAGCCGGCCGCGCTGAATAAAGTCGGCCGCGCTCTAAACCTCGCGTAGCAACGAAGTCTCCTTACGGAGCCTTCGTCTCCTTCTTTTCCTCTTTTTCCTTTTTTTCTCCATCGTAATGGGACTTGATGGCGAGAAACATGCCCGTTCCCAACACCAGGAGCTTGAACGTACCGAAGACTACAGGGACCCAAAAATTCATCATTTCCTCAAAACGCTGCTTCAGCAGCTTCATTTACGACTCGCGGGCCAGGCAAAGACAAACGAACTCAGCGCCGCCGAGCGCTATCAGCAGGACCGCATATAGGAACCGGAGATTTTTCCCCATGCCTTCCTCTGACGGTTGCTTAAAAATAGCAACGCAAAAAGAGGTTGGAAATGGTCAGAGCGAGCGCGATATGCCCTGCAAACAATCGGAGTTTACCGTCGAACTTCATGCAACTTGCTGCACCGGAAACTGCTACGTGCCTGCGACCGTATCAGTTCAGCCACGGCGGCTCATGCCTGTCCCGTACATCGCCATGGGCAGTAGCGGCATGTAGTCTTCCCAGCAGATCACGGTACCCAGTTTTCCGCGGGGTGTATCGAATACGGGCATGGTGGAGCCGTCGCCATAGCCCCAGATCAACCGTTCCACGACGGTCGGCATCAATTTGCGTTGCTTAGGTTCCGGTGCATTGCGTGAATGATGAAAACGGAAAAGCAATGCTGCATCCTGCGCCATCGGCTGCGGCGCGACGCTGGGCGGTATCATGCTGGCCAAGACCGGCGTTGCCGGCACCCTATTGTCAGCAGGCGCAATTGCAGCCATCGCGATGGAGCTCGCGCTGCGGCAACGGTTTCCGGCGGCAGCCGGGAGCTGCAACGCGCCCCAATCGCGGCTCTGCCGGCAAACGAGTCCAGGAGAAGTACAGCAGTGAACGATACCCGCATACCGGAAACGGAAGCCCCCGAAGACCGCAAAGAACAGCTGCCCACGCTGTGGCGCGACGACGGCTGGACCGCCCGGATCATCAAGAACGAGGAAGACGACGGCTGGGCCGTGGAAATGACCATGGACGGCGAGGCCGAGCCTGCCCTGGTCGGCCCATGGACCATGGGCCGCGACAAGAAAAACCCCAAGCCGCTCGACTCCCCGGCCTTCATCACCCTGGTCAAGACCGCCCGGGAAGTCCTGCGCCGCCACGAGCAGCAATTGCACGCGACCCTGCACAAGAGCGTAAAGATCGACGCCGCCGCCGGCCGTCTGACCGTCAAGCTGGATATCGTTCCCGACGAAGACGAGCCCTATGCCGTGCTGAGCGCCTACGACGAATCCGGCGAACAACTGGCCCAGACCCAGGTCGCGCCGACGTACAAGCTCAGCGTGCAACGCGCCTCGGAATGGGCCAGCGGCGGCTTCGGCAAACACGGCTGACCTGAAACGCGAGCCCCCCGCCGCGTCTTAGCGCCGAGCACGGACTTGCCCCGGCGGCACGCCGAAGCGGCGCCGGAATGCGGTGGCGAAGTTGGCCGCACTGCCGTAGCCGGCGATGCCAGCTGCCTGCGCGACGCTGATGCCGTCGCGCTCCAGCGCCAGCCGCGCGCGCGACAGCCTGCCGTCGCGCAGGTATTGAGCCACCGTAGTGCCCCACATGGCGCGGAAGTGGCGTTGCAGCGTGTTGATGCTCATGCAGGCGCGGGCGGCGATCTCCGCCAGCGATAGCGCGTCGGCGCCGCCCTGGTCTATCCATTCCCGTAACGCGGCCATGCGGCGGCGGTCGCGCGTACTGAGCGGTGCGGCCTCTTCGGCCGCCACGCCATGCACGTGCGTCAGCGCCTCCACCACGATGTCCAACGCACGCGACTTCTGATACAGACGCCACAGGGGCGGCGGTAGCGCGGGCGGACGCAGCATCTGCTGCGCGGCAACAACCGCCTGATTCGATGCCTGCCACGTCTGCAGGGCCAGATGGCGCTGCGCGAAGGCTCGCAGCGCCTGTCCCTCTTCGCCAGGGAGATGCCGGTCCAGCCACTGCGGCTGCAAAGTCAGCATCACCGTGCGCTCGATATGGCCGCGGCAGGATTCGCGCAGGAAGGCGTGCTGCTCCAACACGGACAGCATCATCCCCTGCACGACGCCGTCGGCGCCAGGCCCCAGGCTGAGCCGGTGCTCCCCAAACGTCACGTTCACGCGGCCGCCAACGACCAGGGCCAGGTGCAGGCCAGGCCGCACCGTGGCCCGCATGCTCGCGCCCTGCAGATCGCGCGCGTCCAGCCGCCACAGCGCCATGCCCGGAGCCAACTCAGCCAGATCCGACCAGCCTTCCATGACGGCGCGCGCGCGCGAGGGAGCCGCCAATCCGTAATGGGGGATCCTGTGTAGCGATGGCGCCACGGCTCCGGGGCTGTTCGCGCCGCCGCCCTCGGCCGATTCCAAACGATTGGCGATGCCGCAAAGCTTCGTGGTGCCGGCGCAAAACCCGGCGTGCAGTCCCACTGACATAATTCTGAACGCACTTAAATAGAAATCGTTCTCAATTAAATCATGCACATCCGGATTTGGGTCGCGGATCGGCGTCGGGCGTTGTGAAAACCCCACCCTGCCCGCACGGTCCGCATGCTGCGCCCCCCGTGGAGTAGAACTTCGTGCCGTCCCTGTCCTACCAACGCCTGAACTACGCCGCGGCGGCGCTGTTCTGCGCGCTTCATACCGCCGGCGCCGCCGCGCAGACCTCCTCGACGCAGGATGATTCCCACATCCAGCAGTTCCCCACCGTGCAAGTGCTCGGCACCGCCGAAGAGGAAGTCAAGGAAGCGCTGGGCGTGTCGGTGATCACCGCCGAGGAAATCGCCCGCCGGCCTCCCACCAACGACCTCTCAGACATCATCCGGCGCGAACCCGGGGTCAACCTGACCGGCAACAGCGCCAGCGGCTCGCGCGGCAACAGCCGCCAGGTCGACATCCGCGGCATGGGACCGGAAAACACCTTGATCCTGATCGACGGCAAACCCGCCACCTCCCGCAACGCCATCCGCTATGGATGGAGCGGAGACCGTGACACGCGCGGCGACACCAATTGGGTGCCCGCCGAGGAAGTCGAGCGCATCGAAGTGCTGCGCGGCCCCGCCGCCGCGCGCTATGGCTCGGGTGCGATGGGCGGCGTGGTGAACATCATCACCAAACGTCCCACGGACAAACTCAGCGGTTCGCTGACCTACTATCTGAACCAGCCCGAGAACAGCGACGAAGGCAATACCAACAGGGTCGGCATCCGCTTGAGCGGTCCCATCAGCGACACCCTCAGCTTCCGCCTCTACGGCAACTACAACAAGACCAACCCCGACGCCCGCAACATCAACGCCGGCCGCTCGCTGCTCAACGGCGACGGCCTGGCGGAATCGGCCGGCCGCGAAGGCGTGATCAATCAGGATCTGAACACGGTTTTCTCCTGGCGTCCCGACAACCGTAACACGCTGGACCTGGAAGCCGCCTTCAGCCGTCAGGGCAACCTCTATGCCGGCGACACGATGCTGAACTCCACAAGCAAGTTCACCGACAGCCTGTACGGCAAGGAAACCAATGTGCTCTACCGCGAGAGCCTCAGCCTGACCCATCGCGGCACCTGGGATTGGGGCACGTCGCGCGCCTCCATGGGCTATGACTACACCCGCAACGCGCGCCAAAACGAAGGCTTGGCCGGCAGCGGCGAAGGCAGCCCAATGGACCTGGGCTGGTCCACCTCGCGCTTGAAGAACCTGCGCGCGGCGGGCGAGGTCAACGTCCCATTCAAGCTCGGTTTCGAGCAGGTCGCGACCGTCGGTGTGGAGTGGCTGCGCGAATCCCTGGACGATCCCGCCAGCCTGCGCCAGACCTACACGGGCGGGGTCATCGGCGGCGTGGCCCCCGGCAATCGCGACTCCAAGACCACCCAGAACAGCTACGCGCTGTTCGTCGAGGACAACATCGAGGCCGGAGAGCGCACCACCCTGACGCCGGGCATGCGCCTGGACCACAACGAGAAGTTCGGCAACAACTGGAGCCCCAGCCTGAACGCCGCCTACAAGGTCACCGAGGCCTTCAAGCTCAAGGGCGGCATCGCGCGTGCGTACAAGGCGCCGAATCTGTATCAGTCGAATCCGAACTACCTGATGTACAGCCGCGGCTTCGGCTGCCTGGCGTCGCAGGCCAACCAGAACGGCTGCTATCTGGTGGGCAACGAGAACCTGTCGCCCGAAACCAGCGTCAACAAGGAAATCGGCTTCGAATACGATCCTGGAAGCTGGCGCATGAGCGCGGCCTACTTCCGCAACGACTACAAGAACAAGATCGTGGCCGGCACCGATATCGCCTACCGTCTGGCCAATGGCGCGCGCGTGCTGCAATGGAGCAACTCGGGCAAGGCCGTGGTCGAGGGGCTGGAAGGCAATCTCTTCATTCCGCTTGCGCCCAGCCTCGACTGGAACACCAACTTCACCTACATGATCCAGAGCGAAAGCAAGGACAACGGCCAGCCGCTGAGCATCATCCCGAAGTACACGATCAATTCCACGCTGGACTGGTTCGCCACCGAAAAGCTGTCGTTCCAGGCTAACCTGACCTACTACGGCAAGCAGGAAGCCCCCACCCTGAACCCGCGCCGCGGCGAAACCATCACGGGCCAGGGACTGCAAAGCGTCAGCCCCTACGCCCTGATCGGATTGAGCACGGGCTACGAGGTCAACAAGAACCTGCGATTCCGTATCGGCGTCAGCAACCTGCTGGACAAGAAGCTCTACCGCGAAGGCAATGCGGGCGAAGCCGGCGCTGCCACCTACAACGAACCGGGCCGAGCCTACTACGCGACGGTCACGGCGTCATTCTGAGACGGACAAGCCGGCCGGGCAGAGGCCCATCGCGCCCGGCCGGCTTGCGGCCTCAATGGCCCGTCGAATCCCCTTCCCGGCTGGCTTCGAACAGGAACCAGGTGCGCCGTTCGGTCTCGTCGATCCAGTTCTCGATCAGGCTGGAGCTGGCGATGTCGCGATGCTCGTCGGTGATGTTGTGCGCTTCGCGCAGCGCCGCGGCCAGGACCTTGTTGTCCTCGCGCAGCTCGGCCAGCATGTCCAGCGGCTGCACATAGTCCGCGTCGTTGTCCGAGATGCGCTGCGAGCGCGCGATGTGGCCGATGGACCGTAGCGTCGTGCCGCCGATCTTGCGGATGCGCTCGGCGATCGGGTCCGTCATGGCGAACAGCTGGTCGCCCTGCTCGTCCAGCAGCAGATGGTAGTCGCGGAAATGGGGGCCGCTGACATGCCAATGGAAGTTCTTGGTCTTCAGATACAGCGCGAACACGTCGGCGAGTATCTGGTTCAGCGCCGCGGAAATATCCCTGGTGGCCGCCGACGCCAGGTCGGTCGGCGTTGCCAGCGGGCGCTTGCGCCGCTCTTTCAGGGCTTTGGTGGTCTTCTCATCCAGTTTCTTGGCCATGGGTCGCAACTCCTAGGAATGATGGTGAAAACACACGCGCGGCGCATGCAGGCGCCGCGACTACCTTAGCGTAAATCCGCCAACGAGTTTTTGCCAATGTCCTGGATCAATGCGCCGCCCCTCCTGAAATCCGGACCGGCTAGGAGTATGCTACGGCGCGTCAATTCAGCCGGATCCCCACATCGCTATGCGCGGCAACCCCGACCCCAGGCAAGGCTCCATCGCCCTGCACGGGTTTTACTTCCTGTATTACGGCCTGCAGGGAGTCAGCATTCCCTTTTTGCCCCTGTGGTTTGCCAGCCGCGGCCTGGATCCCGCCGTCATCGGCCTGATCGTCGCCACGTCGTTCCTGCCCAAGATCCTGTCCACGCCCGTGGTCGCCCACGTGGCCGACCAGACCGGCCGCGCGCACGCGCTGATCGCGGCCGCGCTGGCGGCGTCGCTGGCGCTGTTCGTCTGCTATCCGTTCAGCAGCACACCCGCCTGGCTGCTGGCCATTACCCTGCTGCTCAATGCCGTCTTCCCGGCAGTGCTGCCGCTGATGGACCGCATGGCCATCGCCAGCGGCCGGGGCCAGGGCAGTTCCTACACCGTCATGCGCGCCTGCGGCTCGCTGGGCTTTGCCGTGGTCACCGTGATCGGCGGCTACCTGATCAAGACTTTCGACGCGAACTGGGTGATGTGGCTGTCCATCCTGCTCATCATCGCCTGCCTGGCTTGCGTGCGCCTGCTGCCCCGGGCGGCGCGCCCCGCCCCCGGCGAGACGCCCGCGCCAAGCGGGCGCCTGCCCATGCTCGAAGTCCTGCGCGACCGCCCGCTGCTGATGTGCATCGCGGCAGCCTCGCTGGTCCAGGCCAGCAACGGCTTTCTCTATTCCTATTCCACGCTGTACTGGACCGCCAGCGGCCTGTCGACTTCGCTGATATCCATGCTGTGGGTGGTGGGCGTGGCCAGCGAGGTCCTGTTCTTCTTCCTGGCACCGCGCATCCTGGCGCGCACGGGCGCCCAGTGGCTGATCCTGGCGTCCGCCATCATGACCGCGATCCGCTGGGCCGGGCTCTCCGCCACCACCGATCCCGCGCTGATCGCGGCGCTGCAACTGCTGCAGTGCTTCACGCTGGCGGGCAATAACGCCGCCATCATGTGGTACATCACGCGCCACGTGCCTGCCGCGATCAAGACCTCGGCCATCGCGCTTTACGCGCTGCTGTCGGGCGGGGTTTTCATGTTCGCCAGCATCCAGCTGGGAGGCGCGTTGTATCGCAGTTATGCGCCGGGGGGATTCCTGGTGATGTCGCTGTGCGCGATCGGGGCGGTGCCCTTGGTGGTTTACGCTGAGAGGCTGCGTAGAAAGGCAGGCTAGGCTACGGGCCAAAACTCGTGCGCAGCAACGAGCCGTGCCTCGGAACTCCTGGTCCCAGGGCGGGAATTCAATTCATGACAAGCTCAACGCGTGCCCAAAATCCCGGACCAAATCAGAGGGGTCTTCCAGTCCGACTGAAACCCGGACCATTCCATCACCAATACCCATTTCTTTCCGCACCGTGGGGCCCGCCTCCCAGAAAATGGTAGGAGCAACAGGAATAATCAAGGTACGGCTGTCACCAAGTCCGGTAGCTTTGACCGGGATGCGCAACGCATTGAGCACACGTGGCAAGGCGGCGACATCCCTTAGGTCGAATGACAAGAGCCAGGAACCCGCGCCAAACAAGGTAGCTGCGCGCTCAAATTGGGGATGTTCCTCCAAGCCTGGGTAGTGAACGGCGCCGACGGCGGGATGTGTCCGCAAAAAACGGGCAAGCTCCAGAGCAGACGCGCTACTGCGCTGTACACGCAGTGCCAATGTCTCCATACCTATAGAGATCTTATGCGCCTGCTCCGGCGACAGGGACGCGCCCATATCGCGCAACGCTTTCTTGCGAATCTGCTGCAACCCCCACATCGTTGGGTCGCCCCGTCGATAGTTTTCAAAAATATTCGGATAGTTTTCCCAATCGAATTCACCGGTATCGGTCACGGCACCTCCGAGCGCAGCCCCATGACCAGCAAGCGTCTTGCTCAATGAATTCACTACTAAGCTAGCGCCGACCAAACGGGGAACAAACAGCGCTGGTGATGTAACGGTGTTGTCCACGACATATGGAATTCCGGCCCCTTTGCACAGCACTCCAATACCCGCCAGATCCGGGATCTGGGTCCCAGGGTTGGCGACTGTCTCAACGAACACCATCCGACTATTGGGGCGCAACGCCGAGGCCACCTCGGACGCCAAACATGCGTCGACCAACGCAACCTCAATACCCAGATTGCGCAGCGTGCAAAACAAGCTATTGGTATTACCGAATACATAGCGGCTTGCAACCAGTTGATCCCCAGCCCTCAGCAACGAGAGAAAGACTGCTGCAAGCGCACCCATGCCTGTAGCAAAGCAAACAGTGCCCCTTCCTTGCTCCATGAGAGTGAGCTTCTTTTCCAGCGCTGCCGTCGTAGGCGTACCTTGACGCGCATAGTTGAACGCGCCTTTGGCGGCGCCCTGAAATACGCTGATGAGATCTTCAACACGCTCAAACCCGTACTGCACAGACGGATAAATTGCCTGGTGGAGCCCCCCATGTTCGACACCACCAAGACGGTCTGCATGAATGATGCTAGTCATCAATTGCATTTTGTGCATTTCCACTCGATCAGTTTCCTTTCCACTTCCGGAATTTATACACGATAAGAAGCAGAAGCCAGACCATCTAAATTTCTCATACAACAAACATGACATATCTCTCATTGCGATGGCGGATAGGTTTATCTCCGCTCAAAATTACCTCGAACACAATTATCCGCACACCACCGCTTGAAAAGTGAGAAAGGCATGACACACGAGAAAGCGAAAAAAACCAAACCCACTGAATGGGCGAATTGGAATCCGGGTTTGAACAATGGAAATCTGACGCTAGGCGAGGTTTATTCAACGCTGCCCACCTATGAATTCGACTCCTACCCATGGATTGTGCTACTGCTCGAAAACCCCAAAAGCCCGGTGGCGTTGAAGGGAAACTGTACGCTGCTACGCCATGACTTGATTCACGTTCTTCTTGGGCGTGGCCTGTTCGTCCAAGACGAGTCGTTTGTGATCGGGTACACCATGGGAACGTCCAAGCGGATCGGCGGTTTCGAGAAAGAACTCTTCAAGTGGTGTGCCCATCGACTCTACCCTGCCAAGTACCGCTTCAAAAAAAGTGACCTCGGCATTTATGATCTTGGCTTTTCCGCAGGCCAATCAAACAAAGTTGAAATATTTGATGTTCCGTTGGAATGCATGCTTGATCGACGACTAGATGAATTACGTAAAGAACTGAATATCGACGTTTCCTTGCTGCAGCATCTATACACCGTCGAACAAATTATTACGCCCACGCATGCAAGCAAGCGCATTCCTTCCTACTACCAACTGGCTTAAGGCTGATCAACATGCCCGTCATAAAGAAAATCACATCCGAGGCCATCATTGGAAAGAGTGTTTGGGTAGGAAACTGCGACGATGAAGTGTTTTCCGGCAGCTGTGATTTCCAAGCTGTTGCCCTCGCTGCTGCGACCTGGAACGACTTAGAGACAGATTCCTACCTGAAGGACAACGGTCGCTATCGCAAGCGACGTTATGCGGAACTCGTCTATGACGCGACACTGGACGAACTGACCGATTTGAAGAGGACTTCGTTCTATCAGTCTACCGCCTACAACCAAGTCAATGGAGGAACGCGCACGTTTATGCTGATTGACGACGGCTTGCTACTATCGCCGTTACTGCAACGCATCCTCAAACACTTCAGCCGTCGATTTTCGACAGCGCTCGGCGCAAGGCGTCTCGAGTTATTTCTCCATCAGGTTCGCATCCTTGGCGAGCCCGGCATTACTGGCCTGCCAACCCCGGAAGGCATACACAAGGACGGTGTCGACTTCAGTTGCCAGATTTTATTCGGGCGAAAAAATCTCACCGGTGGCGAGAGCATCATCTATGACAATGAAAAACAAGCGCTGGTCGCCACGACAATGCTAGAACCGCTGGACTTCTATTGTTTCCGCGACCCCGATATCTACCATTCAGTAACCCCGGTCTCGTCGCTTGACGGCGTCTCGACAGGCACGCGAGATATTCTTGGCGTCGAATTCTGCGTTCAACGAGAACGCGAGGCACAGAAATGACGATGGCGTATTCCGCGGCCCACATCGACCTGGCTTGGTTCACCAAGGCAACCGTGCATCAGCCATGCACGGGAATATTTGATGAGGATACAGCGTTCGACTGGCGCTTTCCGGTAGAGATGAAGCCCTTGCTTGGCCATCCCGCCATGCTCGCTCAGCCACAGAGTACACAGCGATTCATTCATGTTCAGGCCTTTCACAAGTACCTGCACGATGTCTGCCTGACGGAAACCGATGTTGTGAATCGGGTCGCCGTGGATATCGCCTATGGCCGATCGATTCGTGTCTTTGAAGCAGAAACCGCAACCGAAGCGCTGGCAATCCTTGTGGACGAAGCATTTCATTCGTACATGGCGCGCCTATTCTCAAACAAGGTAAGCCTGGCAACCGGCATTGCTCCTATCCCCATGCCGGCGCGAAACGCTCTTATCAATGCCTACGAGGATATAGCGCATGACCTGGATGACTCCAGTGCGGCGTTGTCGAGGTTTTTATGCTGCTGTCTATCCGAGAGCACTTTCACCAAGGAGATTCTTGTCGCCAGCCGACTCGATGGGTACGACCCTGGATTCCGCCGACTCATGGAATACCATTTGGCGGACGAAGGTCGTCACTATGGGTACTTTCGTCGCGCGTTGGCTTGGGTTTGGCCTCGTCTTGACGAAAGTGAGCGCGAAATGGCCGCGACGTTGCTACCAGCCATAATTGCCACATACTTCGACGACTTTGACGACAGAACTCATGACCGTGCCGTACTGCTGGCCGCAGGCATAGATTCGTCGATGGCAGACAAGATGCTCAATGACATCGCACGCCAGCGGCCCGCACTTTCCGAAGCGCCGCGACTTCAAAACAGTCTCGAATTTCTTCGACTCACCAAAGTAAGCGAGCATGCATTGGTGCGTAAAGAACTTATAGCAAACGGGCTCATGACACCATGAGATTTATGGATCATGCCCGGCTGCTGCTCTTGGCGGGCTTATGGAGTTCGAGTTTCCTGTTCATGAGGATCACTGCACCGGTACTTGGAGGCACGCTGACTGCGGCGCTCCGCGTGCTCATCGGCGCAGCCAGTTTGGCCGTCCTTCTGCCTCTATTAGGGGTGCGTCTATCGTTCGGCAAGCATTTGCGCGCAACGCTGTTGCTCGGCATTGTTAACTCAGGAATTCCGGTGCTGATGTATGCACTGGCCGCGCGCGTCTTGCCAGCGGGTTATTCGGCGATCTTGAACGCAACAACTCCGCTCATGGGCACCATTATCGGCGCCGCGTTCTTTGCAGAGCGCGTCGATGCAAGCAAGATCTTCGGTGTCGTTGTTGGTCTTGTAGGCGTCGCTGTCTTGATGACCGAGGGTCCGATTGTAGTGACGCCTAGCGTCGCGTTGGGTATCGCGGCTTGTCTTGTCGCGACCGCTTGCTACGGCGTAAGTGACCTCTTGACCCGGCGTTGGATCACTGAGCGGGGTGGCTTGGATCCCAAGCTCGTGGCATTTGGCAGTCAAATGGGAGCAAATCTGCTGCTGCTGCCCTTCTTCTCCGCATCGCTTGTTAACTCACCAGCGCTGCTCATGACCACGCTCAACTCACCCCATGTGCTGCTAGCCTTGCTGGCACTCGGAGTCGGGTGCACTGCATGGGGATACATTCTCTTTTTCCGCCTTGTCGACAATGTTGGACCGATCCGGGTGCTCACCGTAACGTTCCTCATCCCGCCCTTTGGCGTGCTGTGGGGCGTATTCTTTTTGCACGAGAATCTGACCTGGTCATACCTGCCTGCAGGTGTACTAATTCTGAGTGCCCTGTTTTTGATACTTCGACCAACACGCAAATCGGCAACCATTGCCAACTCTGCACCACGCCCCCCTGCTCCATGATTGCATACTCCGCCAACAGCGCCGCCGTTCGCCTCATTGGGGCGCAGCTTGACACCGCATTGACTCGCTGTCCCGATTGGAGATATGTCGACGCCCGAGGCGGAGCGATCTCGCGTCGATATGAGTTTGTGGACTTCGCTTGGGCTTTTTCGTTCATGGCGCAGCTTGCCCTAATCGCGGAAAAGCGTGCTCACCATCCTGAATGGACAAACATCTACAACCGAATCGACATCACACTGACTACACACGACGCGGGTAGTTTGACTATTGCAGATATCAATTTCGCGATCGAGGCCGATATCATATTTAAGATCCATTCAGCCCAGAAATCCGAATTAAGCTGCCCCGCAGCTAAAAATCAAGAGTGATAATCCCACGTTGCCAAACCTCGGTTTTCATGACGAGTGACTTGTTTCGAATGTATCGAATAACAGTATCGACCACACTATCACGAGATCGGCGGGACGTTCGATACATCACCAATTTTCGCATCGCGCGAAACGGAAGGACAAGGATCTGCGTCCCCTGCACGTCCGGAAAGACCGTCAATCGTGGAAGCACGGCGTACCCTAGTCCGCGCCCGACCATGGCGGCGATACCGCTTTCGCTTACTTGCTCGCGAACACGTTGGCGGGGCATTCCGGATTCAAGGCACTGTTCAACGATCCATTCTGAACCGGGCTGTTGGATATGTATGAACGGAATCTCCACTAGCTCCTCCCAATGCACCGGAGAGTTCAATTTTCGTGAAGTTGGGGCGACAACTACGTATTGATCAGACACTAGCGACTTCATTCTGAACGCGGTCTCCTTTAACTCACGCGTAATTCCAATGTCCGCGCTCCCCTGTTCCAGCATCTCCATTACTGAGTCATAACTATGACAGCCGTCCAGCACTTCCAGATGCACACCGGGGCATTCGCGCTCCAAGGTCTCTATAGCGTACGGCAAGAGGTGTGTTGCCGCACTTCGTATGCAGGCAACGCGCACAGTTCCTTTGAGATCTAGATGGTCGTGCGACTCCTGCTCGATCTCTCGCGTCAAATGCAGAATCTCCCGGGCCCTCGCCAAGACACGATGACCAGCCTGTGTGGGGGTGCAGCCTGCGTGTGTCCTTTCAAGGAGCCGCACACCCAGACTCCGTTCGAGTTCGGCGATTGAATGGCTGATGCGAGATTGCGTACAGCCAAGCTCAGCACTGGCCGCGCTAAAGCTACCCATCTCGACCGCTGCCACAAGCAGCTCGATTTGACTTAGCTTGATTTTCTCCATTTATAGAAAACCTCTCTTTGAAATCTTTTATTCTCAGGAATTTTCGCCTTTCCGAACACTCATATTCTTTAAATTCGAAAACCCATCCGAAACACTCGACGATCCCTACCAACTTCCCGACTTTAGCCTAACGCTCGCACAAAACAGCACCAATATCATGCACAGTAAAAGTCTATTTTTTTCTATACCTTGTACGTTTTTCTTGTACCCAATAAAAAAGCGAATCCGACATAGAACAAATAACGAGTGATCGCAGTCCGACCGTCGATAACGGATATTTTCATTAGTTGCAAGTTGGAACAGATCACGGTGCCCGCCCACGAAAAAACCCTCCGTTTTACGGGAGGGTTCATCATCAATCCAAGCTCTCGCGAACGAGGCCGTTGATCGTCAGCAGCAGCCGATCCGCTTCTTCCCGCCATAGCGCGCATCCTGGCGCTCGCGGAAGAACTCCTCGTAGCTCATCGGCTCCTGGTCAGGATGCGTGCGGCGCATGTGGGCCACATACGTTTCGTAGTCCGGCACGCCGACCATCAGCCGGAGCGTCTGCCCCAGGTAGCGGCCGGCGGCGCCGGCCGCGGAACTCATGTTGCTGAACAGCATGCGTCGTCTCCCTGTTGCGCTCAGTCCGCGCCGGCGGCGGCCGGCAGCGTTTCGTAAGGCATTTCGCGGGCGGTCGGCTTGTTCTCGTCGCGCGCGCGCTGCACCGAGCGCAGGCCGAACACCACGATGCTCACCACCACGAAGATGAAGATCGCGCACAGGCCGGCGTTGATGTAGTCGTTCAACACCACGCGCGACATTTCGCCCAGGGACTTGGCCGGAGCCAGGACCTTGCCTTCGGCGATGGCCGCGTTGTACTTGTCGGCGTGCGCCAGAAAGCTGACGCGCGGGTCGGCGTGGAACAGCTTCTGCCAGCCGGCGGTCAGCGTGCATGCCAAGAGCCACAGCGTCGGCAGCACCGTGACCCAGGCGTAGCGGTCACGCTTCATCTTGAACAGCACCACGGTGCCCAGCGTCAGCGCGATCGCGGCCAGCATCTGGTTGGCGATGCCGAACAGCGGCCACAGCGTGTTGATGCCGCCCAGCGGATCGACCA
>MCND01000083.1_pt1 | contig 44053 bp, 39 predicted proteins | sample 778211 | NCBI WGS metagenome assembly MCND01 (sample SAMN04296812, study PRJNA304217) | bioreactor metagenome | isolation source: activated sludge enriched with benzalkonium chloride | place: Turkey: Istanbul urban wastewater treatment plant
ATGCCCAGTCCCATGTGAGCTATGACATCTCTGGCTACTTCTCGGATCCAGACGCGAGCGACCGGCTCACCTACACCGCAACCGGCTTGCCGCCCGGCCTGAGCATCGATCCGCACACCGGCATCATTACCGGCAACATCGACCCCTCGGCCTCGCAAGGCGGCAGTGTCGGCGTCTACAACATCACCATTACCGCCACGGATCCCTCTGGCGCGACAACTTCGCAGAAGTTCGACTGGGCCATCGCCAATCCCGCACCCGTCGCAACTGCCGACTCGGGCGCTGCCGGCGAGGACTCGACCCTCGACGTCAGCGCTCAGAACGGCGTGCTGGCAAACGACAGGGATTCTGACGGCGATGCGCTTACCGTCTCTCAGGTCAACGGCAACGCAGCCAATGTGGGTGCCGCCATCGCGGGCTCCCATGGCGGCACGTTCACGCTGAACGCGGACGGCTCCTACAGTTTCGACCCAGGCTCCGCCTTTCAACACCTCGGCGCCGGCGAAAAAACCTATAGCTCGATCACTTACACCGTCTCCGACGGCGAGGGAGGTACCAGCACCGCTGTCTTGACAGTCGAGATCACGGGCGCCAACGACGCACCTATCCTCCAGGCACACGACAACCAGGTGTTGGAGGACCATGCGGCATCTGGCAACGTGCTAATCGGAGCGGTCGATGTCGACAACGATGCGCTGACTGTCACGACCTTCACCTTCAACGGCACAACCTACGCGGCCGGCATCACTGCCTACGTGGAAGGCGTAGGCTCAATCCTCGTCGATGCCGATGGCAATTATGTGTTCACACCGGACGCGAACTGGAACGGAAACGTCCCACAGATCACGTACACCGTGACGGACGACACGATCACGACCTCGTCCACCTTGGACATTGGAGTTCTGTCGGTCAACGACGCCCCGATATCGCAAGACGCCTTCGGCAACGTGGTGGCTGGCGATCGCTACACGTTCGGTCTGAATGACTTTCCATTTTCCGATTCTGGGGAAGGCCATTCGATGAAGTCGTTGATCATCGACTCGCTACCCTTGGATGGCACGCTGTTCCTGAACGGCAAGGCGATCAGACTAGGGCAAGAGATCAGTGCGGAGGATCTGGCCAGCGGCAAGCTGGTGTTCCATGCAAGTGGCGCCACCTACGGCGACGGCGACGCTTCATCCTTCAACTTCCGAATCAAGGACACGGGCGGTACTGCCAACGGGGGGCAGGACACGTCGCATCCGCACGCGTTCAGGCTGAATGTGGGTGACTTCATCGTCGGCGACAACGACAACGGTAGTGGGCAGAAATACACTAAGAAAGAGGGCAGTCACGGCAACGACGTAATGTTGGGCGACCAAGGAGGCGTACTGGGACTCCCCCCTCCTCCCCCAAATCCTGCTGGCTGGCTGATCGATCCGCATGGCCGGGAAGCTGAAGCCGGAAGTTGGCCGAGTCATGTGCTAGCTCGGCCGGACAACGACACGCTCATCGGCAATGACGGCTCGGATATCCTGTTCGGAGATACGATCAACACGGATCGATTGCCCTGGGGTATCGATGACAACCCCGCCAAGCCCGCCAATTTGCTCGACGGATCCGGCCTGTTTGCACTCAAGCAGTTCCTGCTCCTGAAGAACGGCTCGCAGCCCACCGACGCCGACCTGCACAAGTTCATCTCAGAGAATCACGAAACACTCGACATGCATGGTGACACGCGCGGCGGCCACGACTGGCTGCGTGGCGGTCGAGGCGACGATATTCTCTACGGCCAAGGTGGCGGGGACCAGCTGGAAGGTGGCGATGGCAACGACATACTGTCGGGCGGCACGGAGTACGACCGCCTGGAAGGTGGAGCTGGCAACGATATCCTGATCGGCGGCATGGGCAGTGACATCCTGGCCGGCGACTTCGTGCCCGACAGCTATGAAAGTGACACGTTCAAGTGGGTACTCAACGACCAAGGCACCATAGACACCCCGGCCGTGGATTGGATCGTAGACTTCTCGACCCTGAAGCCGGCCGATGGCGGCGACATCCTGGATCTGCAGGGACTGCTGGTCGGCGAGAATGACGGCAACCTGAGCAACTACCTGAACTTCCACAAGGAAGGCATCAACACGGTCATCGACATCAATACCCAGGGCAAGCTGGGCGACCAGGGTGCGGATCAGAAGATCGTGGTGACAGACGTAGACTTCACCCACGACGCCTACGGCCAGTTCATGAACAATCAGGCCATCATCAACGACCTGCTGCAGAAGGGTAAGCTGATCGTTGACCACGGTTAGGCAATAGCCCCAGGGGACGGCCCGCAGCGGCCCTCCCCGACCTACATGACGCATTTTTTCCCTGGGCACGTCTAAGATGCCCGGAAAAATGTGAAAATCCGTTTCATGCCATCGTCCCGCCGTTTCCGCCGCACGCTGAATCTGTGCCGATTGGCTTTGCTATGCCTGGCTTGCGGCTGGGGCGGAAGTTCCGCCCTGGAAGTCAATGCCGACCGGCTGCAAAGCCTGTCGGCCAGCCGCTATGGCGCAAAAGGCTCCAAGGCGGTATCGGAATGGCTGCAATTGATGCGCAGCCCCGCCCCCGCCCAGGAAAGAGGTGCGCTGACGCAGGCCAATGACTTCTGGAACCGCTCCCTGATGTCCGGCGAGGACATCACCATCTGGAAGCAGGCCGATTATTGGGCCACGCCGTTAGAATCGCTGGGCAGAGGCGCCGGCGACTGTGAAGACTACGTCATCGGCAAGTACTTCACGCTGCTGGCGCTGGGCGTGCCGGCCAACAAGCTGCGCTTCATCTATGTCCGCGCGCGCATCGGCGGAGCGGCCAGCAGCACCCAGATCGCCCACATGGTGCTGGGCTACTACGAAACCCCCAACGCTGTGCCGCTGGTGCTGGACAACCTGATCTCGACCATTTTGCCCGCCACGCAGCGCCGCGACCTGACGCCGGTATTCAGTTTCAATGCCGATGGCGTTTATGTGGACGGTAAACCCGCCGCGCCGGTTGACCGTCTCAGCCGCTGGCGTGATCTACTTCAACGCATGGAACGGGAAGGCGTGCGCCCCTGATGTCCGGAAATAAGACTATGTCCATACTTCGACAGTTGTTGCTCAGCGTTACCCTCGCCATCGGCGTCATCCTGCTGGGCACGCTCGCGCTCAGCGTGAATACAGCCAGAGAGTACCTGTCCGGCCAACTACAGGTGCAGAGCACCGATGCCGCCGTATCGCTGGCGCTGTCGCTCTCGCAGCCGGCGAACAATGACCCGGTCGTGCAGGAGTTGCTGGTATCGGCGCTGTACGACGGCGGGCACTTCTCGCTGGTGCGCTTGAGCGATCCGGAAGGCAAGGTCCTGATCGAACGGAAATCCACGGCCACCGCGGCGTCGGTTCCCGCCTGGTTCCAGGCCCTGGCGCCCCTGACCACGCAATCGGCCAGCCATGCCGTCAGCGACGGCTGGCGCCAGATCGGCGAAGTCACGCTGATCGCCAACGACGCCTATGCCTGGGAAGCCCTGTGGCGCAGCAGCCTCAAGATGATCGCACTGGTGGTGGGCGCCGGCATTCTGTGGGCGGTGTTCGCCTTCATGCTGGTGGGCTGGATCAAGAACCGCCTGCTGCGCGAAATCAGCGACCACGTGCGCAGCATCGGTCAGGAATCCCCGACGGCCCAGGTCGAAGCGCGCGTGCCTGAATTGTCCGGGGTAGTGCAGGCCCTGAACCAGACCCGGGAGCGCATCCATGCCAGCGTCGAGGAACAGAACGCCAAGATCGAATCGCTGGAACTGGAGCTGAACCAGGATCCGGTCACCGGCCTGCCGAACCGCAAGTACTTCGTCAACGAGTTCCGCCGTGCGCTGGAAGCGCCCACCGTCACGACCGGGCGCGGCATCGACGGCGGCCACGTCCTGGTATTCCGCCAGCGCGACCTGGCCGACCTGAACCGCCACATGCCGCGCGAGTTCATCGACCAATGGCTGCGCACGGTCTGCGAACGCATCCGCGGCACGCTCAAGAGCATGCATGTGGCTACGCCGCTGCTGGCCCGCCTGAACGGCTCGGACTTCGCCTTGCTGCTGCCTGGCTGCGCGGCGCCCCAAGCCATGATGGTGGCCGAGCAGGTGCGCGCCGACCTGCACGCATCCCGCATTCCCGTGGGTGAAGGGCATTTGTGCCGCTGGGCGCAGGCCATGACCGACTACGGCCACGGCAGTCAGGCCGGCCCGGTGCTGGCGCGCCTGGACTTCGGACTGATGCGGGCGGAAAGCGCCGGCAACGATCAGGTCGTGATCGCGGGCGCGACCGACATGCAGTCGCCTTCGGAGTCGGGCGAACGCGCCTGGAAGGACGCGATTCAATCCGCCCTGGAAGAACGCCGCTTCGAGTTGGCCACGGAAAACCTGCTAGCCACCGACGGCAGCACCGTCCGTACCGAGGCAATGCTGATGCTGCGCACCGCCGCCGACCAGGTGCCGATCCCCGCCACGCTGTTCATTCCGCCTGCCGTGCGTCTGGACCTGGTGGCCGATTGCGACCTGGAAGCCGTGAGCCTGGGACTGGATTGGCTGGCAGCCAACTCCGGCGAACTCGCCGTGCGGGTGGCCCTGCCCTCGTTGCGAGGCCAGAAGTTCTTCCGCCAGTTGGCCTTGTTGCTGACCGAGCACCGGCCTTTGGCACGCCGCCTGTATCTCGAGATCGACGCGCATGGTCTGGTGGAATGCCACGAACAGATCGCCACGCTGGCCCGTGTTGCCTCGGAGTTTGGCGCGCATATCGGCGTGCGCCGCCTGGCGCAGCAATTCGGCGCGATTGCGCAACTGCACACCCTGCCCTTGGCGTACGTGAAATTGGGCGGTGGCTTCGTGGGCGGCATGTCCCAAAGCCCCGGCAGCCAGCAGTTGACGGCTTCAGTGCTGGAAACCGCGCGCGGCTTGAAAATAGCGGTCTACGCCGAAGACGTGCCGGACGCCGAAACGCAGCGCATCCTGGCCAAGTTGGGCATCGGCATCATGCGCGGCCCTGGCGTCAGGACAGCCGCGGCATAAAACGGCCGGCCAAGGCGACCGGCTTTCTTGACCGGCCAGGGGGCCGGTCAACGAGGCCCACAACCAAGGCGACCGTGTCCGCTGCGGCCGCCACGGCGGCCTCAGCGGGAGGCTTTGCCCTTGGACTGTTCGTACAGCGGCAGCACCTGCTGCGCGGCGGCCTGCAGATCGCTGATGCGCGATGCGGCCGACGGGTGGGTCGACAGGATTTCGGGCGGGGCGCTGCCCTGGTCGGCCGCGCCCATCTTCTGCCACAGCGTCACGGCGGCGCGCGGGTCATAGCCCGCCCTGGCCGCCAGCTCCACGCCCATGCGATCGGCTTCGGTTTCGTGCGTACGGCTATTGGGCAGCGTGAACATGACGCTGGCGAACTGTTCGCCCAGATCGGACGCCGCTGACGACCCCGTCGCGATCGCCAGCACCGACAATCCCAGGTTGGTGGCCATCTGCTGGGATACGCGCTCGCGCGCATGCTCGCGCAAGGCGTGCGAGATTTCGTGGCCCAGCACCGCCGCCAGCTCGTCGTCCGTGGGCTTGATCTTGGCGAGCAGCCCCGTGTAGACGGCGATCTTGCCGCCCGGCATGCACCAGGCGTTGATCTCGTTGCTGGACAGCACATGCACTTCCCATTTCCAGCTGGCGGCGTCGGGGCGGAAGATGCCCGCCTGAGCGATCAAGCGCTGGGAAATGGCGCGGACCCGCGCCACCTGCTGGGCGTCGCGATCCAGCAGGCCCTTGGCCTGCGCCTGCTTGAGTATGTCGGCGTACTGCTGGGTCGCTTCCTGTTCCAGCGCCTGCGAAGGCACCATGCTGGACATGTACTGGGTCCGGTTGACGCCGATGGCGCCGGACTGCGTGGTGTTCATGCCGGTGCAGCCCGCCAGGACGGCCAGCGTGAGCGCCGCGCCCGCGTTGCGCAGTAGATGACGTTTCCGGTTCATGGCGGGCCTCCCAGGCAATTCGAAGAACGACAGCGTATCAGACTACCGGATCGCCGCACTGGCCGCGGTGGCGCAGGGCATGGTCGATCAGGACCAGCGCCAGCATCGCTTCGGCGATAGGCGTGGCGCGGATGCCGACGCAAGGATCATGGCGGCCCAGCGTCTGCACCATGACCGGGTCGTTGGCGCGGTTCACGGAGCGGCGCTCGACCCGGATGCTGGAGGTCGGTTTGATGGCCAGCGACACGGTGACCGGTTGGCCGGTGGAAATGCCGCCCAATACCCCGCCCGCGTTATTGGTCAGGAAACCGTCCGGCGTGATTTCGTCGCCGTGTTCCGAGCCGCGCTGCGCGATGCTGTCGAAGCCCGCGCCGATCGATACGCCCTTCACGGCATTCAGGCCCATCATCACGTGCGCGATGTCGGCGTCCAGGCGATCGTAGATCGGTTCGCCCCAGCCCGCGGGCAGGTTCTCGGCCACGACCTCGATCCGGGCGCCCACGGAGTCGCCGTCGCGGCGCAACTGGTCCATGTAGGCTTCCAGCTCCGGCACGACCGCTGCGTTGGGCGCGTAGAACGGGTTATTGGGAACGTCGTCCCAGGAAACGAAGGGGATGGCGATGGGGCCAAGCTGGCTCATGTAGCCGCGCACCTTGACGCCGTATTGCTCGGCCAGCCATTTCTTGGCGATGGCGCCCGCCGCGACGGTCGGCGCCGTCAAGCGCGCGGAGGAACGGCCGCCCCCGCGCGGGTCGCGCACGCCGAACTTGCGCCAGTAGGCGTAGTCGGCATGGCCCGGACGGAAGGTATCGGCAATATTGGAGTAGTCCTTGCTGCGCGCATCCGTGTTGCGGATGAGCAGGCCGATGGGCGTGCCCGTCGTCACTCCCTCGTATACGCCCGACAGGATTTCGACCTGATCGGCTTCCTGGCGCTGCGTGACGTGGCGGGATGTGCCTGGGCGGCGACGGTCCAGTTCGAGCTGGATGTCGGAGACATCCAGCGGCAGCCCCGGAGGACAGCCGTCCACGACGCAACCGATGGCCGGCCCGTGGGATTCGCCAAAATTGGTGACGGTAAAGAGGGTACCTAGGGTATTGCCGGGCATAGGGAGTCAACGGGTCGGGTTTGCAAGCAACCCCGATTATGACACCGCCGAGGCCAAAGCCTGGATTTCGGACGCCGGCGCAGGCCGTCCCAACAGGAAACCCTGCATCACCCGGCATCCCAGGGACTTCAGGATCTCGCGCTGGCCTTCGGTTTCGACGCCTTCAGCCACCACCGGCAGATGCATCGCCTGGCACAGCCCGAACAGTGCCGAGACCACCTCGCGGCTGCCGGCATCGGATTCCAGTGCGGAAATGAAGCTGCGGTCGATCTTGACCCAGTCGATGGGCAGGCAGCGCAGGTGGTTCAGGCTGGAATAGCCGCAGCCGAAATCGTCCAAGGCCACGCCGATGCCCATCGCCCGCAGCGTGTTCAGGATCTTCACATGCCGTTCATAGTGCAGGATGAAGAGGGATTCCGTGATCTCCAGCACCAGCTTGCGCGGCGCCAGATTAGCGACCGCCAACGCATTCGACACCAGTTCGACCAAGCCGTCCTCGTTCATCTGCTTGACCGATAGGTTCACATGCACGCGCCAGGTCGCCGGCCACAGCGCCGCCTGCGTACATGCCCGCTCCAGGATCCAGGCTCCCAGCGGCACGATCAGGCCGCTGCGCTCAGCCAGTTCGATGGTCACGGCCGGAGATACGCTACCGAGCACGGGATGATGCCAGCGCAGCAGCGCCTCGCATCCCTGCACCATGCCGGTACCGCTGTCGCAGACCGGCTGGTAATACAGTTCAAACTGCTCCATGGCCGGCGTGGTCAACGCCAGTCGCAGGTCGTTTTCCAGGCCCTGCTGGTCACGCTGGCGCGCCAGCATGCGGAAATCGAACAGATTCCAGCCCGGCCCGCCGCGCTCCTTCAGCGGCAGCAGGGCCACTTGCACACAGCGCTGCAGCTCTTCCACGCTGCGGCCATGCTCGGGATACAAGGCCGCGCCGACACGGAATATGGCCATCAACGGGCGGCCCCCCAACTCGTAGGGTGCGCTCAGGGCTTCCAGCAGTTTGGCTGACACTTGCGCCGCCCCCGCTTCGTCCACATCGGGTGCGCAGACGGTGAATGCATCCGCCCCGGTGCGCGCCACCATGCCGCCCATGGACCGGCAGATCAGGCCCAGGCGGTTGGCCACCTGCACCAGCAGGGCCTGGTCTTCGCCCGCGCGCAACATGGCGCTGATCTCGGCATATTGCTCGAAGCTCACCAGGAAAAAAGCGCCGCGGCGCGAGTGGCCCTCGGCATGGTTGAGCCAGGCACGGACGCGCCGGTGCAATTCCTGCTGGTTCAGGACACCGGTCAGTTCATCGCGTGTCAGGCGTTGACGCAACAGGCGTTCCCTGCGCACGAAGACCCAGCACATTGCTACAAGTGCGCCCGCTAGCGTCAGGCACAGTGCGAGCAGGTAACTCTCACGCACGAAGCCCCCTATCCATAAGCCCCTGGCGTTGCGGTTCGACGGGGAACCCAAGGACTGTAACATTTTTTAAGATATGCATTATTTTCGCAAAAAAACGCCACACTTCAGAGGCAACGCACCTCTTTTCCCTGTATTCCTACGGTTACTCTGGTTGCTCGCGGAAGGTTCGGATGACCACGAAAGGCTTGCGCCCGCCCTTTGCGCCATGCTCGCCCTACTACTTACGACAGCTACACCCGAAAAATTAATACACCGTGTCTCGATAGTTGTCATTCAAAATCGGACAGCATCGAAATAATTGCACAGCTTGGCCCCTCATGGCATGAATTTAGTAATATTCGGCACGTTCTGTGACATGTAGAATTGCTGTACCACTGATGTATTAGTGGTTCGTATCACACCCGTATCCAGGCCTTCCAGCGCTGATCGCGATCCGACGCCACTCCACACTGGCAGTCCTCAGTTCAGGCCGCGCGGCGGCCAGGAAGGGAACCTCCAAATACATGTCCACATTCCGCCGGCTACTTTTCTTCACCGCTCTCCTGATCGGCCTCGTTCTGCTGGGCGCGCAGACGGTGGGAATGCTGGCCGCGCACCGCTATCTGACTTCGCAGCTGGCGCAACGCAGCGACGACGGCGCCAACTCCCTGGCCTGGGCGCTGTCGCATGCCGCTGGCGTCCCCGGCGAGCTGGCCGCGCTGGCGGATGAACTGTACGCGCGAGGCGGCTACGCGCTGGTGCGCATCACCCCCGAAAATGGCCTCCCCGCCATCGAGCGCCGAGCGCAACACACTGATCTTCAGCCCCGTGAACACGATTGGCGCGATACCTGGCTGAACATGGAAGCGCCCGCCGTGTCGCGGCCATACGTGGCTGCGGACGGCAGCTCGCGAGGCACCGTTACCGTGCAGGCGGATTCGCGGACTGCCCGCGACACCCTGTGGCAAGGCGGCGTGCGGGTTCTGGGGCTGGTACTGGCCGCGGGGCTGCTATGGGTCCTGCTATCCCTGAACCTGGCGCGGCGGATGGAAGCGCACACTTCGCGCGACATCTGCGAACGCCTGCGTGCGCTGGCCCCTGGCAACCGCAAGACATTGAACGGCTCGTGCGAACTGGCGGGCGTCGACCAGGCGCTGGTGGACGCCCAGCGCATGGTCGCCGCCACCGTCCAGGAACAGAATGCCCGGATCGAATCGCTTCAGAGCGAGATCTACAAGGATCCCATCACCCGACTGCACAACCGCAAGTATTTTGTCGATCAGTTCAGGCTGGCGCTGGCGGACAAGGATCCCGAAGCGGGCGGCCATCTGCTGATGTTCCGACAACGCGATCTGGCGCAGATCAACCGCCACCTCTCGCGCGCCTTCACGGACCAGTGGCTGCGCTCATCCTCCGACCGGCTGCGCAAGCTGGTGGCTGAATTCGGCGGCCCCGCAGCCATGCTCGCGCGCATCAGCGGTTCGGACTTTGCGTTGCTGCTGCCGCGCACTTCGGCGCCGCAAGCCAGCCTGCTGGCCGAGCGGGTGCGGCGCGAACTGCGTTCGCTGCGCGTACCCATGGACAAGCACGAGTCCTGCCGTTGGGCCCTGGCACTGGCCTCCTACGCGCCAGGAGATGGCATGAGCGACACGCTGGCGCGGCTGGACCACGCCCTGATGTGCGCGGAAAGCGCCGATGACGACCAGATCGCGCCGGCCAGCCGCGCGCCGGACAGCACGCACATCGGCGAATACAGCTGGCACGACGCGCTGATTACGGCGCTCGAACAGCACAGGTTCTCCTTGTCCGTGCAGCCCCTGCACGACCTTTCCGGCGCGCTGTTGCACCAGGAAGCCAGCCTGACCCTGCATGACACCAGCGGCGCCGATCCCGTGCCGGCCTCGATCTTCATGCCCCCCGCCGTCCGCCTTGGCCTCTCCGCAGAATGCGACATACAGGCCATCCGCCTGGGGCTGGACTGGCTGTTCGCGCGCCCCGGCGCACTGGCGGTGCCGATTTCGCTGGCATCGATCGCCCAACCTTCGTTTCAGTCCAGGCTGCAACGCATGCTGGCCGACCGCCCGGCCCTGAGCGCGCGCCTGATCGTGGAAATCGACGCGGCTGCCCTGGCCGCGCAAGGGGCGGACCTGCATCCGCTTTGCGACATCATCGTGGCCGCCGGCGCCCGGGTCGGCGTAAGCCGGCTGTCGTACCAGTTCGGCGCCATCGAGCATCTGCACGAGTTTCCCTTGTCGTACCTGAAGCTATGTGGCGGCTTCATCACCGGGCTGCTCCACAGCCCGGGCAGCCAGCACCTCGCGGCCACGGTAGTGGCGACAGCCGCCGCGCTGGATATCGCGGTCTATGCCGAAGACGTGCCTGACATCGCCACGCAGAATGTCCTGGCGGGCCTCGGCGTCCACGCCATGCGCGGGCCTGTCGTAAACTGCGCCCAGACGCACGACCTCGCACCTGATCATCCATGGGTTTCCAGTTGACGGAAGGCATGCTGCTTCGCATCTGTTGGCTTTTTCGCGTCCGCTGGCCTTTGCGCCCGCGCCGCACTGTTGGCGCCCCCGCGGTTCGGCAAGCCATGCTGCACCGCCTGGGGTTGTTGTGCGCCCTGCTCGGTCCCGACGCCGCCCTGGCCTACGGCCCGGGCGTTTCCTATGAAGACCTGCATCTGGGCCTGACGGCCGGTGTCGCCACGGCCTGTGCCGTGGCCTGTGCCGTCGCGTGGGCGGCCACCCGCAATGCCATTTACGGCGCGGGCCTGGCATTCATGCTGCTCGAAGGCGTGTTCCGCTCCATGCCCACGCTACTGCCGCCCGCGTCGCTGCAAGCGGGCTCCTATGCAGCCTTGCTGGCGCTCACCACGCCTATTCTTGCGGGAGCGTGCGCCACCAAGCTGGCGACGGCCTGCCGCTGGGCCAGCGCGGCGTTGGCTATAGTGTCGATACTGGCACTGATCATCGCCGACGACCCAGGCAACGGCGTCGCGTCCGCCGCGATCGCCGGCGCCTGCGCCATCGCCAGCCTGCCGCTGGCCATCTGGTTCCTGATCCGCGCCGCAGGCAGGACTCCCGCACGCGCGGCCGCGCTGGCCTTGGCCGGCGCTTACGGCGTCTCGGCCTGGCTGCTTGGGCACGACGCCTGGTTGCCCCAGAGCGGGGCCGGCGCGATGGTCGAGCTGGCGCGACTGCTGCTCGTGTCTAGCGCCTTGACCCTGCTTGCAATCAATCAACACGGCCGCCCGCAACCGGGAGCGAAAAGCGCGGGCCACGAGCACACCGATGCGGAGCACCTTGCCCAAGGTGAGCTGAGGCTGGCGGAACTCGCCGGAGCGCTCGATACGCAGCGTCAGATGAATGCGCTGATTTCCCACGAATTGCGCGCACCGCTAGCCACCGTCAGCGCGGCAGCCCAGTCCCTGGACATGATACTTGCCGAGAGCGGCGAAGCCGTGGACAACCGCCTGGCGCGCATTCATCGCTCGGTCACCCGAATGACCGAACTCATGGATCAGTTGCTGAATCAGGACAGGCTGGGCGAGCAGGCATGGACGCCTCGCGGCGAACAAACCGACATGGCGGATCTGGTGCGCGATGTGGTCACCGCGATGCAGCCCGATACGGCGCATGCGCTGATGCTGCAGGCCGGCGCATCCCTGCCGGTCTACTGCGATCGCCCCCTGACCAGCGTGGTGGTGCGCAACCTCATCCACAACGCCATCAAGTATTCACCGGCGAATGAACCCGTCCGCATCGAGACCGGCGAAACCCGGGTAGGGGCCATTCCGATGGCTTGGGTGGCGGTCACCGACCGCGGTCCGGGCATCGGCATGGAGGAGCAGGCCAAGATCTTCGAACCACATTTCCGGCGCTCGGCGCACCGGGAGACGCAAGGCATGGGCATCGGCCTCTATCTGGCCCGGCGCATCTGCCAGAACCAGGGTGGCTCACTGACCATGGAAAGCGAAGTGGGCGTAGGCACGCGCTTCGTCGTCACCCTGCCGGCAAGCGCTCCGGCGGCTTGACCGCCGCGGGCGAGTTCAGGCCGCGAACACGTAGCCCTGGCCGCGAACCGACAGCACGGGTAGCTTCAGGCCCGCGCTTTGCGCCTTGGCGCGCAAACGGCTGACCAGCACATCGATACGGCGCAATTCAAAGCCGCCCGGGCTGTCCGGCAGGAACAATTCCGCCAGGACCTGACGGCTGACCGCGCTGCCGGCGGCATCCATCAGGGCAACCAGAAAGGTGCGCTCCTGGGCGCTGAGGTGCAACGAAGCGCCGTCGGGCGCAACCAGAATCCAGCCGCCGTCCTGCAGGGACCAAGACGTATCCGCGGTGGCGCGCGTTTCCGCATCCACCGGACGCGGCGCCTTGGCCAGACGCATCCGGCGAGCCAGGCTGCGGATGACGGAACTGAGTTCCAGCAGATCCACGGGCTTGGTCATGTAGACATCGGCGCCGCCCTCCAGGCCGCGCACCCGGTCTTCCAGCGCGCTGCGGCCAGTCAGCATGACGATACCGACGGGACTGAGAGCGCGCAGGCGGGTCGCCACGGAGAAACCGTCTTCTCCGGGCAGATGGGCGTCAAGAATGACGATATCGCAGGGTTGCTCCTGCAACCGCCGATAAAACGCCGCGGCATTATCACAGGCAAATGCCACCCGGAAACCATAGCCACCCAAGCCTAACGCCAACTCCTCCCGGAAGTCGGCGTCATCCTCAAGCAGACCGATACACAGCAAACCATCTGCGCCAGCCATATTTAGAGTGCTTTATTTTGAAGATTATCGACAAATGCCCCGCGGACGCAGAGTCCCGGGTATTCCGTTGGCGACAATCTTACGTCTTTTACAATGGAAACGAATGATTGCAATGAAAAAAACTGCGATATTCCTTGTCCAAATGGTTATTTTCCCGTAAATCCCGGGAAAATCGCTTTCGCATTCTCTGGTTCGTACGGCTGGCGGCCAATATCAAGACGAGCAGCTGACCTCCAGGCTACCGGCCCAATCAGGCGGCAATGCCGCATAGCGCTCATGTCCGGGCTGGGCCTCGTAGGGGTTGCGCAGCAGCTTCATCAGGGTGTCGATTTCGCCGGCACTGCCCGCCTTGGCCGCCCGGATCGCCTCTTCCGCCAGGTGATTGCGCAGCACATAGAGTGGATTGACGCGATTCATGCCTGCGGTGACATCCTGCACCGGCCGGCCGTCCTGCGCATGCCGCTCCACCAGCCGATCCAGCCAGGCCCCCGCCGCGGGCCGATCGATGAACAGGTCTTCGAACGCCCTGCGCTGGCCCGACAAGGCGTCGGCAAGGCGCCGCCAGGTCAGCGTAAAGTCAGCCTGATTGGCGTCCATCAGCTTGAGCAGGTCATCCAACAGCGCTTCATCGGCCGGCCGCCATGCGGCCAAACCCAGTTTGGCGCCCATGCGGTCATGGAAAGCGCGCGTGAAAACCGCCTCGAATTCGTCCAGAACGGCCCGCAGGCCTTCAACATCCTGCACCAGCGCGTGCAGGCTGCCCCCCAGGCGATAAAGGTTCCAGAGGGCCACGGACGGCTGGCGGTTCCAGGAATAGCGCCCTTCCGAGTCAGAGTGATTGCAGACATGGCCCAGGCGGAAACCATCCATGAAACCGTAGGGGCCATAGTCCAGCGTCAGCCCCAATATGGACATATTGTCGGTATTCATCACGCCGTGGCAGAAACCCACCGCCTGCCAGTCCGCCATCAGCAGCGCGGTGCGCCGCGTGACGGCGCGCAGCAGGTTGATATAGGGCGTCACGTCGCTCGAGGACTCCCCCGTCCCTGATTCCCGGCATTCCGGATAAAAGCGGTCTATGACGTAGTCCGCCAACGTCTTCAGCATATCGGGCTGGCGGCGCGACGACCAATGCTCGAAAGAGCCGAAACGCACGAAACTGGGGGACATGCGCGTCACGATGGCCGCCGTCTCCACGGTTTCCCTCATGACAGGATCGTCGGAAACCACCAGCGCCAGCGCGCGCGTCGTGGGCACGCCCAGCCCGTGCATGGCCTCGCTGGCCAGGTACTCGCGCACCGACGAGCGCAGCACCGCGCGGCCGTCGCCCATGCGCGAATACGGCGTCATGCCCGAGCCCTTCAGCTGCAGTTCCCAATTGCCCCGCGGCCCCTCGACCTCGCCCAATAGGTGGGCGCGGCCGTCGCCCAACTGGCCGGCCCAGACGCCGAACTGATGGCCGCTGTAGACCGCCGCCAGCGTGTCGCCGCCCGGCAGCGGCTGGGCGCCGGAAAACACGCTCAGGAATTCGGGCGTGGACAGGACGGAAGGGTCCAGGCCGATCAGTTCGGCCGCATCCGCATTGCCGTGCAGCAAACGGGGATTGTTCAGAGCCTGGGGCGCAAGCCGGGTGTAGAACGCCGCGGGCAATGCGGCAAAGGAATTGACGACGCGCAGATCGCGTAGCGTATGGGCGCTCATGCGCGTTGCCTCCTGGCCGCCCGCTTGGCGGGCCGCACGTAGAAAATGGCGCTAAGGAAAAAAATGGTCGACAACAGGATCTCGCCCCAGGCCATCAGCGCGGACAGCGGAGCAGGATCCGACATGGCCCGCACCACGCCCTCCATCAGGTAGAGCAGCGACAGCATCGAGGCCCATTGGTAGGTATAGAGATTGCCGCGCAGGACGCCGCGCAAGGGAAACGCCAGCGGCAGGGCCTTGAGCAGCATCCAGGAACCGCCCGGCCGCACCGGCGCCACCACGGTTTCCCAGGTGACGCAAAGCACAATCAGGGCGAATAGCGAAACCGAGGCCAACAGGCGCAAGCGGGGGTTGAGTTCAGGGTTCATGCTGCTATTATCGCCTGATGAATCGCCCTGCCGAGCCTGCCGCCACCACGCCGGCGGCCACCGAGCATTCGCCCCCGCGCTCTTCATGGATCGCGAGGGCCGGACGCGTCATGCGCTTCAGCGCCGAACGCGCCGGCGAAGAGAAACTGCTGCAAGTCGCGTCCAGCCTCACCTTCACGACCGTCCTGGCCATCGTGCCCATGCTGGCCGTGGTCCTGTCGCTGTTCACCGCTTTTCCGGTGTTCCAGGAATTCCGCGTCGCGCTCGAGGATTTCCTGACCAACAGCCTGATGCCGCCGTCCGTGTCGGACAACATCATGGACTACCTGAACCAGTTCGCGCGCCAGGCTTCGCGCCTGACCGCCATCGGCGGCGTGTTCCTGCTGATCACCTCGCTGTTGCTGATCATGACGATCGACAAGGCGTTCAACGACATCTGGCACGTGACCCGCCAGCGCCCGCTGCGGCAGCGCGCGCTGGTGTACTGGGCCATCATCACGCTGGGACCGGTAGTGGCCGGCGCCAGCCTTTGGGCGACCTCATTCGTGGCGCGCGAATCGCTGGGCCTGGTGCGGGACGTGCCGGAAGCCGTCAGCGTCGCGGTGTCGTTCATCCCGCTGGTGCTGACCGCTCTCGGTTTCGCCGCGCTGTTCGTCATGGTGCCCAACCGCGAGGTCCTCTGGCGCGACGCCCTGGTTGGCGGCTGCGTGACGGCCATCGTGCTGGAAATCATGAAGTCGGCGTTCGCCTATTACCTGACGCGTTTTCCCACCTATACCGTCATCTACGGCGCGTTCGCCACCCTGCCGATTTTCCTGCTCTGGATCTACCTGTCGTGGCTGGCCGTGCTGCTGGGAGCCATCCTGGCATCCAGCGCGCCGCTGATCCGCTTGGGCCGCTGGGAAATCAACCGCTATCCGGGCGCGCCCTTCGTGGACGCCGTGGACGCGCTGCGCGCGCTGCGCCAAGCGCAGACGGCCAATCCGCCGGGATTGCCCGCCAATCTCCTGGCCGCGCAATTGCGGCTGCACCAGGACGAACTGAACGGAGTCCTGGAAACGCTGGCTGAAATGGGACTGGCGACGCGCAGCCCCGAAGGCCTTTGGGTGCTGACCTGCGACGCCCGGAAAACCTCGATGGAACCGGTGGTGGACCGTTTTCTGCTGGACCGCGGCCAGCCAAGGGTCCGCAATGACCCGGAAATATTGCGAGTCGCCTCGGCCGTGATTTCCCAGCAAAATGCGCCCACGCTGGAAGAAGTCTGCGGAGAAGCGCAAAATACCGAAAATGGAATCGCTCCCGTACTGCAACTGGAAGCGAAAAAGAATTAGCAAATAGCATTAGGGCGCAAACCGCCCAGGAGGAACCGATGTTGAAGGTCAGCGAGATTTTGCGCGTCAAGGGCGATACGCTCTATACGGCGTCGCCCGATATGCCTGTGTCCCAGGCCGTGCAAACAATGAGCGAGCAGGACATAGGCTCGCTGGTCATCATGGAATTCGGGACGCTGACCGGCATGCTCACGTTCCGCGAGATCATCCGCCACATGCATGCGCATGGCGGCGCCGGCGACACCACCATCCGCTCGATCATGGACGATGCCCCGGTCAGCGTGTCGCCCAACACCAGCGCCGACGAGGTGCAGCGCCTGATGCTCGAAAAGCACGCGCGCTACATCCCGGTCATGGACGGCCCCACCCTGATGGGCGTCATTTCGTTCTATGACATGGCCCAGGCCATCGTGGCTGCCCAGCAGTTCGAAAACAACATGCTGAAGGCCTACATCCGCGACTGGCCCACGGAAAGCGCCGAGCCGGCCAAGTCCTGAGTCCCGCAGGCCAGCCACGCTGGCCTGCCGTCACACCCCAGCCGGCGCCGCTTCAATCGCGGCGCCGCGCATATCCGGCGCATGCCGCTGGCTGCGCCAGGCGTCGTAGATCAGTTCAGGGTTGTTCGCGGCCAGCAGGGCCGGATCGGACAGCATGCGGCGCCAGCGGCGCGCACCGGACTGACCATTCACCAGCCCCAGCATGGGCCGCGTCATCACTCGCAGCGGCACGCCTCGCGCAACCTGCCGCGCCGCATATTCCATCATGGCGTCCACCACCTGCGCGTCGCTGGGCAACCGCAGCGACGGCCACAGCTGGAGGGAGACTTCCGACAGCACCCGCGGCGTGTGCCAGGCGGCCCGGCCCAGCATGACGCCGTCGAAATCGCCTGCGGCGCGCACGGACTGCTCGGCGTCCGCCAGACCGCCGTTGAGCACGAAGGTGCAATCCGGGAAGTCGCGCTTCAATTGCCGCACCACGTCATAGCGCAGGGGCGGAATCTCGCGGTTGTCCTTGGGCGTCAGGCCCTTGAGCACCGCGTTGCGGGCATGGGCAATGAACACCCGGCAGCCCGTGTCGTAGATCTTGCCGACGAAGTCACGGACAAACTCATAGGATTCTTCATAATCCAGGCCTAGCCGATGCTTGACGGTGACCGGGATATCCACGGCATCCTGCATGGCCTTCATGCAATCGGCCACCAGGGCCGGCTCCGCCATCAGGCAAGCGCCGAACGCGCCCTTCTGCACCCGCTCCGACGGGCAACCGCAATTCAGGTTGATCTCGTCGTACCCCCACTTTTTGCCAAGCCGGGCCGAATGCGCCAGCGCATCGGGCTCGCTGCCGCCAAGCTGCAGGGCCACGGGATGCTCGGCTTCGTCAAAGTCCAGGTGGCGCTCGACATTGCCATGCAGCAACGCGCCGGTGGTGATCATTTCCGTGTACAAGCGTGCGCGCGGCGCCAGCAGCCGATGGAAAAAGCGGCAATGGCGGTCGGTCACATCTATCATCGGGGCGACGCACAGCCGCCAGTCGGGGGAGTCCAAGAATCACTCTACAAAACAAGGGGATGCGGTATTTTACGGTGCTTGGCGGCTTTGTGTCCGGCCGCCGGCTCCGGACTCTGCGCCGAACCGCGGCCAGGTCTGCCCGCCTTGTGGTCTAAAATTGCGCCGCCGCAGCCAAAACAGGCATGCGCGCGCGTCCGTTAACTCCTAGATTCCGCACATCAATGGCCGTATTCACCCCAGTCTCCGAAGACGACGCTCGCGCCCTACTGGCGCATTTCGATCTGGGCGAGTTTGTCTCGCTTCGGGGAATTACGGCCGGTATCGAGAATACCAACTACTTCCTGTACACGACCCGCGGCGAATACGTGCTGACGTTGTTCGAGGTGCTGACGCAGGCCCAGTTGCCGTTCTATATCGAGCTGATGTACCACCTGGCCGAGCGCGGCATTCCCGTGCCCCGGCCCCAGACCCTGCGCGACGGCACCCGCCTGACGACCCTGCACGGCAAACCTTGCGCCATCGTTTCGCGCCTGCCCGGCGGTTACGAACCCGCCCCCGGCGTGGCGCATTGCGCCCTGGCCGGCGCCACCCTGGCCCGCGCCCACCTGGCGGCGCGCGACTTCCCGCTGCACCAGCCCAATTTGCGCGGACTGTCCTGGTGGCTGGAAACGGCCCCCAAGGTCATGCCCTTCCTGGAACCAGCCCAGGCTCAGCTGCTGTCGTCGGAACTGACCGACCAACAGGCCGCCGCCGCGACGCCGGCCTGGCAGGCGCTGCAGACCGGCCCGGCGCACTGCGACCTGTTCCGGGACAACGTCCTGTTTGCCGGCACCTTCGAGGATCCGCTCATGGGCGGCATCATTGACTTCTACTTCGCCGGCTGCGACACCTGGCTGTTCGACGTGGCGGTAAGCGTCAATGACTGGTGCATCGAGCGCGAGACGGGCGAGTTCGTGCCTGAACTGGTCGATTCCTGGCTGGCTGCCTACGCGGCCGTGCGTCCCTTCACCGACGCCGAGCGCGAGGTCTGGCCACAGATGCTGCGCGCCGCCGCGCTGCGCTTCTGGATATCGCGCCTGTACGACTTTTTCCTGCCGCGGCCGGCGCAAACCCTCAAACCGCACGACCCCCGGCATTTCGAAAGAGTGTTGCAAGCGCGCCACCGCCCAGGTCTGCCAATATTGCCGTAACCGTTGCTCCCCCCATAATGGGGATAGCGCGTCCCTTTTTGAGAGATCACCCCCTTTAAATAGCCATGCAAGCAGCATTCCTACCCGCGTCATCCGGCTGGCAATGGGTCCGAGACGGCTTCCGTCTGTTCCGCAAGCAACCACTGGCCATGTTCACCTGGGCCATGGCCATCAGCCTCCTGGTCATCTTCGCCACCGCGACGCCGCCGGTCGGACCCATACTGGTGGTGGCGCTGATGCCCATCATCACGCTGATGACGCTATCGGCGTGCAAGCATGTCGAAGCCGACCGCGTCATGCTGCCCTCGATGTGGGCCAAACCGCTCAAGCAGCCCGGCGTGTTCAGAAAGCTGTTCCTGATGGGTCTGCTGTACGCGGCGCTGTGCATCGCGACCGGCCTGATCATTTTCCTGCCGTTCACCGACGCCATGGTTGAAGGCATGCGCATCGCCTCCGTGGAAAAGTCCATGGAACCCATCCTGTCCGCCATGGCCGTCCCGCTGACCTTGTTCGCGATCGTATACGTCGTGATCGCGGCGCTGTTCTGGCACGCCCCCGTGCTGGTCGCCTGGCATGGGCTGCGGCTGGCCCAGGCGCTGTTTTTCTCCGGCATCGCCTGCTGGCGCAACAAGCTGCCCTTCCTGGTCTACGGCGCCACCTGGATCCTGGTGTTTCTTTTCATCGACCTCTGCGCCGGCCTTCTAGTCGCCATCGGCCTGTCGCCGCAGCTCGCCGGCACGCTGCAGATTCCCTTCAATATCGCCGCGGGTGGCGTGCTGTACTGCAGCTTCTATCCTGCCTATACCTCCGTGTTCGGCATCGAGAACGCCGGCGCGCATCTCGACGACGGCAACAGCGCCCAGGCATAGCGCCACGCGGCAGGGCGCCAGCGCCCTGCGCATCGCGAGCACCTGCCCCCGCCGCGATATGAATGCCACGTCGATGGCATAACGCATCCCGAAGGTATGCACCGCGGCGCAAGGCATCAACAGGATGCCGGACCTCGGTCCAGGCGGCTTGCGTCCCAGCAAGCCGCGCGCGCGGCCGCAGCAGTTGGCGACCTTGAGCAGTCTGATCCTGCCCCGCGGCGGCGCCGGCTGGCCGTTCTTCATTGCACGCTCTGCAGCAATTGCACCATGACCGGAAAGGCCAGCACGATGAACGTGCAGGGAAAGATGCAGCCTATCAGCGGCAGCAGCATCTTCACGGGAGCCTGCATCGCCTGTTGTTCCGCCCGCAAGTGGCGATCGCCGCGGCTTTGCGCCGCCTGCGCGCGCAGCACCGGCCCCAGGCTTATCCCGAGCGCTTCGGCCTGCGCCAAGGCCGCGGCCCAGTTGCGCGCAAGCGGACTGTTGCTGCGCTCCGCCAGGGCCTTGATCGCCGCCGTCCTGGAGACTCCCGCGCGCATCTCCGCCAGCGCGTCGGCGAGCACGTCGCGCAACACGCCTGGCGGCCCGCTTTGCGCCGCCATCTGCAAGGCCCCGTGCACGCTCAGCCCCGCCTCCACGCATAAGGTCATCATGTCGAACACGAAGGGCAGGTCGCGTTCGATGCTGCGCCGCCGCTTGACGCTCAAACTCCGCAGCCAGAGTCCTGGCGCGACGCCGGCCGTCAGGGCGGACACTAGCGTCCATGGGATCCACCCCCAGGGCTGCGCCTGCGCCAACACGATGACCAGCGTCGCCGTCAGCCCACCGGCGGCCACCGCCGCGCTCCAGCACAGCGCCGCCACATGTGCGTAGCTGATGCCCGCAGGAAGTGCCGCCCGCTCGATCGCGCGAGTCAGCCGGATGCGCCAACGCCAGGTGCACAATGGTCCCGCCAGGGGCGCCACCGCCGAGACCCAGGGCCAGGCCGCGCGCCACCACCACGGCAAGGCCGACGACGCGCCCTGGCGGTCCAGCAGCAAGGGCTTCAAGACCACCCACGCCAGCCACCCCGCGGCCAGCGCAGCCATCGACAGACTCAAGTACAGCCACATCGCTCCCGCTCCCCTCAGATATCGATCCGGATGATGCGCCGGATCAGCAGCATGCCCACGGTTTCCAGTACCGCCACGATGGCCAGCACGCCCCAACCCACGGGCGTATGCCACAACAAGCCCATGATGTCCGGCTCCAGGCGATCCAGCACGGCAAGCAGCAACAGGGGCAGGGCCCCTACGATCCATGCCTGCAATCGCCCCTGTGAGGTCAGCGCCAGCAGCTTTGCCTGCAACTGCAGCCGGGCACGCAGGGTCTGGGCGATGCTCTCGAGCGCCTCGGCCAGATTGCCGCCCGTCTGCGCCGCGATGCGCATGGCCGCCACGACGAGCGCGATCGAATCGGCCGGCATGCGGTCGCGCAGGTTCTCAAGCGCGGCATCCCATGGGACTCCCATGCGCTGCTCGCGCAGCATCAAGCCGAACTCCTGGGCCAAGGGCGCGCCGCTCTGCTCGACGACGTGGCGCAGGCCGGTCGTCAATGCCACCCCCGCTCGCAGGGCGGAGGCAAGCATCAACAGCGCCATCGGCAATTGCTGCTCAAACCGCCTGGCGCGTCGGCGCCGCAGCGCGTTCACAAGCGCCCGAGGCAATCGCGAAGCGAACGCCGCAGCCAAGGCGGCCACAAGGCCGCTGCCCGTCGCGGCAAAAGCCAGTCCTGCCGCCATCGCGGCGCAAGCCACGGCGCCTGCCCACAACTGGGCCGGGTCTATGAACAGGAACACCTCGCTCAGGCGCAAGCCCGCCTCCTGGGTGTAGACCTCGCGGTAGCGGCGCAGCGCCGGCGCAAACCAGCTCTGGGCGCGCCACGCCAGCAGCAGCACGGAGATCATGGCGGCCCCCGCCGCCAGCCAGATCATGGCGTACCTTGCGAAAAAACAGCAATTCCCGGCCCCGCCTTCTCTGTGTTGGAGAACCAGGCGGGGTCAATGGCCTCATCGGCCTGTGCCCCCTCGCGCGCAAAACCGGGCAAGGCGCCACAGCCCGTAAAGCCCCGGACGCGGTCGTATCGGAAAAGGTCCTGGAGCTGTATGCGCCCGCTTTCCATGCCGGCGATCTCCGCGATCGACGTCACCACGCGCCGCCCGTCGGCCAGCCTGGCCTGCTGCACCACGATGTCCACGCTGGCCGCGATGTGTTCGCGCACGGCCGTCAGAGGAAGGTCGAGGCCAGCCATCAGGATCATCGATTCCAGGCGCCCCAGCGCATCGCGAGGCGAGTTGGCGTGCAGTGTCGTCAGGGATCCCTCGTGGCCGGTGTTCATGGCGGTCAGCATGTCGAACGCCTCCGGCCCACGGCACTCGCCCACCACGATCCGGTCTGGCCGCATGCGCAGCGCATTGCGCACGAGTTCGCGGATGTCGATACGCCCGCGCCCTTCCTGGTTGGCGGGCCGCGCCTCCAGCGCCACCAGATGATCGTGGTTCAGGCGCAGCTCCGCCGCGTCTTCGATGGTGACCACGCGTTCGCCATCGGGAATCTCGTTGGACAGGATGTTGAGCAACGTCGTCTTGCCAGCCCCAGTGCCTCCGGATACCACCAGGTTCCTGCGCACTCTCACGCAGAGCGCCAGGAATTGCGCCATGGAGCCGCTCAGAGAACCCGCCGCGATCAGATCGGACATCCCCGGGCGACGCAACGGAAACTTGCGTATGGTCAGGCTCGCCCCCCTAAGGGCCACCGGCGGAATGATGGCGTGCACCCGGGATCCGTCAGCCAGACGGGCATCCACCATGGGGGAGCTTTCGTCTATGCGCCGCCCCAATGGCGTGACGATGCGCTCGATGGCCCAGCGCAGCGATTGCTCGCTGGTGAAGGCTGCCGGATGACGTGACAAACGGCCGCCACGCTCGACGTAGACCTCGTCATGGCGGTTGACCATGATCTCCGTGATGTCCGCGGCGGCGAGCAGGGGCTCCAGAGGTCCCAGGCCAACCGCTTCGTCCAGCACCTCGCGGCAAAGCGCGGCCCGATCGGCGCCCGCGGGCAAGTCGGCGTCGGTAGCGACGATGTGCGTCAGCAGCCGCTCGGCCTCGGCTCGCAGCATGACGTCGCTCATGCCCGCCACGTCGCGCCGGCGCAAATCCAGCGCCGCCAGCAGAGCCGCATGCAGGCGCCGGCGGTCCTGCAACCGATGTTGCGGCAAGCGTAGCGGCAACGACGTCGCCGGCGCGGGTAGCATCGGCGGTTCCTGCGCTGCTGCGCCATCGCTTGCGGCGCCGTCAGACGTCGGGGCGCTCGATAGCGCGGCCTGCTCCGGGATGAACGTCAGCGACACCCGCAGTCGGCAAGGCCCTATCAGTATTTCGTCGCCGGGCAGTACTGGCGCGTGGCGCACGATCCTCTCGCCGTTCACCAAGGTTCCCCCCAGCGTGCCCAGGTCTTCGAGAACGATCCCGGATTCCTCCCGCGACAGCCGCGCATGCTGACGCCCCACCCGCCAATTCACGATGCGCAGCCCGCAATGGGCTCCACGTCCGATGAGTACCGGAGGGGCCATCGTCGATCGGTGCACGGTGGCGTCCTCGAACATCATTTCTATGTCGATCATGGCCTCGCTTCCGGTAGAGAAATCGGGGCATCGTCTTGTGGCGTCCCCCACTGCGAACCCGCACCCGAGTAGGCATCCCATCCTGCCGCGGCGGGCACCGCCGTTCCCAGGCGCGGCGGCACGGGAAAAGCCGCCTCCAGCACGCCCCGCCCCCGCCGCACACGGTCCGCCATGGAAGGTTCGGCCTGCGTAATGAGCTTGGGTGTCACGAATATGGCGAGCTCGGTTTCCCGCAACTGATATCGGCGCGAAGAAAACAAGGCGCCCAGAACCGGAATGTCCTTCAGCCATGGCAGGCCGTCGGCTTCTTCGTCCCGCTCGCGCGACAGGAAACCGCCGATGACCAGCGTATCGCCGGACCGCACGTTGAATTCGGTGGAGGCGCGGCGCGTGCGCAACGCCGGCCCGCCGGGCACGCTCAGCGCGTTGTCCACCGAACTCGCCTCTACCTCGATCAGGGACCGGATGACTCCGTTGCGGTCGACGCGAGGAGTAATCCTGAGCATGACGCCGTAGGGCTTGAACAAGGTGTTCGAATTGCCGCGCGTGTCGGTCGACGAGTAAGGGACCTCTCCGCCGGCCAGAAAGGTAGCGCTGGCGCCGCTGCGCGCGAGCAATTGCGGTTGGGCCAGCATGACGGCTTCGCCGCTTTGAGCCAGCATCGCGATGCGGGACGACAACAGGGCGTTGACGCCGAAGTAGCCGGCCGCCGACGAAGCCGGCCCCACCGTTTCGATGATCCCTTCTCCCGGGCGGCTCATGCGCCCCCGTGACCCGGCGTCCCAGGCCAGGCCGGCATTGATGCCACCTTGGGACAGCCCGTCCCAGCGCACGCCTAGATCTCTCAGCCTTGAGGTGGGGATCTCCACGACTTGCACGTCCAGCTGCACCATGCGATCCCAGCCCACTTGCCCGGTGAAGTCCAGCACGGCGGGATAGCGGTCCGCCAGCGCCGTGATGCGCAAACGGTCGTCATCGGAAAGGTCGTCGCCCTCGATGAGGATGCGGCCGCCCACCTCGGTACTGCGCGCCCCGGGGATGCGGGCAAGCAAGGCCTCGACTTCGGCCCGCAGGCGCGGCGCCCCGGCAGGCACGACCCTCAGTTCATAGGCCTTGGCACGGCCACCATTCGCCCAGACATGCATGGACGACACGCCCTCGGCGCGAGCGAACACCACGACCTCGCGCCCTTCGGTCTCGATGGCGCCGACTACCTGGCCATTGCCTATCGCCACGCGCTTGACTCCAGGGTGCGACAGGATTCGCGTTTCGCCCACCTGAAGTTCGATCACTTCGTCCTGCGGCCACGCAGCGTGGCTGAGCAGGCAGAGCCCCAGGGTGAACAGTTTGACGAGGGTATGCTTCATGGCCGTTCCTTCTTGAATCCGGTCTCCCGGACAGCCGCTGCCAGATCTGGTGCACCCTCGCCTATCCTGGACTCCAGCCGATCGCCGTACAGGATGGTCACGCCAGGCGCGGTTGACGGCCCCGAGTCCAACCCTATCAACGAAGCAAGGTCGCCTTGGACTGCGCCGCTGACTACTGCCGCATCGTCGCGATGGCGCAGCATGGCGGTCAGCGCCCCGCTCTGCCGCGCCGCCACGAAGCGCATCGCCTCCTCGGGCGTCGCAGCCAAGGTGATGTTGCCGCCCTTGCCTTCGCCATCGGCTTCGCCCCCGACCATCAGCACACGCATGCCTTGCAAAAGAGGCACGGTCAGTTCCCGCTGGCGATGGGCAAAGCTCACGTAGATATCAATGGCATCGCCCACGCACAGCACATCCGCCAGGCCGCCCAGGTCCGCCGCCGCCACCGTCAACGCGCGTTGCCCCCTATGCAGGCGGGACGCCAGGGCCGGCGCCGGCGCCGTGAACGTCAGATGCCCCCGGAGCAAGGGTTCACCATTGGCGACATCGGCCAGCAAGGTGGCGCCTAGCAGGCTGGATAGATCCAAGGGGTCGATGCTGGCCCGCGAAGCCCATGGCTGCGGAATCTCGCGCACGGCGAGATGCATTTCTTCGAGCTGCGTGCCGGCGGGCAGGTCATACGCCGCGACCAGCCTGCTGACCATGGGTGTACGCGCCTCGGCCTCGAGCGCCTGGACCCGCTGCTGCACGTGCTCCCGCACCGCCCACGCGGACACAAGCCCCGCGATCAGCGCGATGGCATACACACCCGTTCTGCGCAGGCGCTGCAGGACATGGGTAAGCCAGTTCATCATGGCGTTCTGCCGCTGACCAGCAGCCCGCTGCCGCCTTCCAGCGGCACCAGCGACAGCCGCATGCGCGCGCCCGGGCGGACCCACCAATGACCCGACTCCTCGGACGCCGGCACGCGGCGCCAGCCATGCCGGGACAGGCGCTCCTCCAGCAGCGGAGCCAACTGCCCGGGCGGCAAGGCGTATTGCCAGATGCTCTCGGAAACCCGCAAGCCGTTTTCCATCACCGCTACGTCCAGTCTCAGACGCGCGCCAGGCAGGAGCCAGGCAGGCGACGGGCTGTCCGGCGCAGCCAGGAGGCTGACCGCCGAAATGCTGCCGACCGTTCGGCGTGCGCCCAGTCCTTCCATTTGGACGACCCATCGTTCCTGCCCCACCTGGCCGGACAGAATGGCCTGGCCGGACAACACGTTGAGGTCGGCCAGCGCGGGCTGCTGGGCAGACAGGTAGCGGATCAGTTCGGGCGTGGTGAGCGGCGTGTCGAATATGAGCACCCGCGCCGGGATGCCATGCAGCCAGATGCTCTCCGCCAGCAGGCCGCGCTGCGAACCCGCGGGAAACCGCAAGGCCTCCAGCGCGGTGACGCCGGGCGTGGTCCTGCCGGCAGTCCCGGCTTTTCCGCCCTCGGCCGCGAGATCCTGTCCCGCGACGACGTTGCGCCAGCCCACGGCCGCCACAGCCAGAGCGCCAGCGAGCAACAGGCGCAGGGTCCGTGCCATGGCCAGGGTCCGCCAACCGCTTCCCCAAGGCGCAGCCAGACCAGCAGAAGATGCCGACAAGCACAATCCGGTCATTTTCCCGCCCCCTTGCTGCTGGCGAGCCGGTCCGCAGGCACCACATCCGCCCATTGGGACAGCCAGTCCAGCGACAGGCCAGGCCTGCGCCACGGCCCGTCCAGGCGATCGACGACAGGCTTCAAGCGCCGAGCCTCAGCCAGCGAGGCGCTTTCCGCCTTGCGCCAGGACGTGGGCGCCCGGGCGATGCGACGCTGCGTATCGGCATCGCCGTGCGCATATCCGGCGCCGCTTGCCACCTGCGTGCGGCGAGTGATGTGCAGCCAGGCCGCGCTGTCATGATCAAGGCGGGCGGTGCTTGCGGTCGCCGACAGCAGCCTCAGATCCACGCCGAACCATTCGTCCTGCAAGGCAGCAACCTGCGACGGCGCGATACCGGACAGCGTCCCGATTTTGCCCGACAGCGCCATGCCCCGCGGCGCGTGCTGGTTCTGCATGGGTTGTCCCAATGCGCCAGCCATCGCGGCCTTGCGACTGGCCTGTGCCGTTTCCAGCGCCGCGAACTGCAATCCGCCTATCCAGGAGCCCGCCCAAAGCAGCAGGGCGAGCAGCGGCAGCATCAGCAACGCTTCGATCAAGGCCTGCCCTTGCTGCCGGGTGAGTATCCGGTTCATGGCGCCCGCCTTGCCTGCGCGGCCTCGCCAGCGGTAGTGGCGGACAAGCGCGCTTGCCAGTAAGGACGGAACAGCGTGGCAAGTTCATCCCGGCCATCGGCACGGCGCTCCGGCCGTGCAAAGTAGGTCTCGGCCGCCGAGGTCACCGTGACAGCGTCCTCCGGCCCCAGGGCGGCATAGCGGAATCGCCCCAAGGGCGCCCGGACCGCGCTGTCCGCATCCGTGGTTTTCAAGGAAGAACCGACAAGCCGGACGGCCACCGCGAAGCGCAGGGGCTCGCCGCTGCGCGGCAAGGCGATGTCGCGATAAGCCGGCAGGCCCCGGCCCGGCCAGCGCTGGGCGGCTGCCATGGCGTACGAATTGGCCATGGGATTGCTGATGTCCTTGAGCAGATCCCAGTTCGTCGACAGCTCCACCCAGCGCCAGAAATCCTGGTCGGAAAAATCTAGCGGAGGCTCATCGACGTACTCAAGACCTTCGGGAGCCTTGATCTTCTGGCCCTGCGCCGTGCCCCAGCCCATGGCGTACTCGCGGAAGTAGCAGCCCCGCCAGCGGTTGAAGCGCAGCGCATGGTAGGACTGCGTATCAAGAGCGCCCCAGCGTCCGTCCGGCCCCAGCCACGTGTAGCCGCGGCGGCGCAGCTCATGGCGATGCAAGGGGCACAGCGGACGGACCATCCAAGGATTGCGGCGCGTGGCGTTGCGGCTGTTGAGAAAACCATGGCGTTGCACCGCCTGTTCTACCGCGGGCCGCAGGCCGGCTGCCCGCGTGGCCAGCCGGCGCGCCACGTAGCCGGGCCAGCCATCGGTCAGCAGCCGCAGGCTCGCGCCCCGGCCAGTCGCAGCGCCGGCGCCGGACGCCGGGGCGTCGTCCGACAGATTGGCGGACAACACCTTGTTCATGATGCGCTCGCGCGAAGCCGCCAGACCGGCGACAGCGGACGCCGCACTAGCTTCCAGGACCTGGTGGACCACTCGGTCATGCTCGCCAAACGCTGATGCGAGCCGCTGTTCGGCATCGGGCACGGCCCGCGCCGTTTGGTAAGCCGCCCCCACATCGGGGCCGAACAGCATGGCGATCAGGCCAGCGGGCGGATTGCCACGGCTGCGCTGTGCCTGCATGGTGCGGGCATACTGCGCGGACGCAGCCAGCGTGACCAGATGCGCCATGGCGACCTGATGCGCGATCTGCGTCCGGTTGATGTAGGCCAGGGCATTGAGCGCACGCGCCTGTTCCAGCGCCCCGCTATACGCCGCCGCGTCCGCGGCATGCGTCAGCCGTTGGCGCGCACCCACGGTCTGCCCCAGGTTGTACAGAACGACCAGGGAGATGCCCCCTGCCGCCGCCATCAGCAGGCCCAGGACCAGCGCCTGGCCCCGCTGTTGGACTGGCGATGCGCAAGAAAGCGTAGTCACTTCGCGTCCGTGGCGTTGCCGGTGAAGGACTTGAGCGTACGGGCCTTGGTCTGGGCCGCGCTTTCTGTGCGGCCTGTTGCGCCGCACGGCTCTGTGCGCCGCCGTCCTCGCCGGCAAGTTCGCGAGCCATGGCGGCGGTCTGCGACCGCACCACTTGGCCGAAGTACTGATACACCGCAATGGCGGCCACCGCGACCAAGGCCACGACCACGATGTATTCGGTCATGCCTTGTCCCAACTGACGCTTCCGCAACCCTGACATATCCGTTCTCCGACACTGTGAAGACAGGCTTCAGTGTCGGCGTCCGGCCCCGGCCTCGCCATTCGCGGATGCCGAGGCGGCTAAAGTGGTCACGGGTCCGTTGACAGCTGACGGACTGCGGCGGCGGCCAGCGCAGGCCAGCCGCCGCGCGGGAGGCACGAATCTTGTAACCCTTTAATATTCAAGGGTTTTCCCTATTGCCGGACCTATGGCTCAGCAGTAGATTTGAGTTGCCGGGCTGTCTGACACCCATCGCGTGCGAAGCCGGGCAGGAGCGCCTCAGACTCACCTTGAGCTGGGGCGCTCTTCCATTTTGCCGCGCGCAAATGCGCGTCGTCCTCGGGAATGCGGCCCGGAAGCTGGCCGCCATCCCCGCCCCCTTCCTAGGCAACCCGCAGCACCCCGTTGTCGATGACGACCGCGTCGCGTTCCATGGCCTTCGCCCGGAAGGACCCGTCCCGCCAGACGTCCACGCTCAGCGTCTCGCCGGGATACATCGGCCCCGAAAAGCGCAGCGACACGGCACGCACCGCCCCTTGCGCCGCGGGCTGCAAGCGTCTGGCAACGGCGTGCGACACCATGCCAAACGTGCACAGGCCATGCAGTATGGGCCGCGGAAATCCCGCGGCCCGGGCAACCTGGGGGTCGCTGTGCAGCGGGTTGTAGTCGCCATTGAGCCGATACACCAACGCCTGCTCCGGCCGGGTGCGCACCTGCACGGTCCAGTCCGGCGGGCTACCGGGCATGGTGTGCGCCGGGCGCGCCTGCCTCCCGGCGTTCGCCATGCCGCCATCGCCCCTGAGCACGTGGGTCGCGGAAGTCCGCGCGATGAGCCGTCCCGTGGCGGCATCCGTCAACGTTTTTTCGGAATACAGCAACAGTCCCTTTTCGCCCTTGTCCACCGCCTCCACGACGCGGGTCTTGCCTATCAGCTCGCCCGCGGCGGGAATGGGATGGAAGAGTTCCATGCCCTGTTCGCCGTGCAGCAGCCGCACCGTATCGGCTCCGATATCCGGCGCGTTCAGCCAGAAGCCCGGATAGCCCAGGACCACGGCCATGTAGGGCAGCACAAGCGGATCGTGCTGCCTGCCCACGTAGGCCAGGTCGGACGCATCCACGGGATCCTGTCCCAGGCCCACCGATAGCGCGTACAGCATGGCGTCGCGCGCCGTACAGCGTTGCCTGATCTCAGGCAGTTCATGGTTCAACAGCTGCTCATAGCTCAAGCGCATGACGCTCCTCCGCTTTGCCTCGAAGACACATCCATGACCCGGGGGTCAGATCGGATCCCAGCTCATCACGTCGGGCGAGCGTTCCAGGGGATAGAAGTGCTTCTGCATCGCCGGAATGGCGACCTCGGCGATGCGCTGCGGCGTCCAGCCGTCGCTGAAGTGCACGGAACGCAAGGGTCGCGGCTGGCTCATCAGCATGATTTCGTTGGCGCGCACCGCGAATATCTGGCCGCTGACTTCGCGCGCGGCATCGCTCAGCAGATACACGGCCATCGGCGCGATCTTGCCCGCCTCCATCTTCTTGAGCTTTTCGACGCGGTCGCGCTGCTGCGGCGTGTCGGTGGGGATGGAGCTGGTCATGCGGCTCCAGGCCGACGGGGCGATGCAGTTGGAGCGCACGCCATAGCGGCCCATGTCCAGCGCAATCATCTTGGACAAGGCCACGATGCCCAGCTTGGCCGCCCCGTAATTGGCCTGGCCGTAGTTGCCGATCAGCCCGGAGGTCGAGGTCATGTGCACCATCGCGCCGCCCTCCTGTTCGCGGAAGTGCGTGGCCGCGGCCCGGCTGACGAAGAAGGTGCCATCCAGATGCACCGCGATGACCGCGCGCCACTCTTCCTCGCTCATCTTGTGGAAGGAGCGGTCGCGCAGGTTGCCTGCGTTGTTGACCACGCCATCGATGCGTCCGAACTGGTCCATGGCGCACTGGACGATGGCATTGGCGGACGCGTGCGTCGCGACCGAATCGAAACTGGCGACGGCCACGCCGCCCGCGGCGTGGATCTCGGCCACGACGGCGTCCGCCGGCGCCACTGCAGCGGACAGATCATCGCCATTGAGCGCCACCCCGATGTCGTTGACCACGACCCTGGCGCCCTCGGCCGCCAGTTGCAGGGCCACCTCGCGGCCGATGCCGCCGCCCGCCCCGGTCACCACCACTACCTTGCCTTCCATCATGCGTTCCATGCCTGTGTCTCCTCAAAACGGGCCTGCCGGCTGCATGCGGCAGGCCCGGTGCTGTCGATTGCCTACTCGGTCGTCACGTTGGCGCGGCGCACCACCTCGGCCCACTTCCTGCCTTCGCTGCCGATGAAGGCGGCGAACTCCGCGGGCGTGTCGGGATTGGGCACCGCTCCCTGGTCCCGGATCTGCTTTTGCATGTCGGGCGTCTGAATGATGGCGACCACCTGCTTGTTGATCTCCGATACGACGTCGTCCGGCGTCTTGGCCGGAGCCCACAGGCCGAACCACGACACGACCTCGTAGCCGGGCACGCCGGCTTCCGCCACGGTGGGCACGTCGGGCAGCTGGTCGCTGCGCTGGGCCGACGTCACCGCCAGCACCTTCAGCCGGCCCGCCTTGATGTGCGGCAGCGCAGAGGGCAGGTTGTCGAAGATCATCGAAATCTGGCCGCCCAGCAGGTCCGTCACCGCCGGCGTGCTGCCCTTGTAGGGCACATGCACCATGTCGACCCCGGTCATCATCTTGAAAGTCTCGCCGGACATGTGCAGCGTGCTGCCATGTCCGGAAGAGCCGAAGGTGAGCTTCCCCGGATGGGCGCGGCCATAGGCGATCAGCTCCTTGACGGTGTCGTATGGCGCGTTCTTGGGCACCACCAGGGCGTTGGGCACCATGGCGGTACGCGTGATCGGCGCGAAATCCTTGATCGCGTCGTAGGGCATGGATTTGTACAGGCTGGGATTGATGGCGTGCGTGCCTATCGTGCCCATCACCAGCGTGTAGCCATCCGGCGCGGCGCGCGCCACCTGCGCGGTGCCGATGTTGCCGCCGGCGCCGGGCTTGTTCTCGACCACCACGGACACGCCCCAGCGCTCGCTCAAGCGTTGGCCTATCACGCGCGCCAGGATGTCGGTGGTGCCGCCCGCCGAGAACGGCACGTTTATCGTCACCGGCTTGTTGGGAAAGCCCTGCGCCGTCTGCGCGCCAGCCGTGCCAGCGCCCAGCAGGATTGCCCATCCCAGCAGCGCCAGGACCTTCAGGGGACGCTTGCGCGCAATGGCTGCGGGCGCGTCTTTTTTGATTGTCTTGAACATAGTCTCCTCGCTTTTCTTATCCAGGTTCAGAGGCGGTGCGCCTCAATCCAGCACAGCAAGATCCTGCCCTTCCTCCACTTCATCGCCGACCGCCACCAGCACCTTGGCGATACGGCCTGCTGCCTCGCTTTCAACGGGGATCTCCATCTTCATGGACTCGACCTTGAACGCCTCGTCGCCCGCCTGAATCTGCACGCCCTCTTCCACGCAACACGCGACCACGCGGCCCGCCACGTTGGAGACTATTTTTTTCATGCCAGCTCCTTTACCGACTCTGTTGAAATCACTTCCTGCAAGCCGTCGACGGTCATCGCGCCGGCCTGAAACCGCTCCGACGCGAGCACCTGAAGAATCATCGGAATGTTGGTCTTGATGCCCTCTACCCGCATGCCGCCCAGCGCGCCGCTCAGCTCGCGGATCGCGGCGGCGCGATCAGCCGCATGCGCGATGACCTTCGCGACCATGGGGTCGTAGTGGCTGGAAACCCGGTTGCCCGGCGCGTAGCCGGTCTCTATCCGCAGGCCGGGACGCGGCTGCGGCAGCTCGAATGTCTTCAGCACGCCCGGCGAAGGCAGGAAGCGCACGGGATCCTCGGCATATACGCGCGCCTCGATCGCGTGCCCGGCCACGGCAGGCTGCCCGCCAATCACCGAGGACAGCTTTTCACCCGCGGCCAGACGGATCTGCGCCTGCACGATGTCCACGCCGGTGACCGCTTCCGAGATGGCGTGCTCGACCTGCAGCCGCGTATTGACCTCGAGGAACGAAAAGCCGCTGCCCGGCGTGTACAGCATCTCCACGGTACCGATGACGTCGTAGCCGATCTCTCCCAGGATGGCCGACAGCCGCTCGGCCATGCCGGCGACCGCCTGGCGGTCGATGGCCGGCGCCGGCGCTTCCTCGATCACTTTCTGGTATCTGCGCTGGGTGGAGCAATCCCGTTCGAACAGGGACAGGACGTTGCCGAACCTGTCCGCCAGGAACTGGAATTCGATATGCCGCGGCGACGGCACGAATCGCTCCAGGTACAGGGCGGGATTGGCGAACGCCTTTTCGGCCATGCCGCTGGCGCGTTCCCAGCAGCCGGGCAGCGATAGGGGATCATGGACGGGGATCATCCCTATGCCCCCGCCGCCGCCTGCGGGTTTGATCAGCACCGGATAGCCGAGCGCCTCGGCCGCCTGGCGTACCGCCGCCATGTCATTGCGCGGCAGGATGCCCGTGCTGCCGCCTGCCTGCAGGCCATGCCGTTGCATCAACTCGCGCGCGCTGGCCTTGTTGCCCAGCACCTCGATCCACTTGGACGAAGGCCCGATGAAGCAGTGCCCCGCCTCTTCAACCCTGCGCGCGAACTGCGCGTTCTCGGACAGGAATCCGTAGCCCGGATGCAGCGCATCAGCGCCGCAACGCGCCATGACCTCGAGCAGCAGGTCCTGGTTGAGATAACTGGCCCGTGCCGGCGCCGGCCCGATGCAAAAGCTCTCATCCGCCTGGCGCACATACGGCAGGTCGGCATCGGCCTCGGAGTACACCGCCACGGACCGCAGGCCCAGCGCCTGCGCGGCGCGCAAGATGCGGGCGGCGGCGGCGCCCCGGTTGGCAATCAGGATCTTCTTCATCTGCATCCCCTCAAGGCCGGTATCCGGTGGCCATCATGCCGGGCTGGCGCAGCGGCGCGGCCAGATTGGCGAACTCGACCAGGCGCGCACGCGTGCAGGCCGGATCGATGATGTCCTCGATGACGAAGGCCTCCGCGCTGCGGAAGGGGGAAGTCAGGGCGCGGACTCTTTCCTCGATTTCCGCGCGCTTGGCTTCGGGGTCGGCGGCCGCTTCGATCTCGGACCGGTACGCCACCTCCAGGCCGCCCTCGATCGGCAGCGAGCCCCATTGCGCCGATGGCCAGGCATAGCGGAAATTGAAGCGGCTGGAATTCTGATGGCCGCCCGCGGCCACGCCGAAGGCCCGCCGCATGATCAGCGAGAACCACGGCGCCGTCGACTGCGCGACCGCCGTCAGCGCCCGCACGCCGGCGCGCATCACGCCGTCCTTCTCGGCTTCCAGGCCTATCTGGAAACCCGCGATGTCGACCATGTTCACCACCGGCAGGTGGAAGGTTTCGGCCAGGTCGACCAGGCGGGTGAATTTCTCGGCGGTGTGCCGGTCCCAGCCGCCGCCATAGTGATAAGGATTGCTGGCGACGAACAGCACCGGCCAGCCATCCACCCGGGCCAGCCCGCCCACGATGGCCTTGCCCCAATGCCGGCCGATTTCGAACACGCTGCCCGGATCGAACAAGGTGTCCAAGATCGGCCGGATCTTGTAGACCTTGCGCGTGTCCTTCGGAATGGCCGTGCGCAGCCAGTCCTGCTCCGCCGCCACGGCCGGGACCTCGCCCCTGGGCGCAAGCTCGTGCACGGACGCGGGCAGATACGACAGAAAGCGCCTGGCGGCCGCGAAGGCCTCATCCTCGGAACTCACCTCGTCGTCCACCACGCCATTGCGCGTGTGGATCGCGCTCCCCCCCAATTCATTCTTGCCCAGGTTCTGGCCGATCTTGGCCACCACCGGCGGCCCCGCGATGAACAGCTGCGACGTGTCCTTGACCATGACGCAGTAGTGGCTGCCGGCAACGCGCGCCGCCCCTTGGCCCGCCACCGATCCGAGGGCCAGCGACACCACCGGCACCTGGGCCAGGTTGCGCGCCACATAGGCCCAGATCTTCATCTTCGGCAGCAGCGCATGCCCCATCTTCTCGATGTTCTTGACCGACCCGCCCCCGCCCGTGCCGTCGATCAGGCGCACCAGCGGAATGCGCAGGTCGAACGCCATCTGTTCGGCGTAAATCATCTTGTCGCCCACGGCGCCGTCGTTGGCGCCGCCGCGCACGGTGAAATCGTCGCCCACGACCACGACGTTCTTGCTGCCCAGCGCCGCGCGTCCCATGATCACGTTCGAGGGCATCACGTGGACCAGGCGGCCCTGTTCGTCATACTCGCCGCTGCCGGCCAGTCCTCCCACCTCGACGAACGACCCGCCATCGACCAGCCGTTCGATCCGCTGGCGGATGTCCAGCTTGCCCGCGTCATGCTGACGCTTCACCTTCTCCGCACCCCCCATGCCCAAGGAAAACTCCTTGCGGCGTGCCAGTTCGTCCAACTCCTGCGTCCAGCTCATTACTTCCTCCCATGACGGCGTCGGCCTGAAATTCAGGGCGCCAGTTCGATCCACGCATCGTCCAGTTTCAAGTCCACCGCGGTCCGCGCCTGCAGCGCCGCGAAATCCAGGCCCCGCACCATCGCCCGCACCCGTAGTCCATCCGGCGTGATGTCGATGATTGCCAGGTCGCTGTAGATGCGATCGACCACGGCCTTGCCGGTAAGGGGATAGGTGCATTCGGGCACGATCTTCGGCCGGCCATCGCGGTCCACGTGCTGCATCATCACGAAGATGCGCTTCGCGCCCGCCACCAGGTCCATGGCCCCGCCCACCGCCGGGATCGAGTCTGCGCGCCCCGTGTCCCAGTTGGCCAGATCGCCCTCGGCCGATACCTGGAAGGCGCCCAGCACGGTGAGATCGATATGGCCGCCGCGCATCATCGAAAAGGACACCACGTGGTCGGTGATCGAGGCCCCGATATCCAGCGCGACGGGCTCCTTGCTGGCGTTGAGCAGATCCCTGTCGACCGCGGCGCCCGCCGGCAGGCCCTTCATGCCCAGGATGCCGTTTTCGCTGTGCAGCACCACGCCGCGCTCGGGCTTCAGGTAGTCGGCCACCGAGGTTGGCATGCCTATGCCCAGGTTGACGTAGGAGGCAGGAGGAATGTCGTCGGCAACGATCTGCGCCAAGCGTTCGCGGGACAGGCTATTGATGCTCATTGGGACACTCGACGATGCGTTGAACGAAAATTCCGGGCGTCATGACCTGCTCCGGCGCCAGCGCCCCCAGAGGCACCACCTGGTCGACCTGGACCACTGTCAGCCGCGCAGCCATGCACATCACAGGCCCGAAGTTGCGGCTGGCGTAGCGGTAGGTCAGATTGCCCGCGCTGTCGCCGTACTGGGCCTTCACGAAAGCCACATCGCCCGGCAGCGGCTCTTCCAGCACATAACCCCGGCCATTGATGGCGCGCGTTTCCTTGCCTTGCGCCAGCCGCGTCCCATAGGCGGTGGGCGTGAAGAACGGTCCCATGCCCGCGCCGGCGGCACGCAAGCGTTCGGCCAGCGTGCCTTGCGGCACCACCTCCAGTTCGATCCTGCCCGCCGCATACCATTCGCCGAACGCCGCGGCGTTGGGCTTCTTGGGATTCGAGGAGCGTGCAAAGGAGCAAATCACTTTGCGCACCCTGCCCGCGCGGATCAACTGGCTCAAGCCCGGCTCGCCATTGCCCGCGTTGTTATTAACGATGGTCAGTTCGCGCGCGCCAGTCTCCAGCAGCGCCTGCAGCAATTCCGTTGGCACGCCGGACGCGCCGAACCCGCCGATCAGCAGCGTGGCGCCGTCCGCCACGCCGGCCACGGCTGCCTCCAAAGTAGGCACGATCTTGTTCAACATTACTTACCCCATGGCGGCGGACGCGGCCGCGCCGCCCCCGCCGCAGACTTGTTGGACGGTCAGAGCGCAGGCAGCGCGCTCAGGATCGCGGTGGACTGGCTGGACAAAGTGCCGCCGTTGCCGTGCACCAGGGCCAGGTTCGGATCCTTCAGTTGGCGCGCGCCGCACTCGCCGCGCAACTGCCTGACGGCCTCCACCATGAGAAACACGCCGTACATGCCCGGATGCACGCAAGACAGGCCGCCGCCGTTGGTATTGACCGCCAGCCGCCCGCCGGGTGCGATCGCCCCTTGGTCCACGAACGCGCCGCCCTCGCCCTTCTCGCAAAAACCCAGGTCTTCCAGGAACAGGATGGTGTTGATGGTGAAGGCGTCGTACAGCATGGCCAGGTCCATGTCCTTCGCGGAGACGCCGGCCATCTCGTAGCAACGCTTGCCCGACTCGAGCGCCGCGGTCACCGTCAGGTCATGCATGGACGAAACCTGCCGGTTCCATACCGCGGTCGCGTTGCCCATGACGTACACCGGCGGCTTGGCGCAATCGCGGGCCCGATCCGAGCGCGTCAGCACGAAGGCGCCAGCGCCGTCGCTGACCATGCAGCAGTCGCGCACCGTGAAGGGCTCGCAGACAGGACGCGCCGCCTCGACATCCGCCAGCGACAACGGTTCGCGCATGGAGGCTTCCGGGTTCAATTGCGCCCATTTCCGCGCGGCCACCGCCACTTCCGACAATTGCTTGCGCGTGGTGCCGTACTGGTGCATGTGGCGGTTCGCGGCCAAGGCGTAGGCCGCCACCGGCAAGGGCGGGTCATAAGGCGTTTCGTAAGGCTGCGGGTCGATCGATTTCCGCACGCGCGTCAGATCGGCGCGGTTGAATTTGGCGGTGCGCTGGGTGCTGCCGTAGCAGACCAGGACCGCGTTGCATTGCCCGGACGCCAGCGCGTGCATCGCCGGCAGCAGATGCGCCACGTAGCTGGAACCGCCTATCATGGTGCTATCCAGAAAGGTCGGGCGTATGCCTAGATACTCGACGACCGACATCGCCCACATGGGCGACAGGGAACTGCAGGTCGTGATGCCGTCTATGTCCTTCAGGCTCAGGCCGGCATCTGCGATCGCAGCCATGGCGGCCTGCGCCAGCACTTCCTGCTCTGTGTGACCGCGCGCCTGTCCCAGTCCGGCCTGCCCCACGCCGACCACCGCAGTCTTGCCTCTCAAGTCGCGCAGCGTCATAGCCCAGCTCCCGAAGGCACGAAGACCACTTGCGCGGCCTCGCCGTCGCCGACGATCCTGGCGCTGACGCGCATGCCGATACGCACCTGCGCCGGCGCGATCTGCGCGACACGGCTCATCATCCGCGCGCCTTCCTGCAGGTCCACGAGACAGACGTTGTAATCGCCGCCCTGCTCCACATTGCGATACACGGTGGTGCTGGCGTACACCACGCCTTCTCCCGTGGGGCTGAACCAATCCAATGCCGCACCGCCGCAATGGGGGCATACGCAGCGCGGATAGAACACCGCCTGACTGCAATCGGCGCAGCGTTGGATCTGAAACCGGCCCGCCGCCAGGCCATCTAGATAAGTCTGCTCGGGTCCGTCTACTGCCTGCGCACTGCTCTGGATCTCCACCCATGCCTCCTGTCGTGTCGTCTTCTGAACCTGCCAACATTGCGGCTCAGTGTAGGGACAGGCATGCGGCGGATAAACGGGCCCGAGGGCAAATCACCTTTAACTTTGCGCGCGGGAATGGCTAAGATGGCGTGCATCCATCAGCCCGGCCGCCATGTACATCCTGATAGACCATCTCAAGCATGTTCTGAATTTCGTACGCGTCGCGGACAGCGGCAGCTTCACGGCCGCGGCGCACCGGCTCGACATATCCACCGCATCGGTGAGCAAGAGCGTTTCGCTGCTGGAAGCCAAGTTGGGCGTGAAGCTGCTCAACCGCACCACACGCAACCTGTCGCTGACCGACGATGGCGAATTACTGCTGCAGCGTTGCCGCCACATCCTGCTGGAAGTCGAAGCCGCCGAGGCCGAAGTAACGGGAGCCAGCGTGAGCCCGCGCGGCAAGCTGCGCGTGCATGCGCCGGTGGGCTTGGGCAGAAAGGTCATCATGCCCGCGCTGCTATCGCTGACCGCGCGCTATCCGGAACTCTCGATCAACGCCGATTTCAGTGACCGCATGCCCAATCTGGCCGAAGAAGGGCTGGACGCCACCATACGGATCGGCGTCACGGCGGATTCGCGGGTGATCGCCAAGACCCTGTCCCGGCTGCGCTACGTCACCTGCGCCAGCCCCGCCTATCTGGCCGCGCATGGCACGCCCGCCACGCCCAACGAGCTGGAACGGCACAACTGCCTGGCCTACGTTCAATGGCAGACCGGCCGCTATCACGAATGGGATTTCCAGAAAGGCGATGAGCGCTACACGATCACGCCCGGCGGCAACCTGAACGTGAACCATCCAGAAGCCATCCTGGACGCCGTGGTGGCCGGCGCGGGCATCGCCCGCATGGCCAGCTTCATCGCGGAGTCCGCCGTGCTGGACGGACGCCTGAAGCTGATCCTGACCGACTGGATGGCGCCCGGCGCGCCGGTCCAGCTGGTCTATCTGCCGAACCGGCATCTGTCGCCGCGCATCCGGGCCTTCGTGGATGCAATGACAGAAGCCCTGCCGCCGCAATTGCCTTGGGAAAAGGCCATGGGGCTGTAAGGACGCGCGCGCCGCTTACAGCAGCAGCGGAGATATCTTGCTGCCGTCGACCGACACCCCGGCCATGAGGCCGCCGTTGTTCAGCACGAAACCGACGATGGGTTGCTGCGCGGTGTAGGTATCGATGCTGCCGTTGACGCCCACATTGGCCACCGCAACCGTCGCGTCCGCCCCCACCGTCCAGCCGCTGCTGGCGCGGAACTTGGCCAGGGCGCCATCCGTCATGAACAGCACCACCATCGCCTTGGACTGCGCGCCGGCCTGCAGGCCGATGGAGCCGCCCGTGATGCTGTAGTAGCCGGTATCCGAGCCGCCCACGCGCAGCACGCCGCTTCCATGCTGGGCGCCCACAATGAAGCTCGCGCTCAACACGCCCGGAAACACCAGCACGCCGCGTGCGCGTTCCACCAGTTGCTTGGCCTGGGACGAGGATTGATAGAGCTTGGTCAGCGTCGCATCGGCTGCGGTATCGAGTTCCTGGCGCTTTTCCGCGGCCGTGGCCGAGGATTGGGCGGTGGTCGTGGTGCAGCCTGTGAACACCAGGCTGGCCACGCCCAGCATCGCCGCGATCAAACCGGCACGGCCTGCCTTGGGGAAAGTATCAAGCATGTAGCGCTCCTTCTTGTTGTTGGATGCCCTGCCGGACGCGCCCGGCAGGAACGCCCTCATCCTACCGGGGATTTTCTGGCCTTGGCACCATACAGGCGAGGTCCGCATTACTTCCTGTTCCAAGGCGAGCAAGTGTCATTACACTTGGCCAGCATTTGCCCACTAATTGGCGTAGAGACGCACAGCAGAATGCGGCCTTCACCATGCATCGCGCATATTTTCTTCAGATGGGAATCCGCGTCTGAACAGAATCGAGATCGACGCCATGCGGCACCGCCAGCCCTTGTCCGGGCTGCGCCTTGTCAACTATTTTCGAGTACGGCCAATGAAGTGGATCTTGATTTCAATGCTGTGCCTATTCGCGTCCGGTTGCGGCGTGGTAGCCGCCCCTTGCCGTATTGCATCTGCCGCCATCAAGATCGTGCCGGTCGTCGGCGACGTCGCTGCGGCGCCGACGGATGCTTGCGCGGAAGTCATCGATTGATTGCTGCGACGGCGGGGCGGATCGGCGAAATCGGGAATGTGAGGATTTTGTGTGCAGCTCACCCTCGCGGCGGCGGGCGAAACTTGACGCCTGGGAGGCTGGTTGGAGAAGCGAAAAGGAGCCAAGTCATCCACCGCCAGGCGTGGAGAACGCGCTTATGGATACACCGAATGAACGCTCTGAACGATCTGAAACACCCTAGCAATAGGACGTTTTAGATACGATTTCCAGATGGCGTACTCAACAATAAAATTTTCAAACCTCACAAAAAAACCGCATTGCACCGAAAATGCCGTTTCGACATATGGTTAACACCTAGAGGGCAGCAAAAAAATTTCTCTATGTACAATTTAAATAACAACTAAATAATAGAGAAAAAAAATGATCCGAAACATCCCCGCCCTCACCGGCGTGCGCGGATATGCTGCGCTTTGGGTGGTACTGATGCACTATACGTGGGGAGCGGGTATGAAAGGCGATGGGCTTTTCATGCATGTCCTGCTGTATGGATTTTCTGGGGTCATTGTTTTCCTGGTCCTGAGTGGGTTTGTAATGGCCCACGTCTATCCGGAGTTTAGAAAATCGGTGAATCTGGCGCCATACGGAGCCTACTTCTACAAGCGCATAGCCCGCATTTACCCTCTGCACTTGGTAACGCTATTCGCCTTTCTAGCGCTGATGAAAGCGGGCTACCCGATCGAGACCCCCAATGAAACGGCGTACACCTTTGGCCTCAATTTGCTCTTGATACAGGCCTGGGGATTCGTGAACCAGTTTTCATGGAACGCGCTGTCATGGACTATTAGCGTCGAGATGTTCGCCTATATCTGGTTCCCATTCGCCGCTCTTGTGATGTTCAAGCTTCCAAGGTTTTTTGCGGCCGCGGTGATGGCTGGCACGGTCTGGCTTCTCATCGAAATGCCGCACGTCAGACTGCTTCGAGCGGCGGGGATAGACGTCAATGGCATCGTACTCGCTCACGGGAATTTCCTGATTCAGTTCTCATCTGTTTTTATTGTCGGGGTCGCTCTTTATCGAGTCATCGAAGGTATCGATAAGCTCCCCAAGGCAGTTTCTGATGGACTGGTCATCGCAGGTATTGCCGTATTCGCCTACGCATGCACCGTCCCCTTCCACTCCTGGATCATGACCTGTGGTGCATTGCTGCTGATCGCCGGCCTACTTTGCGACAAAGGGCTGGGGCGCCTGCTTTTCGGAAACCGGGTCTCAGTATTCCTGGGGGAGATCTCCTACTCCCTCTATCTGACGCACTTCTTGCTCAACGTGGTACTGTCGATCGAAATCGCAGGATTGCGCCTTGCGGACAAGATATCCTTGGCGATTTGCACAGCAACGATTTCCTACTATCTGATCGAGCGGCCATCTCGTAATTTCCTGCGCAAACTGGGCGCCAGAAAGAAAATAGTCGCTCAGGCAGCTGTCGTACCGGCGACTACGTGATGGGCAGTGGATTTTGTGCAAGCAGCCATCGATCTCAATCCGTCGATGGCTGCTTGCGCATCTCCTGCCAGCGCTGATGTACCCAAGGGAATGGCGCCAAACTAGGGACAACTCGCAGCACTTCAGCCAACTTCGCCGTAGCCACCGTTCCGCACTCGCTTAAAGATTGCGATAGAACAGCTCGATCATGAACTCGTCGAGCGCCCGGCGTCACAGAGTCTCCAGCCTGAGGTGACTCGCTGGATACAGAGCGCGACACAGACAACAAGAGCCCTTCGTCACTTGCGAAGTGGCCACCTGCGAGCCAAAACTCCAAGAGCAGTAGGCGAAGGTCGTCCGAGCAGTCGACTCGACCGGCAAGGCCGGGGATCGACAGGAAGCAGGGCAACTCTGCCATGGTTCGGCGACGACCACCGAGAGGGCCCCCCAGCGCCCAAAGGCGACAAGGCGGCGCCCACGCGATAAGCCGAATTGCGGAAAAGACCATGAATCGCGGAAAACCTCACGCAACCCCCGCGGCTGCTGGACCTGCGCGCACTTTCTGGGCGAAACGTCCGATGAAGGCAGGCGCCCCTATTACCGTGGGGATCCACAGCTCCCTATCTCCCCATCCTTCCCGGATGACGGCTGTTCTAGCGGACTGAGGGGCCTGGTGCCGACGATGAGATCAAGCTAGCCGCGCAGCGGCGCTAGAAAAAAAGTGGTGAGGCCATCTCGCCGCCGCGAGATGGCCCAACGTGCCGTGCAGGATCGCGGCATGTCGAGTCGGATGGCCCGCGAGGCGTTCAGAGTCAGCCAGAGTTGCTATCGGTACGTCGCCAAGTTGGACGCCGAGAACGAGGAAATCGCCAACTGGCTGCTGCGTCTGACCGACAATCACCGCAACTGGGGCTTTGGTCTGTGCTTCCTGTATCTGCGCGATGTTCGAGGGCTCGGCTGGAACCATAAGCATGTGTACCGGATCTATCGCGAAGTCGAACTGAACCTGCGGATCAAGCCGCGCAAACGGCTGCTTCGACAGACGCCTGAGCCACTGACCGTGCCGACCAACGTAAACCAGGTATGGTCGATGGACTTCATGCATGACCAGCTTGCCGATGGGCGCAGCATCCACGCGCTCAACGTGATCGACGACTTCAACCGCGAGGCACTGGGCATTGAGGTTGACTTCTCGCTGCCGTCCGAGCGCGTGATCCGCACGCTCAAGCAGATCATCGGCTGGCGGGGAAAGCCCTTAGCCATTCGGTGCGATAACGGACCCGAATACTTGAGCGCAGCAATTGTCGAGTGGGCCAGGGCATGGAGCATAAAGCTCGAATATATCCAGCCGGGAAAGCCACAGCAGAATGCCTACGTCGAGCGGCTCAACAAGACCGTGCGCTACGAATGAACCCGCATGTTTGAGCGGGCATGCTGCGCCATCGGCATCGATGGACGTCCATTTTCACAACCTGCGCCACACCTGGGCATCGTGGCACGTCCGGGCCGGCACACCACTGATGGTCCTGAAGGAGCTGGGCAGCTGGGAGCGTATCGAGATGGTCAAGAAGTACGCCCACCTGGCCCCGACACACCTGGCCGCGCACGCCGAAACGGTCACGTTTTGGTCACAGCAGACGCAGGAAAAGAAACAGCCGCCATTACTGGCGGCTGTAGGTGCCTGAATTAACAGGACTTTCTTGGTAGGCCCCCCGAGAGTCGAACTCGGCACCAACGGATTATGAGTCCGCTGCTCTAA
>MCND01000088.1_pt1 | contig 42732 bp, 39 predicted proteins | sample 778211 | NCBI WGS metagenome assembly MCND01 (sample SAMN04296812, study PRJNA304217) | bioreactor metagenome | isolation source: activated sludge enriched with benzalkonium chloride | place: Turkey: Istanbul urban wastewater treatment plant
CCTTGCCCTGGCCGACCAGGACGGCCAGGGCAAGGGCGGGCAGGGCGCTGGGAGGGATCTGGAAGGTCAGCGTGCCGCTGACCCAGCCAGACAGCGTGGGACTGAGGGCGCCGTTGTACTGGACATCGACGCTGACGGCGGCCAGTTCGATGCCCAGGTCCTGCAACACGCTCCAGCGGCCGGTGATCGTGGCAGAGAGTTCATAGAAGCTGATGTCCGGCTGCAGCGTGACGACGAAGTCCTCCACCGTCAGTTCCGGAAAGGGCAGGCCGGGCGCGAAGGCGTGCACCAGGTCTGACAGGCTCAGCGTGGCGCCGGGCGCCTGGCTGAGTTCGACCACGTAGTTCAGGCCGGGCTGGGTCTGTATGCCCAGCAGCACGGGGCAGGTGGGAGTGAGCTGCAGATGGGCGACCGCGCCGAATTCCATGGCGCCCGTCGGGGGCTGGATGTTCCAGTCGAACGACAGGCTGTTGATCGCGATCGACGGCAGCGCGCTGAAGGGCTGGAAGCCGCCCAGGTCGAGCGTGATCTGGAGCCCGGCCGACAGCACCTGGGCGCTGGAGGTGTCCATCGTGAAGGACAGGCCGGTGAGCTGCAGGGTGGAGGCGGCCTTGGAAACCGCCTGTCGCACGGGGTCGGGCAGGCAGTTCAGTGGATCGACGTGGCCGATGTAGGCCGCCAGATCGGCGAAATCCTTGAGACTGGCGCCGGTGAATGCGGCCGTGAACAGGACTTGCGAGCCGTTCGAGGGCAGGCTGGCCTGCGCCGTTGCCTTGATGGACGGCCCGACCGCGATTTGCGCCCGGATGCCGGCCTCGATGACCGAAATGACGGGCTGGCCGGCGGGCGCGATATTGCCGAAGTCGTAGGTCAGCGCCAGGTCCGTGAGACTGATCGGTCCCAGCGCGACGGACGCCGGCGTGCTTGCCAGCGTCATCAGCGGCGTCTGGCCATCGCTGACGGGACCGGTCACGGCGCGCGGCGGGGCGCCCAGCAGGGCCGCCAGGGCGGGATAACCGGCGGCGATGTCCAGAACGGCCAGCATGTTCATGCCCGGCGGCAGGTCGATGCCCTTGCCGGCATCGCGGTAGGGGGTCGAGCACAGCACGATGCCGCCGCCGGTGAAGCGCAGGCCGGCATAGCCGGGGATCAGCACATTGGGATAAAGCTGCGCCAGGGTCCAGGGCGCGGCCGGAGTCAGCGTGAGCAGCAGATCGATGCCGTCGCCGTCCGGCGTCAAGGCCAGCGCGGCGACGCAGGCCGCCGCGCCGTAGCTCACCGTGCCGTTGACCGTGGCGCGCTTGCCGTCGGCGCTGGGCGCGACAACGGCCGCGCCAAACGGCACCGTGCCATCGGGAAAGCCGATGCGCAGCAGCGGGTCCAGGGCGGGGCATTCGATCAGCGCGGCGTTGAACGGCAGATTGTTCCGCGCGTCCAGCGCGCCGCGCAGCGTCGCTACCAGGGTGTTGACGTCCATGTCTGCGGCTCCGGCCGTTACGCGGCTTGCCAGCGCGAGTAGTGCAGCGCCTGGTGGAAGATGTTGTAGGTGGTGGCCTGGCCGGGGTTGAACGTCATGCTCTGATAGGCGCCGCCCACCGGATAGCGCAGCACCACGGTGAAATCGTTCATCAACGCGTACAGCTCCGCTTCATGCACGTACAGCATGCGCCCGCCGGCAATGCCGGCGACGTAGCGGGCGTACAGCGCCTTGAACCCCTTGGTCTTGAAGGGATCGGTGTCATTGGCCAGCAGGCGGTTCAGCATCAGCGATTCCGTCGGCTGGCCGCTGAACTGGTTGATCATGGAGGACAGGATCGCGGCGCGGATGCCCGGTGTGTTCGGCATCTCTTCCTCGGTCTTGTAGCCCTGCAATTCCGTCGTCATTGCATTGCGCTTGGCGGGGGCGTTGGCGTCCACGTAGATGCCGCCTTGCAATACCCCGTGGATGGCATGGAACAGGCAGTTGTTGTTGGCGCCGCTGGTGGGCAGCACCTGATCGGAGCCCTTGCCGGATCCGGCGCCCTTGATCGTGAATTCCGCCCATACCGGCAGATGGTCGCTGATGCCGGTGACGGCATGCTGCCGCTTGTACATCGTCCGATGCACTTCGTACCACTGCTCGGCGGCATCGGGGTCCGGCGGCGAGAAGCACATGGCCGGTCCCAGCGTTTTCGCGCGTTCCAGGATGAAGTCGATGACGCCGCAGGTCTTCCATGTCAGCGAGGGCATGAACTTGCCGTGCTTGCACAGGCTGAAGATGTTGTCGTAGGCGCTGACCAGCCGCAATGGCTCGCTGCCTTTCGGCGAATAGGTGGTGTACTGCACGAACTCGGGCGTGCTGATGTTGGTCTGGTAGTTCCTGAGCAGGCTCTTGTAGGTGTCCGGCGCCTGCTTGATATCCATGGAATAGTTGAAGTCGCCCAGCACCAGCGTGTCGACTTCGGGCAGCGGATACTTGCTCTCCTTGTATAGCCATTGACGTCCCGTGCCGTACCAGAGTCCGCCGCCGACTTCCGCCAGGGTCGCCAGCTGGTTGATGCCGTAGCCGGAGCCATTGGTCTTGGAAAACTGGTCGCAGGGCGTGCGCGCGTGATAGGAAACCAGATTGACAAGCACGGTGTCGGTGCCGGCTTTTACGTTGACGGTGAGCATGCCGGGCCGCCGGCCGGGAAAGTTGTCTTCCCCGGGCTTGCGCAGGATGACGGGGTCTCCCACCATGACAATGGCGTCCGGCGGTTCGGCATGGGCGCGCTTGGACTTGGCGGGGGAAGCCTTGTAGAAAAACGCGTAGGCGTCCCGCTGACTTTTGCGCTTGGGCGCCTTGCCGGCGTTTACACCCGAAACCTCGGCTTGCCAGCCGGCATTCGTGTCGAGTTCATGCAGCTTGGTGCACAGTCTCTGCACGACGGCCTTCGACGTGTCGGAGATGGGCATGCCGATCTTGCTGGCGATGCCATTGCCGATCATCAATTCCTGGATGCAGATGATGTCGGCCTGGCTGCCGACGATGATGTCCGCCATGGTGGCCAGATCGTCGGACGGTATGGTTTCATGCGATCCGAACGTGCGCAGATTCCACGAAAGCACTCTCAAGCTGGCCATGAGGCTGACCTTCCATGAATGGGGCGGGCGCGACGCGCGGGACGCGTCGCGGGGAACGCATGCGCGTCCCGCGCCGGGGCGCAGGACGCGCGCGGGGGGACGCGCCGGCTCAGCGGACCGGGGAAACCTTGGCGCCTATGCCGGGTTCCTCCAGCAGCACGATGCTGAAGCTGGCCTGCGCCGGCGGCGCCGTGGCGCCCTGGGTATAGGTCAGCACCGCGCTGGTGGCCAGGCCCGCCGGGTAAGTGACGGGCCAGACCACGGCCGCGCCGCTGGCGGGCACCGTCATGGCGGGCGCGACCACGGTCGAGGCGGCATCCGCGCCGGGTATCGACAGGCTGACGGTGCCGTCCGTGGGAATGTTGCGCAGCTGCACGCCCACGTAGCAGTTGCCCGCCGCCGACACGTTGATCGCCTCTTCCATGCTCATGCTGATGGCCGGCGCGGTGGCGGCGCCGACGGCCAGCCAGGCGAGTTGCGGCTGCTGCGCCAGGAAGCCCGTCACGGCCTTGGTCGTGAAATAGCTGAATACCGACAGGTCCGGCGCTTGCGGCGCGCTGGAATTGTCGACATAGGCCGCCAGGATCCAGGACTGGCCGCTGGGCTGGGCCGGTGGCGTCCAGACCAGCGGTATGGTGGAAACGGCGATCTGGCCGGCCTGCGTGTAGCTCAGGTCGACCCAGTTGCGCGGCTGTCCCGCGTAGCTGAAATTGGTGGCCTGCCAGTTGGCGGGCGAGGGGGCGGCGGTGCTGGTCCAGTACAGGTAGACGCGCGAGCGGCCCGCGCCCGGCCGCGTATTGATGGCGCGCACATAGACGAAGTTGCGCCGGTCGGCGGCGGCCTGGTTGTTCAGCGTGGTCGAGCCGTATGACGGTTGGCTGGTGTAGGCGCTGGCGTCCTGCGTGGCGTTCACGCCGGCGACGATGAGGTCGGGGCTGGTCTGCGCGCCGGCGCCGCCCTGGCTCGATCCCTGGCTGGGGGCCTGCCGCAGGAACGCGCCCCGGAACTGCGTGTCGGCGATCGCGATCTGCGCATTGGCCTGCAGATAGGCCTCCAGCGCGGCGGCATTGGCGAACGGCGTCGCCGGTAGCGTTGGAGGCCGGGGCGTGGCGCTGTTGTCGATCCAGGAGATCAGGACGTAGCTGGCGCCCGCCGTGCTGGGCTGCGGCGGGGTCCACAGCACCGGCGTGCCGGTGGCAACGAGCTGGTACGTGGCGGCCGCGTTGATGCCCACATAGTTCTGGCTGACGCCGCCGACGCTGAAGCCGCTGCTCTGCCACTTGCTCGGGTCCAGCAGCTGGTCGCTCTGCGCGTAGTACAGATAGATGCGCGACGTCTGCGGCCCCGTGCTGGTGTAGTTGGTGCCGCGCACATAAAGGTAGTTGGCCTGGCCGAACGTGGGCTGCTGCTGGAACACCCAGCGCTTGGCGTCCGGATCGGAGAACAGGCCGGCATCGAAGGCGGCGGCCGTCCCGGTCACGATCAGGTCGGGCGACTGGGGCAGGCCGGGGCCGGGAGACTTGTCCAGGCTTTGCCGGATGACGATGCCGGTGAGCTTGTCCGTGGCGCGCGTGGGATCGATATCGCCGCGCGCCTGCAATTCTGGTAGATGCATGGTGGGGTGTCCTTATCGCGCGGCGGGCGTCTTTTGGGCGCCGAAGCTGAGGTTGTAGGTGTTGGTGCCGACGATGAACACCGGTATCCCGCCCCAACGCCGGAAGGGGCTGGGGCGACCCATGCGCACGTGGCGTCGCTCCAGGTCTCGCATCAGCGCCGGGCCGGTCTGCACGCCCATCGTCACGCGGATCTTGGCGTTGTCCGGCATGGGCGTCGCGCCCGGCCAATGCTGTACCTGGATGCTGGTGACGAATTCCGAGGTGAAGACCAGCGGGTTGTTGCGCGGCGTGAAGCCGCCCTGGTATTGGGACAGCGAGCTCTTGGGCTGGTACACCGAGTTGTCCGGACCGGTGCCCTGCACGTTGACGGAGAAGTAGCCGTCCAGCGGCACATTGGGGAAGGTGACCGACAGCATCACCTGGCCGCCGCCGGCGGGCATGGCGATGACGTTGGTGTAGGAATTGTCGGGCGGAATGGCCGTCACTTCCGTGGTGTTGCGCCAGGCCATGTTGTGATGCGACGAGATGAAGTTCACCAGGTCGTCGAAGGTGGTGAACTTGCTGTAGTGCGCGAAATCCGGCGGCTGCGGGTTGGCGCTGTTGTCCACCCAGGCGATCACGCAGTAGTGGTCCGAGCCCGGATCCAGCGAGGGCGGCGTCCAGATCAGCGGCAGCGGCGCCACGCCCACGCCATTGCTGTCGCCGCCCTTGACCGGCGCGGGCACGTCCAGCCAGTTCTGCGGCTGGCCATTGACGGTGACGTTGGCCGAGGACCAGTTGGCCGGCCACAGCGCCATGCTGCCCTTGGTGTAATAGAAGTAGGCGCGCGACTTGATGGCGGCGTTGGTGGTGTTCAGGCCGCGGATGTAGACATAGTTGGGATTGTTCAGCGCGATCTGCTGCTGCACGTAGTCCTTGGCGTAGCCGCTGTCCGTGGTGAAGATGGACAGGTCCGGCGCGATGTTCGGGCCGTAGGGAATCACGTCCGGCGAGCTGGACCAGCCGGTGGCCGGCGAAGTCGGCGTCTCGCCCAGCGAGTGGCGCATGAACAGCGCGCTGCTGACATCGCCCACGCCGCCTTCCAGATGGGCCAGCGCGGCCAGCCTGGACATCAGCGCGGCGCTTCGGCCGAAGGCGCCGGCCGCGCGCGTCGACGGCGTCGCGCCCATCTGGATCTGCTCGACCGCGCCCAGCGTCTGGCTGACCAGGTTGGCGGTATAGATGGCCGATCCGTCAGGCGCCACCGACAGCCCGCTGGCGCCCTGCGCCTGGCCCAGGTTGGCGGCCAGCGGCAGCGTCTGCACGATGCGCAGCGAGGCCGGCTCCAGCACCCGCAGCGCGGCGGCGTTGATGTCGGTGGCGAACAGCCGGCGGCCGTCGGGCGAGTATTGCAGGCCGGTCAGGTTCACGTAGGGCTGCGGGATCGCGGCGATGCGCGATTGCAGCGTGGCCGTGTCGATGACGGTGACGGTGTTGTTCTGTGTGCCGGCGTTCAGCACGCAGACGCTGCGGCCGTCCGGCGACACCGCCAGATCCTGGGCCTTGACGTCGCCCTGGATGATCTTGGGGTCGAGTACATAGCTGGCGCCGCGCGCCCGGATCACGCGGACCTGGGCGGCGTCCACATTGACCAGGAACAGCGAGGCGCCGTCGGGCGTGGCGCGCAGCAGGATGCGCCGGGCCGACGTGGCGGTGTACAGCGCGACCTGGAGGGTCTGTTTCCAGCCGATGGCGCTGACGGCCGCGCCGCCCTGGAATACCACCAGCGACAGGGCATGCGCGGCATCGGCGCAGACCATCCAGACGGTGTTGCCGTCGCCGGATACCGCCAGCGCGACCGGCGCGGCGCCCGCGCCGGCCGAGATGGTCAGCGGCGAGACGTCGAGCGTCTGCGTATCGATGGCGTAGAGCGTCGGGTCGCCCTGGACGATGGCGAACGCCAGGTGCGCCAGGGGATCGGGCGAGCTGACGCAACGCAGCACGGGCTTGTTGGCCAGCAGGCTGCGCGTCTGTCCGGATTGCAGCCCGTACACCAGGATGCCGGGGCTGGGCGTGGTGGCCGGCAGCGAGGCGTCGTGCCAGGCCGCCACCGCGGTGCCGCTGGCGCAGGCCTCGACGCTGGTGGGATGGATGGGCAGGCTGGGCGGCGTCTGCGTGGATGCCTGGTAGGTGGCCAGGGTCACCACGCCGAGGCCGCCGGCGGCGGCCACCAGCACCTGCTGTCCGTCGGGCGATACCGCCAGGCCGGCCGGGGCGGCGCCGACGCCCGCCACGGTGCCCAGCACCGCGGCGGTGGAGGGCAGGCCCCAGCAATCGATCAGCGACAGCGTGCCGTCGCCGCCATTGGCGACGAAAGCGTAGGCGCCGTTGGGAATGATGCCGATGGCGCCGGGCGCCGAGCCGACGTTCAGCGTTTTGCGTTGTCCGGTATTGGGATGGTCGGGATCGATGGCCACCACCGTGCCCGTGCTCTTGCACGAGACCAGCAGCTGCTGCCCGCCGGGCGCGGCGGCCAGGGCGGTGGGGCCGCCGCGCACCGACTGCACCAGGGTCACGCCGCCCGGCGCGCCGCTGTTGGTCAGGCCGATCATGGATAGCGTGTCGTCGCCCTGGTTGGCCACGAACACGCGTGCGCCGGCGGCATCCAGCGTCAGTCCGGCGGGCTGCAGGCCGACCGGGACGCTGGCTTCGAACTGGAAGCCGTTGGCGCCGCCCAGCAGCGACACCAATTGGCCGTTGCTCTGGCTGGAGGCGCCGGCCACCGTGATGAACAGGCGCGGGCCGTTCGGACTGTAGGCGATGGCCTGGCCGGCGCCGGGAAGGGTCACGACCGACGGCGCGCCGAATTGCGGCAGGCCATCGATGCCGAGCGTCGCGGAAAAGACCGATACGGTCTTGTCGGCGTTCAACACCGCCACCGTGCCGCCATCCGGCGAGAAGACCAGCGCCTGCGCCACGCGGTTGGTGGCCACGCTGCCGACGACGGAATACTGGATGGTGTCCAGCACGGACAGGCCGGCGACGGTGCCGCCGCCAGCCAGCAGGTAGGGGCCGGTGGGCGAGGCCGCGACCACCGAGGGCGGCGAACTCAGCGCATGGATCCTGGCCTGCGGGTCGAACGCGCTGATCACGATGCGTCGGGTCAGGCTCAACGGGTTCTGCGCCGTCGTGGGCGCCAGGCTGACCATCTGCGGCTGCGTCACGGAAACCGTGGTGCCGCTGACGCGCGGAAAGCTCTGGCCTTCGAACGCCGGGCCGGTGGAGGTGATGGTGACGCCGTCGCTGGAATCCACCGCCCAGTTGAAGCGCGCATCATGCGACAGCGAGCCCGCATAGATATCGGCCGGCATCGCCGAAAAGGCATTGACCACCGGCAGGGCGATGGCGTCGACGGTGCGGCGGTCGACGTTTTCCACGGTGCCGGCCGCGCCGGTTGCCGTGAGCAGGAACGCGGTCGATTCCGCGTCCAGGGTGGCGTCTATCTGCGTCTTGCCGGTCACGGGCGTGATGGCGTAGGCCTGGGTCAAGGTCAGGCTCTGCGCGCCGTTCGTGGTCCAGCTGACCTGCACCTGGGCCGAACCGTTCGAGAACACGGCGGGATTGGGCGTTACCTGCAGGCTGCCGATCTGCGCGTGCGCGACCTTGTTCAGGATCAGCATGAAGGTGCCGTCGCGGTAGCCGGGCACATTGGCATAGGCGATCAGCATCGCGGTTGCGCCGGGCTGATAGGTGGTGACCACGTTGCTGAAGTTCACCTGCACGATGGACTGCGGGCCCAGGCCGACGATGGGCGCGCCATCGGGCGGCTGCAGCGTCCAGCACGGGCTTTGAGCCTGCGTGTTCTGCGTGATCTCCCAGGCCTGCGCGTTCTGGCCGGCGGTCGCCTGGATCAGGGTGCCGTTGGCGGCGTCGGTGAGCGCGCCGAAGCCATAGCGATCCTGGGGCGCGCCATAGACGAAGCCCACCGTGAAAACGGTGTCCGGGCCCGCCAGCACCTGGGTTTGCTGGCGGTTGGCGAACTGCAGGCCGAAGAGGTTGCGCGCGGTCAGCGTGGCGGTTGGGCTGTTGACGATGCCGTTGGCGCTGAGCGCGACGCTCAGCACCGTGGACAGGTCCAGCTGGCCCGAGGGCTTGTTCTGCAGGGCGACGGCAAAGGCGCCATACGAGCCCGCCACGCCCGGCACGTTGTAGTACTCGGTGTACAGCTGCACCTGGGGACTGGCCAGGGGCGCGGGCACGGTGATGCCGTCGATCGCCACATTGACCACGCCGGCGGTGCCCGATGCGAGGGGAATGGGCCGCAGCGGCGTCATGCCGAATACGCCCTGGCCGGGGAATTTCTGGAATTGCCAGTCCGGTGCGCTGAAGTCCAGCCTGGTCCAGGTGTCGGCGCTCATTTGCAGGGCGCTCAGGTCCACATAAATCGTGGTGCCGGAAACCGGGGGCGAGGCTGGGTCGGGAATCTCGCCCGGCGACAATGTGGTGGAACCCGAACTTAACTGGATTTGCAGCGTGGCCTGGTTATAGCTGCTGTCCGAAGTGATATAGATGACGTTTTCAGCGTCGCGGTCATCGGCTTTATTGATAATCAAAAAACCCAATTGCATGGCCGCTGTCGCAGCGACAGCCGTGGTGTCTTCCAACATTCGAGTTCCTTTATGGAGATACTAGGGACCAACGTCAGTGCCGACCAGATTGCGTGCTGTCAGTGCGCGCGGGCAGAGTATATATAGTCTTAAATTTGGCGAGAAGTGGATTATTGAAAGGTTTGGAATTTTTTTGTTGACCCCGTTTTATTCTCTCTAAATATCACCGGCATATATATTCATTTTCATTAAATTGCCGCAATCGCCATGTTCGATTTTTTTGTCGACAAAATAATAAAAAATGGTGTTTTGGGAAATGCTGGGTACGGTTTGAAGCGGTGGGCGGGCAGGGCGGATGCTGGGTTGATGAATATTCAGATCGGGGTTCGCGGCTGTCCGTCCGGTTATCCAGGCGATGCGCAATCCGGAGTCTCGATAAATTTGTTAGGCACCATATGATATGCTGCCTTCTTTTTGACGCAGGATCAGGCCATGGCAGACCCGGAACGCATGCTGGAACCCAAGCACCGCGCCTTGCTGGATGAGTCGGCGCGGCGCGGCTTGCCTTCGGCGGATGACGTGCGCCTGTGCTTCCAGTTGCTGGCGACCGCCGGCGCGATCGACCGCGATTGCGCCGCGCGGCTGGCGCCCCGAGGCCTGTCCGAAGGCAAGTTCGTGCTGCTGTTCCTGTTGCATGGCCAGGCCGGCGGCTTGTCGCCGCACGAACTTGCCGAGCGCGCCGGCGTTACGCGCGCCACCGTGACCGGCCTGCTCGACGGGTTGGAGCGCGACGGCTTTCTGCGGCGCGAGGCCGATGTCATCGACCGGCGCAGGGTGCAGGTGGTGCTGAGCGCCAAGGGCAAGGCCGCGGGCGCGCAGCTGTTCGCCGAACACACGCAATGGATAGGCGGATTGTTTGGTGGCCTGTCCGCGTCGGAACGCAAGCGGTTGGCCGAACTGCTGGCCAAGGTATGGCGCGCCACGGGCAGTGGCCGCGCGGCGATGGAGGAATCGGAGCGATGAGCAGGACAGTATCCAAGGCGGCGACGGCTGGCGCGCGCGTGCCCGTGGCGCGCACGCGCAAGACCACGGCCGGCGCGGGCAAGGCCGCGCCACGCGGCAAGACCTCCGCCGCCGGGCGCGGCGTGCAGGACATCAGCCCGGCGCGGCGCGCGCAGCTGGACGCTGGCGCGCCGGCATCCAACCTGACCGAGTGCCTGGCGGTGGACTTTGCCGCGCTGATGGCGGCCGCCGTGCCGCAGGCCGGCGCCGACGCGGCAGAGGCCCTGCGCGTGGCGGCGGGGCAGGGCATCTCGCGCCGCATGGCGCTGGCCGGCGCCCTGCTGCTGGAGCGCCTGGGACCGGCGGGCTTCGAGTCGCTGCGCGCGCATGCGTCCGACACGGTGCGCGGCTGGGCCTGCTTCATGGCGGGCGCGATGCCGGGCCTGGAACTGGAAGCGCGGCTGCGCCTGATCCGGCCGCTGGCGGACGACGCGCACTTCGGCGTCAGGGAATGGGTCTGGATGGCGCTGCGCCCCGGACTGGCGGCGGAACTGCGGCGCTCGGTGGCCTTGCTGACGCCGTGGACCAGGGAACCGTCGGAGCGCCTGCGCCGCTTCGCCAGCGAGTCGCTGCGTCCGCGCGGCGTGTGGTGCGCGCACATCGCCGAACTGAAGGCCGATCCGGATATTGGCCTGCCGCTGCTGACGCCATTGCGCGCAGATCCGTCCGTGTATGTGCAGGACTCGGTGGCCAACTGGCTGAACGACGCCAGCAAGGACCAGCCGGACTGGGTGCGCGGCGTATGCGCGCGTTGGCAGGCCGACGCGCCGGCCGAGGCCACGCTGCGGATCTGCAGGCGCGCGCTGCGCACGGTCGGCGCCTGAGGCGGGCGCTGCCGAGGCCAGGCTGGCGCTCAGGCCTCGGCTTGCAGGGCCGCGAGCGTGTGCGGCCGCTGGCCGATGCGCGCCATGTAGGCATGCAGCGCCGGCCAGCGTTCCAGCGCGATGCCGAAGCGCGGCGCCCAGCGCAGCACGGTGTACAGATAGGCGTCGGCCACGCTGTAGCCGGCGTCCAGCAGCCAGTCGTCGGCGTCCAGCGCGGCCGCCGTATAGTCCAGCCGCTTTTCCAGCCGCGCCTGCCACCAGGCGCGCGCCGATGCTTCCAGATCCGTGTTGAACAACGGTCCGAAGCCGCCGTGGATCTCGGCCGAGATGAAGGCCAGCCATTCGTGCAGGCGGTGACGCGCCCACGAGTCCGCCGGCGGCGCCAGCCCGGCTTCGGGCTTCAGGTCCGCCAGATACAGCAGGATGGCCGGGCCCTCGGTCAGCACCCGGCCGTCCGCGAGCTTGAGCGCGGCGACATAGCCCTTGGGATTGATGGCGAGAAAGTCCTCGCCTCGGTCGCTGCGCTTGGCGCGGTTGTCCACGCGCGACAGCGCATGGGGCAGGCCCAGCTCGCGCAGCACGATATGCGGCGCCAGCGAGCAGGCCTCGGGGGCGTAGTACAGGGTCAGGGGAGCGGGGGAGACATCGGCGGTCATGCTGGGATCCGGCTGGGTGAGGTGGAGCCGCCAGCATGAACCCGTCTCTGGTATGCGTAAAATTAACTTATCAGAAAGTAGGTATAAGACGAACTAATGCCATGATGAACCTCGTCCATTGGCGGCTGCTGCAGGCGGTGGCAGACGCCGGCAGCATCACCCACGCCGCCGCCCTGGTCGGCATGACCCAGTCGGGCGCCAGTCAGGCCATCGCCCAGCTGGAAGACAGCATGGGCGCGCCGCTGTTCCTGCGCGAACGCCGCCGCACGGTGCCGACCGCGCTGGGCCTGCAGGCGGTGGCCGAGGCCCGCCTGATGCTGGCTTCGCTGGACCGCCTGCGGGCGTTGGCGCGACAGGCGCGCGGCGAGGCCGGGGGCACGCTGCGCCTGGCCAGCCTGCCTATCGTGTTCTCCACCATCCTGCCGCCGCTGCTGCGGCGGTTCCGGCAGGCGCATCCGGGCATCGAGGTCGTGCCGCTGGAGGCCAGCGACCATGAAATCGAAACGCTGCTGGCGGCAGGCACCGTGGATCTGGGCGTGGTGCTGAACGCGCCGCCGGACAGCGGCGTCTGCCCGCTGGGCGAGGATGACTGGGTGGCCGTGGTGCCCGCCGCGCATCCGCTGGCGCGCGGACCCGGCGGCGGCGTGGCGCTGGCCGACCTGGCGGCTCAGCCCTTCGTGCTGGCCACCGGCGGCTGCAGCGTCAACGCGGGCAGCGTGGCCGAGCAGGCCGGGCTGGCGCTGCGCGACGTGCGCGCCACCGTCACGGAATGGTCCAGCGCCTTCGCGCTGGTGCGCGAGGGCGTGGGCGTGACCCTGGCGCCCGAGCTGACCCTGCCCGAAAACCGGCGCGGTCTGCGGGTGCTGCCGCTGACCGCGCCGGTGCGCCGTCGCTTCGGGCTGGCCGCGTCGCGGGCGGCGGTGGACACGCCGGCGGTGCGGGCATTGTTCGCCACATTGCAGGCGCATGACGGCTTGGCCTGAGCGGCGTTCGCGCTGCCCGGCGCCGGTCATGCGGCGGACATGCGGGCGTCATATCGTCTGCGTTTTTTGGAGATCGGGCCATGCGCATCCGGGACGCGGAAATCAAGGACGCCGCGGCGATCGCCGCATTGCTGGGCGAACTGGGCTATCCCGGCACGGAGGATTTTTGCGCCGACAAGATCGCGCGCATCGCCGCGCATCCGGACGCGCGCCTGCTGGTCGCGCAAGCCGGGGACGGCGGCGTGCAGGGCTTCATCGGCCTGCATTTCATCGTGCAGCTGGCCTTGCCGGGCGACTTCTGCCGCATCACGTATTTCTGCGTCAGCGAGGCGGCGCGCGGCCTGGGCGTGGGTCGCGAGCTTGAAGAGACGGCCGCGCGGCTGGCGCGCGAGCGCGGCTGCGACCGCATCGAGGTGCATTGCCACGAGCGCCGCGTCGACGCGCACCGTTTCTATTACCGCCAGGGGTATGAGGAATCGCCGAAGTACCTGATGAAGCGCGCATGACGCCGCTCTTCGAGGCAACAGGGCTCAGGCCAGCGTCTGCAACGCTTCCCTGAACGCCCGTGCCGCCGGTCCCAGCGGCTGGTCGATGCGATGCGCCAGATAGGTCTCGACGGCGACCTGGCTGCCCCGGCCCAGGCTGCTGGTGGGCAGTCGCAGCAGCCGGCCCTCGGCCAGGTCGCGCTCGGCCTGCCACAGCGGCAGCCGGCCCCAGCCCAGGCCGGCCAGGATCATGGCGTGCTTGGTGTCCTGGCCGCTGACGCGGCAGGTCTGCGGCGACAGCACGGCGAAATCGCGGCCCTGGCTCAACGGCGAGGCATCGGTCTGCACGATCTGCACATGGTCGGCCAGCTCGGCCGGCTCCAGCATCTGCCCGGCGACGACGCGGCCGGCCAGCGCATGGCCGGCGCCGACCACCGCCACCATCTGCACCGAGGACAGCGCCTGCACCGCGATGCGCGGGTCGCGGAAATGCTCGCCGGCGATGATGCCCAGGGCGTGGCTGCGGTCCAGCAGGGCGGCGATCGGGCCGCCCAGCGGCAGCACCGTGACGCGCGGCGCCACCGACGGGTAGGCTGCGCGCATGCGGCACAGCGCGGCGCCCACGTGGGCGATGGGAAACAGCGTATCGACGACCAGCGGCAGTTCGAGTTCAACGCCTTCGCCCAGCCCCTGCGCGCGCGCCCGCATGGCGTCGACCCGCAGCAGGATGTCGCGGGCATTGGCCAGCAGTGCCTGGCCCTGCGGCGTCATGACGGGACGCCTGCCCTGGCGGTCGAACAGCGACACGCCCAGTTCGGATTCCATGTTGGCGATGGCATGGCTGACGGCCGACTGCACCCGCGACAGCTGGCGGGCGGCGGCGCGGAAGCTGCCGGCGTCGGCCACGGCGGCGAACACGCGCAATTGGTCCAGGGTGAGGGCGTCCAGCATGGGCGTCAGTGATCTATGGAATCGATCGGTTGCGTCAAAAGATTATCACTTAACAGGATCGCCACGGACGGGCATGCTGGCGGCTTCGATACGCGGACACAGAAGGCGGCGATGGACCAGCACGAGACCCGGACGGCCCGGGCGCGGAAGACGGAGCAGGGCATGCGGCGCACAGGCGACGGGCAGGGCGGGACGCCGGCGGGCACGCGCTGGGCGGCGGTGCTGGCCATCGTGGGCGCGGGCGTGGTGGCGGCGTTGCAGGTGGGCAAGGTCATCATCGCCGCGCCGCTGTTGCGGCGGGACATGGGGCTGGACTTGGCCGCCGTCGGTTCGCTGACGGCGGTGTTCTCGGTGCTGGGCATGGTCGGCGGCATCGCGGCCGGCGGCGTGATCGCGCGCTTCGGCGCGCGCCGCATGCTGCTGCTGGGGCTGGCGGCCACCGCGCTGGGCACGGCCGCGGGCGCGGCGGCGCCGGGCTACGGCGCGCTGCTGGCATCGCGCGTGCTCGAAGGGCTGGGTTTCCTTATGATCACCGTGGCGGGGCCGGCGGCCTTGCAGCGGCTGGTGACGCCGGCGCGGCGCGACCTGGCCTTCGCGCTATGGAGCTGCTACATGCCGGGGGGCATGGCCGTCGCCATGCTGGCCTCGCAGGCGTTCGCGGACTGGCATGCGTACTGGTGGTGCGCGGGCACGGCGGCGCTGCTGGCGTTGGCCTGCGTGGCGCTGCTGGCGCCGCCGTCCGCCGCCGGCGCAAGCCTGTCCTGGCGCGGCCTGCGGCAGGACACGATCGACACGCTGGGCACGGCCGGTCCGGTGCTGCTGTCGCTGACCTTCATGCTGTACAGCCTGATGTTCTTCGCGCTGTTCAGCTTCCTGCCGGTCCTGCTGATGGAGCGGCTCGGACTGTCGCTGGCGCAGGCCGGCCTGTACAGCGCCATTGCCACCGTCGCCAACGTTATCGGCAACCTGGGGGCGGGCATGCTGCTGGCGCGCGGCTGGCGGCGTTCGACGCTGATCGCGATCGCCTGCGCATCGATGGCCCTGATCGCCTTGCTGATCTTCCGCTCGGGCGCGCCGGCCATGACGATCTTCCTGCTGTGCGTGGCGTTTTCGGCCGTTGGCGGCCTGATCCCGGCCACGCTGCTGGGCTCGGCGCCGCTGCTGGCGCCCAGGCCGGCGCTGGCGGCGGCCTCGGTCGGCCTGGTCATGCAAGGCAGCAACCTGGGCCAGGTGATCGGGCCGGTCACGGTGGGCGCCGTGATCGATCGCCACGGCTGGCCCAGCGCCGCCTGGGTGGTGGTCGCGGCCGGCGCGGGCGGCCTGCTGATCGCCTGGGGGCTGCGCCGCCTGGGCCGGCGCGCGTCGCACGCGGCGCGGCTCTAGTGTGCTGTCCCGCAGGGGCGCTCACACGAAGTCCAGTCCTGGCCGCTACGGGTTTTCATCAATTCCCGCGCGGCTTGGGCTGCTTACAATTATCCATATTGTGAATGATTGTCCACAATATGGATAAAAATATGCCCGTAGAGACACCCGACCAGACTCCCTTGATGCCTTACCAGTACCCGAATCCGCCGGACGCGCTGCCGGAGATCGTGGTGCCTCACGCGATCCCGCAGGACGAGCGCCTGTGGGTGCCGCAGGCCGAGAACGTGTGGTTCCGGCCGCTCTGTCTGAACGCCAGCCAAGGCTATTGGATGAACCTGCTCAGGGTCCGCAAGTCCGGCGTGCTGAGCCGCCACCGCCATCCGCAGGCGGTGCATGGCTTCGTGCTCAAGGGACGCTGGCGCTACCTGGAACATGACTGGGAGGCCGTGGAAGGCAGCTATGTGTTCGAGCCGCCCGGCGAGACCCACACGCTCTATGTGCCCGAGGACGTCGAGGAAATGATCACGTACTTCCAGGTCAACGGCGTCATGTACTACACGGATCCCTGGGGCAAGGGCATGGGCTTCGAGGACGTGTTCACCAAGATCGACATGTGCCGCAAGCACTTCGAGGCGGTCGGCCTGGGCGCCGGCTACGCCGACCAGTTCATCCGCTGATCCAGTCCGGCTGGCGCCGTGGCGCCGCACGCCAGCCGCCGCATTGCAGGCGCCGCCCGCGCGGCCGTCCGGCCATGCTTCGTCCGGATCCGTGCCGCGCATCACCACAGCACAAGACCAAAGAGCAAGGGAGACAAGATGAGTGAGCACAATATGCGGCGCCGCGTCCTGGCGCGCGGCGCGGCGGCGATGGCCGCGCTGGCGTTGTTCGGCGGGCCGGCCGTGGCGGCGGATTTTCCCAGCCGGCAGATCGAGCTGATCGTGCCGTTCCAGCCCGGCGGCGGCACCGACGGCGTGGCGCGCGCCTTCGCCGAGGCGGCCCGCACGCACATTCCGCGCAGCATCGTGGTGCTGAACAAGCCCGGCGCCAGCGGCGCCATCGGCTGGACCGAGATGATCAACGCCAAGCCCGACGGCTACAAGCTCGCGGTGGTGACGGTGGAGCTGGTCACGCTCAAGCCCATGGGGCTGGCGAAGTTCAACCAGGACGACATCCAGCCAATCATCCAGTTCAACGCCGATCCGGCCGCCATCACCGTGCACGCGGACGCGCCCTGGAACACGCTGCAGGAGTTCCTGGCCGACGCCAGGAAGACGGCGGGCAAGGTGTCGGTGGGCAATGCCGGCAACGGCTCGATCTGGCACTTCGCGGCGGCGGCGCTTGGGGAAAAGACCGGCATCGAGTTCAACCACATCCCGTTCCAGGGCGCCAGCCCGGCCGTGCAGGCCTTGCTGGGCAAGCACGTGGACGCGGTGGCCGTCAGCCCGGCCGAGGTGGCGCAGTACGTGCTCGCCGGCAAGCTGAAGATGCTGGGCGTGATGGCGGACCAGCGCGTGAAGAACTTCGACAAGGTGCCCACGTTCAAGGAAATGGGCATAGATCTGAGCCTGGGCACCTGGCGCGGCATCGCCGGGCCGAAGAACCTGCCGCCGGAAGTCCTGGCGTATCTCAAGGCCGAGTCGCGCAAGGCGATCGACGAACCGGCCTTCCGCGAGGTTCTGGAGAAGCAGTACCTGGGCTTCTCCTATGCCGACGACAAGGGCTTTCGCGACAACATGACGCGTGACGCGGCCGTCTTCACCGAACTGGTGAAGACGCTGCCCATGAAGAACTGAGTCCGGCGCGAGGAACGCATGCAAGCGATGGACATGACGTATCGGCAGGACATTCTCGCGGGCAGGACGGCCCTGGTGGCCGGCGCCACCCAGGGCATCGGCGCGGCCATCGCCAACCAGCTGGCGGCGATGGGCGCCCGGGTGGTGGCGCTGGGCCTGGGGCCGGGCGATGGCACGCTGGACGCCTCGGTGCGCACGCGCCAGGCCGACGTCACGCGCCAGCAGGAGGTGGACGCGGCGCTGGCCGACTTCGACCGCCTCGATATCCTGTTCAACTGCGCCGGCATCATCAAGCGCGGCCAGGAGCACGATCCGGACGTGTTCCAGCAGGTGCTGGACGTGAACCTGACAGGCACCATGCGGGTCTGCGCCGCCGCGCGGCCCGCGCTGAAGGCGGCGCGCGGCTGCATCGTCAACACGGCGTCCATGCTGACGTTCTTCGGCGGCGGACTGGTGCCCGGCTACGCCGCCAGCAAGGGCGGGGTGGGGCAGTTGACCAAGTCGTTGGCGATCGCCTACGCGCCGGACGGCATCCGCGTCAACGCGGTGGCGCCCGGCTGGATCGCCACGCCGCTGACCCAGGCGCTGCAGGACGACCCGGCCCGCGCCGGGCCCATTCTGGCGCGCACGCCGCTGGCGCGCTGGGGCACTCCCGAGGATGTGGCGCGGGCGGCGGTGTTCCTGTGCACGCCAGCTGCCGCTTTCATGACGGGCGTGGTGCTGCCGGTGGACGGGGGATACATGGTGGCCTAGCGTCGTTTTCAGCCTCGACAGGCAGCAAGGCCGCGCGGGCGTGAGCGGCGGGTTATGCTGTCCCGCCTTTCCGCCCGCTTTCTTTATCCGCGCGGCCGCAGCCGCGCCCGGATACACAGGTTCCTCGCATGTCTTCCGCCACGCCCGCTTCCGCTTCCAACTCCGCCGACAATGGCGTCGCGGGCACCGCCGCGTTTTCCAAGTTCATGCGCGTGCTGCAATGGGTGGCGGACAATCCCGAGCCCGTGGGCATCGCCGAGATCGCCAAGGCCACCGGCTTTCCGCGTCCCACCGTGCACCGGATCGTGGCGGCGCTGACGGCCGAGCGGCTGCTGGTGGAGATCGGCGCGACCCGCAGTTGGACGCTGGGCCATCGCCTGGTGCAGCTGGCCAGCCGCAGCTGGAGCCGCTCGGGCCTGCGCACGGCCGCGCGCGACGCCCTGCGCGCGCTGCGCGACGAAACCGGCGAAACCGTGCATCTGGCCGTGCCCTCGGGCCTGTGCATGGTCTATATCGAGAAACTGGAAAGCCCCAGCGCGGTGCAGATGGCCTCGCGCATCGGCACCAGCGTGTGCCTGCATTCCACCGCCGTGGGCAAGGCCTACCTGGCGGCGCTGGCGCCCGACGCGGCCGAGCCGCTGCTGGGCCAGATCGGCTACGAGCGGCAGACGCCGCAGACCATCGCCGACGCCGCTGCCTTGCGCAAGCAGCTGCTGGACGTGCGCGCCTGCGGCTGGTCCACGGACGCGCAGGAGAACGAGCAGGATATCCACTGCTTCGGCGCGGCGGTGCGCGATGCCGGCGGCCGTCCGGTGGCCGCCGTCAGCGTCAGCACGCTGGCGTTCCGGCAGAAGCCAGACATCCAGGCCAGCTACGTGGCGCCGCTGCTGCGCGCCTGCGCTGCGATCGGCCAGCGCCTGGCCGAGAATCCCAACCTGGCCTACGCCTAGGCCTGCGCCGCCATCGGCTCGGGCTTGACGCGCACGGCGCGCAACACGCCCCCGATCAGGCAGCCGATGCCGATCAAGGTCAGCGGCTGCGGCATCTGGCCGCGCAGCATGTAGGCATAGGCCAGCGCCGCCAGCGTCTCGAACACGATCAACTGCCCGACCAGCGCGGTCGGCAGGCGCTGGCTGGCCTCGTTCCAGCACAGCGTGCCCAGCCACGACGCGAACAGGCCGATGGCGGCCATCAGCGCCAGGAACACTTCGGGGCGCGGGCCCAGCGGCATGGGAAAGGCGTTGCCGGTCGCCGCCATGCCGGTCCACAGCAGCGCGTAGCCGGCCAGGGCCAGCGGCAGCGTGGCCACGCCCTGGGCGGTGGCCCAGGTGCGCGGGCTGCGGTCGGGATGGGCGCGCAGCCAGTCGGCGTTGCGCAGCGGATACCAGGTCCAGCAGGCCACGGCGGCCAGCGCCAGCAGCGCGCCCAGCGCGTAACGGCCCAGGTCGGCGTCCGGATCCTGGCGCAGCGCCTGCAGCTCGACCTGGTTGACGCAGGCGATGCCCAGCGCGATCAGCGCCAGCGACGGCGCCAGCCGCTTCCAGGGCAGCCGCCCGTCACGGCGCGCGTTGCGCAGGTTGGCGCTGACGGCGATCACGACCGGCAGCGTGCCGATGATCATGGTGGGCACCGGCCCGCCGGCGCGCTGGATGGCGCTGGCCAGGCACAGGTAGTACAGCAGGTTGCCGATGGCGGCCAGCTTCAGCGCCTCGATCCAATCGGCGCGGCCCAGCTGGCGCAGCGCGCGCCGGTCCAGCCAGGCGAGCGGCAGGGCGATCAGGCCGAAGGCCAGGTAGCGCGCCACCGATTGCAAGGCCGCCGGATACTCGGGCAGCAGCAGCGGGCCCACGAACACCAGCCCCCACATCAGGCCGGCGGCCAGGGCGTACAGGGTTCCAGCCCACATAGAATCACTCCGGTTCCAGACAAGGAAAACGCGGCCAGTCTATCGGCGGCAGGAGAGGGCGGTCTTGTACCAGATTGCTGCGCGGGCGTTGGCGGCGCATTCCCGCGACCGCTTCGGCAGCGCCGGCGCGGCACCCGCGCCTGTTCGGCGATCTGCGGTCTCAGGCGCGCATCTGCTTCTGGTAGCGCGCGGGCGTGACGCCGTAGCGCCGGGCGAAGGCCCGCGTCAGGTGGGCCTGGTCGGTCAGGCCAGCCGCCAGCGCGACCTGGGCGGGCGGTTCGCCGGCGGCCAGGCGGCGCTTGGCCTCGAACAGGCGCAGCGCCATCAGCATCTGCTGCGGCGTGGCGTGGCAATGCGCCTGGAAGCTGCGCAGGAAATGGAAGGGGCTCAGGCCGGCCTCGCGCGCCAGCTCTTCCAGCGTCAGCCGGCGCGACAGATGCGCGCGCATGTAGTCGATGACCGGCGTGAAGCGCGGCGCGCCCTCGGCGCGGACCGGGCGCGGCACGCGGGCGTGGCGGCGGAACTCGGCCAGCAGCGCGTGCAGGGCGCTGTCGAAGGCCAGCGGCTCGCGCGCGCGCCACAGGGCGTCGAGCAGGGCGGTGACGCGCGCGGCGCTGGCCGTGTCCAGGCCCACGGCCGTGTCGAACCACCAGCCGTCCTCGCCCGTCACGCGCGCGACCACGTCGGCGTCGATGTACGCCATGCGGTAGCGCCAGCCGCCCTCGGTCTCGGCGCGGCCGGTGTGCAGTTCATCGGGATTCATCAGCACCACCGAGCCGGACGGCGCCAGGTGATCGGCGCCACGGTAGCGGAAGCGCTCCACGCCGGATTCGATGGCGCCCAGCCCGAAGGCGTCGTGGGTATGGGGCTCGAAGGCGTGGCGGATGATGTGGGCGCGGTACAGCTCCACGCCGGGCCGGTGACCGGGGCGGCGGAATTCGGCGCGGTCGTCCGGATGGTCGAATGCGTCCGGCACGCCCGCCATGGCGGGCGCGGGTTCGTCGGGGGAGGTGGAAACGGGGCGCATTGCGGCACTTGGAGCGAGTTGTGCAAAGGGCGAGCGCAGCTTCTGTCGGATGAACCGATTTCGGCAGTTGCCTCGTGATTATGAGCGCATACCGAATTCCTGGCTGGGCTGCATTTTCTGTGCCTGCTGTGCTTGTGCATGACATACATGCTGCCCAATACAAGTTCACAACGCACTCTAGCACCAAGTGATTGCGTTCTAGTCTTAGCGGCAGGACGCTAGTCCTTGATATATAGTGCAGGCCGGCATATCAAACGCCCGATCAATACGGACTGTCAAGTGCCATGACAAAGCGAGCCTGTTCCATCTATTGACCATTCCCGCAGGAGATCCAGTGTCCAGTTTTCTTCGCACGTTGCTTGCCTCGAGTTTGATCCTTGCTGCCCCTTCCGTTTCGACGGCAGGCAGTCCGCCCGTGTCGGCAAACGAGGCGCTGCGCCTGTTTGCGAGATGCGACGCATCGCTTTTCAATGCGCTCAAGGAAAATCCGAATCTGTTCGGGGCTCCCGTTGAGGTGAAGTCCAGGGGGAAAGCGGCGACGATCGCGGTTGGCAACCCGCTATCCGACAAGGGGCGGGATCAGGTTTTCAAGGCACCGCTCGACATTGACGGGTTGCGCCTGATCGCCTGGCACGATGAAGTGTCCTATGACGAGGAACTCGGCGGCTTTCTGTTCTGGGGGTTCAAGGCGGAAGGCGATATCAACGCCGTGGCCAAGAAAATGAATGCGGTCCTGCCGGCTTCGGGAAAACTCGTGAATGCGGGCGACGTCTGGGTTCGCGCCGAAGTCCGCATGATTGGCGACCCGGCGGACGCCTGGCGACCGAACCGCGCTGGTAGCGGGACGGTGACTCCGAAGGGAAGCGTCGAGCGCGTACTCATGCTTGAGCGTGACGCCGATGGCCAGACCACTGTTCTTTGCACGCTCCAGGGATCGATTACGCCGCCGCTACTCCAGGCCCTGCGTCCCGATCTGACCATCGCCGAGTATCCGCAATGAAGCCGCGCATCTCAGCAACGTTGACCGCTGCCATCCTGGTTCTGCTTGCAGGCTGCGTCTCCACGCCGAAGACGGGTCTGGCGGATCGCTCGCCTGTGCGTGAGACGAGCGCTTGCCAGCAGACGGAAAACACGAAGTTCACCAAGGACGGTAAGGGCCTTGCCGATCCAGATCTGGTCATTCGGAATCTGTCCGCTTGTCTCCAAAGCTGGCCCGACGCGCCGAGGGGGTATCGGGCGGCGACGCTGCAAATGCGTGCCATCGGCTATGAGCAACTGAAGGATTATGCGCATGCCATTGCAGACCGCGAGGAGTCGTTGCGCTTGAAGCCGCCAAGCACGGGTTGGGACATTATCGACCTCGCAAGCAATTATCGGAGTATTGGGCAGTCTGAACGGGCGGTCGAACTGCTTCGGAAAATGCTCCAGGACAATTTGGGCCTCAGGGGCAAGGGCACGACCCCGGGCATGCCGAGCTATTATCATCTCGGCCGGGCGCTGGTCGAGCTGCAGCAGTGGTCGGGTGCCGCCGAGTCCTTTTCCGAAGGCATGCGCTACCAACAGGATTATGTGTGGGCATATGCCTATCGTGGTCTGGCCTATGACCGGATGGAGCAGCAGGCACTTGCGCAGGTCGACATCAACAAGGCACGCTCGTTGATCGGGGCGCTCAAACCGGACGCTCGTGAGGAAGCTCGCCAGACAATTAAGGAACCGCCATTTGCGGAATTGTTCGCAAAGTACCCTGAGCAAGGAAATTAGCGCGAGCCATGGACTTGGCCAGGTGCTATTGCAAGTTCATAGCACCTCCCAGGCACGCGCGCGTCAGGCCGGGCCGTCCCGCATCTGCGCCGCGCGGGCCAGCAGCATGTCGCGTTCGCGGGCGTTTCGGGTCATGCCGGCGGCGCGTTCGAAGGCCTCGCGCGCCTCGGCATGCCGGCCCAGCTTGGCCAGCAGGTCGCCGCGCACGCTGGGCAGCCAGTGGTAATTGGCCAGCGCGCCCTCGGCCTCCAGCGCGTCCACCAGGTCCAGCGCGGCCCGCGGGCCGAAGGCCATGCCGACCGCCACTGCCCGGTTCAGCTCCGCCACTGGCGAGGGCATGGCCTGGACCAGCGCGTCGTACAGCGCCACGATGCGCGGCCAGTCGGTGTCCTCGGCGCGACGGGCGCGGGCGTGGCAGGCCGCCAGCGCCGCTTGTAGCGCGTAAGGGCCGAGCGCGCCGCCCAGCGATTCGGCGCGCGCCAGCGCGGCCAGCCCGCGACGGATCAGCAGCGGATCCCAGCGGCCGCGGTCCTGGTCCATCAACAATACCGGCCGGCCCTGGGCGTCGGCGCGGGCGGCCAGGCGCGAGGCCTGCAGCTCCATCAGCGCGACCAGGCCGTGCGCCTCGCTGTCGCCGAGCGCCAATTGCGCCAGGATGCGGCCCAGGCGCAGCGCTTCGTCGCATAGCGCGGGCCGTGTCCAATTCTCGCCCGATGTGGCCGAATAGCCTTCGTTGAAGATCAGGTAGATCACTTCCAGCACCGAGGCCAGCCGCGCGGCGCGCTCGCCCGGGCCGGGCACTTCGAACGGCACGCGCGCGGCGGACAGGCTGCGCTTGGCGCGCACGATGCGTTGCGCGATGGTGGACTCGGAGGCCAGGAAGGCGCGCGCGATCTCGGCCGTCGACAGGCCGCCCAGCAGCCGCAGCGTCAGCGCCACGCGCGCCTCGGTGGACAGCAGCGGATGGCAGGCCGTGAAGATCAGCCGCAGCAGATCGTCGCCGATATCGTCCTGGCGCGCGGCGTCCAGCGCGTCGACGAAATCCGGTTCCACGTCGGCCTCCAGCGCCTGCAGCTCGTGGCCGATCTGCTCGTGCTTGCGGCTGTGCAGCGCGTCCAGCCGCAAGCGGTCGCGGGCGCGGTTCTTGGCGGTGGTCATGAGCCAGGCTCCGGGATTGTCGGGCACGCCGGACGCGGGCCAGCGTTCCAGCGCGGCGACCAGCGCGTCCTGCGCCAGCTCCTCGGCCAGGCCGACGTCGCGCACCAGCCGCGCCACGCCGGCGATGACGCTGGCGGCCTCGATCCGCCAGACCGCCTCGATGGCGCGGTGGGTGGCCAGCGCGGCCGGACTGTCCGGCGCGCCGGCGTCGGCCGAGGGCTTGTTGCCCCTCATGCCTGCGGCGGCACCGCGCCCGGCTCCATGTACACCAGTTCCCAGACATGGCCGTCCAGGTCCTCGAAGCCGTGCGAATACATGAAGCCGAGATCCTGCGGGCTGCGCGGCACCGCGCCGCCGGCGGCGCGCGCGCGGGCCACCAGCTCGTCGACATGGGCGCGGCTGTCGCAGGACAGCGCCACCAGCACCTCGGTGGATTGATGGGCGTCGGCCACCGGCTTGCCGGTGAAGGTCTTGAAGAAGTCCGTGACCAGCAGCATCACGAACAGATTCTCGCCCGCGACCAGGCAGGCGCCCTGGTCATTGGTGAACTGCGGATTGAACTCATAGCCCACGCTGCGGAAGAAGGCCTGCGATTTCTTCATGTCGCGGATCGGCAGGTTGACGAACATATGCTTGTGCATGGCAATTCCTGGTGTCTGATGTCGAAGGAAAAAACGGTATCCAATACGCCCAGCTCGCCCCGGACCGGGGTCGCACGGAGCCGGCTCCGCCGGGCCGTAGCGACGCCCCTGGGGGAGCGCGTAGCGCTCGGGGGGGGCTTCTACTGTTGTCCGTTGCCAGGAATGTCGCGGAACCGTTCGATGGCGGGGCTGGGCGCGAAATCCTCCAGCTCGTACAGCTGCCGCACCTCGACCGAGCAGGGCTGGCCGGGGAAGGGTGAGGGAAAGCGTAGCGCCCATTGCATGGCTTCCTCGCGCGAGCGGGCCTGGATCATGGTGTAGCCGGCGATCAGCTCCTTGGTTTCGGCGAAGGGGCCGTCCAGCACCTTGCGTTCGCCCTGGGCATCGTAGTGGACGCGCCAGCCCCTGGACGAGGGCAGCAGGCCGTTGGCGTCCAGCAGCACGCCGGCCTTGGACAAGGCCTCGTGGTAATTCACCATCGCGGCAAGCAGGCTTTCTTCGGGCATGCGGCCGGCTTCGCTGTCGGCGGTGGCGCGGACCATGATCATGAATCGCATTTCTGAGTCTCCGGGAGGGAAAGATCCAGGCCCGGATCCGGGCTTGGATCGGGGCTTGTACTGGCACGACGAACGGAGAGGATGCAGATCGACAGTCCGCTTGTATTCCTGGGGTAAACCCCTAGAAAAAAATCCCGCGACGGGTGTCGAGGGACGGGGCGATACGGGTTCAGGAGAACGGCGCGCTAGGCGCCGCCAGGCCTGGTCGCCAGCACTTCCGGATTGACCACATGGATCGGCTGGCCGGCGGCATAGGACACGATCTGGTCGAACACGTCGGAGAATTGGGTCTCGTATTCGTCCTCCGTGACATAGCCGATGTGCGGCGTGCAGATCACGTTGGGCAGGTTCAGGAGCGGATGCCGGGTGTCGCGCAGCGGCTCTTCCTCGTACACGTCCACCGCCGCCATGCCGGGCCGGCCGGCGCGCAGCGCCTGTTCCAGCGCGCCCGGCGCGATCAGGCCGGCGCGGCTGGTGTTGACCAGCAGAGCGCCGGGCTTCATGCGCGCCAGGTCATCGGCCGTGACGATGCCGCGCGTGTCCTTCACCAGTCGCATGTGCAGCGACAGCACGTCGCAGGCCTCGAAGAAGGCGGCCTTTCCCGGCGCCGTGTCCCAGCCCTCGTCGCGGGCGCGCTGGCGCGAGGCCTCGCGGGCCCAGACCAGCACCTTCATGCCGAAGGCCGCGCCGTAGCGCGCCACTTCCGCGCCGATCCGGCCATAGCCGTAGATGCCCAGGGTGCGCCCGCGCAGCGTGCGGCCCACGCCGATCTGCCAGTCGCCGGCCTGCAGCGCCTTCATCTGCTGCGGGATCTGGCGCATGGCGGCCAGCGCCAGCCCCCAGGTCAGCTCGGCGGCGGCATAGGACGGCGTGCCGGCGTGCTGGTTCGAGGACACGATGACGCCATGCGCGGTACAGGCGGCGATGTCGATATGCGGATAGACGCTGCGCTGGCTGATCAGCTTCAGGCGCGGCAGCTGGGCGATCAACGGCGCCAGGATCTGGGTGCGCTCGCGGATCAGCACCAGCGCGTCGGTGTCGCGCAGCCGCTCGGCCAGCGCGTCCGTGTCCTGCACGTGGTCGTTCCACACGGTGACCGCGTGGCCGTCCAGCTTGCGGAAACAGGGCAGGCCCCGCAGCGTGTCGAAGTAATCGTCGAGGATGGTGATGTTCATGTCGGTCTCCCTGGCTGTGCCGGCATTGTGGACGCGACGAGCGGCGCACGTAAAATGAAATTAATTGCCCGATTGATGCATTTTTCTCATGAAAATAGACGTGCTCGGCGTGCAGGCTTTCGTCGCGGTGGCGGACCACAAGAGCTTTCGCCGGGCGGCGGGCGAACTCAGCATCACCCAGACGGCGCTCAGCCGCCGCCTGCAGAACCTGGAGTCCTTCCTGGGCGTGCGGCTGGTCGAGCGCAGCACCCGCTCGGTGGCGTTGACGCCGCCAGGCGAGAGCTTCCTGCCGCAGGCGCGCCGGCTGCTGACCGACCTGGCCGCCGCGCTGACCGAGATCCGCGAAACCGGCAAGGCCAGGCGCGGCGACGTCACCATTGCCTGCGTGCCGACCATTGGCGTGCACTACCTGCCGCAGATCCTGCAGCGCTATAGCGCCGATCATCCGCAGAACCGCGTCAAGGTGCTGGATCACTCCTCGGCGGTGGTGGCCCAGGCGGTGCTGACGCGCGAGGCGGAGTTCGGCATCAACATCGCCGAGTCGCATCCGCCCTCGCTGGAAAGCGTGCCGCTGCTGCAGGACGATTTCGTGCTGATCTGCCGCGATGACCATCCGCTGGCGGGCCTTGAGGCGCTGCCTTGGAAGGCATTGGAAGGACACCGGCTGATCTTTCCCGGCGCCAGCAGCAACAACAGGCCCTTGCTGGACCATGCGCTGGCGGAAAGCCAGCTGGAGCTGTCAGCCTTCTACGAGGTGCAGCGCAGTTCGACGGCCGTCGGGCTGGTGGCGGCGGGCGCCGGCATCGCGGTGGCGCCCAGGCTGGCCTGGCAGGCGGGCTCGTATCCGGGCCTGCGCGTGGTGACGTTGCACACGCCGACGGTCAGGCGCACGTTTTCGTTGCTGAGCCGCAAGGGCGCTGTGCTGTCGCCGGCGGCGCAGGCGCTGCACGACCTGATCCTGAAGCATGGCCGGCAGGCGCCTGCCGGGTCGCGGCGCGTTGGCAAGGGCGGCTGAGGTTGCCAGAGGAGAAAGACGGGGGCGCGGCTACTGAGCAGGCTGGCGAGGCATTCATGGAGCGGTCGAAGCCGACTCAAAGAAAGCAGGGGCCCAGCTCGCGCACTTCCACGGTGGCCCAGGCGGCGGCCGGGCATTCGGCGGCCAGCGCCAGCGCTTCCTCGCGCGTGTCGCAATCCAGCAGGAAGAAGCCGCCGATCATTTCCTTGGCCTCGGCGAAGGGGCCGTCGACCACGCTGCGCTCGCCGTCGCGCACGCGCAGGCGCACGCCCTCGGCGTCGGATTTCAGCGATTCGGCGCGTTGCAGCAGGCCGCGCTCGTTCAGGCTTTCGGCATAGCGCAGCATGGCGCCATAGGCCTCGCGGCCTTGTTCGGGCGTGCGCTCGGCGCGTTGGCCGACCGGTTCGACGATCAGGAGCAGATAGGACATGGAGGGAGGTTCCTGGCGCAGGGCAGGCCGCCAGCTTAGCGCCGTTCGCGGCCGGCGGCGAGAGGCGCCGCCGCCCGCCGCCGCTCAGGACTTGGCCGGCGCGGGCGCCGGCGCGGCCTTGGGCGGCTGCGTGATGTCCATGATCAGCTCGACGCGGCGGTTGGCGGCGCGGCCGGCCGGCGTTTCGTTGCTCTCGATGGGTCGCGTTTCGGCATAGCCCACCGCGCGCAGGCGGCCGGCGGACACGCCGTCGCGCACCAGCTCGCGCAGCACGCTGGTGGCGCGGCTGCTGGACAGCTCCCAGTTCGAGGCGAACTGGCGGGTCTGGATCGGCACCGTGTCGCTGTGGCCCTCGACCGAGACCTGGTACTCGTTCTTGTTCAGGATCGCCGCCAGCCGCTTGATCACGTCCAGCCCGGCGGGGCTGAGCGTGGCCTGGCCCGAGGCGAACAGCAGCTCGTTGCTGATGCGAAAGCTCACCGATTGCTCGTTGACGATCACGTCCACCGATTTGCCCAGGTCGGCCAGTCCCAGCGACTCCTTGGACGGGGCCTTCAGCGGCGGGGCGGCCTCGGCGACGATCTCGCCGTCGCTTGCCGTGGCCGGCGCGGCCGCCTGGGCCGTGGCCTCGGGCGCGGCCCATTCGGGCGGAATGGCGACCTTGTCGAACTCGGAATATTCGCCGTCGTAGGCGGGCAGGCCGCTGGCGGCCAGCGAGCCGACCAGCTCGACCGGTTTGCTCTCGCCGGGGAAGCCGTGCAGGCGCGAGATGGCCAGCATCACCACCAGCATGGCCAGCAGCAGCGTGATCAGGTCCAGGTAGCTCAGCAGCCAGTTCTCGGAATCCTGCTCGACCGCCTCGTCCACGTGCCAGCGCGCGTAGCGGTCCTTGCCGCCGGCGCTCTTGCTCTGGCTCATGCGCCAGCCGCTGTTCTCGGCGGCCTTCTGCGCGCGCAGCTGGGCCTGGCGGGCCTGTTCGATCCGCTGCGCCAGGGAGGGAGAAATCAGGCTCATTGGCGCGCGGCGGCGGGGCGGGCGATGGACACGGGACGGGCGCCGGCCTTGACCTGGCCTTCGGTCCTGGCCGGCTGCGCGGCGGGGGCGCCGCCGTCATAGATCTCGTCCTCGACGTGCATGACGAAGGAATTGAGGGTCTCGCGCACGACGGCCGGGCCGCGCTTCTCGCACATCATGGCGATGCCTTGCAGCACCATGTTCATGGATTCGACGCGGCGGGCGGTGCGGCGCTCCAGCTTGACCGCGATGGGCTTGCACACCAGGTTGGCCAGCAGGATGCCGTAGAACGTGGTCATCAGGCCGATCGCCAGCTGCTGGCCGATGGTCTGCATGCTGCCGTCGCCCAGGATGGCCATCAGGTTGATCAGGCCCACCAGCGTGCCCAGCATGCCGAAGGCCGGGGCGAAGGTGGCCATGACGCGGAACATCTGCGCCTCGGCCTGTTCGCGCGCGCGCAGCCGCGCCACGCGCCATTGCAACAGCTCGATGATCTGGTCTTCCGGGGTGTTGTCGATGATGAGCTGCACGCCGGTGCGCAGGAAGGGGTTCGAGACCTTCTTCAGCTCCTGTTCGACCTTGTGCACGTCGGTGTTCATCCACAGCTGGGCCATGTTCACCAGCTCGTCGATGTCGCGCTGCTGGTCGTGCTGGTCGTTGCGGAACACGGTGCGCACCAGCTTGAACACGCGCACCACCTCGGACAGCGGGTAGGCGATGAAGAGCGCGGCGCAGGTGCCGCCCAGCACGATGGCCAGGCCCGGCAGATTGAAATACATGCCGGGGTTGGTGGCGGACAGCGCCACCACGATGATCAGGGTGAGCAGGCCGACGGCGGCCCCGATGACGGTAGACGGATTCATGGATCTGGCCCGAAGGGAAGGCGCTGCGCGGACGCAGCGCTGGATGCTGGGGCATTCTAGCCAGGGCGGGCCGCCTTCAATCGGCGGGAAAACGGGGCGAAAAGGGCGGTAAGCGGCGGCTTGGCGCGGGCGGCGGGGAGCAGGAGCGCCGTGAGCAAATCGGGGACGCATGGAGGGGCGCAATCGCCGGAGCCGCCCGCGCCGGCCGTCCGTTCGCAAGGCCAGCCCCTGGCGTCAGCGGTTGCGGCGCGCCAGCCACTCCTCGCGGCTGATTTCCCACAGCTCGCTCGGATGGCGGCCGCTGACATAGCCGCGTTCCTCGGTGCGCAGCAGCCGCATGCCGGATTTCTCGGAGATGCGGCGCGAGGCGGCGTTAGGCGCGGCTTTGGGCGCGCGCAGCAGCGGTTTGCCCAGCGTCTCGAACCAGTAGCCGGTCACGGCCTCGCAGGCCTCGCTCATGTAGCCCCGGCCCTGCCAGGCCGGCGCCAGCCAGAAGCCGCGATGATTGTCCGGCTCGTCGTCCATCAGGCTGATCACGCCGATCAGCGCCTCGGGCGCGGCCTGCTCGCGGATCGACCAATGCCACTGCTGGCCGCGCGCCATGGCGGGCAGGGCCAGGTTCTCGACGAAGTGGCGCGCGCCGTCGGGCGGATAGGGCCAGGGAATCTGGTCGGCCAGGTAGCGCACCACTTCCCATTGCGGAAACAGGCGCTGGATGGCGTCGGCGTCTTCGCGCGCCAGCGGGCGCAGGATCAGGCGGGGGGTGTGCAGGACGGGCAGGTCTGGGGCGGACATGGGACGGGGCGGGCGTGGCGCCGGGTGCGGCGTGTAATGGCGGGAATGCGACGGCGAGGGATAGCAGGCGGGAAAAGGGGGCGCGGCCAGGGGAAATGTATATCATGACGGCCTGAGCGACGCGTCCGCGCGGCCGTCGCGGCATTGGAGAAAGACTGTGAATACCCCCAACGAAAACGTCAGCATGGCGCTTTTCTGCGACTTCGAGAACGTGGCGCTGGGCGTGCGCGATACCCGCTACCAGAAGTTCGACATCCGGCCGGTGCTGGAACGCCTGCTGCTCAAGGGCAGCATCGTGGTCAAGAAGGCCTATTGCGACTGGGAGCGCTACAAGGAATTCAAGGCCCCCATGCACGAGGCCAATTTCGAGCTGATCGAAATCCCCCACGTGCGCCAGTCCGGCAAGAACTCCGCCGACATCCGCCTGGTGGTGGACGCGCTGGACCTTTGCTACACCAAGTCCCACGTCAATACCTTCGTGATCATCAGCGGTGATTCCGATTTCTCGCCGCTGGTGTCCAAGCTGCGCGAGAACGACAAGAAGGTGATCGGCGTGGGCGTCAAGCAGTCCACCTCCGACCTGCTGATCGCCAATTGCGACGAATTCATCTTCTATGACGACCTGGCCCGCGAAGGCCAGCGCGCCGCCGAGTCGCGCCGCGACAGCCGCGACAGCCGTGGCGCCGGCGGCGGCCAGCGCCGCACGCCGGAAGAGGAGCGCCGCCGCAAGGAAGAACAGGAAGCCCGCAAGACCCAGGCGGTCGAGCTGGTGGTCGAGACCTTCGACGCGCTCATGGCCGAGCGCGGCGACGGCGACAGGATCTGGGCTTCGGTGCTGAAGGACGCGCTCAAGCGGCGCAAGCCCGATTTCAACGAGTCCTACTACGGCTTCCGCGCCTTCGGCAACCTGCTGGAAGAGGCGCAGTCGCGCGGCTTCCTGGACGTGGGCCGCGAGGAAAAGTCGGGCACCTATGTGTACCGCGACAGCGCCCATGGCCGTCCGGCGCCGCGCCAGGGCGTGCGCGCCGCGGCCTTGCAGCCGGCGGATGAGGCCGTTGCCGCCGCCACGCAGGAAGCGTCCGCCGAACCGGCGCAAGGCGCCGCGCGGGGTTCGCGCGGCGGCCAGCAGGAGGGCGCCAAGGGCCGGTCGGGCCGCGATCGCAAGCGCGGCGGCCGCCGTGACGCCGAGCGTGCGCAGGATGATGGGGCGGCGGATGGCGACCGCGAACCGGCGCAGGACGCCGCGCGCGCGGCCACGCCCGTGTTGCCGTGGGAGGATGCTGAATCCTGGGAAGGCGAGCAGGCGCAAGCGGGAGACGAATCCCGCGCCAGCGCCGGCTTCGCGTCCACGCGGCCGTCGCAAGCCGCGCCGGACCTGCGTTCGGACGCCGCCGCGCATGCGCAGGACGACAGCCAGGCAACGCAGGATGGCTCGGCCGATGCCGACACGCCCGCCGCCGTCCAGGCGACCGCGAAACCGGCCGCCAAGCGTGCCGCCAAGACCCCGCGCCGCGCCGCCGGCCGGGGCAAGGCCGCCAAGACGGCGGGCGACACCATGGCCGCCGACGACGGCGCGACTGGCGACAAGGCCGGCGTTGCCGCGCCGGCGCCTGCCGCTACCGCCGACGCGCCGGCGCCGGACGAGGCCAAGCCCGCGCGCAAGACCGCCGCGCGTCCGCGTCGTCCGCGCAAGACGGCCGCGTCCTCGGACGCCTGAGTCCGGTCGCTGTGCCCGGCGCAAGGGTCGGCTACGCGCCGCCCGGCGCGTAGCGTCCCGGCGTCACGCCATGCTCGCGCTTGAACATGGCGATGAAGGCGCTGACGTTGTCATAGCCCAGGTCCAGCGCCACCGTGGTCACGGCGGCGCCCGCCGCCAGCATTTCCAGCGCCCGCATCAGGCGGGCGCGCTGCCGCCACGCGCTCAGCGTCAGGCCGGTCTCCGCCAGGAAATGCCGCGCCAGCGTGCGCGGCGCCATGCCGATCCAGTCGGCCCATTGGGCCAGCGTGCGGGTGTCGGCGGGATCGTCCGACAGGGCCAGCGCTAGCCGTTGCAATCGGGCTTCGGCGGGTAGCAGCAGGGCGTCGGCCGCTTGCGGTTGGTCGCGGATCTCGTCGCGGATCACTTCGACCACGCGCCGGCGCGGCGCGTCCCGCGCATCGCCGTCCCAGGAGGCCGCGCGCTCCACGGCGGCCAGCAGCAGGGCGGACGCCGCCAGTGCGCGCGGCGCCGACGGCAGGCCGGCGCAGGCCGCTGGGCTCAGGTAGACGCTGTAGCCCGAATATGGCCCGTGCGAGCGCAGCCCATGCGGCCAGCCTGGAGGAATCCACACCGCCTGAGAGGGCGGCGCGACCCATTGCCGGTCGCCGGCATAGACCGTGATCAGGCCCCGGCGCGCGCCCAGCAACTGGCCGCGCGCGTGGCGGTGCATGGCGGTGTCGCGCAGCTCGGCATCATCGCGTCGCACGGCGATGGCGCGCGGACCGCGCGGGGAACGCGCCAGGGCGGGATCGAGCAGGGGAGCGGGCGGAGTCGGCGTTGGCATGAGTGCGGTATCGAATGACCAGAATACGCCAGTCTTGCCGGCGCGACGCGCCTATCGTAGCGCCAGTGCCCGCAGCGCGCGCCATCACGGCGGCCCGGGCGCGGCAAGGAGCCGATATGAAAGCGCAAGACGTACTGCCCGATGACGTGAACCAGGGCGAATTCCAGGGCGTGATGGTGCGCAAGGGCACGGTGGGCGCGTTCCTGGCGAATGCGCGCGCCTGGTGCGACGCCGCCGCCACGCGGGAGCGCCGCGAGGCCGCCGGGCGCGACATTGCGGAGGCCTTGCCCGCCTTGCGCGCGCTGGGCCTGTTCGAGGTATTGCAGCTGCGTGATCCGGCGCTGCGGGCCTGGATCGAGGCGCATGAGGCGGATGAGGCGACCAAAGCGGTAGCGGCGCTGGCGCGGGAAGTGATCGCATAAGGGGGCGAGATGCCGGCTGGCGGCGATCGCGGGCGCGCACCCGTGGCGCGATGCATTAACCGCCCCTGATCTATCATCCAGGGTTTGCGGCGGGCGCGGGGCGTGGGCCCCGATGCCTGCCGCGGTTCCGGTGCCTTTCATGCAATACGTCCTGGTCAGTTCCTGTCTGCTGGGCAACCCCGTGCGCTACGACGGCCGCGGGGTGCCCGTCGATCATCCCGTGCTGGCGCGCTGGCGCGCCGAGGGCCGCGTCGTGTCCGTCTGCCCCGAGGTCGCTGGCGGCATGCCCATTCCCAGGCCGCCCGCCGAGATCGAGCCGGGGGCCGATGCCGCCGCCGTGCTGGCCGGCCGCGCCCGCGTGGTCGCGGTCAATGGCGAGGACGTCACCGCCCCGTTCGTGCAGGGCGCGGGCATGGCGCTGGACGCCGCGCGACGCCAGGGCATTCGCGTCGCCGTGCTCAAGCAGGGCAGTCCGTCCTGCGGCAGCGCCTATGTGTATGACGGCCGTTTCCAGGGACAGCGCCAGCCCGGCCAGGGCGTGACGGCCGCGCTGCTGCGCGAAGCGGGCTTGCAGGTGTTCAGCGAGCAGCAATGGGACGAGGCGCAGGCCTGCCTGCTGGCGCTGGAAGACGCCGGGGAACCCTGACCATGGGCGAGCTGCTGGCGGCCGTGGGGATCGGGGCCTGCGCCTGGCTGGCGTGGCGCTTCCTGGCGACCACGGCGGGCCGCCGGCGCGGCGTGGCGGCGGCAGGGGCCGGGGCGTGCCTGCTCCTGTCGGCCTTCTGCTTCTGGCTTTGGTACGACCTGTACCTGATACGCGACTTCAACGAGCTGGGCCGGGACTACGATCCGGTGGATCAGGTCGTCTATACGGACAGTGGCTTCGTGTGGATCGTGCCGGCGCTGCTGTTGCTGGCCGCCGGCGCGTGGCTGGCCTGGCGGGCCAGGCGGCGCTGAGGGCGGCCGCCCGGCCTGGCAGTCAGTTGGCGCGGTAGCCGCGGCTGTTCATGCAGGAATCCAGCGCGCGGTTGTAGGAGTCCACCATGACCTGCGTGGTCCATTGCGAGATGGTGGCCGGGTCGTAGCCGCTCTGGTTGATGGCCCAGCGCTGGCAATCGGTGGACGCGTTGGCCAGCGCATTGTCGGCGGGACTCTGCTGTTGATACTGCACCGGCGCGTACTGTTGCGGCGCGGCTGCGTAGACGGGCGCGGCATAGACAGGCGCCGAATAGACCGGCGCGGCATAAACCGGAGGGCTGGTGTAGGCCACGCCGGGCGCGTAGACGCCGGCCTGCGCGTAGCTCGGCTCCGAGTTGGCCGCCAGGTACAGCCCGGCGGCGGCCAGCGCCACCGCGCCGCCTATCCACCAGCCGCTGGCGCTGCCGCCGCGATAGTGATCGTGATGGTGATACCTGCCGGCGAAGGCCGGCGAACTTGCCAGGGCCAGTGCCAGCGCCGCGCTGACCAGTCGGCCTGAAAACCGCTTCATGATTCGTGCTCCCGAGTCGCCCAGGCCCGGCGATGCGCTGAGAACTGTGGCGATGACGCTACTTTACCGCCGCGGCGCGGAAATAGATGTGTCAATGGTTACCCGCATTTCAGCGGATTTCAGGACTTGGGCGGACGGTCCTTGCTCGCGCCCGGATCGTCGCAAGTTTGCGACGATCCGGGCGTCAGCGTGATCGTCGGCCGCGCGTCGAAGTCGTCCGACGACGTCAGCAGCGTGCGATAGGTCGCATAGCCCGGTTTCTCCACGCACCAGTTCCAGAAAAAGATCGTCCGGCCATGGATCATCAGCGATTCGGCACGCCATTCGCTGTGATTCTCGAATGAGGCGACGCCGTCCTCGCCGCTGCGCTGTTCATCGCGCCAGCGTTCCCGGCCATAGGGATAGGAGGAGGTGATCAGGATCACGCGGGCGTCCGCCAAGGGCCTGGACTGCTCGTCGATCACGGTGGCGCGGGCCTGCGGCTGCAGCGTCTTGTACGCCGGGTACGGAATGCAGCCGCCCAGCAACAAGGGCGCGGCCAGCAGGGCTGCGCGCAGCGAAAAAAATGGGAGACGGAACGGTCGACGCAACAGTCGATACATATTGGCGGTGTGGCAATACAGGGAAACAGTGGTCAAAAGAATACGAAGGTAGTATTTTCTCGCGACTAGCAAGGCAAGACCATTCATGAGTACGGCACGACCCCCATCTTTATCGCAAGACCCGCGCCTGACGAAAGGCGAACGCACCAGATTGCAGCTTTTGGAAGTGGCCGCGGCGGAATTCGCCGAACGCGGCTTCCAGCATACCCGGATCAGCGACATTGTCGCCCGCGCCGGCGTGACGCAGCCGGTCTTCTATCAATACTTCACCAGCAAGCAGGCGGCCTATGACGAACTCGTCGGCATGTTCGCCGAGCGCCTGCGCGGCATCATCGGCCAGGAGCGCGAGCCCGGCGCGCCGGGTTCGGGGCTGGACGAGCGCGTGCGCGCCAGCGTCGGCGGCCTGCTGGCCATCTTGCGCGAGAATCCCAACCTGACCCGCATCGGCTTCTTCCAGGCCGATTCGGCCGAGGATCTCAAGGACGAACTGGCGCGCATGATCGCGGCCAGGGTGCGCCTGGAGCAGCAGGCCGGCCTGTTCCGCGCCGAGGTTTCGGCCGAGCTGTTCGCGCATGCGCTGATGGGCATCATCGAACGTTTCGTGCGCCAGGCGCCGGGGCAGGAATCCTCGACGCTGTCGGGATTCATCTCGGACCTGCTGCTGGACGGCGCGCGCCGCCGCGCGGCGCCGGCGGGCATGCCCGCCTGACGCTCCGCCCGCACTGACGGATCCCTGAACGCAGGCATGGCGCGTGGCACGGCTTCGGCGCCGGCGCGTCCCATGGCGCGGGCTTCTGGCAATATGTGCCGTCCGGCGCAGACGCCGCCCGCAACGCCACAAGGGAACCGCCATGAATTACCGCAGACTGGGAAACAGCAATCTCCGCGTATCGCCGCTGTGCCTGGGCACCATGATGTTCGGCGAACAGACGCCGGACGACGAGGCCGCGCGCATCGTCGCGTCGGCGCGCGAACAGGGTGTGAATTTCATCGACACGGCCGATGTCTATAACGACGGTCGTTCCGAACAGGTGCTGGGCAGGCTGCTCAAGGGCCAGCGCCATGACTGGGTGCTGGCCAGCAAGATCGGCAACGCCATGGGCCAGGACCCCAACCAGGCGCATTATTCGCGCCAGTGGCTGGTGCGCGGCGTCGAGGCCAGCCTGGCGCGGCTGGACACCGATTTCCTGGACATCCTGTACCTGCACCGCGACTACCACGAGGAAAACCTGGAAGAGGCCGTGTGGGCGCTGGGCGACCTGATCCGCGCCGGCAAGCTGCGCGGTTTCGGTCTGTCGAACTTCCGAGGCTGGCGCATCGCCGAGGTCATCCGGTTGTGCGCACAGCTGGGCGTGCCGCAGCCGGTGGTCTGCCAGCCGTACTACAACATGCTCAACCGTGGCCCCGAGGTCGAGATCCTGCCCGCCTGCGGCCACTATGGCCTGGGCGTGGTGCCGTACAGCCCGATCGCGCGCGGCGTGCTCACGGGCAAGTACCTGCCGGGCCAGGCCCCCGGGGCGGACACGCGCGCCGGTCGTGGCGACCGCCGCATCCTGGCCACCGAGTTCCGCGAGGAATCGCTGCGGATCGCGCAGCGGCTGGTCGAGCATGCCGCCGCGCGCGGCGTGCAGCCCGGCCCCTTCGCCACCGCCTGGGTGCTGGCCAATCCGCTGGTCAGTTCGGTGATCGCCGGCCCGCGCACGCTGGCGCAGATGCAGGACTACTACGCCGCGCTGGACCTGCGCATCACGCCCGAGGACGAGACGCTGGTGGACGATTGGGTCACGCCGGGTCACGCTTCCACCCACGGCTACAACGATCCCAACTATCCGTTCCACGGCCGGCCGGTCCCCCGCGCCTGACTCCGCCGCGTCCGATCAGCCATGCGCACAGCGCCGACACCAGGCCCGCGAACAGCACGTACAGGCAGATCAGCCAGGGCTGGCCGCCGCCGCTCTTGAGCAGGGCGGTGGCGATGATGGGCGTGATGCCCGAGGCGAAGATGCCCGAGAACTGATAGACGAAGGAGATGCCGGTGTAGCGCACCTTGGCGTCGAACAGCTCGCAGAACAGCGCGGCCTCCGGCCCGTAGACGGCGGCGTAGAAAATGCCGAAGGGCACGATGATGGCCAGCCACACCAGCATCACGCTGCCCTGGCTGTTGAGCATCAGCCAGAAGCCCGGGAAGGACGCCGCCGCCGTGATCAGCGAGCCCCAGAAATACACGCGGGTGCGGCCGACGCGGTCCGACAGCCGGCCGAAGAAGGGGATGAACACGCACATCACCAGCGCCGCCGCCATCACGCCGGTCAGCGCCTGCGTGCGCGTGATCTGCACGGTCTGGGTCAGGTACGAGATCGAGAAGACCCCGAACACATTGAAGAACACGCCGTCGATGTAGCGCGCGCCCATGCCCTTGAGCACATTGCCCGGATAGCGCCGCAGCATGTCGAAGAAGGGAATGCGGCTCTCGGCGTTGCGCGCCTTGACCTCGGAGAACTCGGGCGTCTCCTTGATGTTGAGCCGGATGTACATGCCCACCAGCACCATCGCGGCCGAGGCCAGGAAGGCGACGCGCCAGCCCCAGGCCATGAACTGCGCGTCGGTGAGCAGGGTGGATAGCAGCGCCACCGTGCCCGAGGCCAGGCACAGGCCGATGGCCAGCCCGATCTGCGGCAGCGAGGCGTAGAAGCCTTTCTTCTCCGGCGGCGCGTACTCATAGGCCATCAGCACCGCGCCGCCCCATTCGCCGCCCAGCCCGATGCCCTGGAACACGCGCAAGAGCAGCAGCAGCACGGGCGCCCAGATGCCGATGCTGTCGTAGGTGGGCACCAGGCCGATCAGGAAGGTCGACACGCCCATGATCATCAGCGTCATCACCAGCATGCTCTTGCGGCCGATGCGGTCGCCGAAGTGGCCGAAGATCAGCCCGCCCAGCGGACGCGTGATGAAGCCGACCGCGAAGGTGGTGTAGGCCAGCATGGTCGACACCAGCGGGTCGTCCGTGGGGAAGTACAGCTTGTTGAACACGATGCCGGCGACGACGCCGTACAGGAAGAAGTCGTACCACTCGATGGTGGCGCCGATCAGCGAGGCGGTGACGACTCTGCGCACCGCCGCTACGTTCTGCTTGGCCATGTCTGCTCTCCTCTGGTGGATGGCCGGGCGGTCTGCGCCGCGCCTGGCCGTTGGGGGTGCTACGGTTGGACTGGCGGATGCCGCATCATCGGGCTGCCGTGGCGCCGGCCTCGCCCGTCCGCGTGCATGCCTCCAGCGAGGCGGCGCCTGGCGTCGCGGGCAGGGACTGTTCCTGCAATATGAATTCGGCCGCGCGCTCGGCCAGCATGATCACGGGCGCGTTCGTGTTGCCCGACACCAGCGTCGGCATGACCGAGCAGTCGACCACGCGCAGCCCGGCCACGCCGCGCACGCGCAGCCGCTCGTCCACCACCGCCAGCGGATCGTCGGCCGGCCCCATCTTGGCCGTGCCCGAAGGATGAAAGATGGTGGCGCCGTATTCGCGGCAGAAGTGCAGGATCTCGTCGTCGTCGCGCACCTCGGGGCCGGGCCGGAACTCGCGTTTCATCAGCCCGGCCAGCGGCTCGGCGGCCGCCAGCCGGCGCGCGTATTTGACCGCATCCACCGCCATGCGGCGGTCCAGCTCGGTGGACAGGTAGTTCGGCTGCATGGACGGGGCCTCGAAGGGATCGGCGCTGCGCAGCCGCACATGGCCGCGCGAGCTGGGCCGCAACTGGCACACCGAGTAGGTGCAGCCCGAGAACGGATGCACCTTGCCGCCGGCCATGTCGGCCGACAGCGTGGCGAAATGGAACTGCGTGTCCGGCGTGGCGCTGGCCGGATCCACGCGGCAGAACAGGCCGCCCTGGTTGATGCCGACCGCCAGCGGCCCGTCGCGGAACAGCAGCCATTGCAGGCCGATGCGCGCGCGCCCGGCCAGCGTGCGCAGCTGGTCGTTGGTGGTGATGGGACGGCGGGTCTCGTAGATCAGCCGGATCTGCAGATGGTCCTGCAGGTTCTCGCCCACGCCCGGCAGGTCGCGCACCACGCCGATGCCGTGCTGGCGCAGCAGCGCCGCCGGCCCGACCCCGGACAGCTGCAGCAGCTGCGGCGATTGCAGCGCGCCGGCGCACAGCAGCACCTCGCGCCGGGCTCGCAGCGTGCGCACCTCGCCGTCGACGCGGTAGCGCACGCCGCAGGCGCGGCGGCCCTCGAACAGCACGGCCATGGCGTGGGCGCCGGTCTGCACGCGCAGGTTGGGCCGGCCCTCGGCCGGACGCAGGTAGGCCACGGCGGTGGAGCAGCGCCGGCCGTGGCGCGTGGTGAGCTGGTAATAGCCCGCGCCTTCCTGTTCGCCGGTGTTGAAGTCGCGCACGCGCGGCACGCCCAGGCCGGCGGCGGCCTCGATCATGGCCTCGACCAGCGGATGCGGCGTCTTGATCGAGGTGGCGCTCAGCGGGCCGCCCACGCCGCGCGTCGGGCTCTCGCCCAGGTCGTTGTCCTCCAGCCGGCGGAAGTAGGGCAGGCAGTCTTCCCAGCGCCAGCCGGGATTGCCGGCGGCGGCCCAGGCATCGTAGTCGGCGCGCTGGCCCCGGATATAGATCAGGCCATTGATGGCGCTGGAGCCGCCCAGCGTGCGGCCGCGCGGCCAGTAGATGCGGCGGCCCAGCATGTTGGGATCGGGATCGGTGTAGTAGCCCCAGTTCACTTCCTTGTGGAACATGGTCTTGCCGTAGCCGATGGGGATGTGTATCCACGGATAGCGGTCGCGCGGACCGGCCTCCAGCAGGCAGACGGCATGCGCGCCGTCCTCGCTCAGCCGGTTGGCCAGCACGCATCCGGCCGAACCGGCGCCCACCACGATGTAGTCCACTGTGTCCGACATGCCGCCTGTCTCCCTGGCGCCCGGGCCTGCGCAAGCGCGCGTCCGCCACGACGCGTTTTTTCCTGCTTGCCGGGGCCGGGGGCGCTTATATACTGGCCGGGTTCCTCGCGGCGCGAGCACGGCCCGCGAGGCTTGAGGCGATTCTAGGAAGCGCGCGCGCCGGGCCAAGCGCAATCGGCGCGCGGGGCGGGAAATGGAACAGAACATGGGGCTTCGGTTTCAAAATCGCAGTGCAGCATCGCGGGACGGCGCCGATGGCGGCATCCAGGACGGCCGGGACGAGGACGCCGGGTCGCGGCTGGAGGAGGCGCGCAGCCTGCGCGCCCTGCATGTGCTGGACCATCTGGCCCGGGCCCAGCATCCGCCCACGCTGGCCCAGCTGGCGCAGCGTCTGGCCATGCCCAAGACCACCCTGATGCGGCTGCTGGCCGCGATGCAGCGCGCCGGCTTCGTCGCCGCCACGCCGGTCGAGCGCGGCTACGTGCCGGGGCCGCAGGCCGGCGCGCTGGCGCTGGCCACGCTGCGCGCCTCGGCCTACACGCGCGCCTGCCGCGCGGTGCTGGCGCAGCTGGCCGGCACGCTGGGAGAGACCTGCAACCTGACCGCGCCGGACGGCGACCGCGTCATCTACATGGAGCGCGTTGAAACCGCCGAGCCGTTGCGGCTGATCTTCGCGGTGGGCAGCCACGTGCCCATGCACTGCACCGCCAGCGGCAAGCTGTTCCTGGCCTCGATGAGCCGGCTGGAACGCGCGCGCGTGGTGGCTCGGCTGCCGCTCACGCGCAACACGCCGCGCACGCTGACCCGGCCCGAGCAGCTGGAGGAAGAGCTGGAGCGCCTGGCCGCGCGCGGCATTGGCATCGACAACGAGGAGTTCGTGCGCGGCATGAGCGCGGTGGCGGTACCGGTGCGCGACGAGGAAGATCGCGTGGTGGCGGCCGTGGCCTGCCATGCGCCGACGGCGCGGGTGATGCTGGACGATCTGCTGCGCGCCGTGCCGGTGATGCAGCGGGCGGCCGAGGCCATGCGCGAGGTGTTCTCGCAGCGGCCGGCGGCCGGCTGATCGGGGCGCGCGCCCCGGCTCAGTGCGGGGCGGCGGCGCGAGCCTTGCGCCGCGCCACGCTTTCCCAGGCCGCCACCAGGATCATGATCAGCGTGGTCAGGCCGCCCACCATCAGGTTGTCGGTGACGAAGGCGATGGGCGCCAGCACGGCCAGCAGCAACAGGCCGACCACGTGCGACAAGGGGAAGCGGCCGTAGACCACGGTCTTGTAGATGCCGTTGCCGGCGAGGTATAGCGCCGGGCCGCCGATCAGCGCGGCGGCGGCCGGCATGGCGATGCGGCCGTCCGGATGCAGGATGACCAGTTCGTTGGCCACGGCGGAGACGATCACGCCGGCGATCAGGATCACGTGCACGTAGTGGAACCAGGCGCCGATGCGGCCCGGATCGTCCGAATGCACGATGGCCTCGGTGCCGTCATGGCTGCTGGTGTCGAAGTACACCCACCACATCGCGGCGGTGCCGAGGAAGGCGGCCAGCAGCGCGATCAGCGCCGGCGCGTGCCAGTTGTCCAGGCCAGCCAGCGTGGCGCCGGTGATCAGCAAGGTCTCGCCCAGCGCCACGATGACGAAGAGCTGACAGCGCTCGGCCAGGTGGCCGCCCTCGATGGTCCATTCGCGCGTGGCGGAACGGCCCAGGCCGGGGAAGCGGAAGCCGATCATGGGCGACAGGTATTCGCAGGCCACCGCCAGAGCCCACAGCGCCAGCCGCGTGTCGTCCTGCGACAGGCCGCCGGCGATCCACAGGACCGCCGACACGCACAGCCAGGCCAGCATGCGGCGAAAGTTGGGCGAGAGCGGATGCGACGGCCCCAGGTGCAGCACGATGAACAGCGTGCGGCCCACCTGGATCACCACGTAGCTGATGGCGAACACCAGCCCGGTGGCGCCGAAGGCGCCGGGCAGGGCGGCGCCCGAGACCAGGCCGGCCAGCATCACGGCGAACAGCATCACGCGCATGGGCACGGCGTCGGGGTCGAACCAGTTCGTGACCCAGCAGGTGTACTGCCAGCCCAGCCACACGGCGAACCACAAGACCAGCGCGTGCAGCGCGCCCATCAGGGTCAGGTCGTGCAGCAGGCTGTGGGAGATCTGGGTGACCGCGAAGACGTACACCAGGTCGAAGAACAGCTCGACGAAGGTGACGCGGGCTTCGTGGCCGTCGCGGCGGCGCAGCAGGTTGGCGCTTGCGAG
>MCND01000089.1_pt1 | contig 42199 bp, 35 predicted proteins | sample 778211 | NCBI WGS metagenome assembly MCND01 (sample SAMN04296812, study PRJNA304217) | bioreactor metagenome | isolation source: activated sludge enriched with benzalkonium chloride | place: Turkey: Istanbul urban wastewater treatment plant
CAACAACGGTTTTTAACTCTGGACTCTATGTCGGTGCCGTACTAAGTCTGGGGGCAGGTCACGTGCGGTCTAGTTGTGAGGCCAATGCCAGCAGGAGTTCAGGACCTGCCTCTGCGAAGTCGATACGAGGATCTGCAGTCTTTGGCAGCAAGCAGAGCATCGCGCAAAGGTCACGCTATGGGGCTCGATGCGTGGCTGATTTACCAAGATTTTGGTTCGAGCCCATGTTCAATATTCCTCTGGCAGCAGGAGCGTCGTAGCGAACCTGTCGGCCTCGGTGATGATCCATAGCCGCTCGCCCGCTACTGCATACGAGGATATGACGCGGTTGCCATGTATTGCCGCTGCCTCGTTGGCCAAGGCATCCTCCGTCTGCACTTCGCCCCAATCGCCAGACCGGTGGCGTGACAGCATCTGGAATGGGTTCAAGTTCGCGCGCTGTAATAGGTTCAATGCGCCCGGAGTTGCTACGACTTGACCAAGTTGAATGGGTAGACCGTGGCGCTGTGCAGCTGGGGAAGTATCACAGTGAGATGCTTGCATGGGCTTTCGCTCTTGATTGGCAAGAAAAGGTTGAGAACCAGAAATGCAAAGGAGCCAAGGCGTGTGGCCTTGGCTCCTGCTGAGGATGCTGCTAGTCGAGCGGGTTACTTCTGGCTGTACTTGCCTGCCATAGAACCGGCAGCGTTCATACCGCAGTAGCTGTCGCACCCCTTTGTGGTCACTTGAACGGCGCGATTTGAGAAGTTCAACAGCACGACGCACTGGTCTGCCGGGTCTCCCGACGTCCAGGCCGCTCGGGTGCCGTCAATGGGACGAGCAAACAACGGCTCGTCTTCTCCCAGGCTGCATGCATGGGCGCCCACATTGGTGTTGAAGGCGAACTGGACGCCTCGCTGGGATTCTTTGACGATTAGCTCGCCGCCTTGTTTGATGTATTTGCCCGTGACTCCTGCAAGGGCGACGGGGCTAGCGAGAGCTAAAAGTACTGCCAACGCGTACGAACGCATCATGAATTCCTTAAAAAGTGGGACTGGAAACAGAATGGGCGCTTTGCTAGCGGCCTGGCATGAAGAATTCTTCTTGGGGACGTCCGAGAAGTCGCCAGCCTTGTTCGGACTGGATCAGTAGCACCGCGCCTCGCAGGACGGTTTGTCGCGTTTGCGGGTTCACTGTGCCTGCCATGCCCGCGACAACATTGCCCATCTCACCCATGCAAGGCTTGTTGCGAGGGTCATCGACGAATCCGCGAACGCTGGCGTAAGTACTGCGGGCGAAGTCTTCACGGATCGTCAGGGTGGCTTCGTAGTCGAGTTGATACTTGTCGCCCCGCTGGACGCTATCGATCTTCCTGGCGTTCGAAATGGTCCACAAAGGGCAGCCAGAGAATCGACCTTCAAGGAAGTTCTTGGCTTCCGCATTGCCTGGTGCCGCCGCACCGCAGCCTGTCGTGAGAAGGGCCGCAAATATTCCTGCAAGGGCGAGGGTCGCATTGCGTGCGCGGAGTCTGCTGAACGTTTGTCGTTGGATCTGCATATCGAGGGTTAAGAGTTTAAAAATAACACTTTGGGTTTGGTTGTGAGGCTAAATGTACCAAAACCAAACTCAAAGTGGGTGGTGAGTGACGCGGGGATCGGAAAAACTGCGACATGTCCAACCCAACTCAAAAGTGTGATGCGCAGATGTTGTTTGCCGCGAACATGCGCCGCATTCGCAAAGAAAAGCAGCTAACCCAGGAAAAAGTCGCTGAAAGGGCTGGCCTGCATCCGAACTACGTGTCGTCCGTGGAACGGGGGGAACGGAACCTGTCTATTGCCAACATCGAACGCATCGCTGTGGCGCTTGAGGTCACGATGGCGGAATTGGTAACGCCTTAGTTCTACTTCTTGGCCGGGGTGGCTTTTGCTTCCATGGGATGCACGCCGATGTACCAGGCTGCGCCGAGCGGCTTCAGGTCAGTCCGGACATGAGTGGGCTCTTCGATCCAGTAGGCAGGGTCAACCACATAGGCAATGCTGGTCTTCGACGAGTGGCTCGCGGCCGCGCGGTGGAACACTACGTGACGGCCGATTTCCTTGTCGGGGTCGTAGTCCACCATCAGGATGGCCAGATCCGGGACATCCGCCAGCTTGCTTACCTCTTTGTAGACCGTGGCAACCCAGCCGTAGTGCGCCAGAAGTCCGGCAATCAGGTCTTCGGTGATCCAGTAGGGACCATGCGCGGGATGCTTGAACCGGTTCACTGCGAGCTCGCGGACCTCTGCAAGCGGCTTCCCCGTGATGCTGGCGATGCACGCGAAGGCACAATCGAAGTCGCCATTCTGCGCGACGCGAGCGAAGGCGGGCTGGAAGCCCTCTGCGGTCGAGGTTACGGTGCTGGGTATGTTGGGCATGACATATTCCTTCGTTTCAGGTGTGCGCAACGAAGCCGCCCAGGGACATCAGGGGCACTCAATGGACAATCGGGGAAGAGGCGGAAAGTGCAGATCGCTGTTGAAGCAGTCGTCTTTCTGGCAGCGTTGCGGCGCTGGTTGAGGGGCGCGCCGAGGGCTAAGCTCTGGCGTGCTAAAACCAGCTTAGGGGTGACTGCCGTGTCGGATCAACAACAAAATAACTTTGGCAGTTGGCAACTAGAGGGCGGTGTTGTCCTGAAGAAGCCGGCCCTGTAGCGGGTCGCTCTGGCAACGAAGAGGCGGCCAGACAGTCAAATTTGAGTATGTTTTTGAGTGGGTTTTGCCGATAAGTGGAGAAATTCACCTATGTAGTTCGAGTTTCGCCGTCGCACCAGAATTTTTTTCCAGAGCGACTCTGGAAAAGCAAAGAACCCGCAATTCTCCAACGAGATTGCGGGTTTTTTGTTGTTGCTCGTTTTGCTGTCGCTGCGTGATGACCGAGCGTGCGCAAGCAAAGCGTTGCCATTGGATGCACGGGAGCATTCGGCGAAAGGGGCCATCCCGATCGCGGCCGTCGATTGATGTCTTATGGGACGTAATCGCTCAGGCGGCCGCATCGGGATGGTGTTCGCTAGCGGCTTTCCGTCGAGGCCAGCAACGACACTTCCCGACGCCGCCGCTGCCGCACCGCCGAGACCATCAGCAGGCAGATCAGCAGCACGCAGGCGGCCACGAAGCCCAGGCTGATGGGGCGCGTCACGAAGATCGACAGCTCGCCGCGCGACAGCAGCAGCGCGCGGCGGAAGTTCTCTTCCACCATCGGTCCCAGGACGAAGCCCAGCAGTAGCGGCGCGGGTTCGAAGCGCAGCCGCATCAGCGCGTAGCCGGCCACGCCGAACAGCGTCACCATGCCCACGTCGAACAGGTTGTTGTTGGTGCTGTACACGCCCACGCAGACGAAGAACAGCGCCGCCGGGAACAGGTAGCGGAACGGCACCGTCAGCAGCCGCACCCACATGCCGATCAGCGGCAGGTTCAGCAACAGCAGCAGGATGTTGCCGACCCAGAAGCTGGCGATCAGCCCCCAGAACATATCGGCATGCTCGACCATCATCTGCGGTCCGGGCTGGATGCCGTGGATGATGAGCGCGCCCAGCATCAGCGCCATGACCGGATCGCCAGGGATGCCCAGGCTCATGGTCGGGATGAAGCCGGTCTGCGTGGACGCGCTGGTGGCGGCCTCGGGCGCGGCGATGCCTTCGATGGCGCCACGGCCGAAGCGGCGCGGGTCGCGCGCGACCTTCTTCTCGGTGGCATACGAGATGAAGGACGCGATGGTCGGCCCGGTGCCGGGCAGGATGCCGAAGGCCGCGCCGATGGCCGTGCCGCGCACCAGCGCGCCGCGTGACTGCTTGATGTCGCCGGCCTCGGGCCGCATGGATTTCATGCTGATCTTGGCGGCGGTGACCTTGGCGTCGCCGCCCAGCCGGTTGATGTTCTTCAGGAAGTCGGCCACGCCGAACAGCCCCATCGCCAGCGCCACGATCTGCAGCCCGTCGCTCAGCTCCAGCACGCCGAAGTGAAAGCGCATCACGCCGGTATTGACGTCGGTGCCGACCACGCCCAGCAACAGTCCCACCACCACCATGGCCACGCCCTTGATGGCCGAGCCCTTGGCCAGCGTGGCGCCGGCCAACAGGCCCAGCATCATCATCGAGAAGTACTCGGCCGGGCCGAACTTGAAGGCCACGTCCACCAGCAGCGGCGAGAACAGGATCATCGCCAGGATGCCGATCGAGGCGCCGAAGAACGACGAGAACATCAGCATGAACAGCGCCGAGCCGGCCTTGCCGTTGCGCGCCAGCGGATTGCCGTCCAGGCAGGCGACCGCGTGCGAGGCCGTGCCGGGCAGGTTCAGCATGATGGAGGTGATGCCGCCGCCATACTGCGAGCCGTAGTAAATGCCCGACAGCATCACCAGCGCCGCGGTCGGCGTCATGGTGTAGGTCAGCGGCAGCAGAATGGAGATGGCGGCCAGCACGCCCATGCCGGGCAGCACGCCGATCAGGTTGCCCATGAACACGCCGAAGGCCGCCCACATCAGGTTGTCGAGCGCGAAGGCGATGGAGAACCCGTGCATCAGGTTGTTGAAGATTTCCATGGCTGATCAACCCCAACGGAACAGCGGGAACTGCAACTGCAGCCCCCAGGAGAACACGGCCAGGCCCAGCAGCGTCACGCCCACGGACAGCAGCGCCGCGCTCTTGACCGTGTGCTGGCGGTCGCCCAGCGCCGAGATGAACACCAGCGCCAGCGTGGCCGGCACCAGGCCGCCGAACTTGCCCAGCGCGATGAAGGCCAGCAGTCCGCCGATGATGCAGCCCCAGCCGCGCCAGTCCGGCGCCGCGTCGACCTCGGCCTCTTCGTCTGCCGCCTGCGGCGCGTAGCCGGCCCGCACGATGGCCGCGCCCAGCAGCGCCAGCAGCACGCCCAGGATCATCGGGAACATGCCCGGGCCCATGCGGGCCAGCGAGCCGACGTTGTAGCTGGCCGCGTGGATGGCGGTGCCCAGCCCCAGCGCGATCATCGCGCCTCCGGCCCACCATTCGCGCCGCACGGCGCGGGATTGTTGCTGCATGGTTCGATCCTCCCTTTTTGCGGCATGCAGGCGCCGGACGCACGCCTTGCTGACGCTTGGTTTAAAAGAAACTGAATTTCAGTTGAACGCGAGTCTAGGGAGCGAGACTTCCGATTGGCTTTCACTGCGGCGGAATCGGATGGCTGCTCGGGGCATCGCGGGGGAAAACCAAGGGAAATCCCCGGTGCCGCCAAGCGCGGGCGCGGGTCTGGGGCGGCTTGCGGAAGGGCAGGGTTCGCGGGCTTGCTACCATGAAGCCGGAGCCGGCTTGTTGCCGGCCCGGGGACGGCGGGGGCGAGTGCATGGACGGCAAAGACAGGCGAAAGGATTGGGTGGCGCGCGCCCCGCGGACCGCCGGACTGGAACGGATCGAAGCCTATTTCGGCGGTCGCGGCTATGAGATGCATCGCCACGACACCTATGCCATCGGCCGCACCTTGTCCGGCGTGCAGAGCTTTCACTACCGGCGCGGACTGCGCCACAGCCTGCCCGGCGGCACGCTGGTGCTGCATCCGGACGAGGCGCACGACGGTCAGGCCGGCACCGACGCGGGTTTTCGCTATCGCATGCTCTATGTCGAGCCCGCCCTGGTGCAGCGCATGCTGGGCGGGCAGCCCCTGCCTTTCGTGCCGGGCGGTCTGTCCGACGATCCGCGCCTGCGCGCGGCTGCCGAGCCGCTGCTGCGGACGATGAGCCAGCCCCTGGATCCGCTGGAAGAGGCGGACGCGCTCTACGATCTGGCGCAAGCGCTGGCCACCGTCGCCGGCCAGCGTGGCGGTCGCCGCGCGTTCGACTATGGCGCGGCCGAGCGGGCACGCCAGCGCATCCATGATGGATTGGCCGGCCGGCTGACCTTGGCGGACCTGGAAGCAGCCAGTGGTCGCGACCGCTGGAGCCTGTCGCGCGATTTCCGCGCGCTGTACGGCGTCAGCCCCTATCGCTATGCCACGCTGCGTCGGTTGGATGCGTGCCGCCGGCTGATGCTGGCGGGGCTGGGCCTGGCCGAGGCCGCGCTGGCCGCGGGATTCACCGATCAGAGCCACATGAGCCGCCATTTCTCGGCAGCCTATGGCATGCCGCCGGGGCGCTGGCTGGCGATGCTGAGGGCGGGCGCCTGAGACGTGCAACGGTGCGGCCAGACAGGGCCGCCCAAGCTGCACGATCTTACAAGACCGCTATCCCGCCGACCGGTAGCCTGGAGTTTTCACATTCCAGGAGTTGCAGCATGTCCGCCGCCATCAATTTCGCCCGCAAGTTCAACCTCATCAAGGAGCAATGGACGCCCAAGGTCATTGCCGAGATGAACGACTACCAGTTCAAGCTCGTCAAGATCCAGGGCGAGTTTGTCTGGCACTCGCACGCCGATACCGACGAGACCTTCATCGTCATCGACGGCGAGCTGCGCATCGACCTGCGCGACGGCGCCGTGACGCTGGCGGCAGGGGAAATGGCGGTGGTGCCGCGCGGCGTCGAACACAGGCCCCATGCCGAGCGCGAAGCCTGCGTCCTGCTGATCGAGCCGCGCGGGGTGCGCAATACCGGCGACCAGGAAGGGGAGCGGACCGCGCCAAACGATGTGTGGATCTAGGCGGGAACGTCGTGCCGGCGGCGGTGTCCTGGCGCGCGCCGGTGGCGCGCCCAGGGGTTGTACGGCGCTGGAAGTCCGCAGGCAAGGTCCGGTCAGCGCCGGCGCGCTGTCCTGTCGGTGATGAAAGCGAGGCGGGATTAACACCATCGGTAGAACAGTTTGTTCCGACCAGAACATGCGTTTCCGATGGTTCATGTCATGTGCCCGACGGTAGAATTCGTCCACATCGAACTCTCTATCTACCAGTCGAAAGGCAATATTCTCATGAGCAACGCTTATATCGACGCGCTGAAGAAGCGCCGCACGCAGTACGCGCTGGGCCGCAACCTGTCCCTGTCCAAGGAAGAGCTGGTCGCCCTGGTCAAGGACGCGGTCAAGCACAGCCCCTCGTCGTTCAACTCGCAAAGCTCGCGCGCGCTGGTGCTGTTCGGCGCCGAAAGCGTGAAGCTCTGGGATCTGGCCATCGAAGCCGTGCGCAAGGTCGCCCCGGCCGAAGGCTTCGACAAGACCGAAGCCAAGCTCAAGAGCTTCGCCGCCGGCGCCGGCACCATCCTGTTCTTCGAAGACCAGGACGTGGTCCGCAGCCTGCAAGAGAAGTTCGCGCTGTACGCCGACAACTTCCCGGTCTGGTCGGAACAGGCTGGCGGCATGGCCCAGCTGTCGGTCTGGGCCGCGCTGGCCAACGCCGGCGTGGGCGCCAGCCTGCAGCACTACAACCCGCTGGTCGACGCCGATGTGGCGCGCGAGTGGAACATTCCCGCCAGCTGGAAGCTGCGCGCGCAGATGCCGTTCGGCTCGAACGAAGCCGGCTTCGGCGAAAAGGCCTTCATGGACGACGCCGAGCGTTTCCGCGTGGCCGGCTGAGCAAGCGGGGGCATGCTCCCCCGTTGGCCTGGCCTGAAACCCGCGCCCGTCTCTACGAAGACGGCGCGGGTTTTGTTTTGGGCGCGGTTCCTGGCGCTGCGGACCGCGCGGCCGCATGGGGAACCGCAAGGCCGGCGCGGTCAGGACGACAGATTGGCGAGATAGACCAGCCCGAACGCCAGCAGGCCCAGTCCCTGCGCGATCATCAGCCAGCGCGCGCCCGCCGGCTTGCCCGCGGTATGCCAGTAGCCCGCCACGAAGGGCAGGCATAGTGCATTGGCCACGGTGGCGGCCAGCGCCGCCAGCCAGGGTTTCAGGCCCGGGAACATGCCGCCGTTCTGGGCCAGCATCCAGACCGTTACGACAACGCCGGCCGCGCCGATCAGGCCGGCCATGATGGCGAAGAAGCGGGACGCGGCGGCTTTCTCCTCGGCAAGCATCGGGACGGCTCAGGTCAGACGCGCGCCGTTCGGCACGTCCGCGTCCGGCGCGGCCAGCACGATGTCGCCGGCCGCGTCGGCGAAGCCCAGCACCAGCACTTCCGAGCGCACCGGGCCGATTTGGCGCGGCGGGAAATTCACCACGGCCATCACGCGCCGGCCCGGCAGTTCGTCCAGCGTGTAGTGCGCGGTGATCTGCGCCGAGCTTTTCTTCACGCCCACGCCCGGCCCGAAATCGATGGCCAGCTTGTAGGCGGGCTTGCGCGCTTCGGGAAAGGCCTCGGCGGTCTGGATCGTGCCGACGCGGATGTCCACCTTCATGAAATCGTCGAAACCGATGGCGTCGGCGGGCGGGGACGCGGGATCTTGCGTGTAATGCATGCGGATCTCTCTGTATGAATCGTGGGGAAACCTGCCCGCATTATCCCCCTACGCTCCGTCGTGGCCTCAGACCGGCAGCAGGGGTTCCGCCTGGTGGGCGCGATGCAGCAGCGCCAGGAAGCCGGGCGCCGGCGGCACGTCGATCGCGCCGATGCGCCGCAGGGGCACGCCGGGCGTCCACGAATTCATCACCACGGCGCCTTTCAGCGCGCGCAGGTCTTCAGCCTTTAGCTCCTGCTCGCGCTGCGGCGCGCCCAGCCGGTCCAGCTGCCGGCGCACGATGCCCATCATGGTGCCGCCCAGCATCGCCGCCCGTGGCCACACCACGTATTCGCCATCCCAGAACGCCAGGTTCCAGATCGTGGCCTCGCTCAGCCGTCCGCGCCGATCGACAAAGGCCGCGTCGTCGTGGCCCTGGCTGGCGGCCTCGCGCAGCAGATAGGTCTTGGCCACTTCGCCCACATGCTTGACCCCGGGCAGCATGCGTTCGTGCTCGACCAGCGCCAGCGACAGGGGGCCGGCGGGCCCGTTGGACGGCGGCGCGGTGCGGACCAGCAGGCGCGGGCGCGCGTCGGGACCGGCGATGGTGAATTCCCCGGCGGGGGAGTACACCGTGGCCGTCAGCGACAGGTCCGGCGGCCCGGCCTGGATAGCCGCGCGCAGGCGCGCCTGCACTTCTTCGTCGGGCAGCGCTTGCCCATACAGCGCCTGCGAGCCTGCCCGCAGCCGGGCCAGATGCAGGTCCAGGCCGCGCGCGCGGCCGTCGCGGATCTGCAGGGCGGTGAAGTGGGCATAGCCGGCGAAGGCCAGCGGCGCCAGCGCGGCGGCGTCTGCGTCGTGGCCGTCGACCTGAGAGACATAGCGGGTATTCGGGGAAAGCGGATCTGTCGTCATGGGGTGCGTGTACGGAATGAGATGGCGTTCAATATCCCTTATTGATGCAGCCATGGGAAACGAGTATTTTTCGAAGCATCATCAAGAAAAATTTGAAAATCATGAGTCGCGTCTTTCCCGCCGGCCGGGCCTTGCGCACCTTCGAGGCCGCCGCCCGCCACCTGAACTTCAGTCGCGCCGCAGACGAACTCGGCCTGACGCCCGCCGCCGTCAGCTACCAGATCAAGGACATCGAGGCGCAGCTCGGCCTGGCGCTGTTCGCGCGCACCAGCCGCAACATCCGGCTGACGCCGGCGGGCGAGGCGCTGGCCGGCGCCGCCGCCGATGCGCTGGACGGCCTGCGCCGCGCCACCGCCCGGGCGCGGCGGCTGGCGCGCGGCCAGCAGACGCTGCGCCTGTCGGTGGGCGCGCGCTTCGCCACGAACTGGCTGCTGCCGCGCCTGCCGCGCTTTCGCGCCGCGCATCCGCAATGGGAGCTGAGCTTCGACATCAGCGATGAACTGCGCGACTTCGACGCCCATGACCTGGACGCGGCCATCCGATATGGCGCGGGCCGCTATCCCGGCGTCGTGACGCACCGGCTGTTCAGCACGGTGGTGGTGCCGGTCTGCAGCCCGCGCCTGCTCGAAGCCGGCCCGGCGCCGCGCCAGCCGCGCGACCTGGCCGCGCATACGCTGTGCTACGTGGATTGCCGGCCCGGCGGCGTGGTCTGGCCCAACTGGGCGCTGTGGATGGCCGCCGCCGGCGTGCCGGATTTCGATGACAGCGGCTGCGTCGCCTTCACGGAATCCAGCCATGTGGCGCAGGCAGTCATGGACGGCGGCGCGGTCGGCCTGGTGGAGCGGGAGCTGGTCGCGCGCGAACTGGCCGAGGGCCGGCTGATCCAGCTGTTCGACGTGGGCGTGGCGGCGGGCGGCGACCATGCCTATCATCTGGCCTATCCCGAATCCGGCGCCAAGGCGCCGGGCGTGGCGGCGCTGCGCGATTGGATGCTGGCGGAATTGGGGCGTTCCGATGCCTGAAATCGCCGCGCGGCGCGCGCTGCCGGCCGTGCATAATCACGCATGGCCGGCCCGCGCACGCGGCCGATGGCCGTCCCTCCCCAGCCTCTCGCAAAGGAACCGCCGTGGACCGGATACTCTCGGAATTGTCGACGACCCTGCCCAACGCCAAGAGCGTCGAGGAGCTGGCGCGCCCGCTGCTGGACATGCTCGGGGCCATCACCGGGCTGGAGTCCACCTACCTGACCTCGATCGACCTGCAGGCCGGCATCCAGCACGTGCGCTATGCGCGCAATGAAGGCGGCATGCAGATCCCCGAAGGCATGGACGTGCCCTGGGCCGACACGCTGTGCAAGCGCGCGCTCGATGAGGGGCGCACCAGCACCAGCGATGTCGCGAGCTGCTGGCCGGACTCCGAGGCCGCGCGCAAGCTCGGCATCCAGACCTATGTCAGCGCGCCGGTGCGCGCCGACGACGGCACGCTGCTGGGCACGCTGTGCGGCGCCAGCGCCAGCCAGCAGGCCGTCGCGCCGCAGGCCGAGGCCGTGCTCAAGCTGTTCTCCGCCATGCTCGCCAATTTCATGGAACGCGAACTGCTGGTCGAGCAACTGCGCTCGGCCAATGTGCGGCTGCTGTCATATGCGCTGAGCGATCCGCTCACCGGCCTGCCCAATCGCCGCGCCATCTACGAAGAGCTGGAACGCCTGCAGGGCCGCGCGCTGCGCGAGGGCGGCAGCATCCTGGTCGGCGTGATCGACCTGGACGGCTTCAAGTCCATCAACGATGTCCATGGGCACCAGAACGGCGACATCTTCCTGCAGGAAATGGGGCGCCGGCTGGCCGCGTCTCTGCGCGCCTCCGACATGCTGGGCCGGCTGGGCGGCGACGAGTTCGTGCTGATCGGCCCGGGGCCGGCCCTGGCGCGCGGCGACGCCGGTCCCATCGGCCACGAGGTCCTGCGCGGCGAGGCCGAAGAGGCCGCGCGCGCGCTGGAGGACCGCACGGCCGCGGCCACGCTCGGCAACTTCCAGCTGGGCGAGATCACGCTGCCCTACGACGGTGCCAGCGTCGGCGTGGTGGCGCTGGATCCGCGCGGCCTGAGCGCCGAGGAGGCGGTCAGGCTGGCCGATACGCGCATGTACGTGGTCAAGCGGGCGCGCAAGGGCGCGCGCGTGATGCACTGAGCGCGGCCGGCGGCGTGACCGCCCGGCGCCAACGCGCCAGTTCCTAGAAGCCCGCTTCCCGCCAGAACACGCTGGCCGCCGTGCGCAGCAGGCGCGCGCCGGGAGCTTCCCAATCGCCATGGATGCTGACCCGGCCGCGCCAGCTGTGCTGGCGCGCCTGGGCGGGCAGATCGGCGCTTTCCACGTCCAGCATCACCCGGTACACCGGCCGTTCCGGGTAGAGCAGGTTCTGCGACGCGCGCACCTGTACGTCGCCGCCGGCGGGGGCGGACAGCACCGCTTCCTGCAGCACGCGGGTGGCGTCCTGGTCGATGCTGCGCACGCGCAGATCCAGGTCCGGTCCGGCGCCGCCATCGGCGATGAAGCGCGCCGTCTGGCCGGCGCGCAGGCGCGGCAAGGCATCCTCGGGCACATACGCCACCACCTGCAGCGGGCCCGCGCTCACGACGCGTCCCAGCAGCTCGCGGCGGCCCAGCCAGTCGCCCTGGCGCAGGTCCGGATCACGGTCGCGCAGCCGGCCGGCGCCTGGCGCTTCCAGGCGGTAGCGCGCCGCTTCGCTGTCCACCGCGACCTGCTGCGCCTGTGCCTCGGCCTGGCGCTCGCGCAGCACCTGCCAGTCGCGTCGCAATTCGGGATCGAAGCCGGCGGCGGCGGACTGCCGCGCCAGTTGCAGCGAGCGCGCCTGGCTTTGCGCGGCGCTGGCGGCCAGCGAAGGCGTGTCCAGCATGAAAGCGTCCTCATGGGCCCGCAGCGCGTGCCCCTCGGCCGGCGGGGGCGAGGCCAGTCGCGACGCTTCCGGCGCATGCAGCGGCCATTGCTCGCGCGCTTGCAACAGGCCGCTGCCGCGCACCGGCACGGGCCAGGGCGCGAAGGCGCCCAGCACGATCAGGATCAGCAGCAGCGCGCTCCAGCGCGCGCGTCGGCTGCCGCCGATGGCCGCGCCGCGCTGCCGCCATGCGCCGATCTCGGACCACAGGGGACGGGCGATGAACCACACGATTTCCACCAGGAAAAGAAAGATGCCCAGGGCCTTGATGAAGAAGTGATAGACCAGGGCCGCGATGCCCAGGAACAGGACCAGGCGGTAGATCCAGGTGGCCCAGGCGAACAGGATCAGTCCGCGCCGCCGCGCGGCGGGAAAGTGCTCCGGCGCCGGCTCGCCCAGCGCGAACAGCCGTTCGCGCAGGTCCCAGCGCGCCAGCGCGAAGGCGCGGGCATGCAGGTTCGGCATCTGCAGGAAATCCGACAGCAGGAAGTAGCCGTCGAAGCGCATGAACGGGCTGGCGTTGATCAGCAAGGTGCTGACCCAGGTGGTGGTGGCCAGCAGGAAGGCCATCGCGCGCAGCGGGCCGTCCGGCAGCCAGACCCAGGCCAGCATGGCCCAGACGGCGATGGTCAGCTCGGTAGCGATGCCCGCCGCCGCGACCTTCAGGCGCTGGTCGCGGCGCGTCAGCTTCCATACCTCGTTGGTGTCGGTATAGGCCACGGGCCACAGCACCAGGAAGGCCACGCCCATGGTCGGCACGCGGCAGCCATAGCGCTTGGCCGTCACGCCATGGCCGAACTCGTGCAGCGTCTTCACCGCCGCCAGCGTCAGGCCGTAGGCGGCCAGCCCTTCCCAGCTCAGCATGTCCACCAGCGTGGCGGTGAAAGCGTCCCAGGAACGCGACACGCCCCACATCCCGGCCAGCAGCGCGGCCAGCGTCAGCCAGCGGAAGGCCGGCCCGTACAGGAAGGCCAGCCTTGGCGTCCAGCGCGTCAACCAGCGGTCCGGGCGCAGCAGCGGCACGCGGAAGAACAGATAGTTGTGCAGCAGCCATTGCGACCAGCCGGCGCGGCGGCGCTGGCGCTGTCCGGCCAGTTCGGCCGCGGTCAACGCGGCCGGCTGCAACAGCTCGTGCTGCGCCAGGAAGCGGTGCATGGCCTCGACATCGTCCGGTTCGGCGCGCAGCGTGGTCTCGGCCTGGATGCGCCGTGCGATCACGCCGGGCCAGCGCAGCCGCCAGCGCTGCAGGATCTCGAAACTGGCCCAGTCGATCTGGAAGAACAGGTTGCGCACCGGGTCGTGCAGCGTCCAGCTGGGCTGGCCGTCCGGCAGGGCCGGGCCGGGCAGCAGGTCCAGCTCGTCGCGCAGCGGCGGCAGGGGCGTGGCCGGCGTCATAGCGCCACGAACTGGCGGATGGCCGCCCAGGGCTTGCGCAGGATCCAATAGGCCAGCGGCACGCGCTCGCCTTGCAGCTTGGCGGTGCCCTTCAGGCCGATGCGCGGTCCCTGCGCCTGATCCAGCGAGGCGCGCAGGCGATAGGCGTAGCTGCCGTCGGGCCGCGCCACGGCGTCATAGGCCATGTAGCGCACGCGGCCCTGCACGGCCGTCAGTGGGTCGGCGGCCAGATACAGCCGCAGCGGCGCGCCCTCGGCCAGCGGAATGGCGTCGCCCACCGGGACCCAGGCCTCGATCTCCACCGCGTCCGGATCGGCCACGCGCATGACGCGTTCGCCGGTCTGCACCGGTTTGCCTATCCACTCCGACGGCGAATCGAACAGCACCATGCCGTCCCGGGGCGCTGTCACGCTGGCGCGGCCCAGTTGCTCGGCCAGGAAGGCCTGTTCGGCCCGGCGCTCGCCGATCTTGCCGGCCAGCGCCGCCAGCTGCGCCTTGGAGCGCGGATCGCCCAGCGCCATCTGGGCGAACTGCCGGTATTCGGCTTCGGCCGTGCTCAGCGCCTGTTGCGCCACCTGCAGGCGGCTGGCGATCTGGGCCTCGTCCAGGCTGAACAGGGGCTGGCCCTGCTTCACGATCTGGTTGGGCTGCACGTGGATCTGCGCGACCACGCCGTCCAGCGGCGCGCGCAGCACGGCGGGTTGCGCGGCGACCAGTTCGCCCGGCGCCAGCACCGACAGGCGCACCGGAATCGCGCCAGCCGCCAGCAGTGCGCAGGCGGCCCACAGGCCGGGGCGGCGCCAGCCGCGCCCCGTCGCGGCGGGACGCGAGCGGGCGCGGTTGCGCCAGGCGTCCCAGGACCAGGGCCGGGCGCGCTGCAAGGCCCGCCATGCATGGCACCAGATGCGGCTCCACTCGGTCAGCAGCGGCAGCAGCGTCGGCGCGACGGGATCGGCGCCGGCCAGCAGCAGGCCGCCGGCGGGGCGGGCATCCGGTTCCTCAAGCATGCGTAGCGGCAGCCACACGCCCTGCGGCGGCAGCCATTCGCGCCATTGCGCGCCGAGTTCGTCCGGCAGGTCGGCGGCCGAGACCGCGCGCGCCGTATCGCCGTCCGCCCGCGCCAGGTGTGCGCAGGCGCGCGCCAGCCATTGCGCATAGGGCGCGTTGCGGTCGGGCTGCACCACGCCCGACAGCGCGGCCACGCCGCCGGCTTCGCGCCACAGGGCGGCCTGCCGGTAGGGCGCCAGCAGCCGCGTATCGTTGACCAGCAGGAATTCCAGCTCGGGCAGGCTGGCGGCGAGCCGGGCGCGGTGGCCCAGCTCCAGCAGCAGCACCGCCGGGCTGGCGGCTTCGGGCGCTTCAGGCATGTTCAAGCGCGACCCCGTCATGCGTCATGGTTCATCCCCGCAGCCGCTGCGCCGCGCCGGCCGCCGTGCGGGCCTGCGTGGCGCGCTGCATCTGCTCGGCCAGGCCGGAGCGGCCGGCGGGCGCCTGGCGCTCGGCCGCATGGCGGCCCGCGCTCAGCTTGAACACGGTCGAGGCCTCGTTGCCGCGTTCGTCGCGCGCCGTCAGGCGCAGCGCGATCTCGCCCGCGAAGCCGCGCGGCGGCTCCGCCTGCAGGCGGCCGCTGCGCGCATCGAAGCGGATCCAGGCGGGCAGGGCGCGGCCATCTTCCAGCGTCAACGACAGCTGGATCCTGGCGTCGGCCCGCGTGTGGCCAAAGACCGAGGACGGGATGCGCAGGTCCAGCGCCGCGCCGGGCTCCAGCGCGAGCGTGTTCAGGCCGCGCAGGACCACGAGTTCCTGGCCCGGCGCATCGCTGGCGCCGATGCGCTGCGGCGCATAGACGGCGGCGGCCGGCCGTTCGTCCGTGGCGCGCGGCGCGGGGGCCTGCGGGGCCCCGTGCTCGTCCATCGCCCAGGCCAGCGGCGACGCATGCGAGGGAGAGCGCGAGCCGGCCTGCGCGCCGCCGAGCGAGGGCAGGAATTCGTCGCGCGGATCGGCGACCGGCGACAGGCTTGCCACGGGCGGGGCCAGCGGCGGCAGGAGCGTTCCGGGCGGGGGCGTGGGATGCACGTAGGGCGGCACCTGGCCCTGGACGGAGAAGGACAGCGACGAGACGGCCGAGACATTGCCGGCCGCGTCCCACTGCCGCACTTGCACCGCGTGCGCGCCGGGCGCATCCAGCGTCAGCTGGCTGCCCTGGCCATCGCGCCAGCTGGCGCCGCCATCCAGCGAATACTGCCAGCGGCCGCCGCTTTCCAGGCCGTCGACGCGCAGCACGCCGTTGCCGCTGAGCAGGCCACCGGACGGATCGAGCGCGCGCTGTTCCAGGTTGAGCGCCGGACTGGCCGGCGGCTGCGTGTCGATGCGCAAGGCGCCGGACAGCGCGCTGCCGCTGCCGGCGTTGCCGGCCAGATCGCGCACCTGGCGCAGGTCCAGCGCGATGACGGCGTTGGACAGATCCGCGCCGGCGGCCGGCGTATAGGTGGCGGTCCAGGTCAGGCCGCCGTCGGCCGAGGACAGCCCGGCGAGTGTGCCGCCGGGCAGGGTGAAGGCGCTGGCGTCCAGCGACTGGATCGCCTCGCTGAAACGGATCGTCAGCCGCGTGCTCTGGCCGGCGGCCAGCAGCGCGTCGGCCAGCGTCAGCGTCGCCGAGGGCGGCGTGACGTCGCTGGGCGTCACGGCGATGGCGATGCTGCTGGTGGCGCTGAGCGCGCCGCCGCTGCCGCTGTTGCCCTGGTCGTCGGTGACGATCCGCAAGGTCGCGGGGCCGACATAGTTGGCCGCGGCTTCGTAGACCAGCCCGTCCAGCGCGGCGTTGATGTCGGCCAGCGTGCCGGTGAACGTCAGCGTGGTCGAGCCATTGGCCGTGCCGTTCATGAACGTCAGACCGGCGACGCGCGACAGGCGCAGCAGGCCGTGGTCCGCCGACAGCGTCACCAGCAGTTGGCCGCCGCCGGCGTCCACGTCCTGGATACGGATGGCATTGCCATGCGCGGCATCGAACACCAGCGGAGAACCGCCGGCCGTCTGCTGCGAACCCGGCACGATGTTGACGGGCGCATCATTGACCGCCGCGATGTCGAGCGTGATGCTGGCGCTGGCGGTCTGGCCGCCGCCGGAGCCGGTGTTGCCATTGTCGTTGACGCTGACGCTCAGCGTGACCTGGCCGGCGATGTTGGCGCCGGGCAGGTAGCGCAGGCCGCCGGCGGCGATGAAGGCGTTCAGGTCGGCCTGCGAGCCGGTCAGGGTCAGCGCGCCGGCGCTGCCGCCGACGGTGACGCCGTTGCCGCTGATGGCCGACAGCGTGCCGGACGGCACGGACAGGGTGACGGTCAGCAGGCCGCTGCCGGCGTCCACGTCGCTCACCGTGATGCCGGTGATGACGCCGGCCGTGTCCTCGGTCAGGCTGATGCTGGACGGCACCGTGATGACGGGCGCGTCGTTGACCGCCGCGATGCGCAGGACGACCGTGTCGCTGGCGGAGAGGGCGCCGCCGGAGCCGGTGTTGCCCAGGTCGTTGACGGTGGCCGTCAGCGTGACGTCGCCGTTGGCGTTGGGCGCCGACAGGTAGCTGACGCGGCTGGCGGCGATGAAGGCGTTGATGTCGGCGATCGAGCCGGTCAGCACCAGCGTGCCGCTGCCGGAGCCGGTGACGGTGACGCCGTTGGCGTTGAGCGCCGCGAGCGTGCCGGCGGGCACGGCCAGGGTCAGGGTGACGACGCTGCCGCCCGCGTCCACGTCGGCGATCGAGATGCCGGTGACGGCGCCGGCCGTGTCCTCGCTGAAATCAAGCCGTACCGGCACGGCGATTGTCGGCGCGTCATTGACCGCCGCGATGTTCAGGTCGACGGTCTTGGTGTCGCTCAGGCTGCCGCCCGAGCCGGTGTTGCCGTTGTCGTTGATGCTGACGGTCAGTGTGACCACGCCCGTGGCATTGGCGGCGGGCGTATAGAGCACCTTGCTCGCCGCGATGAAGGCGTTCAGGTCTGCCAGCGTGCCGGTCAGCGTCATGGCGGTCGCCGTGCCGCCGATGACGATGCCCGAGCCGCTGCTGGCCGACAGCGCGCCGGCCGTCACGGACAGGGTGACGGTCAGCTGGCCGGCGCCGGCGTCCACGTCGCTGAACGAGATGCCGGTGATGGCGCCGGCGATGTCCTCGGTCAGGCTGATGCCGGTCGGCACGGTGATGACGGGTGCATCGTTGACCGCCGCGACGCGCAGGGTGACCGTGCCGCTGGCGGTTTCCGCGCCGTCCGTGCCGGTGTTGCCGTTGTCGTTGATCGTGACGCTGAGCGTGATGTCGCCATTGGCGTTGGGCGCGGCCAGGAAGCTGACTTCCAAGGCGGCGATGAAGGCATTCAGGTTGGCCATCGAGCCCGACAGGACCAGCACGCCGGTGCCCGAGCCCTGCACGGTGACGCCGCCGCTGGTGAGCGCGTAAAGCCGTCCGGCGGGCACGCTCAGCGTCAGGGTGACGCTGCCGCTACCCGCGTCCGCGTCGGACACGGAGATGCCGGTGATGAAGCCGGACGTGTCCTCGCTGAAATTCAGTGTCGACGGCAGCGTCAGCACCGGCGGGATATTGCCGTCCTGCACGTCGATGCTCTTGGCCGCGACGACGCTGCTATTGACGCCGTCCGACACCTGGAAGCTGATCGAGCGCGAGGCCACGGGCGTGCTTTCGCGGGTATTGACGAAAGTGATCGCGCGCAGCGCCGCCTGCCATTGCGCGACCGTGGCCAGGCCGCCGGCGGACGTCAGGGTGAGGATGCCGGTGGTCGGATCATAGAATCCCACGACGTTGCCCATGGTGGCTCCGTCGTTGACGAAACCCAGCACATCGCCCGCTTGCAGGTTGCCGATGGTGATCCGGGCGCTGGCCAGCGTCGTGCTGTCCGGATCGGACAAGGTCAGGCCGGCGTCGACGGCGACGGCATGCGAGCCGCCGCCCTTGCTCAGGAAGGCGGTGGCCCCGGCGGAGGGCGTCACGACGGGCGCGGGATCGAATTGCTTGACCGTGATGGAGCGCGTGACGTTGTCGCTGTCGCGCGAGCCGTCGCTGACCACGATGGAGATCGTGCGCGTGGCGGTGCTGGCGCCGGCGTCGTTGTTGGTATAGCGGATCGAGCGCAGCGCGGCTTCCCACTGCGCCACCGTGGCCGAGCCGCTCAGCGTCAGCACGCCGGCGCTGTAGCTGCCGGAGATGCCGTTCATGGCCGTGAACAGCAGCATGTCGCTGGATTGGAGATTGCCGACGATGGCGATGACGGCCCGGCTCAGCGTGGCGCTGTCGCTGTCGCTGAGCGTGATGCCGCCGTCCACGGCCACCGGCACGGACGTGGAGCCCTTGATGGTGAATTCCGGGTTTCCGGCGCTGGGCGTCACCACGGGCGCATAGGGCAGGGTGATGGTGGACGCCAGCGACAGGACGGCGGTGTCCACGCCGCCATTGGCGGTGCCGCCGCTGTCCGTGACGTCGGTCAGCGTCACGACGCGGGCGCCGCCGGAGGCCGAGGCCTTGGCGTCCTGGTAGGTGATGCCGTTGAGCACGCCGTTGGCCGTGGCGGCGCTGATGCCGGCCGAGCTGACCGTGATCGTCGCCGTGTTGCCGATGACGGTGACCGTCACGCTCAGGCCCAGGCCGCTGGTGGTGACGGTGGTGTTATTCACCAGCGCGATGGTGGAGCCGTCGATCGTCAGGCGTTCGCTGGCGCCGTCCGCCAGGCCCGACACGGTGAAGGTAATGAGCCTGATGTTCTGCCCGGCTTCGCCCGGGTCGATGCTGGCGCCGCTGAATAGCGCCACGCCCGTTCCGCCTGGCACATGGACAGGGTTGAGCGGCGTGGCCGAGAGCGTTGGCGCATCGTTCACCGCCGCGATGTCGACGCTGACGACAGCCGAGGCGCTGCCGCCGCGCCCGTCGTAAATGCCGAAGACGATGCTGCGGGTGGCCGTGTAGGGATCGCTGCTGGTGTTCTTGTAGGTCAGCGCCGACATCAGCAAGGCCACGCGCGCCTGCGTCGCGTTGGCGTTGAAGGTCACGATCAGTTTGTTTCCGTTGGCGCCGTCGCCACTGGGAGCGATCACGCCGATGGCCACACCGGACACGCTCACCACGCTACCCACGGTCACGCCATTGGACAGGCTGATGGCGCCGCTGGTGTCTATGCCCAGAACGTCCTGGTTGGCGCGGGCGTTGTTGACCATCTGCACGGTGAGGTTGCCGCTGTTGAAGTTGGGCGTGTCGCTGTCGGTCACCGTGACCTGCGCGCCGGCGTCCAGCCTCACGGGGGCGCCTTTCTCGGTATAGGTCACCGCGTCGCCGCTCAGATTGCCGATGACTGGCGGACTGTTGGGCAGCACTTTCATGATCTTGCTGACGGGCGAGCTGTCGGACGTGCCGTCATTGACCACGAAGGTGATCGTCCGGTCGCCCTGGTACGGCATGGTCGAGCTATCGTGGTAAGTCACCGCCCGCAGCGCAGCCTCCCACTGGGCCACCGTGGCGAGGCTGCCTGAAGAGGTGAGCGTGAGCACGCCGGTGCTGGCGTTCCAGCTGCTGACGATGTTGCCGTACAGCGCGCTGTTGGTGTTGACGAAGGCGAGCACGTCCTCGCCGCTGCGGAAGCTGCCGCCGGTCAGGGAAACCGTGGCGTGGGACAGGCTGGTGCTGTCGGGATCGGTCAGCGTCAGGCTGGCGTCCACCTGCACCGGGAGGCCGTTGCCGCTGCTGTAGGTCGACGAGCCGGCCGAGGGCGTGACCACGGGCAGCGTGCTGGGCGCGTCGGGCGTATCCAGCACGATGCTGTCCAGCGCCAGGCTGAGGGGCCGGCCGGGCTGGGCCGAGGTGAAGCGGACCGCGTCGATGTTGCCCCAGCCCTTGCCGAAGACGATGAGGCCGGCATTGAGGTCGGCGCTTATCCGGGTATAGGTCACGCTCCAGTCGCCCGAGCCATACGTGCCGCTGCGGGTCAGGTCAATCACGATCTGCTGCAGTGGCGTGGCGTTGAAGCCGCCGTCATACGCCGTCATGTACATCGACGATGCCAGGCCGGCCTGGAAATCCAGCGCGTTGAAAACCAGCGACTTCAGCTTGAAATTGTTGGCGAGGTCGATCGCGCTGAGTTCAAAGAAATTGCTGCCGGGACCGGCCCCTCCCGGGTCGTTCGAGATGGCCCGGCCGGAGAAGCCCGGGAAGGTCTGGCCGTAGATATCGGCCACATTGATCACGTCGATGATGCCGGTGCTGCTGGTCGCGTAACGCAGACCGTCGATCTCCAGGGTGTTCGTGTTGTTGCCCGCCGTGCCCGGCCAGTTTTCGAAGTCCTGGCTGGGCGGGGCGGCCAACAGGCCGTTGTAGGCGAAGGACAGCGCCGCCGTCTCCACGCTGCCGCTGACCGCTTCCAGCACCCAGTCGCCGCCGCGCGCGGCCGCGCCGGTGCGGTCATTGGAGGCGGCCACGTCGGCATGCGTCAGCTGCGCCAGCCGCGACAGCAATTCCGCGCCCCGGGCGTTGGCGCCGATGTCGCAGCCATAGAGCAGGATGTCGCCCTGCGCGGTCAGCGCCGCGCCGATGGCGGCCAGCTGGCTCTCGCGACCGCCGAGCGCGGCGGCATTCAGCTCCACCGAGCCCAGGCGCATGCTGCCTTCGGCGCCGTGGCCGATGATGTGGATCGCGTCGATGCCGCTGCGGCCGCGCAGCGCGTCGGCGATCTGCTGCAAGCCATCGCGGGTCTTGTCCAGCACGATGACTTCGGTGCCGGGCCGGACCTGCGCGACCAACTGCTGGTAGTCCTTGACCTGGTTGTCCACGAACACGATCTCGCGGCGCGGCGCTTCCGCGGCCATGGCCACGCGGGCCAGGTCGGCGCCGGCCGGCGCGGCGTCGGCCTGCCGCGCGGCATCGGGGCGTTGCGCCTCGGCCGGCGGGGCGGCCTCCGGCCGGGCGGCATGGGCGGCGTCGGCTGTGGCGGCCACGGCGGCGGCGTCGAACATGAAGCGTTGTTCCAGCGCCAGCGGGCGCGCGGCCGGCAGGCGCGCGGCCGCCGGCAGGCCCGCCGCATCCGGGCGCGCGCCGAGCAGCGCGCGCTTGATGGCCGGAGCGACCTTATTCCACAGGGAGCGTTGGTTCGAGGTCATGGTATGTCCTGTCTTGCAGGGAATTCGGAGCGGGCCGGCGGCCCGGACGGGTCAGCGGACCGGCGGCGGTTCCATCAGCACCTGTCCGCTCATGCCGGCGATCAGGTCGTCGAAATGCCCGTCGATGCCGGCGTTCACCTTGATGGACTGGCTCACCGGGTCGACCCGGGCGGCCAGCCATTGCACCTTGGCGGGATAGGTCTTGCCGGTTTCGTCGATGCGCACCTGGAACGCCGCGCCCGGCTTGAGCCAGACCAGCCAGCGCGACGGCACCAGGAACTCCAGTTCCAGCGCCGTATCGTCGATGATGTCCAGCAGCGGCTGGCCCGGCTGCGCGTACTGCTGTTCGCGGATCTTCTGCTCGGCCACGCGGCCCGCGTAGGGCGCGGTCACGCGGCACTTGTCCAGCAGCGCCTTGCTCGCGGCCACCTCGGCGGCGGCCTTCTGCACTTCCGCCTGCGAGGTCTCCAGTTCGACCTTGCCCACCGAATTGAGCTGGGCCAGCCGCTGGTTGGCGCGCCAGGTCTTGTCGGCGGCGTTCTGGCCGGCATGGGCCTTGTTCAGCTGGGCCTGCTGCAGGCTGCAATCGAATTGCACCAGCAGCTGGTCCTTCTTGAACGCGCCGCCCTCGGTCACGGCCAGGCGCTGCACCTTGGCGCCGATCTCGGCCGCCAGCGTGGTGTATTGCCGGGGCGCGAGCTGGGCGCGGATGTCGCGCGGCTCCAGCGCGCCGCTTGGCGCGGGCGCGGGGATGGCCGGCAACGCCGATGCGGGTTGCGCCTGCGTCGGTGTCTGCGTCTGCGGCTGCGCCGTTGCCGGCGCGACGTTGGCCAGTCCCAGGGCCCAGGCCAGGCCGATCAGGCGGGCCAGGCCGGTTCCGCGCCGCGCGGCGTCCTGGAGAATCATGGCAGTTTTCCGCTTTCCCATTGCGACAGGCCGCGGGCGACGGAGGCGGTCAGTTCGGGCAGCGGCATGGCGTCCGAACCGTCGATCGCGGGCTCCAGTCCCAGCGTGGCCTGCAGGCGCGCGGCGGCGGCCTGCATGTTGGACAGGGCCTGGTAGCGGCGCAGCGACGACAGGATGGCGCCGGCCTGTTGCGAGACCTGTTCCAGACCGGCCTGCTTCTGCGCCCGCACCTGATTGTCGACATGGCGGGCGATGCGCTGGTCCACGCCGGCGATCTCGTCGGCGCGCTGGTATTGGTTCATCGCGTTGCCGAATTGCAGGCGGGCGATGTGCAGCTGCGCCAGCACGGCCATCTGCGTGGCCAGCCGCTTCTGGTCGGCCAGCGACACGCCATCCTTGGCCAGCTTCCATTGCTGCGGCGCGGACAGCAGGCTCAACAGGTTGAACGAGACCTGCACGCCGGCTTCGCGCCAATGGTCGTTGATCAGGTAGCTGTCGTTGCTCTTGTTCAGCGAGTAGTTGAACGACAGGCCGGGGAACATGCGCAACAGCACGCGCTTGGTCTCTTCCTGGGCGATGCGGGCGTTGTACAGGCTTTCGCGCAGGTCAGGATTCAGCATCAGCGCGCGCGCTTCCAGGTCCTCGACCGGCTGTTCCAGCCATTGCGGACGGGGGTTGAAAGCGGGCTCCACCACGCGCAGGTTCTGGGTGTCCAGGCCGGGCGGCAGGCCCATCAGCGACGCCAGCTCGATGCGGGACGCCGACAGTTCTTCCTGGATGGCTTCCAGCAGGCGCACGTTCTCCAGCAGCTGGCGCTGGTAGCGCAGCGGCTCCAGCGGCGAGCGCAGCTGCTCGGCCTCGGCCTTGCGGGCGTCGGCCAGCGCTTTTTCCGCCTGGTCGCGGGCCGAGCGCAGCGAGCTTTCCAGCGCCTGGCTGGCGACCACGCGCCAGTAGGCGGTGCGCACATCCTGCACCAGCGTGTAGATGGCCTTGCGGCGGCGCTCGGCGGCGATGCGCACGCGGTCGGCGTTCTGGCGCGCGGCGTAATAGCTCTGGCCGAAATCCAGCAGGCTCCAGGACAGCGTCAGGGCGCTCTGCGTGTAGTCACGGTCGGTCGAGATGTAGGGATGCGCCAGCGAGGGCTGCCCCGTCACCGAGTCCGTGCTGCGGGTGATCAGGTCCTTGTCGCGGTAGCGATAGCCGGCCGACGCCACCAGCTTGGGCAGCATGTCGAAGGTGGACACATCATAGGTGCCCTGCGCCACCGCTTCCTCCATCGCCCGCAGGCGCTGGCCGGCGTTGTATTTAATGGCGCGCGCGATCGCTTCCTCCAGCGGCACCGGACCGCTGACCGGCTCCACGTCCCTGGCCAGGGCCTGCCGGTCGGCCTGCACCTGGGTCTTGATGTCATCCGCGCTCAGCGGTTGGGCGGTGAAGCTGGCACAGCCCGACAGCAGCGCGCCGGCGCCGATCACGCCCCACAGGCGCAGGCGCAGCGGGGGCAGGCGCAAGGAACGGCCTTGTATGGAAATATTCATCGTCTTGTTTGTAGTTTCTTGTTACTTGTATGGTTGAGACGTGCGAAAGCCATACCCTGGCGGCAGAACATGGAGCAACAGCGGGGTTTGCCGAGAGTCCGAAGCTGGCAGGACGCGGCAGTCCTGGAACAGCCCTAAGGTGTTAACGGTTCAGCGAGGACGAATCCTAAGGCAGCAGTAACAAATTCCACAATTGGGGATTGTCGTCACCGGTCGCGATTGTTGCGAAATAGCCTGGGCCGGCGAAGTTTGCCGGACGTTATCGCGTCACGCCACGGATTGTGTTGAGTACGCTGCGCGTCCGGTTCGCCATGTCCGCCCGAAGTTCTGCCTTCGCCTGCCGCAAGGCGCGGAACCGACTCTCGCGGGCAGCCGGCCCGCTCACTCGTAGCGCTGGCGGGCCGCCGACCACTTCAAGGTCTGCTTCCAGACACCCTTCTGCTGGCGCAGCTGGATGTCGAAGTAGCCATCGGTCTTGCCGGGCAACAGGGACAGCGTGTTGCTCGCGTCCGACTCGATATGCTCGCGTGTGCCGTCGGGGTTCCAGTCGCCGGCCAGCATCTTGTAGAACGCCATCGGCTGGGCGAACACCACGCGCAGCGCGCGGCCCTCGATGCGGAACAGGTACAGCGCCTCGAAATCGGCGCCGCCGCCGGAATAGCCCTCGCTCCAGCCGGCGCGCACGCCGAAGGCGGTTTCGTCCGGACGGATCTGGTAGCGCGCCAGGTCGAAGCGCTTCCAGCTTTGCGGCGCGGCCAGCATGGGCTTGCTCGCGTCCTGCATCGCCAGGTCGATGGGCGGATCGATATTGGAGTCTTCCCAGTCGGTCTCTACGGACACCGGGGTTTCGGTGCGCGCGACCAGCGCGGGCGCGCCGTCCGCCCCGGTTTCGAATACGCCGAACCACACGGACTTCTGATCGCCGTCGCTGCCGGACAAGGCCACGCATTCGTTGCGCGAATACTTGGCCGACTGCGCCGCCGCTTCGGCCGAGGCCGCCAGGCAGACCACGCCGACGTAGGCGCGCTCGCGCTGCGGCCAGGGCTTGGCGCCGGCCAGCACCAGCCGGTCGGCGGGCTGGCCGGGCGCAAGCTGCCGCAGCAGGAAGTCCGCCGTGAAGCCGGCCGGCAGCGCCGTGCCGAAACCGTCCGGCGCGGGCTTGCCCGACATCTGCTGGTCGAACATCTGCTTGGCCGCGTCGGTCTGGATGACGTCGCGCACCTGATCCAGCGATTTGACCGTGGTCTGGGCATGGACGGCGGGCAGGGCGAGCGCGAAGGGGGCGGTCAGCAGGGCGGCAAGGCGCAGGCGCATGATGGACGGATCCGATGAGAGGCAGGCGGGCGCGGCCCTTGCCGGACCGACGTTCGATCTCGGCCGGTGACAGGGCAAGGAAGGTGCGCGGATCGCTGATTGTAGAGGGGCGCGGCGCGCATCGCTCCGACATGATATGGCGCTATATTCGTAGCGCCGATTTCCCTTCCAGCCCACCCTCAGCGCATTCCCGGAGCACCGCATGGAGACCAACGAAATCCACCGAGGCCGCCTCATCGACCACGTTCATCTGGTGGTGCGAGACCTGCCGGCCAGCCAGCGCTTCTACCAGGCGGTGTTCGACGTGCTGGGCGTGCCCATGGGCGGCGTCAGCGACAGCTTCTTCTGGGCCGACGAACTGTTCGTGTCCACCGCCGCCAGCCCGGCCGCGCAGGGGCAACTGACCGGCCGCCATCATCTTGCCTTCCAGGCCCGCGACACCGCCATGGTGGACGCCTTTCATCAGGCCGCGCTGGCCCACGGCGGCAAGGACAATGGCGCGCCCGGCTACCGGCCCTATCATCCCGGCTACTATGGCGCCTTCGTGCTGGACCCGGACGGCAACAATATCGAGGCGGTCTTCCATGGCGAAGCCCGCCGCAGCGCGCCCTCGGTCAAGGTGACGTTCTGAACGATGGCGCCGCGCCCGCCGTGCGCGCAACGTCCGGCCCGGCGCCTTGATCCTCCTGCCTATGCTCCAAGCCCCAAACGCCGTTTGCCGCCGTCCTTCCCCCTGGTTGCGCCTGCTGGCCGGCGTCTGCCTGCTGCCGCTGGCCGCCTGGGGCGCCGGCGCGCTGTGGTTCCAGTTTCCCGGAGGCGCGGCGGCGCGCGGCGTGGCCGTGGCGGCCTGGGCCGCGCTGCATCTCTGGCTGCTGGGCCTGCTGATCGTCGGTCGTCCCTGGCGCGCCGGCCGCCGCTGGTGGGCGGGGTGGGCGCTGGCCGTCGTCGCGCTGCTGGTCTGGTGGCACACGCTGCGGCCGTCCAACGACCGCGACTGGGCCGACGAGGTGAGCCGCATGCCGCAGGGCACGGTGCAGGGCGACCACGTGCGCCTGCGGGACGTGCGCAACTTCGACTGGCGCGGCGACGCCGACTACGACGCCCGCTGGGACACCCGCGACTACGACCTGAGCCGGCTGCGCAGCGTGGACATGATCCTGTCCACCTGGGGCATGCCGGCCATCGCCCACACCCTGGTGTCCTTTGGCTTCGACGATGGCCAGCGCGTGGTGTTCTCGGTCGAGATCCGCAAGGAACGCGGCGAGCAGTTCTCGGAACTGGGCGGCTTCTTCAAGCAGTTCGAGCTGAGCGTGATCGCCGCCGACGAGCGCGACATCGTGCGGGTGCGCACCGCCGTGCGCGGCGAAACGGTATCGATCTACCCCATCCGCATGCCGCCCGAGGCGATGCGCGCGCTGTTCCTGTCCTATGTGGACACGGCCAACGCGCTGCGCGCCGAGCCGCGCTTCTATCACACGGTCACCGCCAACTGCACCACCATCATCTACCAGATGGTGCGCGCCATCGTGCCCGGCCTGCCGGTCGACTACCGCCTTCTGCTGTCCGGCTACCTGCCCGAGTACCTGTACGAACACGGCGGCCTGGACACCAGCCGGCCGCTGGACGCGATCCGGCGCGATGCCGACATCACCCAGCGCGCGGCCCGGGCGGGCAACACGCCGGCGTTCTCGCAAGCCATACGCGAACCTTTCCTGTCCCCCCGACCATGAAGCATTCCCTCGGGCTCGTCGCTCGCTGTGCCGCGCTGCTGCTGATCCTGGTGACCGCCGGCTGCGCCGGCGTCAAGGTCGCGTCCGTCAGCACGCAGGACTACATCGCCCAACGACGCGGCGACGTGCTCACCACCGGCAAGCTCAGCGCCGCCGCCAGCGAGGCGCTGGCCGTGCTGGGCCTGGACGCCGACAAATGCCGCGCGTCCGCGCTCAACTGCACCAGCGCGCTGCGCGGCAGCGACGGCCTGGACACCGAGCGCCAGCTGTCCACGCTGTCCGAGGTCTGGCTGCTGCACGCCGTGGAGCTGGAACGCCAGCGCCCCATCGCCGCGACCGACCGCGACGAGCTGCTGGACGCCTACCTGCAAAGCGCGCGCTACGCCTACCTGTTCCACTCGCCGCGCCCGCCGGCCGAGCGCGCCTTCGAGGACCGCCAGACCCAGGTGCGCGACTATTACAACTATGCGGTGCAGCAGTCCGTCACGCGTCTGTTCTCGCACTACCGCGACGCGCCCAAGGCCGATGCCGCGCGCAGCGGCGAAAGCGCCCGCATCGGCGACTGGAACATCCACTTCCTGATGGACGAGGTGCGCCTGCCCGGCGGCAAGACCACGCCCTACGAGCTGATCCCGGCGTCCACGCTGACCTTCAGTGGCCTGCGCAGCATGTACCGGCGCGACGGCTTCGGCGCCGAGCTGGTCGCCGTCATGGCGCGCAGCGTCAATGACAAGGACACCTTCGAGCAGCCCTATAGCGAAACCCCGTTCCCGGCGCTGTCGGTGATCCTGTCCTTCAAGGGCCGCACGCTGACCCAGATCCTGGAGACGCACGACGCCGCCTTCACCGTCTCGGATCCGTATCGGCGCTACTACGTGTCGCTGGGCGGCATCTCGGTGCCGCTGGCCGCCAACTTCACCTCCGGCTACGGCCTGTGGCTGGCGCGCTCGGGCTTCGCCACGCAGGCGCTGCGCAACGCCATCGGCACGTCGGACGGACTGGCCGAGCCGCACATCTACCTGCTGCAACCCTACGACCCCGATCGGCGCATCATCGTCATGCTGCACGGCCTGGCCAGCAGCCCCGAGGCCTGGATCAACACGGCCAACGAAGTGTTGGGCGATGAGGTACTGCGGCGCGGCTACCAGATCTGGCAGGTCTACTACCCGACCAACGCGCCCTTGCCCTACAACAACGCCGAGATCCGCAAGGCGCTGCGGCGCACGCTGGAACACTTCGACCCCATGGGCACGGCGCGCGCCTCGCGCGACATGGTCGTCATCGGTCACAGCATGGGCGGCATCCTGAGCCGCCTGATGGTGTCCTCGTCGGGCGACGTGCTGTGGAAGGCATTGCAGGAATACCGCTCGTTCACGCCCGAGGAAATGGCCGAGGCCGAAGCGGAATTCGGCGACATGATGCGCTTCGAGCCCTTCCATGGCATCACCCGCGCCGTTTTCATCGCCACGCCGCATCGCGGCACCGAGTTCGCCGAGCACCGGCTGGCGCGCTGGGCCTCGAACCTGATCACGCTGCCGGCCACCGTGCTGCGCAAGTTCGCCCGCATGAGCCAGCGCGCCGAAGGCGGCGAGATGCCCGGCGGCGAACCCTACTACATCCCCAATGGCGTGGACAGCCTGAGCCCCAAGGACCCGTTCATCCGGCTGCTGCCGCAGATGCCGATCTCGCCCGCCGTGACGTTCCACAGCATCGTCGCCACCGACAAGCCGGACGCGCCGCTGGAGGAATCCACCGACGGTTTCGTTACGTATCACAGCGCGCACCTGGACGGCGCGGCGTCGGAAGCGGTGATTCCGTACACGCACAGCGTGCAGGAAGCGCCGGAGGCCATATTGGAGATCCGGCGGGTGCTGCGCGAGCATCTGGGGGCGGCGAAGTAGGGACTTGCAGAAACAGAGGAGGCTGTCTTGAAGCTCTTGAGGTATATCGTCAGGTACGACCGTGGCCTGGCTCCGAATCCGTACTTCGGCGTATGTTCCCTGGCGCTATGCACGCCGAATCATATGAACGCGAAACTCGGACGGGGAGATTGGATCTTGGGGCATGCGCCGCGAAAAGGGGGGAACCGGCTCGTGTATGCGATGCGGATCACCAATGTGCTGGATATGAATGATTACTTCGACCAGTTCCCGAGCAAGCGGCCGGATCCGGCAGGCACATTCGAGCAACGGCGCGGAGACAATATCTACTATTCCCGTGATGGCCAGTGGCGGCGAGCCCCATCCCTGGAGCACAACACGGTGGAGAATTTCCGGCAAGACTGCGGCAGGACGGTCTATTTGGCCGAAGGGGCGGAAAATTACTGGTATTTTGGAGCCGAGGGCGCATTGCAGGCCCAGCAGGAGTTTCCTTCCAGGTTCCCGAGGCTCGTGCATGCCGGAAGAGGAATCAGCTACGCCACCGACCCACGCGTCATTGCCGGGTTTGCGGCGTGGCTGGAATCCCTGGGGCGTAGTGGATTGATCGGAGAGCCTGGCGACAGGGCGCTGCTGCCTGATTCGGACTACCTTGTCGCAATTGATCCTGACGAGCAATGGATGCGGGTGGAAGACGCCCGGGGAGCCTCGCCGTTCTCCTGTTCTCCGTCATCGACAGGAGAAAAAAGAAGCGCAAAGCGCTGCGGTACCTGTTGAGCGCGGATGGACCTGGCTGCGTCGCGAGGGTAGATCATGATAGAAAGTGAGACATAACGACGAAAACGTAGCATTGCGTTTCCGTGCGTGATGTGAGTCTTGTTGCAGGGCAATACTCTGAAACGTTCTCAAGGCAGTCTGGATAGATAGTCGATTTTTCGTCCGTAGAATGCCGTCTCCATCAATAACCCCCGGCTGAATAAGAGCGAACCATGAAAAAAACCATTCTTCTCGCTTCCGTCTGCGCCGCCTTGCTCCAGGCCTGCGCCCCGGCGTCCAACTCCACTCGCGAAGGAGCGTCCTCCATGTCCGCCACCGCCCCGTCCGCCGCATCCCAGGCCACGCTGTCCGCCTACTACTGGCACCTGGCCTCGGCCGTCGACGTCTCGGGCAAGCCCATCGCGGCGCTGCAAAAGGGCATCGACAATCGCCTGCGCCTGTCCTTCACCGAGCAAGGCCTGAGCATCACCGGCGGCTGCAACACGCAGTTCGGCGGCTACCGCTATGACAAGGGCGTGCTGCAGGTGGCGCAACTGGCCGCCACCATGAAGGCCTGCGAACCCGGCCTGATGGCGCTGGACGCCGAAGTCGGCCAGCGCATCAAGGGCGACCTGCGCGCCTCGGTCGCCACCGACGCGCCCGAACCCGTGCTGCAACTGGTCGCCCAGGACGGCGCCGTGCTCAAGTTCACCGGCGAGCCCACGCCCGAGACCCGTTACGGCAGCAAGGGCGAGACCATGTTCCTGGAAGTGGCCGCCAAGCGCGTCAAGTGCAGCCACCCGATGATCCCCAACTACCAGTGCCTGCAGGTGCGCGAGCGCCGCTACAGCGAGTCCGGCGTGCAGCAGCCCGCGACCGACAAGTGGCATCCGCTGTACCAGTCGATCGACGGCTACGAGCACCGCGACGGCGTGCGCACCGTGCTGCGCGTCAAGCAATACGACTGGAAGAACCCGCCCGCCGACGCGCCGTCCAAGGTCTATGTGCTGGACATGGTGGTGGAGCAGGACATGTCGGGCAAGAAACCGAAGTAAACTCGCCGCCGGCCGCCATGCGGCCCGTCAAAGGCCGGACGGAACCCCACGTCCGGCCTTTGGCATTCTGGGCGGCGCGCCGTGGCTATCCACGGCCGGCGTCGGGCGGCTTGATCTTTGTCATGCCATCGGATGGCGCGCGGATGCCAGAATCCGATGACGCCATGAACGCCTATCCCCTGTTCCTCATCCTGCACCTGCTGGCCGCCTTTCTCTTCGTCGGCACGGTGACATTCGAAGTCTTGTTCCTGGAACCGGTGCACAAGCGCCTGCCCGTTGACGTGCGCAAGGCGCTGGGCGGCCAGCTCGGGCCGCGCGTGCGGGCGGTGTTGCCCTGGTCGGTGGCGGTGCTGTACCTGGCGGGGCTGGCAATGGCCTGGCAGTATCGCGGCGCGCTGGCGGATCCGTTGGGTTCGCCGTTCGGCATCCTGCTGTCGCTGAAGATCGCGCTGGCGTTTAGCGTGCTGGCGCATGTGCTCACCGCGTTGAGGCTGGCGCGGCGGCAGCGCCTGAGCGGGGCGCTGAGCCGGCGCATGCATGTCAGCGTGTTCTGTCACATGGTGCTGATCGTGGTGCTGGCCAAGGCAATGTTCCATGTGGCGTGGTGAGCGCGGCGTGATGCCGCGCCGGGCCGCCCGATACTCGAAGCGTCAGACGGGCAAGACCAGCGGTTCGCGCGTGCCGTAGCCTTCCTCGCCATACACCAGCCCCGGCAACGGCGAACGGCCGCGTCCGCAGGCGTCCCACAATTCCCCGACCCACTGCATGGCCGTGTCGACGATCACGTTCTGCACGTCGAAGCCGGCTTCGTCCGAGCCGAACAGGGGCACCTCGGGCTCGATGCCGTCTTCGGTATGGCGCACGTCGAACAGGTAGCGGTGGCCTTCGATGGCCTTGTTGAGCACGAACAGGTCCGGGCCTTCCAGGCTGGCCACGACCGAGAACGTGCCTTCGCCGTCCTGGTCGGGGAACACCACGATGTGGATTTCGCGCGCCTTGGGCGGCAGGGCGGCGATCAGCGCGGTCAGCGTGGCGCGGGCGGCGGCGTCGTGGGCGCGCAGGATGCGCAGCAGTTCGGCTTCGTAGTCGGATTGGGTCATGGGTGTTTCGTTCAGGGCGGGTGGCGCGGGTTCAGGCATGCGCCGGCTGGGCGCATGGGCGGTTGGATGGTCTGTTTTAACAGAAGCCGTCCCGACGCCCTGAACCGCAAGCGCGCGCCGCTACGGCCCTGCGCGGGGCGCCGTCTCTTTCCTGTATTCCCGCACGTACTGCCCAAAGCGCAGCATCGGCACCTCGCCCCGCAAGGTCTGGGGCAGCAGCTTGCCGCAGAAGTATGCGCTGTCCGCCACCGGCCGTTGCGGAAAGTACTGGGGCGCCAGCTGCTTGTGCGCCTGCATCCTGGCATTGTCGATGAAGGCTTCGGCCTGTTCCGGCCCGATGGCTTCGACCAGCTGCGCGCGGATCAGCATTTGCAGTTCGGTCTGATGGCGGCCATGGTTGCGGTCCCAGTCCTGGTACAGATCTTGCAGCATGGCTTGCGTTGCGGGGTTGTCGCGCGCGCAGTGTTCCAGCGTGTTCGCGGCCAGTCCGCGCACGTCCATGAAGGCGGTATAGAGGAATTGCAGGCGGCCCGTGCTGTCGGCCGGCGCGGGCGACGGCAGGATGGCCAGGAGGCAGGCGGCGGCGCGAAGCAATGTGCGGGGTGTCATGGTGGCCCTGGCAGGATCTGGAGAAAGGGCGCGCAATGAAGCGCGCTCGAAGATCATGCGGGGGCCGCGCGGCGCGCGCCACCAGAGGATTCTGAAATTGACGACGAGGGCCGCTGGCGGGCTTCAGGCCCGTTTGCAGAACGGGCAGTACAGCTCGTTGATGAAGTCGTCCGGCTCGATGTTGTCGCTGGGGATCAGCACGGCCATCGCGCCATGCGCTGCGCGCGGACCACGGTGGCGAAAAGATAAAAAGTGGTTCATCGCACCTTACCGGGGACGGCGCGATGAACCAGTCAATCGTCCCATGCGGCTGGCGCAATCCGGCCAGACGCGTGTCACTTGGGCATCACCACCGTATCGATGACGTGAATCACGCCGTTGTCCGCCACCACGTCCGTCTTCACGACCTTGGCGTTGTCGACGCTGACTTGTCCGCCATTCACGGCCACGGTCAACGAATCGCCTTCAACCGTCTTCACCGGGCCCGCCTTGACGTCCTTCGCCATCACCTTGCCGGGCACGACATGGTAGGTGAGCACCTTGGTCAAGGCCGCCTTGTCTTTCAGCAGCGCATCGAGTTTGTCTTTGGGGATCTTGGCGAATGCGTCATCGGTCGGCGCGAACACGGTGAACGGCCCGGGGCCCTTCAGCGTGTCGACCAATCCCGCGGCTTGCACCGCGGTCACCAAGGTATTGAAGGAACCTGCTGACTTCGCTGTGTCCACGATGTCGGCGGCTTGCGCGGTGCCGAGCGCGAGGGCGAACGTCAGGGTGGTCAGGACGCGTTTCATAATCGACTCCTTTCATAGACGAGGGGGGGCTGCACGATGAGGTTGGCGCCCCGGTTGCGCGGTATCGAGTGGGTCATGTGAACCGCTTGAAAGTGAATTTACGCGCCGAAATCTTCACGGTCCATAAAATGACCCGCTAAAATACAAAAAAAACGGGTCAATATCGGGTCATAAATAGGGCGTCGACATGGAACATCAGGCTTCTTCGGAACCGCAGCACGTGAGCTATCGCAGCGGCGCGGCGGCGCGGCTGGCAGGACTTTCCCCGGAAACACTGCGTGTCTGGGAGCGGCGCTACAACCTTTCCAACACGGAGCGCTCCGAACGTGGGCAGCGCTTGTATTCCGCGGAACAGGTCCGCAAATTGAGCCTGTTGAAACAGTTGGTGGACCAGGGCCATGCGATCGGCGTGCTTGCCCTGATGCCTGACGCCCAACTGCAAGAACTCGCCAATGCGGCATACACGCAGCCTGATGCCGTCGGACCCATTCGAATCGGGGTAATTGGCAGCAACCTTGCGAAGCGCATTGCGGGCAGCGCGCGCGACAGAGCCGATCTGGTGCTGGAATACAGCCGTTCCCAGCTTGAGCAGGCCGCGCAGGACGCGCCAAACGCCAGCGTGGAAGTCCTGGTCATCGAGCAATCAGAATTGCACGACAGCGCGGTTTCGCTGATCGCCGGCATCAAGAATCGTTGGGGCGCGGTCGCTGTCGTGGTGCTCTATCGCTTCTGCGCCAGCGCCACCATTCGGGCGCTTCGTGCCCAGGACTGCCTGGTTGCGCGCGTTCCAGCCGATGTAAACGAGCTTGCGCTGCTGTGCCGCTCGGCCCTGACCGGAGAACGCCTTCCGCCACAACCGCCGTCCCACCTGCCCGACATCCGTTTTGACGAAAGCGCGCTGCTGACCATCATGGCTTCCGGCAGCGGGCTGGCATGCGAATGTCCCAAACATCTGGCGGACCTGTTGATGATGGTGGGTAGCTTCGAACGCTACAGCGCCCAATGCGCCTCGCGCAGTGCGGACGATGCCCAGTTGCACAGCGATTTGCAGCGGGCCGCGGGTCAGGCGCGCGCCATCCTGGAAGCCGCGATGGAAAAGCTCGCGACGGCCGAAGGCTTGCCCATGCCACCCACGACACGTCTTTGATCACGCCCGCGACGCGTCAAACGCCCGGCACTCCGCCTTCAACCATTCCGAGAATATGCGCGTGCGCCGTTCCTGCGGTCGTCGCGACAGCAGCACATACCGCGCCGGCGCCGCGACGTGCTTGCCGAACACATCGACCAGCCGCCCGCTACGGACCTCGTCATGCACCATCGCGCTGCGCCCGATCGCCACGCCCTGGTGATTCAGCGCCGCGCCGATGGCCAGGCTGGCCAGGTTGAACTGCGGGCCGTCCAGATGCTTGAGCCAGCGCGGCTGGTGCGCCTGCATCCAGGTGCGCCACTCGATGAACTCCGCCGCGCCGACCCAGGGCGAGGCGTCGTGCAGGAACGCCACGCCGTCCAGCGACTTGCCGGCCCGGAACTGCGGATGCGCGGCCAGATACTCGGGCGTGGCCACCACCAGCAGGTACTCGTCCATCAGCGCGTCGGCCTGTAAATGGCCGTAGTCGTCCGGGTCGTAGCGGATGGCGATGTCGATGTCTTCCTCGTCCATCCGCTTGCGGTCCAGCGGCTGGAATTCCGCTTTCAGCCGCACCGACACGTCCGGCTGCAGGCGATGGAATTCCGTCAGGCGCGGCATCAGCCATTGCAGCGCGAACGAGGGCAGGCAATTGACCTGCAAGGCTGACGCGGGCAGGCCCAGCCGCTCGATCTCTTGCTGGATGTCGCCCAGCGCGCGGCTGACGGTGGCGTGCAGCTGCTCGCCCTTGGGCGTGAACGTCAGCCCGCGCTGCCGCCGCACGAACAGCGGATAGCCCAGCCGGTCTTCCAGCTGGCGGATCTGCTGGCTGACCGCGCTCTGCGTCAGGCTCATGGCCTCGGCCGCCCGGGTGAAGCTGAGATGGCGGCCCGCCATGTCAAAGCAGCGCAGCGCGCCCAGCAGCGTGGAATCGAAATGGACTGGCATGAAGAGGGCAGGAATAAGTCAGGCTAATGGCAGGATTAGAAATCATCGCTATTCTTGCACGCCGCCGGCTTCTACGATCTGCGCCTGTCCCTTCCCATGCCCGCGCAAGATGACCGTCAATCTCGATCCTCAGTTATTAGCCCAGCTTCAATCCCGCACGCCGCTGCTGTGGCTCAACCCGGCCCGGGGCGGCCCGCTGCCCGACGACGCGCCGTCCCTGGATCGGATCGACGACGCGCAGCGGCGCCTGGCGCGCTGCGCGCCGCTGCTGGCCGGGCTGTTTCCCGAGTTGGCGAATGCAGCCGGGCAGATCGAGTCCCGCCTGATGCCCGCGCAGGCCTTGCAGCAGCAACTGGGCGGCGCGTCGGCGTCCGGCAGCTGGTATCTCAAGCGTGATGACGAACTGCCCGTGGCCGGCTCCATCAAGGCCCGTGGCGGTTTTCATGAAGTGCTGGCCCTTGCAGAGTCCATCGCGCTGGAGCACGGCCTGCTGCCCCACGCCGACGCCGACCGCCGCCTGCTGGCAACGCCACAGGCCCGCGCGCTGTTCGGCCAATACGCCGTGACCGTGGGCAGCACCGGCAACCTGGGCATGAGCATCGGCGTCATGGCGGCCGCGCTGGGCTTTGACGCCGTGGTGCACATGTCCGCCGACGCCAAGGAATGGAAGAAAGACCGCCTGCGCCAGCGCGGCGTGCGCGTCATCGAGCACGCCGGCGACTACGCCCAGGCCGTCGCCGCCGGCCGGGCGCAGGCGCTGGCCGCGCCGCGCAGCCACTTCGTCGACGACGAGCAATCCGAGCTGCTGTTCTTCGGCTACGCCGCCGCCGCGCGCGGCCTGGCGCGGCAGCTGGCCGAGGCGGGCCGCAAGGTCGACGCCGAACATCCGCTGTTCGTCTACATCCCCTGCGGCGTCGGCGGCGCGCCGGGCGGCATCACCCACGGACTCAAGGCGCTGTACGGCGACCACGTGCATTGCTTCTTCGCCGAGCCGGTGGCCTCGCCGTGCATGCTGGTGCAGCTGGCCGCCGGCATGCAGACTCCCACGTCCGTCTACGACCTGGGCCTGGACAACCGCACCGAGGCCGACGGCCTGGCGGTCGGGCAGGCGTCGGAGCTGGTGGCGTCGCTGATGACGCCGCAACTGGGCGGCGTCTTCACCGTGTCGGACGACGAGCTGTACCTGAACCTGCTGGCGCTGAAGGACAGCCTGGACGCCGAGGTCGAACCCTCGGCCGCCGCCGCCGTCTCGGGGCCGGGCTGGCTGCAGGGCTCGGCCGCCGGCCGGGCCTATGCGCAGGGTCTTGCCATGGCCAACGCCACGCACGTCATCTGGGCCACCGGCGGATCGCTGGTGCCGCGTGATGCGTTGCTCGGCTTCCAGGAACACGCCAGGACGCTGCGTCCGCGCCGCGCGGCCTGAGCCGCCACGTTCCGATATCCCGCGGATATCAGGCAGAGCCCCAGCAGATCCCCAGCCGATCCCAGGCAGACCCCCATACCAACAACGACATTCCAAGGAGACAACCCGTGAGCGCCAGCGCTTCCCTACCCGCCGGCCGGGCCGCAACCCCGGACCAGCAAGCCCTTGAAAACGCGACCTACAGAAAGGTCGCGCTACGGTTCATTCCCTTCCTGATGCTCTGCTACGTGGTCGCGTACCTGGACCGCATCAACATCGGCATCGCCAAGCTCAACATGCTGGCGGACCTGCAATTCAGCGAAGCGGCCTATGGTCTGGGCGCCGGGCTGTTCTTCATCGGCTACATGGTGTTCGAGGTGCCCAGCAACCTCATCATGCACCGCGTCGGCGCGCGCCTGTGGATCGCGCGCATCATGATTTCCTGGGGCATCCTGTCGGGCGTCATGGCCTTCGTCACCACGCCCTGGCAGTTCTACACCGTGCGCTTCTTGCTCGGCGTGGCCGAGGCCGGTTTCTATCCGGGCGTGATCCTTTATCTGACGTACTGGTTTCCGAACCGCCGCCGCGCCAAGATGACCGCCATCTTCCAGGCCGGCATCCCGGTGGCCGGGCTGATCGGCAACCCGCTGTCGGGCTGGATCATGGAACGCTTCCATCTGGTCGGCGGCCATCCGGGCTGGCAATGGCTGTTCGTGCTGGAAGCGCTGCCCACCATCCCGCTGGCCATCGGCGTGCTGCTCATCCTGTCCAACCGCGTGCAGGACGCCACCTGGCTCACGCAGCAACAGCGTGACCTGATCACCCGCGACATCGCCGAAGACAACGCCGGCCGCGAACACATGCCGCTGCTGCGGGCGCTGCGCGACGCGCGCATCTGGAAAATCATCGCCATGACCTTCCCGGCGATGATGGCGCTGTACACGCTGGGCTTCTACCTGCCCACGCTGATCAAGGACGCCGGCGCCGAAGGCGGCGTGCGCATCGGCCTCTTGAGCGCCATTCCCTATCTGGTCGCCATGGTGGCCATGGTGCTGGTCGGACGCAGCTCGGACCTGCGCCGCGAGCGCCGCTGGCACCTGGTCTTCATCCTGGTGCTGGGCGCCGTGGGCCTGGTCGCCAGCGTCTTCGCCGGCACCAACCTGACGCTGGCCGTGATCGCGCTGTCCGTCGCCGCCGCCGGCATCATCAGCTTCTCGCCCATCATGTGGACGCTGCCCACCGCCTTCCTGGGCGGCGCCACGGCGGCCGCGTCCATCGGCATCATCAACAGCCTGGCCAACCTGGGCGGCTTCGTCAGCCCCTACCTGATCGGCTGGATCCGCGACATCTATCACAGCACCGCGCCGGCCATCTACGTGATCGCGGGCGCGCTGCTGGTCAGCGCCCTGATCGCGCTGAGCTTCGACCCCAAGAAAGTCAATCGCTGAAGAGCCCGAACCATGGCAAGCACACCCGCAACACCGCTGCGTCTGGCCGTCGCCGGCCTGATCCACGAGACCAACACCTACGCCGCCGAATTCGCTGGCCAGACCCCGCTGCGCGCCTTCGAGCAATACAGCGGCCAGGACCAGATCCTGCAAGCCTTCGACAAATCCAACCACCAGGTCGGCGGCTTCATCGAAGGCGCGCGGCAGGCCGGCGCGGAACTGGTCTGCGCCTACGTCGGCCAGGCCACGCCGTCCGGCACCATCGAGGCCCAGGCCTACGCCCAGATGAAGCGCCGCATCCTCGACGGCCTGCGCGCCGCGCTGCCGGTGGACGGCGTGCTGCTGGCGCTGCACGGCGCCGGCGTGGCCGATGGCGTCGAAGACATCGAGGGCGACCTGTGCGTGGCGGTACGCGAACTGGTTGGCCCCGCCACGCCCATCGCCGCCGTCTACGACCTGCACGGCAACATGACCGAGGCCATGCGCGACAGCTGCGAACTGACCTTGCCTTGCAAGCTCTATCCGCACACGGATTTTCATGATCGGGGCGTGGAGGCGGTGGCGCTGCTGCGCGAGATCATCGCCGGCCGCCTGCGGCCCGTGACCGTCATGCGCCGCCTGCCCATGCTGCCCTACATCGTCACCACGCAGGAGGGCTTCATTCCCGCCGAGGTCAACGCCGTCTGCGCCGAACTGGCCCAGCGGCCCGGCGTCATCGACTGTTCATGGTTCCACGGCTTTCCCTACGCGGACATCGCCGCGCCGTGCCCCGCCGTGGTCTGCACCACCGCCGGCGACCTTGCGCTGGCCGAGCGCTGCGCTGACGAAGTCGCGCAATGGATCTGGACGCGCCGCGAGGACTTCCGCCCGTCCTTCCCCAGCCCGGCCGAAGGCGTGGCGCAGGCCCTGGCCGCCGCGCACGGCCCGGTCGTCGTCAATGAATACGCCGACAACCCCGGCGGCGGCACGCCCGGCGACGGCACCCATCTGCTGCGCGCCGTCCTCGACGCCCAGCCCGCGCCCGGCACCTGCTGTTTCGCGTCCATCAACGACGCCTCTGTCGTCGATCAGGCCCGGCAGGCCGGCGTGGGCGCCACCATCAGCATCTCGCTGGGCGGCAAGCAGGGCCGCTTCCAGGGCGAACCGCTGCGCGTGAATGCCTACGTCAAGGCCATCACCGACGGCCGTTTCGTCAACCGCGCCGGCTCCATGTTCGAAGGCGTGCGCTTCGACCTGGGCGCGATGTGCCGCTTGCTCATCCAGGGCGTGGACGTCATCGTCGCCTCGCGCGCCGAACAGATCTATGACGAGGAACCGTTTTTTCTGCACGGCATCGACGTCAATGCGTACAAGCTCATCGCCATCAAGGGGGCCAACCACTTTCGGGCGGGCTATCGACGGCTGGCCGCGCAGATCATCTCGGTGGATAGCGTGGGGTTGAGTACTGCTGATATCACTTCGTTTCCGAGGGAGCGGCTGGTTGGAGAGTATTGGCCGCTGTCGGATCGCGCTGCGTTGGAGGACAGGCAAGGAGCCTGACGCCGAGCGGTACCGATATCCGCAGTCGATCGGCCACGGCTCGACTCGTGAGCGAGTCGAGCCGTGGCGCCATCATCCATCAATCCCTGAACGCGCCGGCTCCCGCAATATCCTTGGGCACCAGGCATCTGTGTTTCTTCGGATTGCTCATATCGCAGACAAAGAACCACGCGGTCCAAGGCCCTTGAATCGCGTCCGCCGTCAGTTGGGACTTTTTGGCGGGTATGACGTCGCTGAGGCCATACCTGAGGGGATTCAGGCATTGGTTGATCGGCCCGGGCGCTTCAAGGCAGAACGTGACGGCCACGGGCATCGCGCAATCGTTCTGGATCCGTTTGTACGCGTCCGACACGCCTTTGCCGCTTTGGACGATGCGCACGCATTTGCCCGAGATGTACGGTGCATGATCATTTTCCTGTGCCGGCGTCTGCGGCCGAGCACCGGAAGGCGCCGCCGCCGTTGATATCGGCGTCTTGCCGCGCGGCGATGCGGAATCGCTGGCCGAGGGCCATCCCGCGTCACGATGGCACTGATACACCTTCAGCCGTGGCGTGATGGTGTCAGCGAAGTTCGGCGGTTCCCTGTTGATGACCAGGTCGGCGCAGGCGCCACCTGAGTTCCCCTCGCACCCGAGCAAGGCGCGTTGCCGCGGCGTGTCGGTCATGCCGTAGGCGGAGTACATGCGCAGCCCGTTGTTTTGAACGTTTGTGCTGGCCTCCCGCTGGAGCGCCACCAGATCCTGGAAGTACGCATCCAACTCTGCTTTCGGGAGCATTTTCTCGCGCAGGGCCGCGAACTTCAGCGTGATCGCCCCGTGAGAGGGGCTTGAAATCGTCGTTTCGACCGGGCAGTTCGCGGAGGCTGTCGATCGCTCTTTCGAACTGGCGGCGCCAGGGGTTGATGCCGTCCGTGTGGCGCTGCCGGTCGCAGCGGCAGCTTTAGGGGGAACATTGCCGCTGCCTGGGCTGCTGGCTACCTTGCTTTCCGGCGAGGCCCCGGCGGGAGCCGCCTTGTTGCTGAGTTCTCCATCGACATAAAAGTACTCCTGGGCCTCCCCTTGGCGCTCCTGGGCCACGACCTTCCCTTGCCAGGCCCCATGCACTAGCACGCCTGTCGCCGTGGACATCACGTGTCCATTCAAGTACTTCGTAAGGGTCCCGGCGCCTTCGCCATACCCGTTCTTGCACGCGCCGCTCCATCCATACGAATAGCCTGGACTGAGCTGGGTCGCCCGCTTGATCACGCGACAGCCGGCCGAGTCGGTATGCCAAATCCCTTCCGAATGGGCTGGCGATACCGAACACAGGGCAAGAATCAGGAGGGACAGGATTGTTCTGACGGTGCGCATCGATTTCCCCGAATCATGCTTTTCAGCGGCGCGCCATGCATCTGGCTTTTATTGATCGCACGACTATACGCCCGTCAGCGCCGCCCGAGTCAGTCCCGCACCAGATACGCCTCGCCGCCCGGTTTCAGATACGGCGTCAGCGCCTTGAACGGCACCTGGGCATGCGTGCCCAGGCACGCGCCCGAGGAATGCCCCACGCCCGACACCGACAGGCTCAACGCGCCCGGCGCCTGCGCGCCCAGCGCCAGATACTCCGGCCACAGGTCCGCGCAATCCTCGAGGTTCGGATGCTGGTCGGCCTTGCTGGCGTCCGGCCCCTGGTCCACCGCCTGCTTCACCAGCGTCAGCAGCGCCGCGCTCTTCTCGCCGCCGAACGTGCGCTTGCCGGGCACATAGGCGTCAAACACCCGGTTCCAGTCCAGATACTCGCCGCGCAGCAGGTCGAAGGTATAGGCATCGAAATGGTTGTACGGATGTGCGCCGCCGCAATCCAGGCTGCCCGATTCCGTCACGGTCATCAGCGCGCGCGACAGCCAGGTCACTTTCACATCCTCTTCATCAAACCCGCCCAGCGTGCCCGCCATGGGATTGGCGCTGGTGTACGCGGTCGCCTTGCAGTCCAGCGCGCTAAGGCTCTTTTGCCAATGGCGCTGCTCCAGCAGGTAGTTGATGCGCTGCATGACCTGCGGGTCGGGATGGCGGGTCAGGCGGGGATAGGGGAATTTGGTGCGCGGGTCCTGCCACATCTGATAGGCGACCGTGGCGTTGCCGATTTCCTTGCCGACGGGCTTGGCGTGGCCGGCGAGTTTCAGCGTGTCGTAGGGGGCGCGGGAGGAGGTGATGCCGGCGTTCACGTCCACGTCGCCCAGGTTGATTTGGGTGGCGCGGGCTTGCTTGCGGTCTTGTTCGAGCTGGGCGGTGTCGTATTGGGCGACGCGTTTCAGGTCGAAGTGGCGTTGCTTGCCGGTTTTGGCGTCGGTCCAGGTGCCTTTGTAGGACGTGGGGGTGAGGGTGCCTTGCCAGG
>MCND01000091.1_pt1 | contig 41815 bp, 29 predicted proteins | sample 778211 | NCBI WGS metagenome assembly MCND01 (sample SAMN04296812, study PRJNA304217) | bioreactor metagenome | isolation source: activated sludge enriched with benzalkonium chloride | place: Turkey: Istanbul urban wastewater treatment plant
CTGGCTGTCGTAGTAGTTCACGCCCACGCCGATCAGGCCCAGCGTGGTGTCGCGCGTCAGCGTGACAGTGGTGTTGCGGGTCAGCACGTCGACCTCGCCGGACTGCAGCGCGGTGAAGCGCTGCTGCGTGTTCAGCGGCGTGACCTTGATCTTGCTGGCGTCGCCGAACATGGTGGCGGCGATGGCGCGGCACAGGTCCACGTCCAGGCCCTTCCATTCACCCTTGCTGTCCGCGATCGAGAACCCCGGAATGCCCGTGGAAACGCCGCACTGTACAAACCCTTTCTTCTTGACGTTGTCGAAGGTCGCGCCCGCATGGGAAGCTGCGGAAGCAGCAAACAAGGCGGCGCCGACAGCAGCGAGTTTCAGTACTTTCATCGTGATCTCCGTGTGGGTGAATCGAAGCCGGTAACCGGGCCGTGTGGGCCCTGCACATGCGCCGAATGGTAGCGGCGGCGCAGCAAGCGGCGCATCGGGGAATTCCCTCGAAATATAGGGACACTGGATCAATAAAACGATCGTCCATCATGAAAAATGGGGACGGCTTTTCGTTGGAAGATCTTGTGTTTCCGCACGGTCACACGCGTGTTTTGGAAACGTCTTCATCACGCGGGAATGCGTCCGCATCCCTGTCCCCGAGTTACTATTGCGGCTTCATCCGACAGCCGCCATGATCGAATTCCAGCACGTCTTCAAATCGTATGGCCGCGGCCGCAACATCCTGGCCGACATCAACTTCCGCGTCAGCGCGGGAGAGTTCATTTTCGTGTCCGGGCCGTCCGGCGCCGGCAAGTCCACCCTGCTCAAGCTGATCGGCGGGCTGGAGCCCGCCAGCCGCGGCTCCATCCAGGTCAACGGGCAACGGCTGGACAAGCTGCCGGCCCGCGCGCGCCCCTATCTGCGGCGCGCCGTCGGCGTCATCCTGCAGGACACCCATCTGCTGTTCGATCGCAGCGCGTTCGAAAATGTCATGCTGCCGCTGGCCGTCACCGGCCAGGCCTGGGACTCGGCGGCCGCGCGCGCCCGCGCGGCGCTGGACAAGGTCGGCCTGTCGGGCAAGGAAGAACTGAACCCGATCGAGCTGTCCGGCGGCGAGCAGCAGCGCCTGGCGATCGCCCGCGCCATCGTCAACCGCCCCGCCATCCTCATCGCCGACGAGCCCACCGCCAATCTCGACCATGACAACGCGCAACGCATCATGAATGTGTTTCGCGACTTCAACCGCGTCGGCGTCACCACGCTGATCGCCTCGCACGACCAGGAACTCATGGCGCGCTACGCCACGCGCACCCTGCGCATCGACCCCGGCAAGTTCTCCGATTCCCACGGCCCGGCCACGCCCGCGCCGGCCGCCGGCGAAGGAGCGCAAGCATGAACGCCTGGCTGCGCCAACACCGCTACGCGCTCATGGTCACCGTGCGCCGGCTGATCAAGCAACCCTTCTCCTCCCTGGCCAACCTGCTGGTCATGGCCCTGGCCCTGGCGCTGCCGCTGCTAGGCAGCGCCATCCTGGTATCGGTGCAGCCGGTGGCGCGCCAGATGTCGGTCACGCCCGAGGTCACGGTCTTCATGCGCGTGGACGCTCCGGCTGGCGCGGCCGCCGGCGTGGCCAAGCGCATCCAGTCCGAGCACCAGGACGACATCCGCGCCGTGCGCGTGGTGGGCCGCGACGACGCGCTGGCCAGCCTGCGCGCCAATCCCGCCTGGCAGCAGGCGCTGGCCGTGCTGCCGGGCAACCCGCTGCCCGACGCGGTGGTGGTCACGCTGGCCGACGGCGAGGACCTATCGGGCCGCGCGGACCGGCTGGCCAAGATATGGAAGCAATGGGACCAGGTCGACCTGGTGCAGCTGGACAGCGCCTGGGTCCAGCGGTTGGAGGCCATCCTGCGCTTCGCCCGCATCGGCCTGGGCTTCCTGGCCGCCTGCGTGGCGGTCGTGGTGCTGGCGACGGTGTTCAACACCGTGCGCATGCAGGCGCTGTCGCAACGCGAGGAAATCGCCGTGGCGCGGCTGGTCGGCGCCACCGAATCCTTCGTGCGCCGTCCCTTCCTGTACCTGGGCGGCCTGTCGGGCGCGCTGGCCTCGCTGCTGGCCATTGGCGTCGCGGCGCTGGCCTTGTCGCCGCTGAACAACGCCCTGCTCGGCCTGGCCCGCAGCTACGGCGCCGAGTTCGCCCTGCGCCTGCCCGGCACGCCCGTGCTGGCGGGCGCCGTGCTGGCCGCCGCCGTGTTGGGCGCGCTGTCGGCGCGCTGGTCGGTCACGCGCAGCACACGTTTCTGAACCGGCGTCAAACGCCGTTCTAAAGCCCCGTATAAAGCACCTTCTTCCCCGTGATCGGGGAAAAGCCGCGCGCAGTCCCCGTGTAGGATGGTCCCAGATCATCCCGGCGGGACCGCGCGCGACTGGCGCGGCCCCTGCCCGCGGAGACGGCGAAACCCAAGTCCGGCCCTGAGGCGGCGGCCTTGCGGCGGCCGCCGCCGTGGAACGGAAAGAACAAAACACAGGAGACGCAGCCAGCCATATAAGCAGGGACGCATTGTCGCCGCCGTTACACAGCATTTCTCCCGCTGGTCTTGCGAATATGCAAGAATAAAGCGCAAATTTTTTACATATTTTGAAACGAATTCTGTTTTCCGTAGCAGTGCACTTCGTGTCCCTATCGTTGCCCTTGCCCAATATTCCGCGCCATGGTCTCCCGTCTTGAAGCTCGCGCAACGCGCCATTACTACGACAGCGCGTTCCAATGTCAGGCGGTGAAAGTACTTCCCAACGAGTACTACGTCACCGACGAAGACCTGATGATCTCGACCGTGCTCGGGTCGTGCGTCGCCGCCTGTATCCACGATCCCAAAACCGGGGTCGGCGGCATGAACCATTTCATGCTGCCGGAGGGCGACATGCAGTCGCCCGCCTCGGCCACCATGCGCTATGGCGCCTTCGCCATGGAAGTGCTGATCAACGAACTGCTCAAGGCCGGCGCTTCGCGCGACCGCCTGGAAGCCAAGGTGTTCGGCGGCGGCGCGGTGCTGTCCGCCATGCAGCAGATGAACATCGGCGAACGCAACGGCCAGTTCGTGCTGAACTACCTGAAGACCGAAGGCATTCCCGTCAAGGCCCAGGACTTGGGCGACGTGCATGCGCGGCGCATCAATTACTTCCCGCGCGACGGCCGGGTCATGGTGCGCAAGATGGCGCCGCACCACCAGCGCGCCGAGGAGATCATCGCCAAGCGCGAACAGGTCGCCGCGCAAAGCGTGCAGGCCAAGACCGAGAGCCCGCCGCGCGTCGAGCGCTTCACGCGCCCCGGCGTGGAGCTGTTCAAGCGTCCGGCGGCGCGGCCCGGCGTGGAGCGCTTCGACACCGCGCCCAACCGCCCCGGCGTGGAACGTTTCAACACCGGTGCCGCGCGCCCTGGCGTGGAGCGTTTCGATACCGGCATCACCCGCCGCAACAAGACGGAAACCACCGGCTGATTCCGGGCGGATCGGCGCGAACGCCGATCCGCGCCTGTCCGGCATCCCCCGTGCAGGGGCCACGACGCCCTGCCCCGTCTTCAGGCCGCCCGCGTCCCGTCCAGCTTCACGACCGTCGCGGTGAAATCCTTCAGCAGCGCCTCGCGACGCTGCGCCGCCCGCGCCATGGCTGCCTCCTTCACATGACCGTAGCCGCGTATTTCTTCGGGCACGCTGGCCAGCGCCACGGCACGGTCCAGGTTGCCGCGATTGAGCTTGGGCAGGATGGCCGTCAGCGTCTCGTGGTATTCCCTGACCAGCTCGCGCTCGGCGCGCCGCTCGGCGGTGTAGCCGAACGGATCGAAGCGCGTGCCGCGCAGGCGCCGCAGCCGCGCCAGCAAACGGAACAGGCGCAGCGTGCCCGGTCCGTAGGCGCGCTTGACCGGCTTGCCGTCCGGGCCGCGCCGCGCGAACAGCGGCGGCGCCAGATGAAAGCGCAGCTTCCAGTCGCCTTCGAACTGCTGCGCCACGCGACGCTCGAACTCGCCATCGGAGTACAGTCGCGCCACTTCGTACTCGTCCTTGTAGGCCATCAGCTTGAAGGCATAGCGCGCCACCGCCAGCGCCAGCCGTTGCGTGCCGGTGGCCTCGCGCTCGGCGCGCGCCACCTTGTCGACCAGGTCGGCGTAGCGCGCGGCATAGGCGGCGTCCTGATACCGGGTCAGGAACTCGCGTCTCACCGATACCAGTTGCTCCAGCTCGCCCGCGGGCTTCTTCAGCTCGGCCACCGGCGCGGCGGCGCGCGGACGCCGCAGTTCGACGATGCCTTCCGGATAGACCGACGCCGGCGTCGGCCCCTGCGCCACCAGCCGGTTCAGCCCGGCCAGGTCCTGGGCCGCGCGCCGGCCCCAGGCGAAGGCGGCCTGGTTGGCGGCCACCTGCTGCCCGTTAAGCTCGATGGCGCGCAGCAGCGACTCGCGCGACAGCGGCAGCCAGCCCTTCTGATAGGCATAGCCCATCATCAGCGGATTGGCGTAGATGGCATCACCCAGCAGCGCCACCGCCAGCGCGGCCGCATCCACCGTGTCCACATGCTCCTTGCCGCACACGCCTTCCAATTCGGAGGCCAGCGCCGCGCCGGGCAGGGTCCAGTCGGGATTCTTGACGAAAGCGGCGGTCGGGGCGGTATCGCTGTTGAGCAGCACGCGCGTGCGTCCCGGCGACAGACGCGCCATGGCGTCGGCGCTGGTGGCCACCACCAGGTCGCCGGCCAGCACCAGGTCCGCCTCGCCCATCGCCACGCGTGTGTTCATCAGCTGATCCGGCGCGGCGGCCAGCACCACGTGCGAATACACGGCGCCGCCCTTCTGGGCCAGGCCCGCCATGTCCAGCACCGAACAGCCCCTGCCCTCGATATGCGCGGCCATGCCCAGCAGCTGGCCGATGGTGACCACGCCGGTGCCGCCCACGCCGGCGATGAACACGCCGTAGGGCCGCGCCAGCCCCGGCGCGGCGGGCGCCGGCAGGGTGTCGTCGATCGCGCCTTCCGGCGCCAGCGGCTGCGGCTTGCGCAGCTTGCCGCCTTCCACCGTCACGAAGCTGGGGCAGAAGCCCTTCAGACAGGAGAAATCCTTGTTGCAGCTGGACTGGTTGATGGCGCGCTTGCGACCGAACTCGGTCTCCAGCGGCTCGACCGACAGACAATGGGACTGCTCCGAACAATCGCCACAGCCCTCACACACGCGCTCGTTGATGAGCACGCGCCGCGCCGGGTCGGGATAGGCGCCGCGCTTGCGACGCCGGCGCTTCTCGGTGGCGCAGGTCTGGTCATAGATCAGCACCGACACGCCGGCGTGGTCGCGCAGTTCGCGCATCACCGCGTCAAGTTCGTCGCGGTGATGCACCGGCACGCCCGGCGCCATGCCGGCCATGCCGCGATACTTGTCCGGCTCGTCCGTCACCACCACGATCTTGTCGATGCCCTCGGCCGCGACCTGGCGGCTGATCATGGGCACGCTGATGGGACCGTCCACCGGCTGCCCGCCGGTCATGGCCACCGCGTCGTTGAACAGGATCTTGTAGGTGATCGGCGCCTTGGCCGCGACCGCCGCGCGGATAGCCAGCAGCCCGGAATGGAAGTAGGTGCCGTCGCCCAGGTTGGCGAACACGTGCTTCTCGTCGGTGAAGGGCGCCTGGCCGATCCAGGGCACGCCCTCGCCGCCCATCTGGGTATATGCCTGGGTGTTGCGGCCCATCCAGGTCACCATGTAGTGACAGCCGATGCCGGCCATGCCGCGCGAGCCCTCCGGCACGCGGGTGGACGTATTGTGCGGACAGCCTGAACAGAACCAGGGCTTGCGCTCCTCGACCACGCGCGGGCGCGCCAGCGCCTGTTCGCGCGCGGCGATGGCGTCCAGCCGCGCCTGGATGCCGGCGCGCACATCCTCGGGCAGCGCGAAGCGCAGCAGCCGCGAGGCGATGGCCTTGGCCACCATGGCGGGCGAGAACTCGTAGTGCGCGGGCAGCAGCCAGTTGCCCTGCGGCACCGCCCATTCGCCGCCGTCCTTGTCATCGAACTTGCCGACCACGCGCGGGATCTTCTTGCCGCTGCCGATCCAGCCGAACAATTCTTCCTTGAGCTGGTATTCCAGCACCTGGCGCTTTTCCTCCACCACCAGGATCTCGTCCAGCCCGTCGGCGAAACGCTGCGTGCCGGTGGATTCCAGCGGCCACACCATGCCCACCTTGAACAGCCGCAGGCCGATGCGCCGGCAAACCTCGGGCGAGAGGCCCAGGTCCGCCAGCGCCTGACAGGTGTCCAGATAGGCCTTGCCCGACGTCATGATGCCGAAGCGCGCCTCGCTGGCGGGCACGTGCCAGGGCTCGCGGTTGAGCTGGTTGGCGCGCGCATAGGCCAGCGCGGCGTACAGCTTGTAGTCCAGCAGCCGCGCTTCCTGTTGCAGCGGCGTGTCGGGAATGCGGATGTTCAGGCCATCGGGCGGCAGCTGGAAATCCTCGGGCAGCAGGATCCTGACGCGCTCGACATCCACGTCGACCGAGGCGGACACCTCGACGATGTCGGTGATGCACTTCATGCCCACCCAGACGCCCGCGTAGCGGCTCATGGCCCAGCCATGCAGGCCGTAGTCCAGCACTTCCTGCACGCTGGCCGGAAACAGCGCCGGAATCATGCAGGCCTTCAGGATGTGATCGCTCTGGTGCGGCAACGTGGAGGACTTGGCCGGATGATCGTCGCCCGCCACCACCAGCACGCCGCCATGCGGCGAGGTGCCGGCGGCGTTGGCGTGCTTGAACACGTCGCCGCAGCGGTCCACGCCCGGCCCCTTGCCATACCACATGCCGAACACGCCGTCGTAACGCGCGCCGGGAAACAGGTTGACCTGCTGCGTGCCCCAGACCGCGGTGGCGGCCAGATCCTCGTTGATGCCGGGCTGGAACTCGACATGGTGCGCCTTCAGGTACTTGGCGGCCTTCCACATGTTCTGGTCCACGCCGCCCAGCGGCGACCCCCGGTAGCCCGACACAAAGCCGGCGGTGTTGAGCCCGGCCCGCGAGTCCCGCAGACGCTGCATCATCGGCAGGCGCACCAGCGCATGGATGCCGCTCATCCAGGCGCGGCCGGTCTCAAGGGTGTATCTGTCGTCCAGCTGGACGGATTCGAGGGCCGCCAGCACGGCCGGCGAAAGAGGCGCATTCATGTACATCGCTCCAGTGAGTGTCACTCGACCTGCAATCGCAATACATAAATCCACAGCACAAACCCGCCGCCGCGCCTGAAGTTGCCGCGCTCCGGCTTCCTCCGTTGGCAAAGAGGAAAGCGTCCTGGACGCCTGCGGCCATTATGCATTCAAGCGCGCGCCGCCGCACGCCTGCGTCGCGCGTCCCATGAACCCGGAATGCCGCCTCGACAGCCAAGGCAAACAGCCACGCCGGACACACGAGCCCTCCCCGCGCCAGCCCCTGACGCCGCACAAACGCGGCCGCGCGGATCCGGCTCCGCCGGTCCGCCACGGCGCCCCTTGAGGGGAAGCGCCGCAGGCGCTTCGGGGTGGGCCTTATACTTTCACGCATGGAATTTTCTCCCCGCATCGTCGCCTGGCAGCGCCTGCACGGCCGCCACGATCTCCCCTGGCAGAACACTCGCGATCCGTACCGCATCTGGCTGTCGGAGATCATGCTGCAGCAGACCCAGGTCGCCACCGTGATCCCGTACTACGAGCGCTTCCTGGCCCGCTTTCCCGACGTGGCCGCGCTGGCCACCGCCGCGCAGGAAGACGTGATGCCGTACTGGGCCGGCCTGGGCTACTACGCGCGCGCCCGCAACCTGCACCGCTGCGCGCAAGAAATCGCGCGCGACTGGCAGGGCCGCTTCCCGCCCACGGCCGAAGCCATCGCCACCCTGCCGGGGATCGGTCGCTCCACGGCGGCCGCCATCGCCGCCTTCGCCTACGGCGAGCGTTCGCCGATCCTGGACGGCAACGTCAAGCGCGTGTTCACGCGCCACTTCGGCATCGCCGGCGATCCGTCCAAGCGCGAGGTCGAACAGCGCCTGTGGGCGCTGGCCGACACGCAGGTCGAAGTGGCGCCGGACCTGGACATGGCCGCCTATACCCAGGGCCTGATGGACCTGGGCGCCACGCTCTGTACGCGCGGCAAGCCGGCCTGTGACAAGTGTCCGGTGGCCGATACCTGCGTGGCCAGGCGCGAAGGCCGCCAGGCCGAGCTGCCCACGCCCAAGGCGCGCAAGGCGGTGCCCGAGCGCGAGACGGCGATGCTGGTGCTGCAATGGAATGGCGCCTACCTGTTGCAGCAGCGGCCCGAGCCCGGCATCTGGGGCGGCCTGTGGAGCCTGCCCGAATTCGACGCGGCCGGCGATCCCGGCGCGGCGTCCCGGGCACTGGGCCTGGAACCGGAACGGCACAGCGCGCTGGCCGCGTTCTCGCATACCTTCACGCACTACCGGCTGCATATCCGGCCGTGGTGGGTGGAAGTGCGCTCGGCCGCGCTGCGCGAAGGCGGCCCGCCATCGCGCTGGGTGCCGGCCGATGAACTGGCATCCACCGCGCTGCCGGCGCCGGTGAAGAAACTGCTGACGGGGCTGGCGCAGGCGAATTCGGCCGAGGGTCGGCTGTTCTAAGCCTGGCAGGTGATCGGGCCGGCCTGAGGCAAGGCCCTGGGCAAGCCAGAAAACCCCGGAAAAAATGAACGCGGGCAGAGCCCGCTGCAATGGCCCTGCCCGCGCCGCTCGACCCGGCTGTCCGATGCAGTCGGCGCGCCTCAGAACTTGTAGGCGATACCCAGGCGCACGTCGTGCGTCTTGAAGCTGAGGGAATCGGACACGTCGCTGAAAATCTTGGCCTTGCCGAAATCGGAATAGCGATATTCAACGCGAGCGATCAGGTTGTCGGTCACGGCGTAGTCCAGGCCCGCGCCGATGGTCCAGCCCGTGCGCGTCTTCGATACATCCAGCATGCTGCCTTCCTCATCCCAGACCGACAGCTTGTATTTCCCATAGGAAAGACCCGCCGCGACGTACGGCAGGAACCGATCGACGGCATAGCCTGCGCGGATCCGGGCCGCGCCATTCCAACGCATCTTGATCGACGTTCCCACTTCGGGATCGCGGATGCCGCCGTCGTAGTACTTGCCATTGTTCTTGATATTCGCAAGGCTGAAATCCGCATCCAGGCCCAGCACCATGTTGTTGCTGAACTGGTGGTTGTAGCCGCCGTAGATGCCGCCCAGGAATCCGTCCGGGCTGAACTTGAGCTGCTCATCGATATCGCTGCTGTAGCGGGACGTGCCCGAGGCGTAGCCCATCTGCCCGCCGAGATAGGCGCCGGACCAGTCATGGCCCGCGGCGAAGGCGCTTGTCGAAGTCAGTAGAGCAGTCAATGCAGAAAATAGAAATTTCATAACCAGATCCTTTATTAATACACCGGGCTTAATGCTGTTTTTTCATCTGGGCGTCGAAGACGCGGATCAAGGCGCGCCACGCCGGCGATGAGCGAGAACTTCCGGCAGCCCGAACATGGCCGCTCACGCATCCCTGCTAGCGCATGCAACGTTGAGTCTTTATTCCCCCCTTTTCTATTCATGCCTCTTGTCCACGCCGCATCCGCCTTCGCATCACCAGCGCGCCGATGAAGTGACGAACATCTGGATTGCGAGGCAATGGGCACGGGGGATGCTACCGATTCCGTCCTCGCTTGTGACGCTGCTTGCGGGCTTCCGCAGGGCAAATCAGACGAAGTAACCGGTGAGGTTTGCGATGACTGGAAAATGTCTGAGGGAACTAGAAATGAGCGTGATCCGCGGATCAAGTGCCTTGGCAATCAATCGATCGAAAATGCACGAAAGTGGTATTCGCGGCAATCAGGCCGGCGGCATTCATGCGCGCTCGCGCATATGAGACTTTGAGGCAAGCAGCATCATGGGCAGATGAAGAGTCGCGGCATCGGGATGGATCACCTATCCAGAGGACGTGTTCACCGAGGCTGCTTAAGCAAACACCGGCTTGGGACTGGCGTCAGCTGGGTATCATCTCAGTACAACAGATATGCGGATTTTCCATGATGACGGAACTGAAGATCGAAAAGGCACGCGTCACCGACGCCAAGGCAGTCGTGCGCCTTATCGCCCTGGCTGACGAAGATGCCGTCCTGGAAATCTCGGGGCAGGCGAGCCTGCCCGAAGCCTTGCTCCACTACGAACGAGACTTCTCGCGCGCCGACGTGTACTTCAACGTCGAGAATGTGATGGTCGCGCGCAAGAACGACCAGGTTATCGGCTGCATCCTTTACTTCAAGGGAGCGGATGAAGACCGCTACGCGCCGCCGGACGGCCAGGCGGACGAGCTTCCGCGAGAGTCCGACGACGACGAAATCTACATTGATTCGCTGGCGGTCGATCCCGACCACCGGGGCGGTGGTATCGCCAAGCAGTTGGTGCGCGCCGTCATCAGGGAGACAGAGGCTGTGGGCTTGCACAAGGTCGGCCTGCTGGCCGATGTAGGCAAGCCCAACGTGGCAAGGTTCTATCTGGGCTTGGGTTTTACAGAAAGGCGGCGCATGCGGTACCTGAACGATCTGTACGCCAAGCTGGTGTATGAAATTCCGCAAGTCACGCCCGCACAAGCGTGAGCAGCATGGCGCGGAGGGCTTCGCGCACGTCAAATAGAGGGGTAGCACACGAGCGAGCTCGCGGCCGTCGACGCGTTCTTCGTCGATTCGTTCCGGGCGTAGGCGAGGGTTGGCTGCAAGCCGCCCAGGCCGGCTTGCCGCGGGGCGAGCAGCAAGGCCTGCGCATCGAAACTCTGCTCTCGGACAACGGCAGGGAATACCGCGGCAGGCCCGATCAGCAACCGTTCGAATTGTTCTTGCAACTGGAGGGCATCCAGCACCGCACGACCCGGGTCAGACGCCCGCAAAGCAACGGCTTCGTCGAGCAGCTGCATCGCACCTTGCTGGACGAGCACCTCCGCATTGAGGGCCGCACGGCCTGGGATGAATCGATCGACCAAATGCAGGGGGACTTTGATGCCTATCTGCAATCACTACAACTACGAGCGGCCGCATCAAGGCCGAATGATGGAAGGCAAAACGCCGGTACAGATGTTTGATGTCGGCAAGACCCAGCAGCCCGACCCGGAGGATGTGTACGCCGAGGCTGCTTGAGCTCACACCGGCTTGGGGCCGGTGTCAGGTGAATACCATCTCAGTACATCCTTGCTCTTGAACGTGCTCGTGTCTTGCGGGCTTTCGATGACAAGATTGCCGCCCGCGTCGGCCACCACCCGATTTCCGCTGGCGACCGCGCCGCGCGATAGTGCAGGCCAAGATGAACCGCAGGAACGTCAGCGTATCCGTATATCACTACCGCAAGGGTAGTCACGGAGCGCCGCAAGCGGGATGACTCCTAGATATCTCGTTGTCATAGCATTTTCCGATATATTGGTAATTCTTTTTCAGCATGCAGCGCTGAATCTGGCGAAACAATATGCCTGACTCCCGTCTTTCTTGTTCCGCTGTACGCTCTTGACCACTAAGAAGAGGCTCAAGGCCATAATATCCTTTGTCAGCCCCGCCGCATTTTTTCCAATCCATTAGACGCATATCTTCAGTTCGACCACTGATCGACCAATCTTCCATAGCCGTACCGGGCTTAGTCAGCCGATCGTATGCTTCTCGATCACAATAGGCCTGTGGCATGGTAATGCTGCAAATTTCCCCCTTCCTGCTGATATAGCAACCAGTCACTAACAAAAAAAATATAAAAACTACAATTAACCTAGATATGACTCTCACCGTGTGACTCTCAGTAAAATATCCAGAGCTTTCCATGCCTGCGGAGGCAAGGCTTCCGATAGTGCAAACGGTGTTGCCGGCACGAGCGCAATACCGCTCCAAATTCCATACATGCGATCCTGTCCTGGCGTTAGACCACGCTTGGCATTGCCATATTTATCGTAATAACCACTCAAAGTGCCACCGATAAAGTCGTGTGACCCTCCAAAGGCCTCGTGCATCCAGTCAAGAATTCCCCCAGGAGGATAGGGTCTGCCAGCAAGCGTCCCAGGACCGCCTTGATTACCTCCTGTTAATCCTGCCATTTTCTTGCCGTCGTCGGTTTCAAGAAACTTGGCAAGTGTCATGTTTGCTCTGTCCGTATCAAAGGCAACCCCGCCATTTTTATCCAGCTTGAGAAGTGGAACTCCCCTTTCATCAAGTATTGGAAGCCCGTTTTCAGTCTGAATTTTGCATCGCTCATTCATTGTTCCGCAAAGAATATCTAGAACAGCCCGCGTCCCCGCCGTCTTGAACTGATCCCCCCGTATCCCAGCACTTGTCCCGCTCTTGTTATCCAAGGTAGTTTCCCCATCGGTAATGCCGGCGAATTTCTTCGAATCCTCAATCGTGTACTGTCGCATCCGATCCGCCGCTTCCGACAGCCCCGCCTGCAGCGCCGCGACTCCGCCCGATCCGCCCAACGCACCCACAGCCACGTTCAGCAAGCGCTCCTGCGTATTGAGCTCATTGATCTGCGTCTGAAGCCCCCGGATCTTGTCAGGATCGTCCGTGGCCTTGATCTGCTCTCGAAGCTCCGCGCGCTTTTTCTCCGTGTAGCTCTGGATTGCCTGTCCCGCCTGCTGACTGAACGCCGCGACGATTTCGGCTTCCGCCTGGACCTGTCGGCGCAGTTGCTCGCCATCCCATTTCTTGGCCAGCCCGCCAGACCCATCGCCCGTCAGGATGCTTCGATCCAGCATCGCCAGCACCTGGTCGGCGGTCTTGCCGGTACGCTCCCTTTGCGCATTCATATCGGTGATCGTCACGACGGCGCCGCTGATGCCGCTCTGGGTCACGCTGCTTTCACTGCCCTTGCGCACGCTCATGCCCGGCGCGCCCGCGCTGACGCTGTTGCCGAAGTTCTGCGCGGACCATGTGCTGCCCTTGCCCGCGACGTTGGTGGCGGCGGCCTTATCCGGCTCCTTGGCGCCTCGGTCGCCTTCGGTCTTGCCGTCCGACTTCTTGTCACCCCCTCCGGCGACGCTGAATCCGCCCGACAGGCTGACGCCCGTCGCCTTGTACTTGCTGTAGTTCTCGATATCGCTGACGGTCAGGCTGCCAGTCTCGAGGGTATTCCGGCCATTCGTTACGGCGGACTCCGATGATGTGATCGCCGCGCCCTTGAGATCGGTATTGCCTCCCACCTTGACTTGAAAGCCGCCGTCGCCGGCCGCGATGCGGGACTGCTCGACAACGCTGGCGAAATCGCCATCCACCTTGGTGCTGGCATAGCTGCCGCTGGCCGCAAAGCCCGCGCCCACCGTCACGCTGCCGCCGATGCTCTGGTCCTTGCTCTTGAACGTGCTCGTGTCTTGCAGGCTTTCGATGGCAAGGTTGCCGCCCACGTCGGCCACCACCTGCCTGCCGCTGGCAACCGCGCCGCGCAGCGTGGTGTCGCCGCCCGAGACCAGCGTCAGGCCCTCGCCCGCGCTGACCTGCGTGTTGGTCCAGGTCACGTCCCTGCCTTCGCCCTTGCCCCGGCCTCCACTGGCATTGGCCGTCACCCCGAATGCCGCGCCATTCGAGCCCAGGGAGATCGCCACGCCCACCCCCGCGCTGGCGCTGCTGCTCTTGCGGTCGGTCTCCTGCGTGTTCCTGGCCGCCAGCAGATTGATGTCGCCGTCGGCCTTGAACACGACGTTGCCGCCCGCGCTGATGTTGCTGCCGCGCACCGTCAGGTCTGAATCCCGTCCGGCGCCGGTCGCGCTGATGCGCACGTCGCCGCCCGCGGCCACGGTCGAGCCGGCAGCGGTGTCGTAGGTGGTCGTGGACTTGCTGTCGCTCTTGCTGGCGCCGACCGTGATCGAGATATTGACGCCGCCCGCGGCCTTGGGGTCGGCCTGCACCGCATCGTAGGCGTTCTTGGCCGCCAGTCCCGTGGCGGCGCCGGCCAGCGCCTGCATGCGCCCATCGGACGTCTGGCTGGCCGCGCTCGCCATCTGCTGGCCGGTCTGCAGCGCAGAGAGAATTGGCGAAGTCAGCGCCACGGTCAGGCCGGACTGGCGGAACCGGTTCTGTTCGACGCTCTTGCCGGTTTCCCGCGCCTCGACGATATCGACACGCCGGGCGTGGATGTCGATGTCGCCCTGCGGCGCCAGGACCTTGCTGCCGATCTGTTGATATTGATTGCCCGCCACCAGCGTGACATCGCCCGTCGTGGCGCCCACGGTGGACGCGGCGGCGCGCGTGCTGACGTCCTTGCGATCCACGCTCTGCATCTGGCTGCCGAGGGTGAAGGCGACGCCGCCGTTGTAGAGAAAGCCGCTGGTCCTGGTCTCCTTGAACTGGCTCTGGCTGGCGGTCTCGGTGGCCGCCTGGATCGTCAGGTCGTTGCGGGCGACGATCGTCGTGCCCGCGTCGGACACCACGTTGCTGCCAGTGACGGTCACGTTCCGGCCCTGCACCGCGACGGTGTTGCCGCTGAAGGTGCTGGACACGGCCTGCGTTTCATCCAGGCTGGCGCGGGTGATCTTGGTCTTGGAGCCCAGCAGGCTGCGCGAGCTGTGCTGGCGGCCTTCGCTCCAGTTACTGTCCGCGACGCCCGCCTGGATGTTCACATCGCCTTGGGCCACCGCGATCACCGCCCCCTGCTCGCTGGTGACATTGGCGGCAACGGCGTTCAGGTCGCGGCCAGCCTGCAGGCGAACCTCGCCGGTCGTCGTGATGGCGCTGCCTACATCGCGCTCATAGCCTTGCTTGAGATAGTTGCTGGCGTTGCGGACGTTGTTCTCCTGCGCGGCGATCTTGACCGTGCCCAGCGTCAGGTCGCGGCCCGCGACGATGGCGGTCTGGCTGTCCTTGCCGCTGTTGATCAGTTGCGCCGCCATCAGCGTGGCGTCACGGCCCGCCGAGGCCAGCAGGATGCCGTTCGGGTTGCTGACGTACAGGCCCGCCACGCGATCGATATTGGTGCGGCTGAAATCGCTCGCGCCCGCCCGCTTGGCGTCGCCGCGCGTGGTGCTGAGGATATTGAGATCGCGCCCGGCATTGAGCAGCAGCGTCGAGCCCGCGTCGAGCGCGCCGCCGATGTTGTCCAGATCGTTGCGGGCCGTGAGCGCCACGGCATCGCCGCTGATGCGTCCGCCCAGGTTGCGCAGGTTCTCGCCGGTCAGCCTGACCGCCGTGCGCCCCGCGATGGTGCCGGCGTTGACCAGGTCGCCCTTGAGCTTGAGGTCGATGGCGTTGGCGGCCAACAGGGTTCCAGTGCCGTCGATATCGCCCGCCTTCACCCGCACGTAGACCTGCGGCACCAGGGCGCGCGTGACCGTGCCGTCGGCCAGCGTCACCTCCCGTTCCACCAGCCAGACGATATCGCTGGTCAGCTGCGCCATCTGCGCGGCGGTCAGCGCCACGCCGGGGCGCAGGTTCCACGCCTGGGCGTAGGTGCTGCCCGCGTTCAGCAGCGCGCGGTACTGCGCTTCGTCGTCGGCGTAGCCGTCCAGGAAACGGCGGCCGGTCAGCTGGCCGATCTGGTCGCGCACCAGCTTCTGTTCGTAGAACCCGTCGCCCAGGCGCTTGTGCATGGTGGTCGGGTCGTAGCCCAGCTGGGACAGCATGTAGTCGGAGCTGAGCCAGTCGCGGTAATTGGCGAAGCGCGGATCGGTCTCGACCAGGTAGCCGCCCGCGCCCGGACTGCTGCGGAACAGGCTGGCGGCGGGGGCATCGGTGCCCACCTGGACGGTGCGGACGCGGATCGGCGCATTGCCGCTGGCGCTGCTCGCGGTGTTGACGTCGCCACGGCCCGGCCCGCGCGGATCGGAAACGGTCGCCTGCACCTCGGTGATGGACCTGCGGCGGGTTTCGCCCGTCGCGCCGGCGCTGGCCTCGATCGCGCCGCCCACCTGCCCGGCCTGCCGGCCGTCAATGACATGGCCGCTGCCGCCAGCGGCGGCGTTCTGCACGACGGTGGAGACATCCAGCGTGATCGTCTGCACCGCGTCGGCGGGGGTGTAGGCGATCTTTCCATCCCATCTCCGGTCGAAATACCGCCTCGTGCCTCCGCGCCAGCGTGAGCGCGTGAACTGGCTGGTGCCGGTCTGCCGGACGATGTGCTCGCCCAGGGCGGCAACGTTGTCGAGCCGGCCCACATCGCCCAGCAAGACGCCGCCGGCGATGATCTGGCTCTTGTCGTTGATCAGTTCATTGCCGCGCAGCGTGAGGTTGCCGCCCGCGCGGATCAGCGCGGGCGCGCTCTCGGCGACTTGCGTGCGGTACTCGGTCTGCGTCACGTCGTACTGCGTCCAGTTGCGTATCTGCCGGCCGGTCTCCTTGTGGCGGTACCTGCCCGCCCTGCTCCAGCTTTCCCAGCGATATTCGTCGACAAGAGCCTTGTCGCGATCGCCCTCGGGCTGGATGTACAGGTACTTGACCGGCCCACCGACCTGGACCACTTCCGTGCGGAAATGCAGATTGGCATTGAGCAGGCGGTCCGTCTCCAGCGTCATGCCGCCCAGCGATTCGATGGTGGCGCTTTCATTGAGGACGAGATCGGCGCGGCCGGTCGCCGCGCCGTCGGCATCCAGCGCGCCGCCGATGTTCAGCGCATCGCCGCCGCCACCCGCGCTGAATATCAGCGCCTTTTCACGATTGTTGATGACGCTGGCGCCGATATCCAGCCGCTGACGCGCGGCGATGACGGCGGCCTTGTCGCCTTCCTCGCGGTTGCGCAGGGTGCCGGCCTGGATTGCCAGGCGGTCGCCATAGATGCGGCCGCTGCCCAGGTTGTCGACGGCGCCGGCCTCGATGCGGGCCTGGCCGCCGTCGATCAGGCCACGATTGGTCAGCGTGCCATCCGCGACGATGCGGGCGCTGCGCACGCCGCTCATCTCGCCGGTCACGCTGTTGTCGATGTCGGTGCCGCGCACCTCCAGATCGTTCGCGCGCACCACGCTTCGGTTGGTCCACGTGCCCGCCGCGCTGATGCGCGCGCGGCCGTTGGCCGTGATGGTCTGGTCATTGGCCTGGCCCTGCCGCAAGGCGAGCGTGAGATCGCCCTTGGACAACAGGCTGCCGTTGCCGCTCACGGTATCCGCCGCGATATCCAGGGCGCGGCCGGCAAGCAGCGTACCCGCGTGATTGAGCAGTTGCCCGACATCGACCACAATAGCGCCGCCGGATGACAGGCTGCCGCGCGTGTTGTCCAGCACGCTACCCTTGCCCTGGATGCTGATGCGTTGATCAGCGGCGACGAGACCGCCAGTATTGTCAGTGTGACCGGCCGTCAGGACGACGCTGTTGCCCTGCAAGCCGAGCGGCTTGCTGTCGTCCGCGCTTTGTGTGTCGCGGTTGCGTATCTGTGCGGCGCTGACCGTCAGATCGCCACCCGCGACCATCAGACCGCCGGTATTGTCCGCCACGGCGGCGAGCGTGGCGCTCAGGTCCTTGCCTGCCTGGATCTTGCCACCGCCGTTGCCGAGCGCCGCGGCGTTGATAGCGACATTCGCGTTACCGCCCAGCTGACCGGATGTGTTGTCGATGCTGCCACTGCGCGCGTTGACATCGCCCTGGCCTTGAATCAATCCACCCCGGTTGTCCAGGTCGCCGCTGGTCAACGCCAGCGCGGCGCCGCTCAGGATGCCGCCAGCGCTGCCAGCGTCGGTATTGATCAGCGCCTGGCCGTGGGTATCCACGCGCATGGCTTGCGCGGACTGAAGCAGGCCACCGGTATTGGTCAGCGCGCCGCTAGCTATCGTCAGGTCGCCACGCGTGCTGGCGAGGGTGCCGCCGGTGTTGTCGAGCGCGGCCTGACGGGTGTCGACCGTCACGGACGCGCCCAGTACGGCGCCCTGCGTATTGTCCAACCCGGCATTGACGAGGACCACATCGCCGCCTTGCAGCGTGCCGCCGCGATTCTCGGTGCGGCCACGGGTGTCCACCGTGAGGGAGCCAGCGGTGGAGGCCACGATGCCAGCGGCGCGGTTGTCCAGTGTTTTCGCCTGAACGCCGAGATCGGCGGCGCTGACCAATCTGCCGCCACGGTTGTCCAGGCCCTGCTGAACGGAGGTTTGCAGCGGGCCGGTGGCGTTGATGACGCCGCCGCGATTGTCCAGCGTGGCGGCGGTGACTTGTGCGCTGCCGGTGCTGGCAATGAGGCCGCTGGCCTGGTTATCGAGATGACCCGCCACATCCAGCGACAGGCCGGCGTCGCCAGACGCCAGTACCTTGCCGCCTCGGTTGTCCAGCTCACCCGCATTGACCATGGCCCTGCCAGCCGCGAGCAGGGTGCCGCCGGCATTGTCCATGACCTGCCGGACCGTGACGCGGGTCGCGTCCAGCCCGGCGGCCTGGATCGTGCCGTCCCGATTGGCCAGGGATCGCGCCGACAGGTTCAGCGCGCCATTGCTGGCGATGACGCCGCCCTGATTGTCCAGCGCGCCGCGCGTCGTCAGTTCCAACGGGGCGTTGCCGCTGGCGGCGAGCTTGCCGCCAGCGTTGGTCAGCGTGCCGGTATCGATCCGGATGGCTTGCGCCTGTGTGGCGGCGCCGGTCAAGTCCGTGGTCTCGCCCGTCAGCGCCAGCCTGCCATTGCTGGTGATCGTGCCTTGCGCACCCAGCAGCGTCCGCGCGGCGATGTCCAGGCGACCGTTGCCGGCGTGCAGGATCTGGCCGCGCGCGTTGGCGAGCGTGCCGGCGCGCAGGGCCAGGTCGCCATTGCCGGCGATGACTCCGCCGTCGCCATTGTCGAGAAGCTCGGCGGCGGCGATGCGGCTGGCATCCGCGCCCGTGGCGATGAGCTTGCCGCCGCGATTGTCGAAGGACTGCGCGGCCAGGTCGATCTGGCCGGCGCTGACGGCGGCCTGGCGATGGTCGACCACGCCCAGGCGCAATGTCGCCACGCCCGCCGTGGCCGTCTCGCCGCGCGCGCCATCGACGCGACCGGCACTGAGCATCAGGCCGCCGGTGCCGGCATGGGTGATCTTGCCGTCTTCATTGACCAACCGGCCGGCGTCGATGGTCAGACGCTGCGCATTGCTGGCCAGTGTGCCGCCGCTGTTGTCGAGCTTGCCCTGGATCGCCAGCCGGGTGTCGGTGTTGCCGCTGTGCAGGACCGTGCCACCCCGGTTGGAGGCGTCTTGCGCGCGCAGGTCGAACGCGCCAGCCGCCAGCAACTGACCGGCGTCGTTGCGCAGTTGCCCGACCTGAAGACGGGCATCGCCCGCGATCCGGAGTTCGCCCCGGCGATTGTTCAGGTCGCCGCCGCTGACGTCGAGCTGGTTCACGCCCAGGTGTCCGCCGTCGTTGTCCAGGCCCGCTTGCGCGCTCAGGTCGATCCGACCGCTGGCGAGGATGCGACCGCCGTCATTGTCGAGCGTGGCGCTGATGTTGAGCACGCCATTTGCCAGCGGCGCGGCATCGGCGCCGGTCTGATCGTCGCCGACGCTCCCTTCACCCTGTCCGCCGCTGCTTCCTGCCGTTGCGCCGCCCGCGCCGCCTGCGTTGCCGCCCGGGGAGGTTTCCTTGTCCGCGGGCGTGCCGGCGTCGGCTGCCAAGAGTCCGATACGGCCGCCGTCGCGGTTGCTGGTCTGGGCGGCGCGCAGGGCCAGGTCCTGGAGACCGGTCTGTTCGATGGTGCCGTCCCGGTTGCGCAGCGACCGCGCATCGACGCTGATGCGGCGGGCATTGAGCGCGCCCTGGCGGTTGTCGATATCCCGCGGCGTGCTCACGGCCAGTTCGCGACCGGCGCTAAGAGTGCCGGCATTGGCGAGACCGCCGCCGGCGTCGATCCGGGTATCCGTCCTGGCCTGCATCGTGCCGCTGTTTTCCAGGCGGCCATCGACCGTGACGACCAGCTGGCCGGCCTGCGCGCCGATGGCGCCGGCGTTGCGCATGCCCACGCCCTGCTCGGTGCCGACCAGCACGATCTTCTGGCTGTACATGCCGCCCAGCGCGGCCACATCCAGCGCGAAGGCCGGCGCATCGCCGCTGGCGGCGGTCTTTTGCACCCTGGCGTGGTCAGCGCTGACCTCGTTGCCGCCGGCCGTGACCTGCAATTGCCGCGCCCAGATGCCGGCGTTCACCTCCACCGAGCGGGCGATCAGGTCGGTGTAGTTCGCGCCGCGGGCGTCCATGCCCTTGCCCTGGACCTGGATGGCGCCGCCCTGCACCCGGTAGCCCTCCAGCGAGCCGCCGTTGAGAATGGGCTGGCCAGTGGTGATGGTGGCGCGGTCGGCATTGATGAAGCCGCAGCCATCGCAGGAAATGCCCGCCGGATTGGCGATGACGAGCTGCGCGCGGTTGCCCGCCACTTCGACATAGCCGCGCAGTTGGCTGGGATTGCTGGAATTCACCTCATTGAGAATGACGCGGGCGGCGCCGCGCGCCAGCCACGGATTGCCTTGCACCCACCCGCCCAGTTCGGTCTGCGTGTTGGCGCGCGAATTGTTCAGGATGGCGCCTTGCTGGTCGACGTCGAACTGCTTGTAGGTGTTGCGCGACACGCCGGCGGCGCTGGGGGTCTGGATGTTCACCAGCGGAACGCCGTTGGGCGCTTGCAATACGGTCGGGCGTTGGTTGCCGGGCGCGCCGGGATCGGCCACGACCTGGGCGTGGGCGAACGGGACGATGATGGCCTGGCCGAGCGCAAGCGCCAGGGCAAGGCGCAAGGGCTTGAGCGTGGCAAGAATGCGGCTGCCGGCGGCGGTGCTGCCGGCGCCGGCGCCCGGTCCATCGCGTCGCGCGATTTCCGCGACGACCTGGAACAGGCCCAGCGCCCGGTTGAAAACGATGCGGTAAAGGTGCTTGTTCATGGCGTCACTTTCCTTGCTCGGGCATGGGCCGCGGCGTTCAGTAGGACCAGCTCAGGTTGAAGCCGGTGGTCACGGCGGCGGTCTGAAAACCCTTTGGTCTGGCCAGCGGCGCGCCGGCAAAGAGATCCCACTGGAAGCCCTTGGCGCCGCCGCGCACGCCGATGACCGCGCCGGCCAGGTTGCGCCCCTGGAGCCAGCGCGTGGACGGGCCGGCCACGTGGCCATAATCGGCCCCCGCGTAGAGTTCCTGGCCCGCGCCCACCGGTAGTCCGATTTCATTGCGCAACACCCAGCCGCGCTCGCCCATCAGCGTCAGTTCGCCGTCAAAACCGCGCACGGTGTAGCGTCCGCCGATGGAGAACCGATCCTGCGGCACGAGCGGCGTGCGGTTCCACTGGGCGCGCCAGCTGCCGATATAGCGGGCGCGCTGCGCGCCAAGCTGGAACGGAATCAGCCATTGGGCATCAGCGGTGATGACCTGCATCCGCGACGTGCCTTCGCCGAAGTCCTCCTCCGGCGCCGGCATCGCGCGAAAGGCGCCGGTGCCGCGACGATAGGCAAGATTCACGTCCAGCGTGCTCGCGCCCAGGTATTCCCGATGATTCAGGCCCAGCTCCCAGCCGCCCGTGCGGCGGCGCTGGACCTCGATTTCGGTGTCGTCGATGTAGTTGTCCGATTTGCGCATCCACAATCGGGCATGGAGACCGGTCTTGCGGCTCGCGTCGCGATAGACCAGCCGGGACAGGCGCAGCTCGGCGTTGTCGCTGGAGCCGCTGTAGACATAGTTCTGGCTGAAGCCGGCGACCGTCTGGCGGTACTTGTAGCCGCCCAGGGTGGCGGCCAGCGTCCAATAGCCATATGGCACGCTGTAGTGCGCCGTATAGCCGCGCGTGCCACGGGTGTTGCCGTTGAACACGTCATGATTGAAATTGGCGTAGAGCAGGTCGTTCCACATCAGCAGGTCATCGAGCGAGACCGTGATGCCGCCCTGCACCTTGCCGGTGGTCTTGCTGCCGGAGTCGTCCAGCGTGGCGCTTATCCGTACCGGAAAGGAACGTTGCCGCCAGGCGATGACGAGATCGCTGTCGCCAGGCCGGGCATCGGCGCCTTCGGCGGGAACGATCTGGATGTCGGCTTCCACGGTGGGGACGCGCTTGAAATTCTCCAGCGCCTGCTCGATGTCGCGCAGGTTGAGCAGCTCGCCGCGCCGCGCGGGGACGGCATTCCAGGCGGTGGCCTTCAGCGACGTGCCGGGCGCGTAGCGGATGTCGCGGATGCGGCCCGGCACGACCGTCAGGACCAATGTGCCCGTCTTGAGATCTTGCGGCCGGGCCAGGACCCGCGTGGTGACGAAGCCGCGCGCGATGATGGCGTTCTGGATGCGGGTCATCACCACATTGATGCCGGCCGAGCCCAGGCAACGGCCCGTCGCGCGGTCATCGGCCGGATCGCCCTCCCGCAAGGCCCAGTAGAAACGTTCCGCCTCCTCGCCGTCGAGCCGGATCTGCGCGATGGGAAAGCAGGGTTGCTCGTGCTGGGGCAGACGCCCGGGCAAGGCCGGAGCCGGCCTTGGCAGGCGCTCGTCCGGCGGCGCTTCCAATTGCTCGCGCAGCGCGCGCTCTCGCTCCTGCTGGCGCAGGAGTTCCTGCGCCGCGTTGTCCGGTATCTGAGCCCATGTCGGAACGCCTATCGACCACAGGCCGAGCACGGCCCACGCGCCAACGTTCCATGCGCGCCAAGCCTGCCGCATGAATTCCCCTGTCCATTACCGCTGCCCCCGCCAGGTACACGGCGGAACAACAACGTAACGGAGGAATTCAATTGGGCAAATCGTAGGATTACGAGATCCGCAGAAGTCCCCGGCACGGGCCGAAAAAATCAGACTAAGTCCGGGAATATCCCGGCTCCAGCCTAGCCGCGATGCACGTCTGGCCCCTTCCCGTCCGGCAACACCAACTTCTCCAGATACGCCAGGTCCTCGCGCAGCAGCCGCAGCGACTCGCTGACGTCGGGGCTGCGCGTGCGACGCGCCTCGTCGCGCAGCAGCGAACGCACCGCCATGTCCGCCATGATGGCGGCGACTTCGGCGCGGCTCAGGCGGCCGCCCGGCTTGTACCACCAGGCCGACCAGTTGCACATGCCGATCAGGCTGACGGCCGCGATGTGCGGATCGACCATGCGGAACTGGCCGTCGCGCACGCCCTTTTCAATGACCACGCTGAAGTTCTCCAGCAGGCTGCGCCGCGCCGCCTGCAGGGCCGCGCGCTGCTTGGGCGTCATGTCGCCCTCGGTGCGGTCGGCCACTCGGAATTCCGCCGGTCGCGACAGGATCAGGTCGGCGTGCTGCATCACCAGGGCGCCCAGCGCCTGGACCGGATCCAGGTCGGCGCGCGCCACGGTGTCGCCCGCCAGCTTGCGCGCCGTGTTCAGCACCTCTTCGGTCAGCGCGCGCAGGATCGCGTCCTTGTTCTTGAAGTAGTAGTAGACGGCGGTGCGGCTCAGGCCCAGCGCTTCGGCGATGTCCTGCATGCTGGTGCCGCCGGTGCCGCGTTCGATGAACAGCGTGGCGGCGGCGTCGAGGATGGCGCTGCGCAGCGCCTCGCCTTTCAGGCTTCCCTTGGTGCTTGCGTCGGTCACGGTGGCGTTCTTCCTTTTCTATGGCCGCCCGGCGCGGGCGGATCGTGGCGGGAGCGGGCGCGCCAGCCGGCTCCGTTGCAGGGGTCCGCGCAGCGCGGACATTCGTCCGATTTGACCACAGCGTCAGTTTTTCGACTTTGATTGACATCAAAGTCAAATATTTGTCTAATCTGACAAATAAAACCCGAAACGACTATCCAAGGAGACGGATATGACTTCCGGCAGTCCTTCCAGCCACGTCACCGCTGGCTTCCTGAACACCGACTGGAACCCCCGCGATCTCCCGCCGGGCGCCTCCACCCGCAACGTCGTGCTGCGCACCGCCGACGGCGCCGCCACCTCCGGATCGCTCTACCTGCCCGCCGGCCCCCGGCCCGACACCGTGGTGTGCGTGATGCATCCGCGCGAGTTCATGGCCTGTCACTACCTGATTCCCGATATCGTCGGGGCCGGCTGCGCGGCCTGGTCGCAGGGAGCCCGCTCGGTCGGCAACGACCTGCGGCTGGAGCACGAAACCGCCCTGCTGGACGTGGCCGCCGGCCTGGCCCACCTGCGCGGCCAGGGCTTCAAGCGCATCGTCCTGCTGGGCAATTCGGGCGGCGCGGGGCTCTATGCCTTCTACGCGCACCAGTCGGGCCTGCCGGCGGCCGAGCGGATCGCCCGCACGCCCGGCGGCAAGCGCAGCGGGCTCAACGAGCTGGACATGCCCACGGTCGACGGCATGGTGCTGATCGGCCCCCATCCCGGCCAGGGCGCGCTGCTGCTGAACTGCATCGATCCGTCCGTTGCCGACGAGAACGACGCGCTGTCGGTCGCGCCCGAACTGGACCCGCTGGCGCCCGCCAATGGCTACCAGCCCGGCGGCCGCGCCCGCTACGCGCCGGCTTTCGTCGAGCGCTACCGCGAGGCGCAGCGCCAGCGCGTGGCGCGCCTGGACGAGCAGGCGCGGCGGATGATCGCCGAGCGCATGCAGGCGCGCGCCGCGCTCAAGCAGCAGACCGAGCCCTCGCCCGCACTGCGCCGCCAGGCCGCGCACACGCCCGTGATGGTGGTCTGGCGCAGCGACGCCGACCTGCGCTGCCTGGACCTGAGCCTGGACCCGTCCGACCGCCACCCCGGTTCGCTGTGGGGCAAGGAGCCCTATGCGTCGAACTACGGCGCGGTCGGTTTCGCCCGCTTCTGCACGCCGGAAAGCTGGTTGTCCACCTGGTCCGGCCTGTCGTCCAACGCCAGCCTGGCGCGCACGGCCCAGGGCATCGTCCAGCCCACGCTGATCATCGAATACACGGGCGACCAGGCCTGCTTTCCTTCCGACGTGCGCGCCATCCACGACACGATTCCCGCCGCCGACAAGACCCACCTGCGCATTCGCGGCGACCACCACGGCCGCGCGCTGGCCCAGGGCGAGGAGCCCGGCCGCTACGCGGCGGGGCGCGAACTGGCGGCGTGGCTGCGCGCGCGCTTTCTGTAACCCGACATCCTTGGATCCGATCATGACCGCCACGACCTCCCCCGCGCTGCGCCTGCATGGCGTGGACCACACCGCCCGCCCCACCTGGAAGCTGCGCGAGACCGTGCGCTTCTACCGCGACATCCTGGGACTGCCGCTGGTGCACGTCATCTCGGCGCGCGGCTGGGGCCCCGCGACCCATCCCGATTTCCTGCACTTCTTTTTCGACAGCGGGCGCGGCAGCACCATCGCGTTCTTCTACTACCTGGGCTCCGAGGAGCCGGAAGCCATGCGCGGAAGGGCGGCCTCGCGGCCGCTGCCCGAGGACCACGTGTCCGACGCCACCCACACCGCGTGGCAGGTCGAGAGCGAGGACGAGCTGAAAGCCTGGAAGCAGAAGCTGCAGGACGCCGGGCTCGACGTTTCGGTGGAGACCCGGCACGAAGTCATCGAATCGATCTACGTGCGCGACCCCAACGGCTACTTCATCGAATTCACCCGCAAGCTGCGCCCGCTGGCCGGCATCGACGCGACTGACGCGGCGCTGACCCTGCAGGCAGCCATGCAGGCCGAGGCGGATGCCGAGTCGCGGGGACAGCGCGTGCGCCACGTGGACGACATCTGGGCGCGCAAGGCCGCGCTGCTGGAAGCCCGGCTGGACTTGCGGGACGACGCGGCCGGATCCGGCGTGCGCATCTTCGTGCCGCGCGTCGAGGAATTCTCCGCGCTGATCGAGGACGCCTCGCGCCGAGCCGACTGCGCCGTGCTGCCGGCGGACGAATTCGACTGCATCGTCGCCGACGGCCCGCTGGAGTTCCGTCGCAAGACGCTGGGCCTGAAGCCGGCGGTCTGGTATGGCCTGTTCACGGGCGGGGTGCGCGGCGCCATCGACGTGTTCGACCGCGACCGCGTGCGGATTTCGCCGGTCGGCAGATAGCGCCGCGGCAGGAGGAGACAGACATGCGAGACATACGCTGCCCCATAGAGGGCGTGATCTACCACCCCGAAGACCGCGCCCGGCGCTATTTCGCCAGCGGCGCCTGGGAACGCCGCACGGTCGGTGACGCGCTGCGCGCCACCGCCGCCCGTTGCCCGCAACGCACGGCGCTGATCACCGACGAAGGCAGCCTGAGCTTCCAGGAGCTGGACCAGCGCAGCGAACGGCTGGGCGCGGCGCTGCTGAAGCTGGGCATGCGCCCATCGGACCGCGCCATCTTCCAGATGGGCACGACGCTGGAAACGGCGGTCGCGCTGCTGGCCTGCTACAAGGCCGGCATCGTGCCCGTCTGCACGCTGCCGCAGCACCGCGAGCTGGAGATCGGCCAGTTGGCGCGGCAGACGCGGGCGCGCGGCTACTTCGTGCAGGCGGACTTCGGCAGCTTCGACCTGGTGGCCTTCGCCGCCGGCATGCTGGCCACGGACGACACGCTGGCGCACCTGATCGTGGCTCGCGGCGACGCCGGCGCCCACGCGGCCATGCAGGCGCTGATCGATGCCATGCCGCTGGACGAGGCCACTGCCCTGCTGGCGCGGCAAGGCCCCGGCTGCGAGGACGTGCTGAGCTTCCAGCTGTCCGGCGGCACCACCGGCATGCCCAAGATCATTCCGCGCTTTCATGCCGAGTACCTCGGCCACGCGCTGGCCTGCGCGCGCCGCTACCAGATGGAGGAAGAGGAACGCATCATCTGGTCGCTGCCGCTGCTGCACAACGCGGCCCAGGTATACGTGCTGATACCCGTGGTCGCGATGGGCGTGTCGGCCGTGCTGATGCCGCGCGTGGACGTGCCGCGCATGCTGACGCTGATCGAGCGGCACCGCGTCACCCGCGCCATGTCCATCGGTCCCATCGCCCCGCAGATCATGGCCTATGACCGCCTGGCCGACCATGATCTCAGTTCGCTGCGGCTGTTCATCACCATGAGCGCGGCGGAACGGCTGGAAGCGCATCTGCGCGTGCCCTGTTCCAACCTCTTCGGCATCACAGAAGGGCTGTTGCTGGGTTCGCCCGCCAGCGCCCCGGCGCAGGCGCGCCATCACACGCAGGGATTTTCCGGCTGTCCCGACGATGAGCTGCGGCTGCTGCGCCCCGGCGCCGAGGAACCGGCCGCGCCGGGCGAAGCCGGTGAACTCTGTTTCCGTGGCCCGGCCACGCTGCCGGGCTTCTTCGACGCGCCCCAGGCCAATGCCGGCGCCTTCACGTCCGACGGCTTCTACCGCAGCGGCGACATGATGACCGCGCGCATCGTGAACGGACAGACCTGCTACGTCTTCGAGGGCCGGCTGCGCGACAACATCAATCGTGGCGGCGAGAAGATCGGCTGCGAGGAAGTCGAGGCCCAGGTCGGCGCGCATCCGGCCATCGCCGAGGCCCGCCTGGTGGCCATGCCCGATCCGTTCTATGGCGAAAAGGGCTGCCTGTTCGTGATCCTGCGGCCTGGCCATGCCGCGCCCACCGTGCCCGAGCTGGCGGCCTTCCTGACCGGCCGCGGTCTGGCCAAATACAAGTGCCCCGAGCGTATCGAGAGCATCGAGGCTTTCCCCGTCACCAAGGTCGGCAAGCTGGACAAGGCCGCCTTGCGCCAGGCCGTGGCGACCATGCTGAACCAGGAGGCCGGGCAGGCCAGGGAGCAAGACGATGACCAGCACTGAATACGTGGTGAGCGAACGGCCCTTCGTGGTGCGACGGCGGGTCAAGTGGGGCGACTGCGACCCCGCCGGCGTGGTCTACACCGTCACCTTCGGCGAATACGTGCTGTCGGCCGCCGAGCTGTTCTACGGCTACCTGTTCGACGGCACGCCGCAGCGCATCAAGGACGAGCATGGCTTCGGCACGCCCACGCGCGCGCTGTCCTTCGACTTCCAGGCCTCGCTGTGGCCGGACGAGGAATTCGACATGCGCGTCACGGTGCACGAGGTGCGCACCCGCACCTACACCCTTCACATCCACGGCAGCGCGCGCGGCAAGCCCGCTTTCGACGCCGTCCTGACGCCGATCTGCGTGGCCCGCGGCGAGCGGCGCGCGATCGAGGTGCCGGACGCGCTGCGCACGCGGCTGCTGTCTTACCAGGAAGCCTGCGCGCAGGCGCAAACCAGCGGGAGCGCTGACAAATGAAGATCGCCATCATCGGCGCCGGCCCGGCCGGCCTGTATTTCTCGCTGCTTTCCAAGAAGCACGACCCCAGCCACGAGATCACGATCTACGAGCAGAACCCGCAAGGCGCCACCTATGGCTGGGGCGTGGTGTTCTCGGACATCGGCCTGGCCTTCCTGCGCGAGGCCGATCTGGAGTTCTTCGGCAGGTTCGTCGCGCATCACGAGCGCTGCGATTACATGGAAATCGTGCATCAGGGCACGCGCGTCCAGGTGCAGGGCAACCATTTCTCGCGCACGTCCCGCATCGACATGCTGGCCGTGCTGGAGCAGGCCTGCCGCGAGGCCGGCGTGCGGATCCGCCACCAGCAGCGCATAGAGGACGTGGCGAGACTGGCCGGCGAGGTCGACATGGTGGTCGCCGCCGACGGCAGCAACAGCGCGGTGCGCAAGCAGTACGCCGAGCATTTCCGTCCGGCCTTCGAACGCCGCCGCAACAAGTTCGCCTGGTACGGCACGCGCCAGCGCTTCCACCCCGTGTCGCTGATCTTCCGCGAGGCCGAGCACGGCATCTTCATCGCCCACAGCTACCAGTACAGCAAGGACCTGAGCACCTTTCTGGTCGAGGTGGATCCGGACAGCTGGCGCCGCGCCGGCCTGGACACGGCCAGCGAGGACGACAGCCGGCGCTACTGCGCCGAAGTGTTCCGCGAGGACCTGGGCGCCAACGAGCTGCTGGGCAATCGCTCGCTGTGGTTCGAGGCGAACATCGTGCGCAACGAATGCTGGTCGCACCAGAACATCGTGCTGCTGGGCGACGCGCTGCGCACGGTGCATTTCTCGTTGGGCTCGGGCACCCGCATGGCCATGCAGGACGCGATCGCGCTGCACCAGGGGCTGCTGCAACACCCGGGCGACGCGCGCGCCGCCTTCGCGGTATTCGAGGCGCAGCGCCGCCCGGCCTCGTCCAGCTTCCAGGCCGCCGCCGCGCGCAGCCTGGACTGGTACGAGAACGTGGCCGACAAGATGCACCTGGACCCGGTCGACTTCGCCTACGACTACATGCGCCGCACCGGCCAGGTCAGCCACGACGACCTGCGCCAGCGCGACCCGGCCTTCGCCTCGGCCTACGAGGCGCGGCACCCGGTGACCGCCTGAGTACCGGCGTCCCGGCCGCCCTCCCGGCCGCCGGGACGCCGCGCCGCACGGCATTACGCAGCACCGCAGCACGCACATCCGCAGCACGCATACCCGCAGCACCCACGACAGGCGGCCGCCGAGCCGCCGCATAACCATCCATGGAACATGGAGGAGACATCATGAACATCCCTCACGCTGCGCACGATTGCAGCCCCGCCGGACGCGCCGGCCCGCCCTCCCGCAACGGTCCGGCCAGGAACGCGGCGCGCTGGCTGACGGCCTCCGCGCTGGCGCTGGGCTGTGCCGGGGCCATGGCGCAGTCGGGCGCCTACCCCAGCCATCCCGTGCGCATGGTGCTGCCCTACTCGGTGGGCAGCGGCCCCGACGCGGTCGCGCGCATGCTGGGCGAACAGCTGACCGCCGCCTGGAAGCAGCCGGTCATCGTCGAGAACAAGCCCGGCGCCAACGGCTGGCTGGCGATCGGCGACGTCAAGCGCGGCGGCCAGGACGGCTACTCGCTCGCCATCGTCGACAACACCCACATGACGCTGCAACCGCATCTGTACCGCAGCCTGCCGTTCGACCCCGTGCGCGACTTCGAACCGGCCGCGCCGATCTACCACACGCATTTCTTCGTCGTGGTCTCGGCCGACTCGCCGTGGAAGAACGTCGGCGACCTGGTCGCGGCGGCGCGCGCGCAGCCCGACAGGCTGACCTATGGCACCTGGGGCATGGGCAGCGTGGCGCACGTCGGCACCACCATGTTCCAGGACGCCACCGGCACCCGCATGACGCATGTGCCGTTCAAGGACCTGTCCCAGCTCTACACCGCCGTCGCCAAGGGCGAGGTCGATTGGGCCTTCGGCACGGCGGCGACGGTGCAGAATCTGTACCAGGCCAAGCGGGTCAAGCTGCTGGCGCTGGCCGCGCCGGCGCGGCTGCCCTCGTACCCGGACGTGCCGACGGTGGCCGAGGCCGGCGGGCCGAAGGACTTCGAGCTGAAGACCTGGGTGGCGGCATTCGTGCCCAAGGGCACGCCCGCGCCGGTGCGCAAGCAGCTGAACGAAGGCATCGCCGCGGCGGTCCAGTCGCCGGCTGTGCTCAAGCGCTTCGAGACCTTCGGCTTCCAGGCCTGGCCCGCCAGCGCCGCCGAGCTGTCGCAGGCGCGCGAGGCGGATTCGGCGCGCTTCGCGGAAGTGGTCAAGAAGGCCAATATCTCGCTGGACTGAGCCATACGATCGGGGCCGGCGTCATCCGGCCCCGCCGCGCTACCGCCGGCGGCTCAACCCCGTTCGCCGCCGTCCAGCAGCATCACCAGCTTCAGGTCCGGATGCGTGGCCAATCGAAAGGTGATCTGCTGGAACGCCAGCTGGCCGCTGCGCGGGTGCTGGAATTCGCGCAAGCCTCCTTCCCGCTCGACCACCGCGTGCCGCGTCCACCAATGGGCGAACACCGGACTCTGGCGGTTCAGCGCGTCCGCCAGCGCCAGCACGGCAGGCTCGTCCAGGTGCGCGCCCGCATCGGCGCGGAACTCGGCCACCACGCGGCGCGCGCGCTGCTCCCAATCCACCACCAGCTCGCGCGCGGCCGGGTCCAGGAAGATATAGCGCAGCAGATTGGGCTCGGGATCGCGCAGGGGCCAGTCGTCGAACAGCTCGCGCAAGGGCTCGTTCCAGGCCAGCAGGTTCCAGGCGCGGTCCAGCACATAGGCGGGCGCGCGGATCGCGTCCACGCAGGCGCGCAGCGGTCCTGGCGCGCCGCCGGCGTCGTCGCGCGGCGGCTGCGGATCGGCGCAGTCGGCCAGCTCGAACAGATAGGCGCGTTCGGCGCGCGCCAGCTGCAACACGCCGGCGATGCGCGACCAGACCGAGGGCGACACCGACACTTCGCGGCCCTGTTCGATCCAGGTGTACCAGGTGACGCTGATGCCGCACAGCTGGGCCACTTCCTCGCGCCGCAGGCCGGGCGTGCGGCGGCGCGAGCCTTCCGGCAGCCCCGCCATCTGCGGCGTGATGCGCGAACGGGCGCTGCGCACGAATTCACCCAGCGCCTGACGGCGCAGGGCCGAGCCGTCGCCACCGGCCACCGCTTGAGGGGAACTATTCATACCAGGATAACCTGTGGTCTTGTACGTGTATGGGAGCCCGCCTATCTTAGCGCCTGGCCCCACTCACCCCGCAAGGATGTCCCATGACCGCCAGCACCCATGATGATGCCGTCCACCGGCAATTCAGCCCGCAAGCCACCGCCTACCTGAACAGCGCCGTCCACGCTCAGGGCGAGGACCTGCGCCAGATGGCGGCCATCGCCGCCGCGCAGCCCGGCGCCCGCGTGCTCGACCTGGGCTGCGGCGGCGGCCATGTGAGCTTTCATGTCGCGCCCTCGGCCGCCTCGGTCACGGCCTACGACCTGTCGCAGCAGATGCTGGACGTTGTGGCCGCCGAAGCCGCGCGACGCGGCCTGGACAACCTGTCCACCTGTCGCGGCAAGGCCGAGCGCCTGCCCTTCGCCGACGGCGAGTTCGATCTGGTGATGTCGCGCTATTCCACGCACCACTGGCAGGATCCCGGACTCGGCCTGCGCGAAGCCTTCCGCGTGCTCAAGCCGGGCGGCACGGCGGTGTTCGCTGACGTGGTGTCGCCGGGCGAGGCCCTGCTCGACACCTGGCTGCAGATGATCGAGGCGCTGCGCGACACCTCGCACGTGCGCGACTACTCGGTGGCGGAATGGACCCGCCTGCTGACTGAAGCCGGATTCACGCTGCAGGGCGTGACGCCGCGCCGGCTGTCGCTGGAATTTCAATCCTGGGTGACGCCCATGCGCACGCCCGACACGCTGGTCGCGGCGCTGCGCCATCTGCTGGCGATCGCGCCGGACGTGGTGCGCGCGCATTTCGAGATCCAGGCCGACGGCTCGTTCTCCAGCGACACGGCCACCCTCGTGGTGAAAAAGCCCGGCTGAGGCTGGCGGGCGCGGGCGGATCCCGCAGGATCGCCCACGGCCTGACAGCGCTAGCGCCCGCCGCCGCCAAGCGCCTCCAGCGCGCCGGCCACGCCCAGGCTGCGCAGCGCATGAACGGCATGGGCCACGGCGCGCACGAAGCGTGCATCCTGCCCCAGCTCGCCGAACACGGGTTCGAAGCCGGCCAGCGCGGCGGTCCATTCCAGCATGGCGGCCGGCCCTGGCCCGGCAAGCGTCGCCGCCGTTTCGGCCTGCTCCAGCCGCCGCGCCAGCGCCCCGGCCATCGGATCCTGGATGTCATAGCGGCGTCCCGCCTGATCCACCCCGCGCAGATAGTGCAACCAGCCCGCCACCGCCAGGGCCAGCAGCGGCATGGGCTGCTCGCGCGCCAGCCTGGCGCGCGCGGTGTCGAGCAAGCGTTGCGGCAGCTTCTGCGAGCCGTCCATGGCGATCTGGCGCGTCTGGTGCCTGAGCGCCGGATTGGCGAAGCGCTGCAGCAAGCGCTCCTGATACTGCGCCAGATCCAGTCCCGGCAGCGGCGGCAGGGTCGGCGCGATTTCCTCGCGCATCAGCCGCTCCAGATAGCGCCGCAACGCCGGCTGCGCCAGCGCCTGATCCACCGTGTCCCAACCCGCCATCACCGACAGATAGGCCAGGGCGGAATGCGCGCCGTTGACGTTGCGCAGCTTGAGCGTCTCGAACGGCGCGGCTCCGGCCACGAAACGCGCGCCGCCGGCGCGCCAGTCAGGACGACCGGCCGCGAAGCTGTCCTCCAGCACCCATTCCAGGTAGGGCTCGGCCATGACCGGCCAGGCGTCCGCCAGGCCCAGCGCCCGCGCCACCGCCTCGCGGTCGGCGTCGGTGGTGCGCGGCACGATGCGGTCCACCATCGAGCACGGAAACGTGCATTCGGCGGCGATCCAGCGCGCCAGCCCGGCATCCACCTGCTCGGCGAAGGCCAGCACCATGCCGCGCAGCAGATGGCCGTTGGCCGGCAGGTTATCCAGCGACATGAGCGTGAGCGGCCCGCGCCCCGCCGTCCGACGCCGCTGCAAGCCCCACGCCAGATAGCCGATGGCGCTGCGCGGCGCCAGCGGCTGGCCCAGGTCGTGGACGATATCCGGATGATCCAGGTTGAGCTGGCCGCTGGCCGGATCGTGGCAATAGCCCTTCTCCGTGACGGTGAGGCTGACGATGCGCGCGTCCTCGTGGGCGATGCGCGCCAGCACGGCTTGCGGATCCTCGGGCGCGACCAGCGATTCCAGCAGGCAGCCGATCACGGCCAGCCGCTGGCGCGGCTCGCCATGTTCGTCCGCATCGCGCAGCGCCAGCGTGTACAGGCCCTCCTGCGGCACCAGCGCGTCGCGGGTGTCGGGCTGGCGCAGCGAGACGCCGCAGATGCCCCAGGCCTCGCCCGCGCCGGCGGCCAGCGCCGCCTCGTTGACCGCCGCCAGATGCGCGCGCGCGAAAGCGCCCAGGCCCAGGTGCACGATGCCGGCGCGCAGGCGGGTCCGGTCGTGGACCGGCCGCGCCACGCCGGCGGCCAAACCGCCCAGGCGCGACGGATGCAGCCGCCCTACCAGTTCCATAGCGTGCCGTCCTGCTGCAGGCGGTTCACGGGCAGGTAGGCGCGCTTGTACGGATACCGGGCCGCCAGCTTTTCGTCGATCTCCACGCCATGGCCCGGCGCGTCGCCCGGATACAGCATGCCGTCCTTGAAGGTATAGGCGTGCGGGAAGACGGCGTCGGTCTCCTCGGTGTGGCGCATGTATTCCTGGATGCCGAAGTTCGGCACCCAAAGGTCGAAGTGCAGCGCCGCGCCCATGCAGGCCGGCGACAGGTCGGTGGCGCCGTGGCAGCCCGTGCGCACCTGGTAGAGCGAGGCCAGGTCGGCGATGCGGCGCAGGTGCGTGATGCCGCCGGCATGCACGACCGTGGTCCGGATGTAGTCGATCAGCTGGTTCTGCACCAGGTCCTTGCAGTCCCAGATGCTGTTGAAGATCTCGCCCACGGCCAGCGGCGTGGTGGTGTGCTGGCGGATCAGGCGGAAGGCTTCCTGGTTCTCGGCCGGCGTGGCGTCTTCCATCCAGAACAGGTTGTAGGGTTCCAGCGACTTGCCCAGCCGGCCGGCCTCGATCGGAGTCAGGCGATGATGCACGTCGTGCAGCAGATGGTGTTCGAAGCCGAGTTTTTCGCGGATGCGCTCGAACAGCTTGGGCGCGTGGCGCAGGTACTTCTCGGTGGACCAGTCGTGCTCGCTGGGCAGGTCGCTGTCGGCGGGTTCGTAGAACAGATTGCCCCGGCCCACGCCGTAGACCTTGTCCAGGCCGGGCACGCCGCTCTGCGCGCGGATCGCGCGGTAGCCCATGTCGGCGTAGCGCAGCACCTCGTCGACGGTGTGCTCGATGTCCGAGCCGTTGGCGTGGCCGTAGACCATCACGCCGGAACGGCTCTTGCCACCCAGCAGCTGGTACAGCGGCAGGCCGGCGGCCTTGGCCTTCAGGTCCCACAGCGCGGTGTCGACGGCGGCGATGGCGGTCATGGTGACCGGGCCGCGACGCCAGTAGGCGCCTTTGTACAGGTACTGCCAGATGTCCTCGATCTGGTGCGCGTCGCGGCCGATCAGGCAGGGGATGACGTGTTCGGTCAGATAGGCCGACACCGCCAGCTCGCGGCCGTTCAGGGTGGCGTCGCCGATGCCGGTCAGGCCCTGGTCGGTCTCGATCTTCAGCGTCACGAAATTGCGGCCGGGAGAGCAAACGATCACGCGTGCGTTCGTAATTTTCATCTTGGTTTCCGGGTGGACGGGTAATGGCCGCGCTGGGCCTGTATCGGTTGCGGCAGGGCAGCCCTAGCCTTCCCAGCCCAGGTGGCTGAGGAAGTCGCGGGTGCGGGCGACCTGCGGGTGGTCGAAAATCTGCGTCGGCGGGCCTTGTTCCAGAATGGCGCCGTTCTCGAACACCACCACCCAGTTGGCCACCCGCCGCGCGAAACTCATTTCATGGGTCACGACGATCATGGTCATGCCTTCCTGCGCCAGCTTCTTCATCACGTTGAGCACTTCGCCCACGGTCTCGGGATCCAGCGCGGACGTCGGTTCGTCGAACAGCATCACCTCGGGCTCCATCGCCAGCGCGCGGGCGATGGCCACGCGCTGCTGCTGGCCGCCGGACAGGTTGGCCGGGAAGTTGCCGGCCTTGGCCGCCAGGCCCACCTTTTCCAGCAGCGCCATGGCGCGGGCGCGGGCGGCCTCGGGCGCCATGCCCAGCACCGTGATCGGCCCCATGGCGACGTTATCCAGCGCCGACTTGTGCGGGAACAGCTCGAAGCTCTGGAACACCATGCCCATGCGCTGGCGCACGCGCCGCACCTCGGGCTCCGTGTCCGGCACCACGGCGCCGTCCAGCAGCACGCGGCCGCCGTCCAGCTTTTCCAGCGCGTTGGTGCAGCGCAGGAGCGTGGACTTGCCCGAGCCGCTGGGCCCGATCAGGCACATCACCTCGCCCTTGTTGACCTGCAGCGACACGCCGTTGAGCGCGACGAAATCGCCGTAGGTCTTGCGCACGTTCTCGTATATCAGCACGGGCGGCTTATCAGCCCCCTTGCGCGCGGCCTGATCGGCCTGCGCCGTGCGTTCAATGATCATGTCGTTCATTCCTTGACTCCGTACTTGCGGTGGATCCAGTCGACCAGCTTGGCCTGGGGATAGCCCATCAGCCAGTAGATCGCCGCCATCGCGGTCAGCATTTCCAGCACGCGGAAGGACTGCGCGCGGATCTGCATCGAGGCGTAGGCCAGCTCGCTCACCGCGATCACCGACACCAGCGAGGTGTCCTTGAACAGCGAGACCCAGGTGCTGGCCAGCACCGGCAGCACGCGCCGCGCCGCCTGCGGGATCAGCACCTTGAACATGGCCTGGCGCCGCGACATGCCCATCGCCAGCGCCGCTTCCATCTGGCCCTTGCGGATGGAATTGATGCCGGCGCGGAAGGTCTCGGAGTTGTAGGCCGAGATGTTCAGCACCAGCGCCACCAGCGCGGTCGTCAAGGGCGAGAGCTGCACATCCAGCGCCATGGGCATGACGTAGAACGCCCAATAGATCACCAGGATCAGCGGCAGGTTGCGGAAAAACTCCACGAAGACGGTGGCGGCCTTGCTGGCCAGGCGGTTGGACGACAGCCGCATCAGCGCCAGCACGATGCCGCCGGGCACGGCCAGCGCCATGGTGGCCACCGTGAGCAGGACGGTCATGCCGGCGCCTTCCAGCAGCGCGTGACGCGAGTCCCAGACGATTCCCCAATCCAGATTCATGAGCGCCCCAGGTGTGCGTAGCGTTGGTACAGCCGGTCCACCCCGCGCGTGACCGGGAACAGGATCACGAAGTAGGCGACCAGCACGGCGGTGTAGACCTCGATCGGGCGGTAACTCTGTCCGGCGATGGTCTCGGCCTTGTGCATCAGCTCGGGCACGGCGATCACGGTGGCGATGGCCGTGTCCTTGATGGCCACGGTCAGCACCGAGCCGAAGGCCGGCAGCATGCGCACGATGGCCTGCGGCAGGATGATCTTGCGCAGCGCCTGGGCGCGCGACATGCCCAGCGCCAACCCGGCGCGCATCTGGCCGGGCCGCACCGACTCGATGCCGGCGCGCACCACCTCGGCCGCGTAGGCCGCGATGTGCAGGGTCAGCGCCACCAGCGCGGCCCAGAACGGCGCGAAGTTCACGCCGGCCAGCAGCGGCAGCGCGAAGTAGATCCACACCAGCACCACCAGCACCGGGATGGCGCGCATGCTGTCGATGTAGAACACCAGCAGCGGCCGCAGCCAGCGCGGCCCGTACAGGCGCAGCAGCGCGATCGCCAGGCCCAGCAGGATGCTGGACACGGCCGCCGCCGCGCTGAGCGCGACGGTCGTGCCCAGCCCGCCGGCGAAGAAGCGCCAGTTGTCGACGATGGGAGAAAAATCGAAATCCATGCGGTCTCCGCGAGTCCCGGCGCGTTCCTAGAACGTCACCATCACTTTCATGGCCTGGGTACGGTCGGCCGCCAGCGCGAAGGCCTCGTGCGCCTGACGCACCGGCACGGCCGCGCTCAGCAGCGGCGACACGTCCAGCAGTCCGCGGCTCAGGTAATCCACGGCCCAGGCGTACTCATCGACGAAGCGGAAGCTGCCGACGCAGGTCAGGCTCTTGACCATGATCTGGTTGAACGGGCAATCGGCGCTGCTGCCGGACAGCGTGCCCACCGTGACGATGGTGCCGCGCGGGCGCGCCGCGCGGATGCAGTTGGCCAGGCCGGCATAGTTGCCGGACGCCTCGAAGCACACGTCCACCGTGCCCTTGCCCGCCGCCAGCTCGTCCAGCGCGCCGGGATCGGTGGCGGCGTTGATGGTGCGCGTGGCGCCCACCCGCGCGCAGGCGGCCAGCGTCTGGTCGACGATGTCCACCGCGATGACGTGGCTGGCGCCGGCCAGCCGGGCCGCCATCACGACCAGCGCCCCGATGGGGCCGGCGCCCACCACCATCGCCGTCTTGCCCAGCAGCGTGCCGGCGCTGCGCACCGCGTGCAGCGCCACCGCCAGCGGCTCGCCGAAAGCGGCCAGCTCGAAGGACAGGCTGTCCGGCACCGGCAGGCATTGACTTTCCTGCACCACGACCTGCTCGCGCATCGCGCCCTGCATGTGCGGATAGCGGCTGGCGCTGCCGAAAAAATGCACGGCCTCGCAGTGGTTGGAATCGCCCTGGCGGCAATAGCGGCACACGCCGCAGGTGCGTGCCGGGTCCAGCGCCACGCGGTCGCCGGGCTTGACCCGCGTCACCGCCGCGCCCACTTCCAGCACCTGGCCCGAGGCCTCGTGGCCGGGCGTCAGCGGTTCGCGGATGACGAAGTCGCCCACCCTGCCGTGCCGGTAGTAGTGCAGGTCCGAGCCGCAGATGCCCACGGCCTTCACGCCCACGCGCACCTGCGTGGGGCCCAGCGCCTCGGGCGCCACTTCCGTCAGGCGCAGGTCCTGCGCGCCATGGATTTCGCAATTCAGCATGAAGTCATACTCGTTTCAGTTATTCACCGCGCCAACGCCCCGCAGGCAGCAGGCGCCGCATGCATCCGCTCCCGCAAGAGAACAGATGCCGCCAATCGAGATGTCACGGAGCCGGCTCCGCCGGTCCGTAGACATGCCCCCTGGGGGAAGCGCGCAGCGCTTCGGGGGGGCCTACTTCAGCTCCAAGGTCATGCGGCGCTCTTCGGCGGCCAGTTCGGGATGCATGCGGGCCTCGACCTTGCGCAGCCATTCCAGGTACACGGGCTGGTTCTTGGCCACGCCCATGCCGGCCTGGATCTCGAAGATCTTGCTGTCCTGGCAGTTGTTGTCCTTGGGGAAGACCGCCAGGCCCTTGACCTTCTTGCTGATGCTGGGCCAGAGCATGCGGTTCAGCGGCGCCACGTCCGAGCGGCCGGCCAGCACTTCCTCGATCGGCGCGACCGAACCCGAGTTGGCCACGCCGCGCAGCTTGGCCTTGGAGAACTGCTCGCGCACCAGCGGCTCTTCCCCTGCGCCGGAGAAATAGGCCATGGTGATCTCGGGGCGGTTGAAGTCCTCGACCTTCGTGACGCCGGTGAATTTCGGATTGGAGGCCAGGCCGAACATGCACACGCTGGTGCTGGAGAAGGTGACGAAGTCGATGATCTTGGCGCGCTCGGCGTTCTCGTTGAGCGGTCCGATCATGATGTCCATCTGGTTGGCGATGAGCGCCGGCACCTTGGTTTCATGGCTGACCTGCACCGGCACCATCTTCACGCCCAACAGCTTGGCGAACTCCTTGCCCAGCGTCCAGGATGAACCCATCCACGGCTCGCCCGAGCCCGAGGTGTTCTGCACCAGCCAGGGCGGGTTGTTGACCACGCCCACTCGCAGCACGCCGGCCTTGCGGATGGCGTCGATGCGTTCGCTGGCGCCGGGTTCGGGCGGCGTCTGGGCCCGGGCCGAGAAGCTGGCGCCGGCCAGGACGATGGCCGAGAGGGCCAGTCGCGCGGTGGCGCGGCGGGAAAAGCGCTGTTGCATGTCATGTCTCCTAGTGTGGGACGGCGTATCCGTCACGGGCGCGTGCAGCCGCCGGCGGCGTCGCCGGAGCCGCGCGGCGCGCGGCGTTCCTGTGTTGCGGTTGGGTAGCGGGGTGAGCCGCGATTGAAGGCTTAAGGCAACTGCTCGATGACGCGCGTTTCGTCGGCGTCCAGCTGGGGCTTCATCGAAACCGCAACCTGCCGCAGCCAGGCGAGGTAGGCGTCCTGCCCCTTGTCGACGGCCAGCCCCACCGGCGAAGCCTTCTCGGTGCTCTGCTGGCAATTGGCCTCGGCGGGAAACACCTGCAATCCGGGCACCTTGCGCTTGAGGCCGACCCAGGGCACGCGGTTGATGGGCGCGGCGTCGGCGCGGCGCGCCATGATTTCCTCGATCGGCGCGGTGGCGCCGGAATTGGCGACGGCGCGCAGCGTGGCATTGGGGAAGCGCTGCTTGACCCAGGCTTCCTCGGCCCCGCCGGTGAAATAGGCGATGGTGATGCCGGGACGGTTCAGGTCGTCCACGGATCTGACCTGGGCCAGCTTGTCGTTGCCGGCGCGGCCGAACATGCAGACGCTGGTGGCCGAATACAGCACGAAGTCCACCACCTTCAGCCGTTCCGGCGTTTCGGCCAGCGGGCTGATGGTCATGTCGACCTGATTGGCGGCCAGCACCGGCACCTTGGTCTCATGCGACACGGGCACCGGCGTCAGCTTCACGCCCAGGCGCCGCGCATACTCCCTGGCCAGCAACCAGGCGGGACCGCTCCAGGCCTCGCCAGTCTTGCCGGACACGTCCTGGATCAACCAGGGCGCGTTCTGCAGCACGCCCACGCGCAATTCGCCTGCCTTGCGGATGGCGTCCACGCGCGGACTCTGGCCCGGCGCGGGCGCTTCCTGCGCCCCGGCCGCGCTGGCGGCCGCGAGCAGCGCGGCCGCCGCCCAGCGGCGCCATGCGCCGCTCCCCTTGTAATGTCGCTGCATGTCTTGTCTCCTGGTCTTGATGGGCCCGATTCCGGCCGGCAAGGTATCTTCCCTGCTCGTTCCGGGGGGCCGCCTGCTAAGGCCGCCTCATGGGGCCATGTCGTAGGGTCGCGTCGCGGGTCCGCATCAGCGCCACCCCTGCGCGAATTCACCGATCACGCGCTCCAGATGGCCGCGCATGGCCAGCCGGGCCGTGTCGCCATCGCCCGCCACCAGCGCGGCGAAGATGCGTTGATGGTCTTCCTGCGAGGCCTGGCGCAATTCCTGCGTGTGGAAGTGCTGCTCGATTTTTTCCCAGACGGGGCCGCGCGCCTGGTCCCACATGGATGCCACGGTGGCTTGCAGCACGCTGTTACCGGTGGACTGCGCGATGTACAGGTGAAAGCGCCGGTCGGCCTCTTCGTTGGCGACCTTGTCCATCATCTGCTCGCGCATGGTGCTCAGGGCCTCGAACATGCGGTCCAGGTCCGCGTCCTTGCGGGTGGTGGCGGCCAGCCCTGCGATTTCGGATTCGATCAGGCAGCGCGCGCGCAGCAGTTCGAACGGGCCGGCGCCGGGCTCCTGCGCCATGGGCAGGCGCGCCACGCCCGGCTTGGGCTCGCAGACATAGATGCCCGATCCGCCGCGCACCTCGACCACGCCCTGCAGCTCCAGCGCGATGATGGCTTCGCGCAGCGAGGTGCGGCTGACATCGAAGCGCTCGGCCAGCGCGCGCTCGGCCGGCAGGCGCTGGCCGACCGCGAATTCTCCCTGGACCACCAGGGCCTGGATCTGGGAGGCCAGACGCAGATAGGCGCGGTCCAGTCCCGGCTTTTGCGCGGGCTCTTCGGGCTTGGGGATCAGTTGCAGGTTCATGGTTTCTTAAATTGGTTAGACCAAATTCTAATTGGTTCACCACTTTTCACTATCATGGTTTACCAGAATACAAGTGGTAGACCAAATAACGATCCCGTGGCGCTGCCGATAAGATACGAGCCCGGAGAAGGATCCGCATCACGCATCCCCCGACATCGCAACGCCGCGAGGAGACCGCATGACCGACACGTCCCGCACGCCCCTGCCCGCTCCGGGCCAGGCCCCCGAACTGACCGTGATCCAAGCCGCCGCGCTGATCCGCGAGGGCCGGCTGTCCAGCCTGGACCTGACCCGCGCCTACCTGGACCGCATCGACGCGCGCCAGAACCTGAACGCTTTCATCACCGTGGACCGGGACGGCGCGCTGGCCCAGGCCCGCGCCTGTGACGAGGCCCGCGCCGCCGGGCGGCCGCAAGGTCCGCTGCACGGCGTGCCCGTCGCCATCAAGGACAACATCCACGTGGCCGGGCTGCCCAATACCGCCGGCACGCCGGCGCTCAAGCATTTCCGTCCGACCGAGGACGCGCCCGTGCTGCGCCGGCTGCGCGAGGCTGGCGCGGTGATCCTGGGCAAGACCCATATGCATGAACTGGCCTTCGGCGCGTCCGGCTACAACCATGCCTACCCCGGCCCGCAGGGCCCGGGCACGCGCAATGCCTATGACCCCAGCCGCATCGCCGGCGGCTCGTCCTCGGGCAGCGGCGCGGCAGTGGGCGCGCGTCTGGCGCCCGCCGCGCTGGGCACGGATACCGGCGCCTCGGTGCGCCTGCCGGCCGCGCTCAACGGCGTGGCCGGCTTCCGTCCCAGCGTGGGCCGCTATGACGGCGCCGGCATCACGCCGATCTCGCATACCCGCG
>MCND01000092.1_pt1 | contig 41655 bp, 45 predicted proteins | sample 778211 | NCBI WGS metagenome assembly MCND01 (sample SAMN04296812, study PRJNA304217) | bioreactor metagenome | isolation source: activated sludge enriched with benzalkonium chloride | place: Turkey: Istanbul urban wastewater treatment plant
CCGTGGAATGCCTGGCCAGATGAGAGCGGACTGGGTGGCCGGATGGCGTGGAATCCGCACCTGGAGCGCATTCCCGACGAAATCACCATCCTCAACTTCCGTCGCCTACTGGAAAAGCACGAGCTGGCGGCAGGGACTCTGGGCGTGATCAATGGCTACCTGGGTGATCACGGCCTGTCGCTGCGCCAGGGCACCGCGGCCAATGTGGCAGATGTCACGCAGGTCGATAAGCTGCTGCACGGCGGCGAAAACGTGGTCTGTGCCGATGCCGGTTATACCGGAGTGGAGAAACGCCTCGAGCATGAAGGTCGCCAAGTCATCTGGCAGATTGCCGCCCGGCGCAGCACCTACCAGAAACTTGGCAAGTGCAGCGTCCTGTGCAAAGCCAAGTGCAAAATCGAAAAAGCCAAGGCGCAGGTAAGGGCGAAGGTCGAGTATCCGTTCCGAGTGATCAAGCGCCAGTTCGGTTATGTGAAGACGCGTTTCCGTGGCCTAGCCAAGAACACGGCACAGCTGGTGACGCTGTTTGCGTTGTCGAATCTGTGGATGGCCCGCCGACATTTACTGGGCATTACAGGAGAGGTGCGCCTGTAATGTGGGGAATGGCCGCAGCGAGGTGTTCGCAGCGCCTAAAAAGACGGGAATGAGTGAGTGATCTGAGTGTTTTGGATAGGCCCGCCAACTTCCAAACCGGCGGTGACCGAAGTCAGCCAGAAATACGTGGCTACTTCAGACCATCCTTAGGTAGCTTATCGAAAGCCTCATAGGAGAGCCATGTGTCGTCCCTTGATCTCTTCAATCCGTAGGCAATGATAGTTATGCGGGCATGCTCAGGTCTGCAACGAAGTCATGAATGCCGCGGTACTGCGAGAGTCGTCCGCACATGGCGATACCCTCAGGCTGAGAAGGAAAGCATAGCTCCGCCTGTCGGCTTCTCTTCGTTGTGCGCTGAACGATGAAATACTGTATGTGTATACAAATTGATGTGATCCCCATGAATTTTCTAATCGTTCGCCGCAGGGAGCGTGGCGTAGCAATACCTGCCGAAAGGCTTAGAAAAGATCCAGCCCGTGAAAGGCGACGTTCATATTTTTGAGTCTCACAGCCAAGAGCTTGGGCGCTGCTGCATTCAGGCCTGGATCTTCAATAGTGGTCCGGGTCCTGATGTTTTCCCGAGACTACATGATGCAAAGATCAACGGTATGGCTCAGCTCGGGCTGAACATCAGTGGGCTTGAAGAAGTTGATGGAGCGCTGTACGCGCAGTCGTGGTGGTGTCGCATGAGTGATGGAGTTTGTGGCCGATCGACAGGACGCCGGAGGAGGGATGTAAATATCTAATTGCGGACCACGGTCGTTTTTGCGGACCAGAAACAACAAGGGCCTGCGAGAGGAAAACTCACGCAAGCCCTTGATTTATATGGTGCCCGAAGCCGGAATCGAACCGGCACGCCCTTACGAGCGGGGGATTTTAAGTCCCATGCGTCTACCAGTTTCGCCATTCGGGCGGTAGCGCGATAACGCGGCACTGGGGAGACAGTCACCCAGTGTTTGAAACAGGGTGTGGAATATATACATCCACTCCTCTCGAATCAAGGTCGAACTCGGCAAAAAGGCCGCTTTCCTGGCTCTGTAACCAGTAGAAAAACCAAGATAAATCAGAGAGCTACGATCATCCTTGGTTCGAAGCGACTTCAGCGTTGCCCCAACTCCGGCTGCACCAGGTGGCGCCAGGGGAATACCTGCTGGGCGAAATGGCTCACATAACCTCCCGCTGTGGCCTGGATCACCATGAACTGCAAGCCCGGGCGCATCCGCTGCAAGGTTTGCAGCTGCTCAAGGCTCAGGCAGGTATTGCGCAGGCGCAAGGCTCGCACTGAGTCGAAGGCTGGGCTGGCAAACAGCTTTTCATAGCTGGCAAAGGACGTGACGGTGCCAGGCTCGCGTTGCTCCGGCCAGGTTTGCTGCAGTTCGGTGGACTCGCTGAAGTCAAGGTTGAACAGCCGTGGCAGGTTGCTCGATGCGGCCAGGTTGTCGATAAAACCCTGGGTATCAGAGCCTGCGCCGATGTGGAGCTGTTCCAGGTACGGCAAATCGACCTCGAAGAAGTTGCCATCGGGGGCATTGGGCAGGGTCAATTCACTGAGGTAGGGCGTCTTGGCGACGAAGCGGGCGACTTCCCCGGCTTCCTCCATAATGCGGCCCGCTTTCTGCACCAGCGAGATGTTGTGGTGCTCAGGTTCGGTCGGGCGGATCACCAGTGACCTGAGCTGGCTAAAGGTCGCGTCGCTGTCCAGCAGCGCAGTGAACTCCCATTCACGGGTGCCGTTGGCCCCGGTATCGGGACCGGAGAACAGCAGCGAGCTGAGCGTACTGGCCACGGCTTGTTCGGCCAGGCACTCCAGGGTCCAGGCAAAAGGTTCGTCCCACAGTTCGCCGTGGTATTCCACATGCAATCCGCCGCGCATCGGGGCCAGGGCCAGGTAGTTGTAGTCGCTGGTCCACAGTGGGGTGGCAAGGTCATCGGGGTGGTCACCGCGCTCGGCGGCCTGGTCTTGGGTGAATTGATGAATGCGCTGCTGCAGGGCCAACAAGCGCAGATAACCAGGGGAGGACAAGGGATCGGGCATTGGGCAAATCCACAGCAAAAAAACACAGTTGGTCGTGTAGGGCGGCCGGATGATAACAAAACGGATGAGCACTGCCGCCAGGGTCGCGGGTACAGTTTTCCAACAAATAATGCCGGTTGCCAGGTCTTCGGCGGGCTAGGATCGCTCCTTCCAAATCATGCCTAGAACGTTCGGAACGGAGTCAGAACATGTCGCCGACAGTGTTGCCCCAGGTTGCCTCGATGGCACTGAGGGCCAGGGAAATCACCCTGGCCGATGAGGCTGCGTTGCAGTGTTTCTTTGTTGCCAATCCGGATTATTTCCACATTGTGCATGGCTCTGCGCCACAGCCGGACGAGGCCCGGGACGAGATCCAGGACAGCTTGCCCGCGGGCTGGAGTTTTACTCGTAAATGGAAGATCGGGTTTTTCGATGCCCGGGATGAGTTGGTGGCGTTCAGCAGTATCGTCAGCGACCTGATGGTCGTGGGGGTCTGGCACATCGGCCTGTTCATGGTAGCGACTGCCCGCCAGGGCAGCGGTATCGCCCGGCAACTGCATCGAGCACTCCAAGACTGGGCCGGCCAGCAAGGTGCGCGCTGGTTGCGGTTGGTGGTCGTGGAGGACAACCTGCGGGCCCGGGCGTTTTGGAGCGGTTGTGGTTACGTCCTGGTTCGCCGTCGCGACGATATCGAGATGGGCCTGTTGCGCCACCGTGTACATATCATGGTCAAGCCTGTGGTCCAGGCCGGGCTCGCCGACTATCTGGAACTGATGCCGTATGACCGAAGCGAGCCGGCAGAACCTGTCGCCACTACGCCACCCTCTGGAGCGGCAGGGGCGCCCGGTCGATGAAGCTGCCTGCCAGTATCGCCCGCTTCATCGGTGAAGCGACCCTGCTGCCTGATACGATCGGCGAGTCGCCGTGCCAGGTGCATGGCTTTCGCCGTGGGGGCGAGGGGTTTTTCCTCAAGTCGTCGCCCGCGATCTTCGCACCCACCACCTACAGTGTGTTGCGCGAGGCCAGGGTGCTGGAGTGGTTGGCCGGGCGCCTGAAGGTACCCGAGCTGGTGCTGGTGGCGCAGGACCAGGAGCATGAGTTCATGATCACCCGCCAGGTACCGGGAGTGCCGCTGTCCGAGTTGATCGGTGAACCGCGGGTAGCATTGGAACTGTTCCAGATGGCCTTGCAGCGGGTGCAGGCGGTGCCAACACAGGGTTGTCCATTCGACTCGGGGATCGCAGTACGCCTCGCGGAGCTGGACTACCTGTTGGCCAATGGACTGTGCGCCGTGGAGCATGACCTCGGGCAATGGCCGGGCCTGGCCAGCGCCGAGGACTTGCGGGCCCGCTTGCAGGACAACAGGCCCAGGGAAGAGCTGCTGTTCTCCCACGGCGACCTGGGCGACAGCAATGTCTTCGTCGATGGGCGCGATGAGTTGCACTTCATCGACCTTGGGCGCGGTGGCCTGGCCGATCGCTGGCTGGATATTGCCTTCGTCCATCGTGACCTGCGCGAGCAGATCGGCCTGGAGATTGCCGATCAGTACCTGCGCGAGCTGGGGGTGCCGGACCAGTCCCTGCAGCGCGAATACTTCGAGCAACTGGACGAGCTGTTCTAGGGCGGGGAATCGGCATGGCTGAACTAAAAATGGAGCTGCCAGTCCCATCAGGCGTCTTATTCTGTCTGGGGGAAACACCATGAAAAACCGTCTCGCACCGCTCTGCGCCGCTGTCCTGGCTGCGGCCCTGCCGATCCTGGGCCAGGCCGCGCAGCCTCAGCCGGAGGTCCAGGAGCCGTCCTACCAGAGCCAGGTTGCGCGCTATCAGTGCGAAGGCAAGGTTCGTGTCGATGCCGCCTACCTGAACATCGACAATGGCACCTCGTTCGCCACCCTTTATTACAAGGACCAATTGATCCCCATGCATATCGCCCGCTCGGCCTCTGGAGCCTTGTATGTGGCGGACGACGAACAGAACAGCTTCCGCTGGCACACCAAGGGCAAGGAGGCCGTGCTGTCGTTCCTGGAGGCCGACCACACCGCCAAGGAGCAGGTCCTGCTCAAGGATTGCCAGGAAGTCGAGCCCCAATGAGGCCCTGGGCCTCGGTGTTGCCGAGGCAAAAAAAAGCCCGCGGGAGAGCGGGCGAACAACGTAGTTGCTTGAATGAGCAGGGCGACTATACAAGGCTCAAGCGGGCGCCTGGGTGAAACAAGTTTCATCTTCGAGCAGGACGCCAGCGTTGTTTGGTCGGCTGACTGCGGATCGTTGCCAGATCTGTTCTAACCTGATTGGGCGACTCGAAAATCCCTTCAGGAAGAGAGGTGGGCATGGCAATACAACGGCAGCGCCCTTATGAGCATGAAAGCAGCGATGAGACGGAGCCCTGCGAGGTCGAGCACAAGGAACCGCCACCGCAGACGTGGAAGCATCCGGACGATGGCAAGAGCCTGTCGGAACTGGATGAAGAGCGTCCCCTGAAACCCTGATACCAAGCCCCGCCATCGAGCGGGGCTGTCGTTCGTGGCCATCCCTGCGGCGCTCACTGCCGCTCTGCTACCATCGCCAGCGTTGCCGTCCCGGGCTATCGGGATGGGTTGTCCGCTCAAGGGAGAAACACATGATTGTCACCACCACCGCCCACATCGAAGGTCGCGAAATTGCCGCTTACCTGGACATCGTCAGTGCCGAATCTGTCCAGGGCATCAATGTGGTGCGCGATATGTTCGCCGGTATGCGCGACTTCTTCGGTGGCCGCTCCCAGACCCTGGAGCGAGCCTTGAAGGAGGCCCGCATCCAGGCCACCGACGAAATCAAGGAGCGTGCCCGCCAATGCCACGCCGATGCGGTGGTCGGGCTGGACTTCGAGATCAGCATGCCATCCGGACGTGGTGGCATGGTGGTGGTCTTTGCCACCGGGACGGCGGTCAAGCTCAAGTAGTCTTGCCCGCCAGCTTCCAGCTTCAGGCCCCGACCGGGGTGCACAATTCCACCAGGGTTCCGTCCGGGCAGCGTACGTAGGAGACGATCTGCCCCCAAGGCTTGCTGTTGGGGGCGGCGAGCTCCTGGGCTCCATAGCGCAGGGCCCTGGCGTGGGCCGCATGAACGTCGTCGGTGACCAGGCCCAGTTCCATGCCCAGAGGTTGTGGTGAGGCATGGGCGGCAACATGGCCCGTCTTGAAGTTCATCTCGGCCAGTTGATGGTCGGCAAAAGCCAGGGCCGTGCTGCCGGTTTCCAGTTCGCCGTAGGTGCCGGATTCATGCAGGAAACGGCGTTTGAAGCCGAAGGCCTGCTCGAAGAACTGCAAGGATTTTTCGACCTCGGGTACATAGATGATGGTGTAGCCGAACTGCATGGGTTGGCGCTCCCTGTCCATTGATGAAGGGGACAAATCTAGCATGAAGGCTTGTCCCTGGCGGGTGTTGGCGGCGTGATTTCAGTTCATGGGTGCAGCTCCCTGAGGTGCCAGCCCTGGGGGGACCATTCCAGGACATGGGTGACAACCAGGGCCTGGAGAAAATCCTGATCGTGGGAAGCCACTACCAGGGCGCCGGGAAAGTCTCGCAGGGCCCGTTCGAACGCCTGCACCGATTCCAGGTCGAGGTGGTTGGTGGGTTCGTCGAGCAACAGCAGGCGGGCCGGGGTGCCGTTCCACAGAGCCAGGGCCAGGGCGGCTTTCAACCGTTCTCCACCGCTGAGCAGGGCGCAGGGTTGCTGTACCCGCAGGGCATCCAGTTGCAGACGCGCCAGGCGGGTGCGCAAGGCGCTCTCTTCAAGAGGGGTGTCGGCTGTACCCAGTTGTTCGAGCAGTGAGCGTTGTGGGTCCAGTTGCGCCAGGTGCTGGTCCAGGTAGGCGCTGCTCACCGCTACCCGGCAATCGCCGCTCACAGGAGACAACAAGCCAGCAAGCATCTTCAGTAAGGTGGACTTGCCGCAACCGTTGGGCCCCACCAGGGCGATACGGGCTGGTCCGGTGACGTTGCAGGTCAGGTATGAGGAGGGTGCCTGGCTGTCCAACCATGGCAGTTGGGCTCGTTGCAGGTTGAGCACTGCCTGGCCAGCCTGCAGGGTCGTCGCGGGCAAGGTGAGCAGGGTCGGTTGCTCCGGGCCGACCCGGGCAAAGGCTTCGCGCACCTGATCGTCAAGAGCGCCTTTGTGCCCCTGGTGGGCCTGGCGCACCTTGCCCATGATGTCTCGCGCGGCGCCAAGCATCTTGGCCCGCTCGAATCCCGAGACATTGGCGGACTTGGCGTATTTACGCGATGCCGCAGCGTGGCGCTGGATGGTGTCGTGCTCGCGTTGCAGGCGCTTGTGTTCACGGCTGCGCTGGGTGCGGGCATGCTCCAGGGCCGTCTGGGCCGCTTGGTGATGAGCTTCGCGCTGGGCCTGGAACAGTGCGTAGTTGCCACCGTAGGCCTGCACCCCCTGGGGGGTGAGTTCAACGATGCGCTGCACCTGCATCAGCAGCTGGCGATCGTGGCTGACCAGGATCAGGCCGCCGCGCCATTGTTGGAGCTGCTCCATCAGCCAGTGCCTGCCAGCGCGGTCCAGGTGGTTGCTGGGCTCGTCGAGCAGCAGGAGCTCGGCGCCGCTGAGCAGGGCTCCGATCAGCACGACCCGGGCCAGCTGGCCGCCGCTCAGGGTGGCGGCGAGGTCATGCGGCTCGACGCTCTGCAGCCCCGAGGCGTCCAGGGCTTGGCGCAGGCGTTCGGCCAGGTCCCAGCGCTCATCGACCTGTTGCAGGTCGTTCAGACTGGCGGTGCCGCCTGCCAGGCGCTCAAGAGCTTCCAGGGCCTGGGCAAGCCCCGCGACCTGGGCGACGCTCTGCTGCGGTTGTGGCGATGGGTCCTGGGGCACATAGGCCAGGCGAGCGTTGCAGTTGATGCTGCCGGACGAGGCGGGCAGTTCACCGGCGATCAGGCGCAACAGCAGGGACTTGCCCATGCCGTTGCGCCCAACGATGGCCGTTGGTTGGCGATCGAATGTCAGGTTCAGGGCGTTGAACAGGATCTCGCCATTGGCGAATTGATAAGTCAGCTGGTTCAGGGAAACCAGCGCAGGCAGCCGTGTGACGTGAGTCATCAGCACCTCCGGAAAATGTGAGAACAGATCAACGAGCGCTATCGAGGCTCGTTGCGAGTACATTTCTGGAAGGCTTAGTTGTTCACGTCGGCAATCGTCCTGGGACGGGAAAGAAGGCGCGTAGCCTAACGCCGGAATATTTCTCCTGACAAGCACTTTGCTGCAATGAGCATCGCCCTGGGGGTCAAGCCAGGACCGCCACTGCCTTGATCTGCGCCCAGAGTTGCTGGCCTGGGTGCAGTTGAAGTTGGTCGCGGGAATAGCGGGTGATGCGCGCCAGCAGGGCAGAACCCATGGCATCCAGGCGCACCAGGACATGGGCGTTGTTGTCGGCCGGTATTTCTTCGCGGACAGTAACCGGCAGGCGATTGAGGATGCTGCTGTGTTCGCTGGCCTGCAGGCTCAGGCTGACATCCCGGGCCTGGACCTTGAAGCGTACGGTCTTGCCCGGCGCTACCGGCTCGTGAGCTACGCGCACCTGCAGGTCGCTACCGGGCAATTGCAGGTTCAGTAGCTGGTAAACCGAGTCGTAGGCACTGACCTGGCCTTGCAGCACCACACCAGCATCGTCCCCCTGGGCCAGCGGCAGATCGAGACGGGCCAGGGTTTCACCAATGGGCCCGCTGGCCAGGGCCTGACCCTCGCTGAGCAGGACGATGTGGTCGGCCAGGCGCGCTACTTCATCCTGGGAGTGGCTGACGTAGAGGACGGGGATGTCCAGCTCGTCGTGCAGGCGTTCCAGGTAGGGCAGGATTTCGTTCTTGCGCTTGGAATCCAGGGCGGCCAGGGGTTCGTCCATCAGCAACAGTCGGGGGCTGGTGAGCAGGGCCCGGGCAATGCCGATGCGCTGGCGCTCGCCACCCGACAGGTGCTGGGGATGGCGTTGCAGCAAGTGGCCGATACCCAGGAGTTCCGTCGCCTGGATCATGTCGACACGGCGCTGTGGCTTGGGGATGCGCCGTAGGCCGAATTCCAGGTTGGCCTGCACCGACAGGTGCGGGAACAGGCTGGCTTCCTGGAACACATAGCCCAGGGAGCGCTTGTGGGGCGGGACGAATAGCTTGCGCTGGCTGTCTTGCCAGAGTTCATCGTTGACCTGGATGCGTCCGCGTCCAGCGCGTTCCAGGCCAGCAATGCAGCGCAGGCAGGTGGTCTTGCCCGAACCTGAGTGGCCGAAGAGCGCGGTCACGCCTCGCCCAGGCAATTGCAGGTCCAGATCCAGGGCAAATTGGCGATAGTCCAGTTGCAGTGTGAGTTGGATGCTCATGGGGTCAGCTCCAGCCGGCCTTGGTCTTGCGGCTCGAATACAAGGCCAGCAGTACCAGGAACGAAAACACCAGCATGGCTCCGGCCAACCAGTGGGCCTGGGCGTACTCCATCGCCTCTACGTGGTCGTAGATCTGCACCGAGACCACCCGGGTCTTCTCTGGAATATTGCCGCCGATCATCAACACCACGCCGAACTCGCCGACGGTATGGGCAAAACCCAGGATCGAGGCGGTGATGAAGCCCGGCCGAGCCAGGGGCAGGATCACGCTGAAAAAGGTATCCCACGGATTGGCACGCAAGGTCGCGGCCACTTCCAGGGGGCGGCTGCCAATGGCCGAGAAAGCGTTCTGCAGCGGTTGTACGACAAAGGGCATGGAGTAGATCACCGAGCCCAGCACCAGGCCGCTAAAGCTGAAGGTCAGGGTACCCAGGCCCAGGGACTGAGTGAATTGGCCGAAGAAACCGTTGGGACCCAGGGCCAGCAGCAGATAGAAGCCGATCACCGTGGGCGGCAGGACCAGGGGCAGGGCCACCACGGCACCGACAGGTCCGCGTAGCCAGGAGCGAGTACGTGATAACCACAGGGCTATCGGAGTGCCGACGACCAGCAGGATCAGGGTGGTCAGGGACGCCAGTTTCAGGGTCAGCCAGATCGCGGAAAAATCGGCACTCGATAGGTTCATTTACAGTTGGTAGCCATAGGACTTGATGATCGCTGCCGCCTTCGGCCCCTTGAGGTAGTCAACCAGGGCCTTGGCGGCCGGGTTGTCCTTGCCCTTGTTGAGGATCACTGCATCCTGCTTGATCGGGTCATGCATGTCGCCCGGTACGATCCAGGCCGAACCGCCGGTGACCTTGCCATCCTTGTAGATCTGCGACAGGGCGACGAAGCCCAGCTCGGCATTGCCGGTGGAGACGAACTGGTAGGCCTGGGTGATGTTCTGGCCTTCGACGATCTTGCCCTTGACCTTGTCGGTCAGGCCCAGTTTGGCCAGGACCTGGGTAGCGGCCAGGCCATAGGGTGCGGCCTTGGGGTTGGCAATCGACAGGTGTTGGTACTGATTGTCCTTGAGTACCTGGCCCTTGCTGTCGACGTAGCCGTCCTTGGCCGACCACAGGGCCAGCGTACCGACGGCGTAGGTGAAGCGGGAGCCCTTGACGATGTCGCCTTCGCTCTCGAGTTTTTGCGGAGTGCTGTCGTCGGCGGAAAGGAACACTTCGAACGGCGCGCCATTCTTGATCTGGGTATAGAACTGTCCAGTGGCACCATAGGCGGCTACCAGCTTGTGCCCGGTGTCTTTCTCGAAGTCGGTGGCGATGGCCTGGATCGGTGCGGTGAAATTGGCTGCGACCGCAACCTGGACTTCAGCGGCCTGGGCCGAACCGAGGGCGAAGACGGCGAGCAGGGTGGCGAGGCAAGTCGGGGCAAAACCTGGGACGCGAAGGTTCATCGAACAGCTCCATTGGGCAAGGAAAGCGTTGGGCGGTGGGTGGTTGCAAGGGGGCGTGCCAACGCGGGGGAATCGCTGTGTAGCGAAATATATAGCGATTTGCCGACGAACGGAACTGTGCCGCGACCTGGGTCGCGGCCAGGTTCCATCAACGCCTGCGCAGTTGGGCCAGGGCCTGTTCGGCCAGGCGCAGGGTCAGCTCGTAGGCTGGCAGTTCCACGCCCAGGCGCAGCGCTTGCCCGGACCAGAGGTTGGCGAAGTCCGCTTCGCCCTTGGCTCGCAGAGGCAGCAGCGCACCGCCGGCGCGAGGAAAGGCCGGGGCCAGGGGGCTGATGGGGCCGACTTCACGCATGATGCGGTTGACGATGCCGCGGGCCGGACGCCCGGTGAACAGGTTGGTCAGCGCCGTCTGGCTTTCCTTGGCGGTCCGCAGGGCCTGGTGATGAGCGGCGCTGACCTTGGCCTCTGGAGTGAACAGGTAAGCCGTGCCGATCTGTACCGCGGATGCTCCCAGGGCCAGCGCCGCGACGATGCCCCGGGCATCGCCAATGCCGCCAGCGGCAATCACTGGAACCTTCACCGCATCGGCAACCTGCGGAACCAGGGCCATGGTGCCGACCTGGGTATTGAGGTCGTCGCTGAGGAAGATCGCCCGGTGACCGCCGGCTTCATAACCCATGGCGATGATCGCATCGCAACCGCGAGCCTCCAGCCACAACGCCTCGTCCACGGTGCTGGCCGAAGACAGGATCTTCGCGCCGGTGGCCTTGACCCTGGCCAAGAGCGTGGGCTCCGGCAACCCGAAGTGGAAACTCACCACCTCGGGACGCAGCTCTTCCACCAGTCGGCAGCTGGTTTCATCGAAGGGCGCGCGATCGCTGACTGGTGTCGGCGCGTCGAAATCGACGCCCAGTTCGCGATAGTAGGGCTCCAGGGCGTTTTTCCAGCGCTCTTCACGCTCCGCATCGACCGGCTGCGGTTGATGGCAGAAAAAGTTGAGATTCAGCGGGTGATGGCTGGTCGAACGAATGACCTGCACCTCCTGGCGGATCTGCTCGGGGCTGAGCATGGCACAGGGGAGCGACCCCAGGGCTCCGGCACGGGCGGCGCCAATGACCATGGCGGAGCCGGCGGGACCGGCCATCGGTGCTTGAATGATCGGCAGGTCGATTCCCAGCAGGTCCAGGAGGCGGGTATCAGTCCATGGGCTCATTTGACGTGGTTCTCCAGCGGCGGTTTTAGACGATGCTGCGCAGGTTTTAGCAGGAGACGGCAGGCTGAGGCCAGTCGGATTTTCCTCTCGGAGGCAAGTGAGCCGTGCGGGCTGCGACTGCAAGAGGGGGGCTGGGCTGTCGAGGCCGCCAGACAGGCGCTAGACTGCGGCGATTTTTCACTCATCGCATTATCAAAGGAAGGCCGACCATGGATGTAAAACTGCGCCAAGTGCAGCCCTTCAGTGTGGCTGGATTGCAGGTACGTACCCTCAATGCCCATGAGCAACAGCCAGGCACTGCCTTGATCGGCCCGATGTGGCAGCGTTTCTACGTCGAGAATCTGTACGACAAGATTGCGCCAAGGCAGGAAGACTCGTTCGTCTATGGGGTTTATTCCAACTACGAGTCCGATGCTACGGGATACTTCGACGTGACCGCCGGTGTCGCGCTGGATGGGGCCTGCGTCGAGTATCCCGGTGTCCAGATCCAGGGCGGTGAATACCTGGTGTTCAGTGCCAAGGGGGCCATGCCGGAGTGCGTGATCCAGGCCTGGGGATTCATCTGGGCCTACTTCCAGGACAACCCCCAGGTGCGTCGTGCCTATGCCACCGATTTCGAGGTCTATACCAGCGCCGATTCGGTGGCGATCTACATCGGTGTTCAGGCCTCGGACGAGCCTTCGCGCTCCAGCAACTGACGCTTGCGCTCCACGCCCCAGCGATAGCCTGACAGGTTGCCATCACTGCGCACCACCCGGTGGCAGGGGATGGCCACTGCCAGGCTATTGGCGGCGCAGGCCTGGGCCACGGCCCGGCAGGATCGCGGGGCGCCTATGCGTCGGGCAATCTCGGTGTAGCTGACCGTGCTGCCGGCGGGGATGCTCCTCAGGGCTTGCCATACCCGCTCCTGGAACGCCGTGCCGCGCAGGTCCAGGGGCAGGTTCAGGCCAATGGCCGGCGCTTCGATGAATCCCACCACCTGGGCCACCAATCGCTCGAACGAGTCATCGGCGCCGATCAAGTTGGCCTTGGGGAACTTGTCCTGCAACTCTTCCACCAGCAGGTTGGGGTCGTCTCCCATGAGGATGGCGCAGACCCCGCGCTCGCTTTGTGCCACCAGAATCGCCCCGAGGGAGCATTGGCCCACGGCAAAGCGAATGTCGTTGTTGGGGCCGCCAGCGCGGTAGTCGCTGGGCTTCATGCCCAGGAGCTGGTCCGCAGCCTCATAGAAACGGCTGTTGGAGTTGAACCCGGCGTCGTACAGGGCATCGGTCACCGAGTGGCCGCGCTGCAGGTGCGAGCGTACCTTGCGCGAGCGCTGTGCATTGGCATAGCCCCTTGGTGTCAGGCCCGTGGCGGCCTTGAACACTCGATGGAAGTGGTAGCTGCTCATGCCGGCCTGTTGTGCCAGTTGTTCCAGGCTGGGTACCGACTCGGCGCTTTCGATCTGGCGACAGGCTGCGGCCACCACGGCCCCATGATGTGCTGCGACCTGGGTCTGGTCGCTGGCCAGTCGCTTGCTGGGACGGTAGCCCGCGGCTTCGGCCTGTTCGGCGCTGTCGAAGAACTCGACGTTCTCCGCCTTCGGCAACCGTGACAGGCTGCTGGGGCGGCAATACACGCCGGTGGTGCGCACGGCATAGACGAAGCTGGCGTCGGCGTTGGCATCGCGCCTGAGCACGGCCTGCCAGCGGGGATCCTGTTCGATGCGATGTTTACGTGACGTCGCGTTCATGGTCGATTCTCGATGGGTGATGCCGGCCAGGTTAGTCATTCGGACGCTGCCCGGCACTCCGGGTCTTGCGTTCGAATTCCTGGCCGGCCCCGGCCTGGCGAAACGTCAGGTTGATCCGCTGTTGGCCCAGCAGGGCGTGAGTCCCTTCCTTGATCGGCATCACGCCGTGGAAGCGCAGGCGGTCTACTCCACCCCAGACCACTACGTCGCCGTGCAGCAATGGCACTCGCTGGCTCTTGTCACTGCGTTGCTGGCCGCCGAATAGAAAGATCGCTGGCAAGCCCAGGGACAATGACACGATTGGGGCCCGGTAGTCGCGTTCGTTCTTGTCCTGGTGCAAGGACATCTTCGCCCCGGGCCGGTAGCAGTTGATCAGGCAGGAATCGGGAGAAAACCCGGTGAAGCCGGCCGCATCCGCCGCCGCCTGGGCCAGCTGTCGAAATACCTCGGGCATCGCTGGCCACGGGCGTGAGCTCTGCGGGTCCACCGGGCTGTAGCGATAGCCACTGGGGTCGGTGGTCCAGCCCAGCTGTCCGCAACTGCTTAGGCCGACCGACATGCTGAAGCCGCCTGGCGTCACCATGTGGCGAAAGGGCGCCTGCTCCAGAACCCGTTCCAGCTGTGGCAGCAGGTGCTCGACCCAGGGCAGGGCGAAGCCTCGCAATACACGAGACTGCGGGCCAAGTACCTGGATGTGCGCAGGCTGTTGCAGGTCCTCTTCGCTGAAGAGTCCGAGGCTTGCGGGCCCCAGGTCATCACAATGCATCGTGGAAAATCACTCCGAGGGTATGGCGCTGGCCACTGAGCACGCGGCTGACGCCGTGGCGCATGGTCACTCGATAATGGCCGCGAGAGCCTTTGACTGGTCGATGGTGCACGGCGAAGAGCAGGCCATCACCTTGCTTCAGACCAATGACCTGCGGACGCGATTGCATGCGTGGGCGCTGCTCGGTGAGCACCAGTTCACCACCGCTGAAGTCTGTTCCTGGTTGCGATAGCAGGAAGACCGCTTGCAGGGGAAATACATGCTCGCCATACACGTCCTGGTGCAGGCAGTTGTAGTCCCCGGCGCCGTATTGCAACAACAACGGCGTGGGGCGTTGCTGGCCGGCAGCGTGGCAACGCTGGAGAAAGTCCAGGTGTTCCCTGGGGTAGCGTGTATCGATGCCCAGTGTCTGGTTCCAGCGGTTGGCCAGGTCCACCAGGTAAGGGTAGATTCGCTGGCGCAACTCGGCCACGGGGTCTGGCAGTGGGTAGCGAAAGTACTGGTATTGGCCTAGCCCGAAGCCATGGCGGGCCATGAGGACCTTCGAGCGGAACCGGCCGGTGTCTTGATAGAGGCTGCTCATGGCCTGGCATTCAGCCTTGTTGAGCAAGCCTTCGAGCCGGGCGCAGCCATCCTGGTCGAGGGCCTGTTCGATGCAGGCCCAGTCAAACCGTTGCAGGCGTTCATGGAGAGGGGAGAGAGGCATGGCGAGACGGTCCTGGATGCGAATGACTCCAGCCAGTCTGCGGTTCACCTGCTCGGCAAACACTCCGATGCTTGCGCTGGAATCCGTTTACAGGGCCTTGCTCACACTGACATCGCTGATGACATCGGTACTCTGGCCATGCAGGGCCAGTAGCGCGGCATGGGCTTCTTCGGCGGTACCGTTCTGGAGTTGGGCGAATTCGAAGCGGCGCTCGCCGTTGAGCTTGTATTTGATGACGTACTTGGTGGTCTTGGACACGGGATTACCTGTTGGCGCAAGGAGCAGGCTGAGGGCTAGCGCAGTTTCGAGGTGGAGCGGCGGATGATGCGGATCGAATGCGTGAGGGTCGGCTTACGGGTGACGCTGATGGCTCGCCGACTGACGGTATCGATGGTGATGTTCCAGAATCCGGTGCTGGGCGCGGTGATCTTTGCCGGGAACTTGTCGAAGGCACCGCCGTGGTACGTATGGCGACCGCCGTTCTTGAAACTGCGGAAGTTGGCATCATTCATGAGGCGGATGTTGCAGACCTGGGAGCACTCGATGACGACAATGTCGTCCTCGTTCAGGTGCTCGCGCTGGTGGATGAATTTCATGGGCGCCTCCAGATGGGCTATTACAAAGCAAACAACGTTTGCGTGGGCGATGCTGCAGTTTATCAGGCCCAAGGGTTTATGATTCGGCCCCGCTGTCGGACTTTGACAATTTAAAACAGTTATTTGGATTTTTATCGGCGATAAAAGCCGTGCCTCCGGAGAAAAACAGCAGCTTTACTGTCGGAGGGATTTTATTGGAGATTTCATATTATGAAGCGGTGGGTATGGGTTCTGGCGTTGGCAATGGGTGGTTGCTCAACCGTTTCGGATATCAATCAGACGCCGCCGACCTTGAACGTCATTTCAGGCAAGAAGCCTGATGAGTACGCCAAGTGCTTGGCCGAGAAACTCTCCAAGAGCCGTGGAGCCTTGCAGGTGGAGCCCCACAAGGGTGGGTATCGGGTGATTGTGCCGCAAAGCCTGTCTTCGGCACCTGCAGCGGTTTTCTACATTGATGAGCGGTCCTCGGGTAGCAGCATCAAGTTGCACGAACAGATGTCCAACAACCCGTTGCGTCCTCAGGATGTGCTTACTGCTGGGGAAAAATGCATCTCGGGCTGACCTGCGCCAAGTTCAGTCCCCAAAAAAGCCAGTCGAGACTCTCATCGCTAGCGGCATGAGTCTCGACTGGCTTTTTTGTTGCTCCGAAGAACTCGGAGGGCTCATGTAGCGCGAATGGCGAAGGCTAATTTTGCGTTGTCGGTGTGGATCGATTGTCCTACTATTTGCTCGCTTATATCTACTAAGTCTAAGCATATAACTAGAATAATGGAGTTCATATGATCCCACTGGATCGAATGCTATTGAGTGGCCTGATGCTACTGTTTGTGCAAACTGCCCATGCCGTGGATGGACAGAAAATCTTCACCCAGGGAGGCTCCCAGCCAGGGGCGGCGGCTTGCATGGCTTGTCATGGTGCGGATGGAATGGGCCTGGCGCCTGCCGGGTTTCCGCGCCTTGCCGGGTTGCCGGCCAGCTACCTGAGCAAGCAACTGCATGATTTTCGCAGTGGCGCCCGCACTAGCCCGGTCATGCAGCCGCTGGCCAAGGCCCTGACTGAAGACGAAATCACCGCCATCACCAGCACCCTGGCTTCCATGCCCGCCCCGAAGACTCCCCTGAGCAATCGTGGCCAATTGGCCGAAGGTGTCGGTGAGCGCCTGGCACTGCGAGGAGCCTGGGACCGACAGGTTCCGGAGTGTGTCAGTTGCCATGGTCCTGGTGGTGTAGGTGTCGGCCAGGCTTTTCCGCCTCTTGCCGGGCAGCCTGCCACTTACCTGGTGGCGCAGCTGAACGCTTGGCGCGAAGGTGGGCGGCACAATGATCCCAACAACCTGATGGGGCATATCGCCAAGTCCCTGAGTGCCGAAGAAGTGACGGCCGTGGCGGATTACTTCGCCAGTCTGGGCCAGAAGGAGGCGCATCAATGAAGCTGTTGATTGCAGGGGGACTGATGAGCCTGCTGGCGGCCCAGGTACAGGCAGCCAATATCGCCATGGAAGATCAGTCGCAGATTCCGGCGCCGAGCGCTACTGCCCACACCGAGTATTTCAAGCCGCCAGCCGAGAGCGAATTGCCTGACAATGCCTATGGCAAGCTGGTGCGAGAGGGGCATGCGCTGTTTGTCGATACCAAGCGTCTGGCACCGCAGTATGTGGGCAATGGACTCAATTGCAGCAATTGCCACCTCGACCAGGGGCGCCTGGCCAACTCCGCGCCGTTGTGGGGCGCCTACCCGATGTATCCCGCTTATCGCAAGAAAAACGACAAGGTCAATACCTTCGCCGAGCGTCTGCAGGGGTGCTTCCAGTTCAGCATGAACGGCGGCAAGCCGCCTGCGGCGGACAGTCCGGAAATCACTGCGTTGTCGGTGTATGCCTATTGGCTGGCGAGCAAGGCCCCCTTGGGCGTCGAGTTGCCCGGTCGCGGTTATCCTGATGTGCCGCCGCCTGCCAAGGGGTATGACCTCAAGCGCGGGGCTGCGGTCTATCAGGCGCAGTGCTCGATCTGTCATGGCGACCAGGGGCAGGGCCAGAAAGCCGGTGCGGACTATGTCATGCCGCCGCTTTGGGGCAAGGACTCCTACAACTGGGGGGCGGGAATGCACCGGATCAATACCGCCGCGTCTTTCATCAAGCACAACATGCCTTTGGGTAAAGGGGGCAGCTTGAGTGATGAGCAGGCTTGGGATGTCGCCGCTTTCGTCAATAGCCATGAGCGGCCCCAGGATCCGCGGCTGGTGGAAGGCTCCATCGAGAAGACCCGCCTCAAGTTCCACGCCAATGATGGAGTGAATCTGTATGGCCAGACGGTAGATGGGGTGCTGATAGGCCAGGGCATCCGATAAACTATGCTCTATCGTCACCGATGCCGCCCGGGTCCGCGCCCGGGCGGCATCGTTTTTTTGGGAGAGAGCATGAAGCGGGAACACGTCAGGGAAAAGCATGCAGAGGGCTTGATCTCTGCCACCCATGTGATCCAGAACCCGGCCAACTCGGGAGAATGGATCGTGTTTTTCAAGAAGAGTGCCGGGCGCAGCTACTTCCTGGTAGATGACAGCGACGAAGTGGAGTCCTTTACTCGCCTGGACGACTTGATCGAGACCATCCGTGGCCTGGGTATCAAGTTCGCCGAAATCCACATGTAGCGAATTTTTCCTCTTACTTGCAGACCACCACTACGCTACGGCTCTTGTAGTTGCCGACGTCGGCACCCAGCGTCTTTTCGCTGTCGCTGGGGGCTGGAGTGCCTTGGGTACCGATGATCCGATAGCCCGTGCCGGCGCAGGAGGCTTCGGCTTTCTCATAGCAGCTGGCCCAGGAGCCGGCCTCGCCAGAGCAGTCGATGCTCAACGCCTGCTCGCCATCGGCCAGGTAGGTGTCGGTGATGCTGGCGCAACCGCTCAGGGCTAGGGCGGTGGTCATTGCGAGGATTTTTTTCATGGATACACCTGGCGGGAGCAAGCAGAGATCTGATGGCGATGCTATAGCTAATGGCCATTTCGGTATAGCGCATCCTGGGGCTTCTGGTCGGCACGAGCCGATGCATTGCGCTGGTGGCCTTGATCCTGTCGGCCATACTGTGTCGAGTGCCGAGGGGTGGCTACGGGTAGGCTGGAGTGGGGTGAACAGGCCTGATCGTGATTGTTCAGGATTGGCTGAAGGCCCCGGCCAGCGGGCCTCATCGTGTTGAGAGTGGTTCTCTTGCAAGCTATCTGGAACTCGCGGTGGAACTATCTGGCGCTTTATTTCTCTATGATGGCAGCGGATAGCCAGTGTGGGGCATTGTAAGGTGCTCGCCGCCTGATTAGACTGCGCCGAAACTTGTAAGCACAGCCTTTTTAAGGACTCATATGATCAAGAAATGCTTGTTCCCAGCAGCCGGTTACGGTACTCGCTTCCTGCCAGCGACTAAGGCCATGCCCAAAGAGATGCTGCCGGTGGTGAACAAGCCACTGATCCAGTACGGCGTAGAAGAAGCGCTGGATGCCGGATTGAATGAAATCTCCATCGTGACTGGCCGCGGCAAGCGTGCGCTCGAAGACCACTTCGACATCAGCTACGAGCTGGAAAACCAGATCAAGGGCACCGACAAGGAAAAATACCTGGTCGGTATCCGCAAGCTGTTGGACGAGTGCTCGTTCTCCTACACTCGCCAGACTGAAATGAAAGGTCTGGGTCATGCGATTCTCACTGGCCGTCCGCTGATCGGCGACGAACCTTTCGCTGTGGTGCTGGCCGACGACCTGTGCGTCAACCTCGAAGGTGACGGCGTACTGACCCAGATGGTCAAGCTGTACAAGCAGTTCCGTTGCTCGATCGTGGCCATCCAGGAAGTCGATCCGCAGGAAACCAACAAGTACGGCGTGATTGCCGGCGAGATGATTCGCGACGATATCTACCGTGTGCACAGCATGGTCGAGAAGCCGAAGCCTGAAGATGCACCTTCGAACCTGGCGATCATTGGTCGCTACATCCTGACTCCGGACATCTTCGATCTGATCGAGCAGACCGAGCCGGGCAAGGGTGGCGAGATCCAGATCACCGACGCGCTGATGAAGCAGGCGCAAAATGGCTGCGTAATGGCCTACAAGTTCAAGGGCAAGCGTTTCGACTGCGGTGGTGCCGAAGGCTACATCGATGCGACCAACTTCTGCTTCGAGAACTTCTACAAGACCGGCAAGGCTTACTGATAGCCGCTGTGCGGACCTGTCTGGAAAAGCCACCTTCGGGTGGCTTTTTCATTTATCGCCCTTATGTCCATCCTCTGCGCTGACCCGCTCGCCAACTGAGGTTATGCTTGTCAGCCTGCCTGGGAGAGTGAAATGGCCTACGATTTTGATCTTTATGTAATAGGTGCCGGTTCCGGTGGTGTACGTTGCGCGCGATTCGCCGCAGGCTTCGGAGCCAAGGTTGCGGTGGCTGAAAGCCGGTATCTGGGAGGCACCTGCGTCAATGTCGGCTGCGTGCCGAAAAAACTCTTGGTGTACGGTGCCCACTTCGCTGAAGACTTCGAGCAGGCCTCGGGTTTTGGCTGGAATCTTGGCGAAGCGAACTTCGACTGGGCGACCCTGATCGCCAACAAGGATCGTGAGATCAACCGCCTCAATGGCATCTACCGTAATTTATTGGTCAATAGCGGTGTGACCCTGCACGAGGGCCACGCCAGGCTCATCGACCCGCATCAGGTGGAAGTCAATGGCCAGCGCTACACCGCCAGGCACATCCTGATCGCCACCGGTGGCTGGCCGCAGATCCCGGATATTGCAGGGCGCGAACATGCCATCAGTTCCAATGAGGCGTTCTACCTCAAGGAGCTGCCCAAGCGCATCCTGGTCGTAGGTGGTGGTTATATTGCGGTGGAGTTCGCCGGGATCTTCCATGGCCTGGGAGCCGATACCCAATTGCTGTATCGCGGGGATCTGTTCCTGCGGGGCTTTGATGGTGCGGTACGCAAGCATTTGCAGGAAGAACTGACCAAGCGCGGCCTGGGACTGCAGTTCAATGCCGATATCGAGCGTATCGACAAGCAGGCCGACGGCAGCCTCCAGGTCACCCTCAAGGACGGTCGTACGCTGCTGACCGACTGTGTGTTCTACGCCACCGGGCGTCGGCCGATGCTCGACAACCTGGGCTTGGAAAACACTGGGGTCAAGCTCGACAAGCGCGGTTTTGTCGAGGTCGATGACCTGTACCAGACCAGCGAGCCATCAGTCTTGGCCATTGGCGACGTCATCGGGCGCGTCCAGTTGACTCCGGTCGCCTTGGCCGAAGGCATGGCGGTGGCACGCCGCCTGTTCAAGCCCGAGCAGTATCGCCCGGTGGATTACCGGATGATTCCCACTGCCGTGTTCAGCTTGCCGAATATCGGCACCGTTGGCATGAGCGAAGAGCAGGCCCGTGAAGCGGGGCATGAGGTGCAGATTTTCGAAAGCCGCTTCCGGCCGATGAAGCTGACGCTCACTGAATGCCAGGAGCGTACGCTCATGAAGCTGGTGGTCGATGCGCAGACCGATAAGGTGCTGGGCTGCCACATGGTCGGCCCGGATGCCGGTGAAATTGTCCAGGGCCTGGCGATCGCGCTGAAGGCTGGGGCGACCAAGCGCGACTTCGACGAAACCATTGGCGTGCACCCCACGGCTGCCGAAGAGTTCGTAACCATGCGTACCCCTGTCGCGGGCTGATCAGGAGCCCGCTGTAGCGCCTGGCTGTGCCTTGCTGCCAGCCAGGCGCAGCGCCTCCAGGCTGGCTTCAGCCTTGGCGGCGCGTAGCTCCATGTCCTTGCTGGCCTGGGACTGTTTGTCGTGGTTCTCCTTCAGAGCCAGGATTTCCTCCGAGGCCACGCGCAGGCGTTCCTGCAGTAGGGCGCCTTCGCTGTCCAGTCGCGCCAACTGCTCGCTGAGTTGGGATTGTCGGGTTGTGCTCTTGTTCGCCATCTCCTGGGCTTGCTTGAGTTCCTTGCCGGTTGCTCGCTGTTCGCTGAGCAGGCGTTCATTATCGCGATGCAGCTGGGTGATTTCATCCTGGCGTACCAGGGCGCTCTGTTGGGCCTGGCGCAGTTCCATCTGTACCTGTTGCATTTGCCCTTCGTGGCGACGCAGTTCCTGTTCGCGCTGCTCCTTGCTGGCGGCACGGTAGTGCTCCAGGGCATCACGGGCATGCAGGTGCTTCTCTTCCAGCGAGTGGATTCGCTGTTCTTTGTCCGCAAGGCGCAGGTCGGCGTCCTTGAGTGCCTGATTGAGCTCGGCGCTGCGGGTCTGCTCCGCATGCAGCATGGCTCGGACGTCCTGTAGCGCGGCGCTTTCACTGGCCAGGGCATTGGCTTGGGCCTGCAGTTGTCCTTGCAGTTGCTCCTGATGCTGGCGCATTTCATCCAGCTGCTGCTCAAGGGCCTGCTTCTGCGATTCGAAGTGGGAGAGGGCTTGTTCCAGAGGCTCTTGCGCCTGCTCCTGGAGGCGCTGGGCCAGCCTTCCTACCAATTCTCCCAGTTCTTCATCCAGGGGTACGGGGCCTATATCGCGACGGCCAGCACCATCATCCAGCTCTTTCAGGTAGCGATGGATGGTGGTCTTCGAGCCGGTATTACCCATTTCTATACGTACCGCATCGATGCTCGGGTGACCGCCGCGGGCAAGGATTGCCTGGCGTGCTTTTTTCACCACCGCTTTATTGATGCCTCCACGAGCCATGCTACCTCCAACGATTTAATACTGTGTTACGTGGTATGTAATTTAGCATTATTGTACAGCTTGTTTTGCTTGCTTGATAACTGGAATCTAACATGGAATATTTTAATATTATTCCTTGTGATTAGGAGTGAAGATGCCTTTCACCCCACAGCCTTGTATCTGTTAGAGCCTAGAAGCCATGAGTGAGCTGGATCGTTATCTGCAAGCCGCCACCCGCGACAACACCCGGCGCAGCTATCGGGCGGCCATCGAGCACTTCGAGGTCCAATGGGGTGGGTTTCTGCCGGCGACGGCTGAGGGGGTTGCACGTTACCTGGTGGCCTATGCCGGTGAGCTATCGCTCAATACCCTGAAATTACGCCTGTCAGCATTGGCTCAGTGGCATAACAGCCAGGGCTTTGCCGATCCCACCAAGGCGCCAGTGGTACGCCAGGTGCTCAAGGGTATTCGTGCCGTGCACCCTGCCCAGGAGAAGCAGGCCGAACCTTTGCAGCTGCGGCATCTGGAGCAGGTGGTCGCCTGGCTCGACGAGGAAATTGCAAGCGCCATCGCCGAACAGCGCCAGGCTGATCTACTGCGCGCCCGGCGTGATCGGGCGTTGATCCTGCTGGGTTTCTGGCGCGGCTTTCGCAGTGACGAGTTATGTCGCCTGCAGATCCAGCACGTAGAGGCCAATGCTGGCTCCGGTATCAGCCTGTACCTGCCCCGTAGCAAGAGCGATCGTGAAAACCTCGGGCGCACCTATCACACCCCGGCCCTGCAGCGTTTGTGTCCGGTACAGGCCTATATCGAGTGGATCAACGGCGCCGCGTTGGTGCGTGGGCCGGTGTTCCGCGCTATCGACCGTTGGGGCAACCTGGGCGAACAGGGGCTGCATGCCAATAGCGTGATTCCCTTGTTGCGCCAGGCGCTGGAACGCGCAGGCATAGCCGCCGAGCACTACACCAGCCATTCCCTGCGTCGAGGCTTCGCCACTTGGGCCCATCGCAATGGCTGGGATCTCAAGTCATTGATGACCTATGTCGGCTGGAAGGACATGAAGTCGGCCATGCGCTACATCGATGCCGAGCCTTTCATGGGCATGGCAGTCCTTCAGGACCCGCGGGCGCGCTCGTAGATTTGAGGTTCTTCTATTAATACAGCGGGCTGATAGCCAAAACCAATCGATAGCATCAGGTTTACCAATGAGCCAGATGGCGACTCATTGGCTAGGATTCTCCCCATCAAGTTTTTACCCAATGTCTTCAACCACTGATGGAGAGTCAACGATGCCTATCATCAACAGCCAAGTTAAACCGTTCAAAGCCACTGCATTCAAAAACGGTGAGTTCGTCGAAGTATCGGATGCCGACCTGAAAGGCAAGTGGTCTGTCGTATTCTTCTACCCAGCTGACTTCACCTTCGTCTGCCCGACCGAGCTGGAAGACCTGGCCGATAACTACGCCGAATTCCAGAAGCTGGGCGTTGAAATCTACAGTGTTTCCACCGATACCCACTTTGCCCACGCTGCCTGGCACAACACCTCGCCAGCCATTGGCAAGATCAAGTACACCATGATCGGCGACCCGACCCTGGCTATCTCGCGCAACTTCGACGTGCTGATCGAAGAAGCCGGCCTGGCTGACCGCGGTACCTTCGTGATCAACCCTGAAGGCCAGATCAAGATCGTTGAAATCAACGATGGCGGCGTAGGTCGCGATGCTTCCGAGCTGCTGCGCAAGATCAAGGCTGCCCAGTACGTTGCTGCCCACCCAGGCGAAGTTTGCCCAGCCAAGTGGAAAGAAGGTGAGGCCACTCTGGCTCCGTCCCTGGACCTGGTCGGCAAGATCTAAGTCCATGCGTCATCCAGGGGCGGTCATCCGCACTTAAGTAAGCCGCACCGCCCTCAAATAACGCCCGGGCGAGATTCGCCCGGGCGTTGTTTTTTTACCGAATCAAAGGAAATCGCCCGTATGTTGGACGCCAATCTTAAATCTCAGTTGAAGTCATACCTGGAGCGGGTCACACAGCCGATCGAGATCGTTGCCTCCCTCGACGACGGTGCGAAATCCCAGGAAATGCTCGCGTTACTCAAAGACATCGTCAGTCTTTCCAATCAAATTACCTTGCTCGACAACGGTACCGATGTGCGCAAACCATCGTTCTCGTTGAATCGCCCGGGGAGTGATATCAGCCTGCGTTTCGCTGGTATCCCCATGGGGCACGAGTTCACTTCCCTGGTACTGGCCCTGCTGCAAGTAGGTGGTCATCCGTCCAAGGCCAGTGCGGAAGTGATCGAGCAGGTCCGTTCGCTCAAGGGCGAATTCCACTTTGAGACTTACTTCTCGCTGTCGTGCCAGAACTGCCCGGATGTGGTCCAGGCGCTGAACCTGATGGCGGTACTCAACCCCAATATCCGCCATGTCGCTATCGATGGCGCCTTGTTCCAGGCTGAAGTGGACGAGCGCAAAGTCATGGCGGTGCCCAGCATCTACCTCAATGGTGTGAACTTCGGCCAGGGCCGCATGGGCCTGGAAGAAATCCTCGCCAAGCTCGACACCGGCGCGGTGGAGAAACAAGCGCAGAAACTCAGCGCCAAAGAAGCCTTTGATGTGCTGGTGGTCGGCGGTGGCCCGGCTGGCGCTGCAGCTGCCATCTATGCTGCCCGCAAAGGTATTCGTACGGGGGTTGCTGCCGAGCGTTTCGGTGGCCAGGTCCTGGATACCATGGCGATCGAGAACTTCATCTCGGTACAAGAAACAGAAGGCCCGAAACTGGCAGCGGCCCTGGAAGAGCATGTCCGCCAGTACGACGTCGACATCATGAACCTGCAACGTGCCAGCGCCCTGGTTCCTGCTAGCGAAGTCGGTGGGTTGCATGAAGTGCAGTTCGCCAATGGGGCCAGCCTCAAGGCCAAGGCGCTGATCCTGGCCACGGGTGCCCGCTGGCGGGAAATGGGTGTGCCGGGCGAGCAGGAGTACAAGGCCAAGGGCGTGTGCTTCTGCCCGCACTGCGATGGCCCGTTGTTCAAGGGCAAGCGCGTGGCGGTGATCGGTGGTGGCAACTCCGGTGTCGAAGCGGCTATCGACCTGGCCGGTATTGTCAGCCACGTCACCCTGCTGGAGTTCGATAGCAAGCTGCGCGCCGATGCGGTGTTGCAGCGCAAGCTGTTCAGCTTGCCGAACGTCAAGGTCATCACCAGTGCCTTGACCAGCGAAGTGAAGGGAGATGGCCAGAAGGTCACCGGCCTGGTCTATAAGGACCGCGACACGGGAGAGTTCAATACCGTCGACCTGGAAGGCATCTTCGTACAGATTGGCTTGTTGCCTAACACTGATTGGCTCAAGGGGACGGTCGAGTTGTCGCCGCGGGGCGAGATCATTGTCGACGCACGTGGTGAGACTTCGCTGCCGGGGGTCTTCGCAGCAGGTGACGTGACCACGGTGCCGTACAAACAGATCGTGATTGCGGTGGGCGAGGGGGCCAAGGCATCCCTGAGTGCCTTCGACCACCTGATCCGGACCTCTGCGCCGGCCTGATAGCCAGCCCAGGTAAAACAAAACCCCATGAGCCAGGCTCATGGGGTTTTTTATTGTCCCTGGAAAGGGCGGGGTGCTTACAGCTCAGCAGGCTGGATGATCTCGACCCAGTAGCCATCCGGGTCCTTGATGAAGGCCAGGCTCTTCATGCGACCGTCGGTCAGTCGTTTCTGGAAGTCGCAGCCCAGTGCTTCGAAACGTTCACAGGCAGCGACGACATCCGGTACCGAGATGCAGATGTGGCCGAAACCGCGTGGGTCGGTGTTGCCGTTATGGTAGGCGAACTCAGGATCGTTCTCGGTACCGTGGTTGTGAGTCAGTTCGAGAATGCCGGGGATCGACTTCATCCACTCGGTGCGCGCAGCGGCCTCTGTCGGAATCTGTGCCTTGTCCACCAGCGCAAGGAAATACAGGCTGAATTCGGCCTCAGGGAAGTCACGTTTTTCTACCAGGGAAAACCCCAGGACACGGGTGTAGAAATCCAAGGAGCGAGTGATGTCCTTGACTCGCAGCATGGTGTGGTTGAAGACGAAGCGGGCAGTAGCGGCATCGGGCTGGGCTGTCACGCCGGGAAAGGTATTGAGTTCGTTGAGGCTCATGGGCCCTCCTGAAAAAAGTGCAAGGAGTTGCTCGGGCTCGGGCAACTGCTTGCCAGGCAATGGTTCGGACATCCTTGGGATGGGGCAATGATACGCAACTGCCTGGGATGGCGCCAAACCCAAAGCTCCTGATGTATTGCCCATTCCTGGCGCCAGGCTCAGACTTCCAGGTTCGTTCCCTTGGTGTGCGTTCACATGATCAAGTCGTTTAAATGCCGGATCGCTTCGCTGTTCCTGGTCATGCTGGCCACTGGAGTGCAAGCCGATCCAGAGATCGCCTGGCCCCAGGGTTGGATCGTGGAGCCGATACCTTCCCAGGGTGAGGACCCGACGACCAAGGTTTCCCGGCAGCGGGCGGTGAAGAATGACGCAGCAGGCAATCCGCAAATGGTCATGGAGTTGACCATGACTCAGGTCGCTAGTGGGCATGTGGTCAATCTTCAGGGGGTGTTGTTGGAGATGCGCAAATCGGTGCAAAAGGATTTTGCCCAAGGTGGTTATCAGAGTGTGTGCAACAAGATCCACGCTGCGCAGTTGAGTCGCCTCGATGGATTGGAGACCACTTGCACCATTACCCAGAACGGCCGGCATGTACTGTCGCAAACATTGGTGGCGGCGTTGGATGGAGATAAGGCCTATGTACTTTCATACGCCGGCCAGGCGACTGCTTATACCGATAGTCGGGAAGAAATACTCGCGATACGAAATAACCTGAAACTTTAAATGGGTTTCCAAGGTCAGGGCTTTGATTTTCGCGTGTTACAGGTTCGTTATCGAAAAGGTACTAAGCAAGAAGTTGCTCGCCGCCTGGCCTTATTGCAGGCCGCTTGTAGCGCGGCCTCGAGGCAGTAGGGCGGGGTGATGTGCAGCCGATATTTCCTTAGATGCAGATAGCAATAAGAATATTCTGATGAATGTAAAAAGCCCCGCATATGCGGGGCCTTTGACAGAGTGCGGCTTTGTTCAAGCGCGCAGCCAGGAGTCCACAGTGGCGGCGCCGTACTGCTCTTTCCAGGCTTTCAGGCCGCGATGATTGCCACCCTTGGTTTCAATCAGTTCACCGGTGTGCGGGTTCTGGTAGACCTTGACCACACGGGCGCGGCGCTGTTTAGGCGCATTGGCCTGCGGCAAGCCGGCCTTGCCCAGGTTTGGATCGAGGATCGCGATGATGTCACGCAGGTTCTTGTCGTAGGACTTCATCAGGGCCTGGAGTTTTTCCTCGAACTCGATTTCCTTCTTGAGGCCGGCGTCGTTCTTCAGCGACTCAAGCTGGGCGAGCTGTTCTTGAAGTGCTTTTTCAGCAGCACGAAATTCAGCAAGTCTGGACAATATCTTCACTCCAATAGTCTATTTTTGGCTGATACAAACCACAAACAAAGCTATAAGCCATGAACTGGTTAAGGTTCGATTAAGTGGCCTACCTGTGAATTTTGTACAGGCATGAAAAATTGTAGTAGTTAATGCGCCGAGAGTAAATCATGTTGTTCTTGCTCATCGACTATTTGCCAGTTGATACAAATCGGTGCAGGTCTTGAGTTGTGTGTCGAGCGTTATTTTCAGGTATGGCTATTTAATGGCGCGCGATGCTCCTAACAAACTCCTTGCTGGGCATTGGCCGTCCAAACAAGTAGCCCTGGAGAAAATGCACGCCTTTGTCCAGCAGATAGTCACGCTGTTCGGGAGTTTCAACTCCTTCGGCGACTATACCTAGATCGAGTTTGATCGAGAGTTCGATAATGCTGTCCAGTATATGCAGCGACAGCGCGTCGGCGCCGATCATGGCAACGAAGCTCTGGTCGATCTTCAAATAATCGACATTGAACTTGCGCAGATAGCCCAGGCTGGAGTGCCCGGTGCCGAAATCGTCGATGGCAATCATCACCCCCAGTTCGTGCAGCGCGCTGAACAATTGCTGGGTGACGGGAGTGGGCTCGATCAGCTCGCGTTCGGTCAGCTCCAGCACCAGGATCACCTTGCCCGGCGCGAACGCGGCGAGAAACTCCCGGCAATCCTCCAGTAATTGCAAATCCTGGCAATGGCGGGCGGTGATGTTGATATTGATATGGAAACCATCGATGAAGTCGGCGGCGCAGGGCACCAGGGCCTCCCGAGTCTGTTGCAGCAACGAGCGCGTCATGGGCACGATCAGCCCTGTGTGCTCGGCGAAGGGAATGAACAGGTCCGGACGCACCAATCCCTCCCTGGGATGCTGCCAGCGCATCAACACTTCGATACCCGCCCATTGCAGGCTATCGCTACGCACCACCGGCTGGAAGTACGGGATGAACTCCCGGGCCCCCAGCGCCCTGCGCAGTTCATGGCTAGGGGAGACGGCACGTTTTTGCAGCCAATGGGCGAGGGCGCCTGCGGCGGTTCCGAGAAAGATCAGCAAGCTGAACAGCGCCGGGTACTGGCTCCTCATGTAGTGCCAGACACTGCCTTCGGCAAAGCCGGCGTCGACACTATAGGGGTAGCGCGACGACTCCAGGTATTGATTGGCCACGGCGGCCCGGGGCGCAATGCCATCGCGCACCTGACCGTCGCTGGACAGCCAATGCTGGCCCACTTGCAAATGCAATTGGGCGAAGCGGTTGAGCATGCGCAGGGTATTGGTCGGGTGATAACCGTTGATGGCCGCCAGCGCAGCACCTTCCCCGTCACTCAAGCGATAGACCAGTAGCGGGGTGTCGGGAGTGAGATGGTTGCCGTCCATCAGTTGTAGCCGGCCATCCACATAGTTCCCGGGGTCGAGGGACGCGGCGTAGTTGCCCAGGTAGGAACTGCAATAGTTGTTGTTGCGCCATACCAGGTTGGTAGAGCGCACCCACGGCAGACGGGTGACTTGTTCGCGCAGCGCCAGTTGCTGCGCAGCGTTGCAATCTTGCCCGGCCAGGGGCAGCAACGCGCGGGTGGCGCTGTCGGTGTGGTCCAGCATCTGGTCGAACTGCTCGATGGCCTCCTCGGCGGTTTCCAGGCTGGAGCGCAGCAGCGTACGTTGCGCCTGGAAATAGAGAATGACGGCACCGAGCACGATTGGCAGGAGTATCGCCATCAGGGTCCAGAAACTGCGGGTGGCGTGTGTAAGTGGACCTTTGGCGGTCAGCGGCATGGGTCGGACCTGTGGCAGGAGAGGGGCGCGACGCGATGCCGCTTGGGAGCCGGTATTGCAATCATCGCAGGATAGACGGCTTTGCCTGGCCATAGAGACGTTGGGCAAGGTCGATGAAGGCCAGCGTTGCAGGTGAGGACTGGCGTCGGTCCAGCACCGCGATGGCGATCCTGCGTTGCACTGTCGGTTCCAGTGGCCGGTTTGTATAACGTGGATCTGTCCCTTGGGGCAATGACAACTGGGCGACGATGCTCAAAGCGTCGCCTCGTGCCACGGTTTCCAGGGTGCTGAGCAATTGTGAGCAGCGATAGCGGATATTGGGTTTGAGCCCGGCACCGATGAACAATCGCGAAACCAGCTCTGAGGACCCCGCCTCGGTCAGCACGAATGGATCGTTGCACAACTGTTCCAGACGTACCTGAGGTTCCTGGGCCAGCGGGTGCTCGGCTGGAAGCAGTGCCACCAACTGGTCCTCCGCCAGGGCAAAGGTATCGAAGCGTTCCTGGGGCTGCACGACGAAACCCAGATCGATGCGCCGCTCCTCCAGCCACTGCAGGACCTGTCGATCCGGCCCCTCGTCGATGTGCACCTCGATGCCCGGGTACTGGCTGCGAAATTGCGCGAGGATCGGGGGTAGCAGCCGGATGGAAGAGCTAGGGCCGAACGAACCGATGCGCAAGGTGCCACGCTTCATGCCCCGGGCATCGGCTGCCTCCTGTTCCAACGTCGCTGCCAGGCCGAGCATGCCCCGGGCACGTGTCAGCAATTGCTGGCCAATATCGGTGAGTTCGACCTGGGCCTGGTGCCGGTGGAACAGCTCGACCCCCAGCTCCTGTTCCAGGGCGCGAATGGCATGGGACACGGCCGACTGGCTGATGCCCAGGCGCGTTGCAGCGCTGGTGAACCCTTGGAGTTCGGCTACCCGGGAGAAGATTTCCAACTGGGTCAGGGTCATGAGTAAAAGCTCATTTTACGATGATTGGATATTAGACAAAGAATGCGCTGGCAATACAAACCCTTCTCCCGAGTGCGATGAATATGAGTGAAAGCAGCGTTCATGATTCCCTGGTGGCCAGGCATAGCGACCTGACGGTGTACTGCAAGCTGGCGGCGGTCACCATGATTTGGGGCGGCACCTTTGTGGCGGGACGTTACCTGGCCTCGGGGCTATCGCCGTTGCTGGCCGCCAGCCTGCGGTTTCTCCTGGCCAGCCTGGCCCTGCTTGGCTTCATGGCCATTGCACGCATCCCGCTGGCCCGCCCGAGCCTTCGGCAACTGGGCCAGTTGGCGGTGCTGGGCTTTTTCGGAATCTTCTTCTACAACCTGTGTTTCTTCCTGGGCCTGCAGCAGATCAACGCCTCGCGGGCCTCGTTGATCGTCGCGCTGAACCCGGCGGTGATCGCCCTGGCGTCCTGGGCGTTGTTCAAGGAGCGCTTGAGTCGACGCAAGCTGCTGGGGGTCTCCCTGTGCCTGGGGGGCGCGGCCCTGGTGATCTGCAGCCGTGATCCCTCGGCCTTGATCAGCCAGGCAGGGAGCTGGCGGGGCGACCTGCTGATCCTTGGCTGTGTCTTGGGCTGGGGAGTGTACTCGCTGTTTTCCAAGGGCTTGAACCAGAGCCTGGGGCCCTTGCAGACGGTGACCTACTCGGTGGTGATGGGCACCTTGATGTTGTGCGCCGCGACCCTGGCCCGCGGCGAGTTCGACCTGCAGGCAGTGCTTGGCCTGGACCTGGCCCAGGGCTTGAGCCTGCTGTACCTGGGCGTATTGGGTTCAGCGCTGGCCTACATCTGGTACTACGACGGTTTGCGGCGAATCGGAGCAACCCGCTCTGGGGTGTTCATCGCCCTCAATCCACTGACAGCGGTGATCCTCGGTGCCGTGCTGCTCGGGGAGCAACTGAGCCTGGTGATGGCGTTCGGCGCAGCGTTGATCCTGGGAGGCATCTACCAGTGCAACAAACCCCTTGCGAGCGGGGCAAGAAAGGCGATTTTATAAAGAGTGCGGACAAAGGCTTTTACGCTGTGTAGAATCTGGTTACGCATACAATAATAAAGTCTTCTGGCAGCAGAAGCCTGGCCAGCCGGCAAGACAGGACCGATATGAAGATTCTCGGATTCCAACTCATCTATGGTGACTTCCTCGCGCGCAGCGTGCGGGGCATTTCCTGCGCACCACCTGCCTTCCTCAGCATTGATAGCAACTAACGTTCCGTTAATTCTAAAAATATGATGAGGCGCCAACCATGGCAGATATCTTTGAAAACCCGATGGGCCTGATGGGCTTTGAATTCATCGAATTCGCATCGCCCACCCCCAATACCCTCGAGCCGATCTTCGAGATCATGGGTTTCACCAAAGTCGCGACCCATCGTTCAAAAGACGTGCACCTGTATCGCCAAGGCGCGATCAACCTGATCCTCAACAACGAACCCCACAGCATCGCTTCCTACTTCGCCGCAGAACACGGCCCGTCGGTATGCGGCATGGCGTTCCGCGTCAAGAACGCCCAGCAGGCCTACGCCCGTGCCCTGGAACTGGGGGCGCAGCCGATCCACGTCGCCACCGGCCCGATGGAGCTGAACCTGCCGGCGATCAAGGGCATCGGCGGCGCGCCGCTGTACCTGATCGATCGCTACGGCGAAGGCAGCTCGATCTATGACATCGACTTCGTGTTCCTCGAAGGCGTGGACCGCAACCCACCAGGTGCGGGCCTGAAGATCATCGACCACCTGACCCACAACGTGTATCGCGGGCGCATGGCCTACTGGGCCGGTTTCTACGAGAAGCTGTTCAACTTCCGCGAGATCCGCTACTTCGACATCAAGGGCGAGTACACCGGCCTGACTTCCAAGGCCATGACCGCTCCGGACGGCATGATCCGCATCCCGCTGAACGAGGAATCGTCCAAGGGCGCAGGCCAGATCGAAGAGTTCCTGATGCAGTTCAACGGCGAAGGCATCCAGCACGTGGCGTTCCTCACCGACGACCTGGTCAAGACCTGGGACGCCCTGAAGAAGATCGGCATGCGCTTCATGACCGCACCGCCTGATACCTACTACGAAATGCTCGAAGGTCGCCTGCCAAACCACGGCGAGCCGGTTGATCAACTGCAATCGCGCGGCATCCTGCTCGACGGTGCGTCGGATAAAGAAGACAAGCGCCTGCTGCTGCAGATCTTCTCGGAAACCCTGATGGGCCCGGTGTTCTTCGAATTCATCCAGCGTAAAGGCGACGATGGCTTCGGCGAGGGCAACTTCAAGGCGCTGTTCGAATCGATCGAACGCGACCAGGTACGTCGTGGTGTGCTCGCTACCGAGTAATCCCCACAAGGCCTGAATCCAGAGCCCGGCCAGGTCTTTCCTGGCCGGGCTTTGTTTTGCCTGTCGGTTGGCGATTGTGAATGTGTTAATGTTCTCGCCTTTGTTTCCCAGCCCTGACCTGTGCCGCGATGAAAACACCCAGACCTTCCCTGACCCTGACCCTGCTACAGGCCCGTGAGGCCGCCATGGCGTTTTTCCGTCCTTCCCTGAACCAGCACGACCTGACCGAGCAGCAATGGCGGGTGATTCGCATCCTGCGCCAGAACGGCGAACTGGAGAGTCACCAGTTGGCGAAGATGGCCTGCATCCTGCCGCCGAGCATGACCGGAGTGCTGACCCGCCTGGAGCGTGACGAATACGTCAGTCGGCGCAAATCCCCGGAAGACCAGCGCCGCCTGTTCATTACCCTGACCGAGAGGGGCCACACCTGCTTCGAGTCGATGAGCGACGACATGGAGGTCAACTACCAGAGGATCCAGCAGCAGTTCGGCGAAGACAAGATGCAGGCCCTGCTGGCCCTGCTCAACGAACTGAAGCAGATCAAACCCTGACGAAGCTTGGCACGGCCGTGGCCGTGCTTCAGTCAGGGGGCGGCTGCACTCAGGCCCTCGGGGCCTTGCCCCAGGCTCTTTTACCCACCTTCAAGAGCATCACCTGCGACGCTGGCGCAGCAGATGGCGTGCGCCCTCGATGATCAGCACCACTACCGCCAGCCAGATCGGCACGTACGTCAGCCATTGCCCATCCTTGATGCTTTCTCCCAGCAGCAGCGCCACGCACAGCAGGAGCACCGGCTCCACGTAGCTGAGCAGGCCGAACAGGCTGAAGGCCAGCTGGCGGCTGGCGATGATGTAGCACACCAGGGCCGAGGCGCTGATCAGGCCCAACAAGGGAATCAACAGGTACAGGCGGGGGTAGGCCTCCAGCACGGCGAAGCCTTGTTCACCGCTTTGCACGAACCACAGCGCCACCGGTATCAACAACGCCATGTCCAGCCACAGGCCGCCCAAATGATCGCTTTGCAAGCGCCGGCGCAAGACGAAATACAGTGGGTAACCCACTGCCACCACCAGGGTCGCCCAGGAGAAACTGCCCACCTGGTACAGCTCGTTGAGTACGCCGACGCACGCCAGGAACGCGGCGACCTTCTGCAACCAGGACAGGTGTTCGCCGTAGACGATGCGTCCGGTGAGGATCATCGTCAGCGGCAGCAGGAAGTAGCCTTGGGACACATCCAGGCTGTAGCCGTTGAGCGGTGCCCACATGAACAACCACAACTGCACACCCACCAGGGCCGAGGACAACAGCAGCGCCAGGGCCATGACTGGAGTGTCGCGTACCCGGCGCAACACTTCGCCGACCCGTCGCCATTCACCGGTCAACAGCATGAACACGGTCATGCAGGGGAGGGTGAGGAGCATTCGCCAACCAAAGATCTCCACCCCGGTGAGGGGAGCCAGCAGCGACGTATAGAAATACATGACGGCAAACAGCACCGACGCCAAGACCGATAACGCAATACCTTTCGACACACTGTCCTCGTAAGACCCGGATGCGCAGCGCGCACGGAGTAGGGGAAATAAGCGAGGGCAATATAGAGGGTTTGGCGCGAAATTTTTGCTCTGTTTGCGACATCCCCGAGGGATATTGTTTCGTTTGTGCCACAGGCAGCGCTCGGAAGCCGCCGGTGGCGACCCTTGCGCTGCCACTGGCGCGGCTCAGTCCAGGCGGGCGAAGCGTCCCGGGACGAAGTGGCTGACATCGTTGAACCCCGGGGTCGAAGCGTGCCCCGGAGTGACCAGGGAATCGATGAAGACCTCGTCCTCGGCACTGATCTGTACGGCCAGGGCCTGGGTATAGGTATCCCACTGGGCCTCGGTGCGAGGGCCGACGATGGCTGAGCTCACGGCCTGGTTGTTCAGCACCCAGGCAATGGCGAACTCGACGATCCCGACCCCTCGGCCCTGGGCGTATTGCTGGATCTGCTGGGCAATGCGCAGGGATTCCACGCGCCATTCGGTCTCCAGGATGCGCTTGTCCTGGCGCCCGGCCCGGCTGCCGCTGTCCGGGGCCGCATCGGGTGCGTACTTGCCACTGAGCACGCCGCGGGCCAGCGGGCTGTAGGGCACCACCCCCAGGCCATAGGCACGGGCTGCTGTGATCTGCTCGGCCTCGGCCTGGCGATTGACGATGTTGTACAAGGGTTGGCTGACGATCGGGCGCTCCACACCCAACTGGTCGGCAATGCGTACCGCGTCGGCGATCCGCCAGCCCCGATAGTTGGACAGCCCCCAGTGGCGGATCTTGCCCTGGCGCAGCAGGTCGCCAATGGCCGCGATGCTCACCTCCAGCGGCGTGCCGTGGTCCTCGCGGTGCAGGTAGTAGATATCCAGGTAATCGGTACCCAGTCGCGTCAGGCTGGCTTCGATGGCATTGAAGATGTGCTTGCGGCTCAGGCCGCTGCGGTTGGGCACGCCGTCCGTGGGGCCGAAGCCGACCTTGGAGGCCAGGACCCACTCATGGCGATGCCTGGCGATGGCTTCACCGACGATTTCCTCGGAGCGGCCCTGGGTATAGACGTCAGCGGTATCGATGAAGTTGATCCCTTGGTCCCAGGCCTTGTCGATGATGCGCAGCGAGTCTTCGGTGCTGGTCTGCTCACCGAACATCATGGTGCCCAGGGTCAGGCTGGAAACCTTGAGGCCGGAGTGGCCGAGGAGGCGATAGCTCATGGTGCGAAGTCCTTGTGCTAGAGAGGTGGCCGGAGTTTTGGCCGTTGGGACCGAGCATCAAATACCAGAACCACCTACCAGGGCAATGCCTGTCATGGACACAGTTCACGACAGCGCTGGACCAGGAACCCGTGCAGCAGGCGCACCCGCTCGGACACCTGCAAGCGATGCGGGCACAGCAGGTTGAAGGGCAGTGGCTCCCCTTGCCAGTCCGTGAGCAGCGGCACCAGGCGCCCGGCGCGAAGGTCCTCGGCCACATCCAGTCGGGCCTTGTAGACCAGGCCATGGCCGGCGAGGGCCCAGCGACGGGCCACCTCGCCGTCGTCGCACGCGTAGTCGCCGCCCACCTGGATCTCTCGCACCTGGTCGTCCCGGCTGAAGCGCCAGAGGTCGTAGCGCTGGCCATCGCGCAGGTAGAGCAGGGCGCTGTGCCCGGCCAGGTCCTCGGGCACTTGCGGTGTGCCATGGCGGGCCAGGTACTGCGGGCTGGCGCAGACCACCCGGTGATGCACGGCCAGGATCGGCAGGGCCACCAGGCTGGAATCCCCGGGCACGCCAAAGCGCAGGGCCACATCCACGCTCTCGCGGAACAGGTCGGCATGGCGGTCGTTGAGCTGCAGTTGCAGGCGCAGTTGCGGGTGCTGGTTCTTGAACTCGTCGAGCCAGGGCAGCAACGCGTTGCGCCCGAAATCCGAAGGGGCCGATAGCTGCAGCACGCCGCATAGGCCCTGGCCCTGCTGCCTGAGCGCCTGTTCGCCATCCTCCAGGGTGGCCAGGGCCAGGCGCACGCTGTCCAGGTAGCGGCGGCCCTCCGGGGTCAGGCGCAGGCTGCGGGTGGAACGGGCCAGCAGGCGACTGCCCAGGCGGGTTTCCAAGCGCTTCAAGGCAATGCTGGCGGCCGCCGCGGTGATGCCGAGGCTGCGCGCCGCTGCGGAAATACTGCCTTCGTCGGCGATGCGAACGAAGGTTTCCAGGTCGAGGATCGAGCTCATTGATAAAAATCCTTTAAAGATCTTTGCGTTTTAAGCGGATTTTTCTCCGATTGGCAAGCTGTGAAGATGTAATTCCTTTCCTTCACAACAGGTGATCGCAATGACTCTTTCCAATCCAGGCTTGCACCAACAGACCGTCGTGGTCATCGGGGCCGGCAGTGGCATCGGCGCCGCCGTGGCGCACCAGGCCGCCGCCCGTGGCGCCCGGGTAGTGCTGGCCGGGCGCGATCTTAAGGCCTTGCAGCGCCAGCAGGCACGCCTGCCGGAGTCGGCCCGGGCGCTGAGCGTGGACATCACCGACAGCGCCAGCCTGGAGGCCTTGTTCCAGGCCGTGGGCGGCTTCGAGCACCTGGTGATCAGCGCCGGCCCGGCCATCGTTCCCAACCCCTTGGCCGACACCGACCTGCACGATGCCCAGCGGGCTTTCGAGGTCAAGTTCTGGGGCGTATGGCGGGCCGTGCAGGCTGCACTGCCGTACCTGGCGGCCCGGGGCAGCATCAGCCTGACCTCGGGCATGTTGTCGCGCAAGATGGTCCCCGGGCAGGTACTCAAGACCACCCTCAATGCCGCCCTCGATGCCCTGGGCAAGCACCTGGCCAAGGAGCTGGCGCCACGGCGGGTGAACGTCATCAGCCCGGGGATCACCGATACCGAGGCCTACGCTGGCATGTCCGCCGATGCCCGCGCGGCGATGTTCGCCAAGGCGGCCGCGAGCTTGCCGGTCGGCCGGGTCGGGGAGCCGGGGGAGGTGGCGGCGGCTTTCATCCTGGCCATGGAGAACGGCTTCATCAACGGCAGCCTGATCGATGTCGACGGCGGAGGCCTGTTGTGAACTGGCGCTTCGACCACCTGGCCTTCAACACCGATGGTGGCTCGACGCTGCCTGAGGCCTTTGCCGAACTACTGGGGCTGCATGCGGGCCGCCGTCCGCCGTTTCCGTTCCCCGGGCGCTGGCTGTACCAGGATGATCAGGCGCTGGTGCATGTCATCGAGCAGAACGCTTGCCCCACGCCACAGCTGAGCCATATCGCCTTCAGCACCCAGGAGGCCGCCGCAGCGGTCTTGCTGCGGGTGCAAGCCAGCGGTCTTGAGCACCAGGTGGCGCAGGTGCCGGAAGATGGTCTCTGGCAGATCTTCGTGCGCCTGCCCGGGGGCCTGGTGCTGGAACTGGATGCCCCGGCATCGGGGGCGTTGGCCAGCAGTCATGATTACGCCCTGCACCCTGGCGCACCGGACTGACCCCCACCACGAAAAAAGCCCGTTCCAGCCGATGCTCGAACGGGCTTTTGCCGCAGCCGGGGCTCAGCGATGCAAGGTACGGGTCATGCGCAGGGCCAACAGGGCGCCGGCGACGATCACGGCCGCCAGCAGGTACAAGGCGGCATCGGTGGAACCAGTGCTGTCCTTGACCCAGCCGACGATGTAGGGGCTGAGGAAACCGGCCATCTGGCCCATGGAGTTGATCAATGCCAGGCCACCGGCAGCCGCCCCGGCGCTGAGCAGCGCCGTAGGCACTGGCCAGAACATCGGCAGGCCGGTGAGGGCACCCATGGTGGCGATGCTCAGGCCGAGGATGGCGATGGCCGGGTTGGCGGCGAAGTTCACCGCGATCAGCAGCCCCACGGCGCCCATCAGCATCGGCACCACCAGGTGCCAGCGGCGCTCCTTGTTCAGGTCCGCCGAACGTCCCACCAGCAGCATGAACACGGCCGCCAGCAGGTAGGGAATCGCGCTGAGCCAGCCGATCACCAGGTTATCGGCAAAACCCAGGTTCTTGATGATTGACGGCAGCCAGAAGTTGATGGCGTAGACCCCGCTCTGGATGCAGAAGTAGACCAGGCCGAAGGCCCAGATCGCCGGGTTCTTGAACACCTGGGCCAGGGAGTCGCTGGCAGTCTTGGGCTGGTTGGCGGCGTCTACGGCCTGGTCGGCCTCCAGCACCGCACGCTCGGCCGGGCTCAGCCACTTGGCGTGGGCGAAGCCGTCGCTGAGCAGGAAGTACGCCAGGGCACCCAGCACCACCGTCGGAATGCCTTGCAGCAGGAACATCCACTGCCAGCCGGCGAGGCCGCCCTGGCCTGCGGCGAAGTGGTTGAGGATCCAGCCGGAGAACGGGCTGCCCAAAAGGCCCGAGACCGGGATCGCCGACATGAACAGGGCCATGATCCGGCCACGGCGGAAGGTCGGGAACCACTGCGACAGGTACAGCACCACGCCAGGGAAGAAGCCGGCTTCGGCAGCGCCGGTGAACAGGCGCAGGGTGTAGAACTGGGTCGGCGTAGTGACGAACAGCAGGCAGGTGGACAGCGTGCCCCAGACAATCATCATCAGGGCGATCCAGCGCCGCGGACCGAAGCGGGTCAGCGCCAGGTTGCTGGGCACGCCGCACAGCACGTAGCCGATGAAGAAGATCCCGGCGCCCAGGCCGTAGACCGTTTCACTGAACTTCAGGGCGTCGAGCATCTGCAACTTGGCGAAGCCAACGTTGACCCGGTCCAGGTAGTTGAACAGGTAGCAGATGAAGATGAAGGGGATCAGGCGCAGGGTGATGCGCTTGTAGACGGCATTCTTGTCGTCAGCCTGGGCCAGTGCGGCAGCGGCTCTGTGTGACATGGTGTGTCTCTCTTTATTATGATTTTTCACGGTGCAAGGGTAACGTTGACCGCCCTGAGAGTCTCGGCCACCCCGGTGCCGCTGTCTTTGTGCCGGCGCACAGCGAATGGTTTCAGGGCCTGTGCCAGCGAACAACGCCGTACGGTTTGCAGTCCCGTCTTAGTCGCATCAGCCTCAAGGATCATCCCCCTATGTTCGAACTCGATCATGACCTGGCCCAGGACATCGTCGACCGCACGATGGCCATCCTGCCTTATAACGTCAATGTCATGGACAGCCAGGGCCTGATCCTCGGCAGCGGCGAGCCGGAACGTATCAACACCCGCCACGAAGGTGCACAACTGGTGCTGGCCAACGGCCGCGTGGTGGAGATCGACGAACCTACCGCATGCCGGCTCAAGGGCGTGCAGCCGGGGATCAACCTGCCGTTGCTGCACGACCAGCGCCTGATCGGCGTGCTGGGCATCACCGGCGATCCAGCGCTGTTGCGTACCTATGCCGAGCTGGTGCGCATGACCGCCGAGATGCTGGTGAGCCAGCGCCATCAGCAGGCCGAGCAGCAATGGCGGCGCCAACGTTGCGACGATCTGCTGGCATTGCTGCTGGGCGAGGGGGGCGACTCGCCGCGCCTGGTGGATGAGGCCCGGCAAATGGGACTCAAGCCACAACTGGCGCGTACGCCTTATCTGTTCGAGCTCGCCCCGGGGCAGAACGTCGAAGCCCTCAGTGCCTGGCTGCTGTCGCGTTACCCGGACAGCTGGTGCGTCAGCGCGGCGCAGACCTCGCTGCTCTGGTGTCGACCGGCGACCCTGAGCCTGGACAACCCGCGGTTGCTGGAAAAGCTCGCCAGCCAGGGTTGGAGCATCGTGCGGGTGGCCGTGGGCGGGCAGGCCGATGGCCTGCCCGGGCTGCGTCGCTGCTATCGCCGGGTGGGCGACCTGCTGGCCTACGGTCGCGACATCCTGCCGGATACCCGGGTGTTGACCCTGGATCGCTACCGCTTGCCGGTCATGCTCTGGCGCCATCGCAACGACGATGCCCTGGACGAGCTGCTCAGCCCTTTGCGCAAGGTCCTGGCCAAGGACAGCAATGGCCAGTTGATCGCGACCCTGCGCAGTTGGTGCGACCACGACGGCCAGAGCCAGGCCTGTGCCGATGCCTTGGGCATCCACCGTAACAGCCTGCGCTATCGCATGGAGCGCATCACCGAACTCAGTGGCGTCGACCCTTTACGCCTGGACGGCATGCTCTCGCTGTACCTGGCCGTGCAACTGCTGCCCCAGCAACCCGCCTCCCAATTCCCTCCTGAATAACGGCGGTGCCGGTGTTACGGGTGCTGCGTCCCCGGTCGCAGCCCTATCATCCCGACTGCGCGGGTTGTAGCAATGAACAATAAAGTGCCTGCGTCCTTGTGCAGCGGACTGGCGTCAGCCGCTGCGGCAAATGGCAGCATGGCGCCACAAGAACCGGAGATAGCCCCATGAAGATCATCATCGCCCCCGACTCGTTCAAGGACAGCCTGAGTGCCGAAGGCGTGGCCCAGGCCATCGCCCAGGGGCTGGCCGAGGCCTGGCCCGAAGCCCAGGTACTGCAGTGCCCGATGGCCGATGGTGGCGAGGGCACGGTGGAGTCGGTACTCGCCGCATGCCAGGGGCAACTGCGCAGCACCCGGGTCCAGGGCCCGCTGGGTAGCGAAGTGCAGGCTCGCTGGGGCTGGCTGGCATCGAGCCACACGGCGATCATCGAAATGGCCGAGGCCAGTGGCCTGCAACTGGTGCCGCCAGGCCAGCGCGATGCCTGCCACAGCAGCACCTTCGGTACCGGTGAATTGATCCAGGCGGCCCTGGACGCCGGCGCCCGGCGCATCATCCTGGCCATCGGCGGCAGCGCCACCAACGACGGCGGGGCTGGAGCCCTGCAAGCCCTGGGGCTCAAGCTGCTGGACCGTCGGGGCCAGGTGCTGCCCCGGGGTGGCCTGGCCCTGGCCGACCTGGCCAGCATCGAGCTAGACGCCATGGACCCGCGCCTGGCCCAGGTGCGTTTCGAGATCGCCGCCGATGTCAACAACCCACTGTGTGGCGAGCAGGGGGCCTCGGCCATCTTCGGCCCGCAAAAGGGCGCCTCGGCGCAGCAGGTCCAGGCCCTGGACCAGGCACTGGGGCACTTTGCCGATCTCTGCGCCCAGGTGCTGCCCAGGGACGTGCGTGACGAACCCGGCAGTGGCGCCGCCGGTGGCCTGGGATTCGCCGCCAAGGCGTTTCTCGGCGCGAGGTTCCGCCCCGGGGTGGAAGTGGTTGCCGAGCTGGTAGGGCTGGAACAGGCGGTGCGTGGCGCCGACCTGGTGATCACTGGCGAAGGGCGCTTCGATGCCCAGACCCTGCGTGGCAAGACGCCCTTCGGCGTGGCACGGATCGCTCGCCAGCAGGGGGTGCCGGTGATCGTCATCGCCGGCACCCTCGGCGAGGGCTACCAGCAGATGTATGCCCATGGCGTGGACGCGGCCTTCGCCCTGACCTCCGGGCCCATGAGCCTGGAACAGGCCTGCGCCGAGGCCCCGCGATTGTTGCGCGAGCGGGCGGCGGACATCGCCCGGCTCTGGCGCCTGGCCGCTACCCGCCAGGCCAGTGTCTAACAGGCCGTTGAAAAATGTAGGCGAGGC